>ERZ1643250.751-NODE-751-length-32015-cov-5.061546_pt1 | contig 32015 bp, 25 predicted proteins | sample MGYA00579262_ERZ1643250 | MGnify/ENA primary metagenome ERZ1643250 (study PRJEB29033, sample SAMEA4952265) | chicken gut metagenome | biome: Broiler Chicken; feature: Gastrointestinal Tract; material: Caecum | place: Ireland | collected 2018 | study: Broiler...
GCCGCGCCCGGCCGGCTCACGGCAATGGCCGCCGCGCGGGAGGCGCGGTCCAGGCAGCGCGGCAGCGGCTCGCCGCGCAACAGGCCCGCCAGGAAATAGCCGGTGAACGTGTCGCCTGCGGCCGTGGTATCCACCGCATCGGCCGGGTAAGCCTTTTGCCGGAAGGTTTCCGTCCCGGCTGCGCACACGCTGCCGGCTTCGCCGAGCGTGAGCACCGTGACAGCCTCCGGGTATTGGGCGCGCAGGCGCTGCAGGATGGCTTCCGGCTCCGTTTCGCCCGTGAGCCAGCCGCCCTCCACCTCGTTGAGCAGGAAGCAGTCGACGCTCCCGAGCGGCAGCTCCCGCAGCGCATCGTTTGCCGGGGAGGGGTTGAGCGCCGTTTTCATGCCGCGCGCCTTTGCCGCCCGCAGCAGCGGCCCCATGCGCTCCAGCTCGTTCTGCACGAGCAGCCAGTCGCCGGGGCCAAAGCCCTCGAGCGCGCGCTCCTGGAGCGCGTCCGTCACGCGCAGGAGCTCGTCCGCATAAAACAGAATGCAGTTCTGCCCCCGTTTGTCCACCTGGATCACCGTGTGGGAGGAAAGCCCCTCCGTCTGCTCCACGCGGGAAACGTCCACGCTGTTCTCCTGCAGCAGCGCGAGCAGCGGCGCGCCGTCCGTGCCGATGAGGCCGGCGTGGCACACGTCCGCCCCCGCCCGCGCCAGCGCCACGGACTGGTTCAGCCCTTTCCCTCCGCAGTACGTCCGGCGCGAGAGCGCGCGCACCGTTTCACCCGGGCGCACAATGTCCTCCACCTCATAGACAAAATCGAGATTCATCGAACCAAAATTTAAAATGCGCATGCAGCGCCTCCCCTTCTCCGCCCGAGGCGGCTTTTTTTCAGCATATCACATTGCACCGCGGCGGGCAAGGAAAACGGGGGAGAGAAGCGCAAAAATCCGCCCCGGAGCTGGGGGAGCTCCGGGGCGGATTTCAGGATAAAATACTTTTGTCAGGGAAAAATCAGATTAGCCCTTGACTGCGCCGATCATGACGCCCTTCTCAAAGTACTTCTGGATGAAGGGATACACGCACAGCACCGGCACCGTGGAAACGATGATGACGCCGAACTTGATCTGGTCGGCATACTGCTGGGCGTAAGCGCTGGCGCCGCCGCCGCCGGAAGTACCGGCCATGGCCTGGTTGAGCAGCAGCAGGTTGCGCAGGATGATCTGCAGAGGCTGATAGGCGTCGCTGTTCAGATAGAGCAGCGCGTTGAAGAAGTCGTTCCAGTGGCCGACGAGGTAATACAGCATGATAACCGCCGTGACCGCCTTGGAAAGCGGAATCACAATCGTGAAGAAATAGCGGAAATGGCTGCAGCCGTCGAGCGTGGCGGCCTCATAGAGATCCTCCGGGATGGAGTTCTCGAAGAATGTGCGGGTGATGATCAGGTTGTAAACATTGACCGCGCCGATGATGATCATGATGAGCGGGTTGTTCAGCAGGCCCACTTCTTTGATCAGCATGTAGGTCGGGATCAGGCCGCCGTTGAAGTACATCGTGAATACGAAGAGCTTCATGATGATGCCGCGGGCCGGGAAGTTCCGGCGGGACAGCGTGTAGGCGGCGGGCAGCGTGACGGCCAGGTTCAGGGCCGTGCCGCAGAAGGAGTAAATGATGGTGTTCAGGTAGCCGTTCCAAATGTCGGAACGCTGGAAGATCTGGCCATACCCATAGAAACTGATCCCCTTCGGGAAGAAAATCACTTCGCCGCGGTTGACAAGCGTGGAATCACTGAACGAAGCGATGATAATGAAGTACAGCGGATACAGCACGACAAGGAAGGAGAAAATGGTGATAATGCCAACGACGATCTCGAACGAGATGTTCGAAGCGGATCGGTCGTGAATCCGGTTCGCCTTGGAAACCTTGGCTTTCGCAGCTTTTGCGCTCATGTTCTCCCCTCCTTTACATCAGGCTGATGTTCGCCGCGCGCTTGGAGATCTGGTTTGCCAGCACCAGGAACGTGAAGTTCACGATGGTGTTGAACAGGCCGACTGCCGAGCCGAAGCTGAACTGTGTGGATTTCAGGCCGACGTTATACACGTAAGTGGTGATAACCTCGGACACACCCTTGTTCAGGGCGTTTTGCATGAGGAAGGTCTTTTCAAAGCCGACGTTCAAAATACCGCCCATGTTCATGATGAGCAGGATGATGATCGTGGGCAGGATGGCGGGCAGCTCCACATGCCACATCTGCTGCCAGCGGTTGGCGCCGTCTACCTTGCAGGCATCGTACAGCTGGCCGTCCACGCCGGCGAGCGCCGCAATGAAGATGATGCTGTTCCAGCCGGCGCTCTGCCAAATGCCGGAGACGACGTACACCGGCACAAAGGCCCACGGGTCGCCCAGCAGGTTGGCGTCCGCCGGAATGATGCCGGTGGCAACAATCAAGCGGGCAAACAAACCGGTGGAGGGAGAAAGCAGGATCTGCAGCATGGCGACGAGCACAACGGTGGAAATGAAGTACGGCAGATACACAACCGTCTGCACGGTGCGCTTCCAGGCCTGGTTCTTGATGGAGTTGATCGCCAGAGCCAGGATGATCGGAATCGGGAACCCGCAGATCAGCGAGAAAAATGCGATGGTAAACGTATTGCGGATGGTGGGCCAGAACATGGGGCTTTCAAAGTACTGGATGAAGTACTTGAAGCCTGCCCAGTCGCCGCCGGTAATGCCTTTGCTGAAGTCATAGTCGCGGAAGGCAAGCTGCAGGCCGTACATAGGTCCGTAGCAGAAGATGGCAATGTAAACGATCGCCGGGAGAATCATCACCCAGAGCTGCCAATCGCGCGCAAACGCCCGCAGGGGCCTGATCTTCTTTTTCGGCATGGCCACGGCGGCTGTTTTCGCCTGTTTCATGGTCATACTCCTTTCTAAACAAAAAAGAAGAAAGGGAATGGCGGCAAATCCGCCGTCATCCCCTTTCTCAATGGTTCTTAGTAGCCCTGGTTTTCGAGATAGGTGTCAAATGCAACCTGGCGGATTTCGAGGTTCTGCGTCAGGCCGGCAGCCAGAACATTCTCGACATAAGCATCCCACTCAGCGTCGATGTCGTGGCTGGAATCAGAAATCCAGGCGGCCCACGTCTGGTCGGTGATGTTGTTGATGTTAGCCTGGTTCATGGCCAGCGTGTTGGTGTCTTCCGCGGAATACTTCATGAAGAGCTGCGGATAAATGTCTCGCGGATCGAGGTCCTCGAACAGCGGATCATAAACAGCCTTCTCTTCCGTTACAGCCTGCATGTCGGTGCCCAGGGTGAGCGGCAGGTCGTCGCGGATGTACATGCCGCCGTTGTCGGCGAAGGAGCTGGTCCACTTCCACGTGCCGGGGTCGATGGACGGATCCTGCGGAGGCAGAACAGCGTAGGTGCCGTCGCCGTTGTCGGCGATGCAGCCGTCGGAGATGCCGCCGAACAGAACCTGCATGGAAACGACTTCATCATAGAAACCGTCGATGAACTTCATGGCAGCTTCCTTGTTCTCGCACTTGGCGCTCATGGAGTAGCGGTTGCCGCCGTAGTTGAGGTCATAGAAGTCGTAATGGAAGCAAACCTTCTCGGTGTCCTCATTTTCCTTCAGCTGCGGGATGGAGATGTACTGATCCTTCACATCCATGCCGAAGCGGTCGCCGGCCTCCCAGCCCCACGTAAAGCCGACGGTTGCAACGCCGTCAACGCCGCGGGCGAGGGACTGGAACTTGGAGTAGTCCTGCGTGATAGCCTCAGGATTGATGAGGCCCTCGCTCCACAGGCGCTGCACATACTGGCAGACTCTCTTGAAGCGCTCGTCAACGAAAATGCTCTTCACTTCGCCGTCCTCGGCAAAATATCCCTGCGGGTTGGAGCAGCCGGTGGGCTGCAGGCCGGTGCAGCCGAGAAGCTGGTTGAGGCCGTAAGCGGAGTTGAAGCCGCCGTTGAAGTCCATCGGGATTTCATCGGCCTGGCCGTTGCCGTTCGGGTCCTTCTCCTTGAACGCGATCAGAACCTGCTCGAGTTCATCCCACGTGGTCGGGACTTCCATGTCAACGGCGTCGAGCCATTCCTGGTTGATGTACATGGTGGTGTTCGTGTTCGGCCATACGCTCTGATACTTCGGGGTGCCGTAGATCTGGCCTTCCATCGTGGTGGCAAGGGCTTCAGCCTCGGGCTTATCCTTGAAGAACTGCTGCAGGTTCGGGGCATACTGTTCAATCAGAGGCTTCAGATCCTCGAACAGGCCGTTGTACTGCACATAGTCGGAGTCAGCCGTCGCGCAGACCAGAATATCCGGGATTTCGCCGGAAGCGAACATGGCGGGCTTCTTCTGATCCCAGTCGGCGGAGATCTGCTGCCACTCGACGTCAACGTTGCAGGCATCTTCCAGTTCCTGCAGCCACTTCATCTCGTTGACATCCTTCGTCAGGGAGTGCTTGCTGATAAGAGCGGTCAGGTGAACCTTCTCGCCGGAAGTGTCGCCGCCTTCATCCCCTGCGTCGCCCGCGTCACCGGCGGTGGAAGCAGTGTCGCCTCCCGTGGAGGCCGTGCCGCTGTCGTTGTTGCAGCCCGTTGCCAGCGATGCGAGCATCGCGCAGGCAAGCAGAGCCGCCAGAACAGACTTCTTTTTCATGTTTCTGATTTCCCCTTTCCGTAACAATAAAATGTGGAACGCTTTTTCCCCCGCCGCACGCCCCTTGCTATTAGTAAGAATAGAAGGAACAGGAAGCTTGGAAAGCTTTTCCGCACAGGCGCTTTTTACGGAAGCACGCCTGCGCTTTGTCAGGATACGATCGCCGGTGGGTGGAAAACTCGACGTCCGCAACCGATGGCCTTATTATAGAATTTGTGCAGTATTCCTACAACGGGCAGATTTTGAACAAAAGATCGGATTCTTGAATTTTATTCATATATTCGAAATATTTAAGGCTAAATTCACAAATTCGAATGAGAAAGAAAAAGATAAAGAGGGCCAATTATGCGATCTGTGCGCGAAACTCCCCTCTGCACACATGGTTTCTGTGCAATATTCAGAAAGAAGCTTGCCGTTTCTGATTTTGTTTTGACATGACATAAAAAAGGAGCCGCGCGAAGCGGCTCCTTTTTTCCGGAACACGGAGAAGATTGTTCCGGCAGAATGGGGGCAAAACAACTTGTTCTTTTGGTGAAAACAGAAAAAGGCCTTGTCAGGGGGTCAGGATTCCTGCGGGGTTTCCGCAGCCTTTTCCGCGCCGCCCTTTGCCTGTTTGGCGTTCTGGCTGCGGTAGGCGCTCGGCGTCACGCCGCGCAGGCGCTTGTATGTCTCCGTGAAGACGGGGGCCGTGCTGTAGCCCAGCTTCTGGGCCACCACGTTCACCTTTTCCCCGGCGGCGAGCAGCTCTTCCGCTTTGGAAATGCGCAGCTCGTCGATGAAGCGGCTCAGCGTCTGGCCGGTTTGCTTTTTGAACAGGTGGCTGAGGTTCGAAGGAGAAGTCCCCAGCGCGGAGGCCATATATTTAATGGAAAAGTTCTGTTCGGTGTAGTGCTCTTCGATAAACGCCATCACGGTGCGCAGGCTCCGCGTCTGTCCCGCGCTTTCCTCCGGAGAGGGGGCGGGAGCCTTTTCCTCATTGCGCACCAGCTGCTGAAGCACGCTGTCGAGCACGCCGTCCACGCCGTCGTGGCCGGACACATGCGCCGCACCCTCGCTGCCGCCCACCAGGCGGCGCACATCCTGCAGCACGGCTGCCTGCGTTTCCCGGCTGGAGTCGTGCAGTTCACCCTTCATCATGCGCAGGGCAAATTCGGCTTTGTCCACATTGCTCGTCTCCACCGCTTCCTGCAGAAGCTGCAGTTCAAGCGGCGGGGCGCCGCGCCGGCCGCGCTCCGCACGGCACACGGCGCTGTATGCCGCGTGCACATTCTGCACGCCCTCAATCACGCCGCTCACACGCGCCAGGGAACCGCCGCTTTCGGCCAGGGAAGAAAGCAGGGCGGCAAAAGCGGATTCCTCCATGTCTGTTGCCAGCAGGAACAGATATTTGTTCCCGAAGATGTAGAGGGAGTAGACGTCGATTTCATTGTCTGATACCCCCCCCTTCGTGGGGGTCATCCCCCACGGCGCCGGAATTGATACGCTCAAACAGATCGTAGTTTTTCTCGGAATCCTCGAGCAGGACGCAGGCAAAGTAGCGTCTGTCCACGCGGATTCCCCCCTGCAGGCACTGCTGATACACAGCCTGGCCCGGCACGGCCTGGTTATCCAGAATATAGAACAGGTATTTTTCACGCCGCAGCTCCTGCACCGATTCCTCGTAAAATTTCTGGGAATAGGCGTAGTCGTCGAGCAAAAAGCCGAGATACTGGAAAGCGTCGCGCGGGGCGTCGTCGCGCTGGGGCAGCTTGCTGAGCAGGCCGCGCACGGGGCGGTAAGCCCGGCGCGCGCAGGTGAGCAGGGTGATGAGGGAGAGAACGAGCACCACGAAGGTGACGATCGATTCCAGAACGAGCGTGGGCAGCAGGCGCTGCACCTGCACGGAGGGGCTGAGCTTCCACTCCAGGCGCAGGGCTGTTTTTTCAAAGGAAAGCTGCGGATCTGTCCGGAAAGAGTCCGGCACGCCGCGTCCGGAATAGAGCGACTCGCACATGGCCGGGTCGGTGGCGTAGATCGGTTCCCCCATATAATAGAGTACGCAGTCTGCCCCCTCAAGCGCGCTGATCTGATCTTCGAACGTGGAATCGGAAATGGAGAAGAGCAGATAGGAGACGGGAGTGCCATGTTCCATCTCCAGCGGCATGGCGATCAGCACGCCGGGACCGGCACCTGTCTCCTGCACGCGCATGATGCGCGGCTGCGAGCCCTCATCGTAAAGCTCCGCGCGGTCCCACGGCTGCACGCCGAGCGAGGTGGAGGGGTATCCTCCCGCGCCCGGTTCTCCATTGAAGTAATCATCAGAGCGCCAGGCACAGTTCATGCCGAACACGTAATCGCTCTGCAGGCTGTAAAAGTGCACATTGGAAAAGAAGGGAACCCAGATGGAGTCCTCCCGCAGCTGATGGACGATTGCGTAAAAGGACGAGTTTGGCTTCTGCTGATATTTGGAAGAAAACAGCGTGCTTCGGCTGCGCTCGTTCGTCATTTTCGACATGGTGTCGATGTTTTCCTCAAGCACATCAAGCGTGGACTGCGACTGCAGGCGCAGGTCGTTGCGCAGAGCGCCGATGTTGCTGTTATATAGGATAAAGAAATTGAACGACGAAACGATGGCCATGGGCACGACGGCCAACAGCACAAGAAACAGCGTATAGCGGCGGAATATGGTGGAACGGCCGGTTTTCTTTTTCAAGAGGGGGATTCCTCCTTCGCCGGATGCGATCGGAAAATTGAATCGGCGCGCCTGTTTGTTCAGAAAACATGATCTGCGGACACCGGCCGTTCAAAAATCCCGCGATCCCTTCATAAACACGCGGTTGCGCCATGGCGGCCTGCCCTGCTATGATATTCTCATAGGGGCAGGCGCATGCCGCCGCTTCCCCCCTGCAAAATCCAGAAAAGGAAAACAGCCCTGATACGCGGCATATCAAAAGGGGATGCGGTGTCCGCTCCCCTGAAGCTTTCCAGGTCAGGCGCAGCCGCCGTTTCTCCCGCCCGCCCCTCACCGGGGGCAGAAAAGCGGATGGTAGACGGATAATGTCTGTTTATTATAACAAAAAAGGGGAAATCTTTCAAGAAAACGTTTGGAAAAGTTTTTCTTATGTTCGCGCGGGGAGGGATTGACACCCGCGTGAAAAACGGTAAAATCAAGGAAAGGGCCCCGCTTTTTTGCCGGGTTTGCCCTGTTTCCATCTGTTTTGCGGAAGAAGGGGAACCGAAAAACTGAAAGGAGTGCAAACGAAATGAATCTGTTGAAGAAAAATCCTGCCGTTGCACAGAAGCCGCCCATGGGCTGGAACAGCTGGGACTGCTTTGCCGCCAATGTGACGGAAGAGCAGCTCATGGCGAACGCCCGCTATGTGCGCGACAACATGAAGCAGTACGGCTGGGAGTACATTGTGTGCGACATCCAGTGGTCCGAGCCTCTGGCCGGCACGGAGGAGGGCGAATACCGCCCCTTCGCCGCGCTCTGCCTCGATGAATACGGCCGCCAGATCCCGGCTGAGAACCGTTTCCCCAGCAGCGCGGGCGGCAAGGGCTTCAAGCCGATTGCGGATGAGATCCATGCCATGGGCCTGAAGTTCGGCATCCACATCATGCGCGGCATCCCGCGCCAGGCGGTGCACGCGCACATGCCTGTGCTCGGCACGAATGTGACCGCCGAGCAGATCGCCAATCCCTTCTCCATCTGCGGGTGGAACAGCGACATGTACGGCGTGGACGGCTCCAAGCCCGGCGCGCAGGCGTATTATGATTCGATTTTCCAGCTCTACGCCTCCTGGGGCGTGGATTTCGTGAAGGTGGACGATATCTGCAACACGAACATGTATAAGGATCGCCCCTACTCCGCTTCGCAGGAGATTGAGATGATCGCCTCCGCCATCCGTTCCTGCGGCCGCGACATGGTGCTCAGCCTTTCCCCCGGCCCCGCGGTGATCGAGGAAGCCTGGCACATGGAGCAGTTTGCCAACATGTGGCGCATGACGGACGATTTCTGGGATCGCTGGGATCTGCTTGAAAACATGTTCCGCCGCTGCGAGGTGTGGCAGGCGCATGTGGGCCCCGGCAGCTGGCCGGACTGCGACATGCTGCCGCTGGGCAAGATCGGCATCGGCTTCCGCCGCCCCCGCATGACGAATTTCACGCGCGATGAGCAGCTCACCATGATGAACCTGTGGTGCATTTTCCGCTCGCCCCTCATGGTGGGCGGCGATCTGCCCCAGAACGACGAGTGGACGCTCTCGCTGCTGACGAACGCGGAGGCGCTGGCCGCCAACCAGGAGGGCAGCCATCCCCGCATGCTGGGCAAGGACAAGACCTTCCGCCTGTGGATGAGCGACGCCCCGGACGGCGGCTATTATCTGGCGGGCTTCAACCTTGCCGGCGAGAGCGCCGAGCTTCCCTTCGACGCCGAATTGATCGGCGTGGCAGGCATGAAGGCGCGCGACGTCTGGAAGCATGAGGATCTGGGCCCGGTGGCGCAGAACGCTTCCGTGGCCCTCCCGGCGCACGGCAGCTTCCTGTGGAAGCTGAGCCGCTGAGAAAAGGCGCCGCGGGCCGTGGACCTCATTTAGAAAGGAAAAAGGAGGCTTTATCCAAATGGAAGTGAAAAAACAGCTTCACTCGGCCGATATGCGGAACGTGAAGGTGAAGGATGGTTTCTGGAGCCCCATGCAGAAGCTTGTCACCGATGTGGTGATTCCCTATCAGAAGTCGATTCTCAACGACGAGGTGCCGGGTGCGGAAAAGAGCCATGCCATTGAGAATTTCCGCATTGCGTCCGGCGAGCAGACCGGCGAGTTCTACGGCATGGTGTTCCAGGACAGCGACGTTGCCAAGTGGCTCGAGGCCGTGGCCTATTCGCTGATCCTCAAGCCCGATGAGAAGCTCGAGGCGGAAGCCGACAGCCTGATCGACCTCATCGGCCGCGCCCAGGAGCCGGACGGCTACCTCAACACGTTCTTCTCCGTGAAAGAGCCCGATCGCAAGTGGACGGATCTGCAGGAGTGCCATGAGCTCTACTGCGACGGCCATATGATCGAGGCGGCCGTGGCATATTACCAGGCCACGGGCAAGACGAACCTGCTCGACATCATGAAGAAGAATGCCGACCTCATCTGCAGCCGTTTCGGCAAGGACAAGGTGCGCGGCATTCCCGGCCATGAGGAGATCGAGCTGGCGCTCATGCGCCTCTACCGCGTGACGGGCGACGAGAAATACAAGGAGACGGCCGGCTATTTCCTCAACGAGCGCGGCACCGAGCCGAACTACTTCGCCGAAGAGGTGAAAAAGCGCGACGGCTGGTCCTATTGGCATATGGATCCGGAAGGCCGCGAATACGCCCAGAACCACAAGCCCGTGAAGGAGCAGGACAAGGCCGTGGGCCATGCCGTGCGCGCCGCTTACCTTTACACCGGCATGGCGGATTACGCTTCCGAGTCCGGCGATGCCGAAATGTACGAGGCGTGCAAGCGTTTGTGGCGGAACATTGTGGACCGCCAGATGTATGTGACGGGCGGCATCGGCGCCACCGTGCACGGCGAAGCGTTCTCCATCGACTACGAGCTGCCGAACGATCTCGTCTATGCCGAGACGTGCGCCTCCGTGGCCATGGCGTTCTTTGCCCGCCGCATGCTCGAGATCGAGCCCAAGGGCGAATACGCCGATATTCTCGAAAAGGAGCTGTACAACGGCATCCTGAGCGGCATGCAGCTCGACGGCAAGCGCTTCTTCTATGTGAACCCGCTCGAGGTGGTGCCCGGTGTGTCCGGCGAGCTGCCCGAATATAAGCATGTCCTGCCGGAACGCCCCGGCTGGTATGCCTGCGCCTGCTGCCCGCCGAACGTGGCGCGCCTCGTCACCTCCCTGGCCCAGTATGCCTGGGGCGAGAATGAGACGAGCGTGTATGCGCACACGTACCTCGGCGGCCAGGCCACGTTCCGCAACGGCGCCGTCATCACCTGCGAATCCGCCTATCCGTGGAGCGGCAGCGTGAAATACACGATCGACACGGACAAAGCCTTCACCTTCGCCATCCATATTCCCGGCTGGTGCCACGAGTGGGGCATCTCGGTGAACGGCGCGGAAGTGACGCCCGAGCTGAAGGACGGCTATGTCCTGCTGGACCGCAGTTGGAAGGCCGGGGACACGGTGGAGCTCTCGCTCGCCATGGAGCCGCGCCGCCTCTATGCGAACACGCATGTGCGCGCCGACGCCGGCTGTGTGGCGATTGCCCGCGGCCCGGTGGTCTACTGCTTCGAGCAGGCGGACAACGGCGCCCAGCTCTCCGCCCTGCGTCTGCCGCGCGCCGCGCAGCTCACCGTGGATGAGAAGGGCGAAGAACGCCTGGGCGGCGTGCCCGTGATCACGGCGGAAGGCGAGCGCGAGGTTTCCGGCGGCGCGCTCTACAGCGAGGAACCGCCGAAGACGGAGGCTGCCCCCCTGCGCGCCGTGCCGTATTACGCCTGGGGCAACCGCGGCGGCGGCGAGATGCGCGTCTGGATCCGCGAATAACGGCCCGTTTTCAACCGAATCCCGCCTGCCCGGTGGAAAACCGGGCGGTGACAGAACACCCCCGGCACAGGAGCCATCCTCCCGTGCCGGGGGTGTTGTTCTGCGCGGGAAACGGGCCGGCCGTCGTCAGCCGGGCGCGAGGTATTCCGGCGCAATGTTTTCTTTTAAAATGGATTCGATGGCGGCAAGCGTGACGCCGCCTGTCCCGTGCGAGGCGGCGAGCTCCTCCGTGTAGGACGAGAAGGGGTAAAGCCGCAGATTGGCAAAATTCGCATCGTAATGCATCACAACCGGCACGGCGGCGAGATCGCGGATCTCCGTCTCCGTCCGGCCGTCGGGCCATTCCGTCTTTTCGGCCGTGAAGCGCAGCACGATCCCCACGAGGTTGTCGAGGGGGATCTGCGCCGAGACGAAGTTGCCCAGCGAATACGCCACGGGCACGGTGCGCCCGTCCGCGGACGTGACCGTCTCGATGGGCTGCACGACGTGCGGGTGTGTGCCGAGGATGAGATCGGCGCCCCAGTCGGCGAGCTTCTGCGCCCAGGCGCGCTGGCTTTGGGAGACGGTGTGCGTGTTCTCCGTGCCCCAGTGGGCGCTCACAATCACGAAATCCGCCTGCCGGCGCGCGCGCTCGATCTGATCCCGCACCTTGTCCTCGTCGGAGAGGAGCGTCACGTGATACGCGGCCCCGGACGGCGTGGGCAGGCCGTTCGTCATCTCCGTGAAGGCGAGGCAGGCGAAGCGCACGCCGTCCTTCTCCAGCATGGGCACGGGCGCTTCCTCCCCCGCGGGAGAAAGGCCGGAAACGGCGATGTCCTGCGGCATCGAATCCCAGAAGCGCATCGTGGAGGCCAGCCCCTCCGCGCCCTTGTCGTAGATGTGGTTGTTGGCGAGGAAAAAGACATTGAACCCCATGTCATACAGCGCGCGTCCGGCGTCGCCCGGCGAGCAGAAGCGCGGGTAGGCGGAGGGCTCAAGCTCGTCGGAAAAGAGCGTTTCCGCGTTGATGAGGTTCAGATCGCTGCCGGAAAACAGCGGGAACACGTGCTCGTAGAGGGCGGTGAAGTCGTAGCCGGAGCGGCCCTCTCTCTGGGCGCGGCGCGCCGCCTGCAGATAGAGGCCGTCGTGCAGGAGGTTGTCCCCCGCGGCGGCGCCCTGTACGGCGGTCACCACAGGATCCGGAGCGGCGGAGGAGGACGGCGCGGCGGCACTCTCCGGCTCCGCCGGCAGGGAAGAGGATTCCTCCGGCGCGGAAACCGGCGATGCCGGACCTGCCTGGACGGCCGGCGAGGCGGGACGCGGCAGGAACAGGAACACGGCGGCCGCGCACACAAGGGCTGCCGCCGTGCAGAGCAGCGCGCTGCGCAGCCTCCTGTTTCGTTTTCTGCGGTGTGCCGGTCTTGCCATGGAAATTCCCCCTTTTCGTCGGACTTTCCTTTTCCTTTATTATCCGGGAAGGGGGCGCTTTTGTCAAGCTCTTGCAGAAATAAGTGGGAAACGCCTGATTTTTGTCTGTTTTTGCGAGAAAAAGACAACTGCCGCGGAAGTTTGTGATTGCAGTTGCCGCACAAATATGGTATACTAACAGAATAAAAGCGGTATAGCGATCTGTCCCGTTTCGCCGTGCGGCGCAGCGGGGCACGGCCGTCCCCACGACGCTGCTTGCCGGGCGGCCGCTTGCAGAATATGAGACCAAGGGAGTGTTGAATGTGATTCAAGGAAGCGAACTCCGGAACGCTCTGATCTCCGGCGCGAACAATATCACCCGGCACAAGACGCAGGTAGATGAGCTGAATATTTTCCCCGTTCCGGACGGGGACACCGGCACCAACATGAGCATGACCATCGGCGCGGGCGCCCGTGAGCTCGAAAAGGGCGAGGGCGGCACGGCCGGCGAGGTGGCAAAGATTGCGGCTTCCGCCCTGCTGCGCGGCGCGCGCGGCAACTCCGGCGTCATTCTTTCGCTGCTGTTCCGCGGTTTCTCCAAGAGTGTGGCCGGAAAGGAAGAGCTTTCCGGATCCGACCTTGCGAACGCGCTCGGCGTAGGCGTGGAGGCGGCATACAAGGCCGTGATGAAGCCCACCGAGGGCACGATCCTCACCGTGTCGCGCCTGGCGTGCGAGAAGGGCCGCGCGGCCGCCGAGGTGGACAACGACCCCGTTTATGTGTGGGAGGCCGTGTGCAAAGGCGCTGCCGAGGCGCTGGAGCAGACGCCGGACCTGCTGCCCGTGCTGAAGAAGGCCGGCGTGGTGGATGCCGGCGGCAAGGGGCTGTGCTACATCTTCGAGGGCATGCTGAGCGTGTTCCGCGACGGCACGGTGATCAGCAGCCAGCAGGAGGAGCGGAGCGGGGATCTCACGAGCGATGATTTCTTCCGCAATGCCGCCGCCGAGTTTGATCAGGAAATCAACTTCACATACTGCACCGAGTTCATCGTGGGCCGCGATCCTTCCTGCCGCAAGGAGCCGGCGGAGCTGCGCGCCTATCTGGAGAGCATCGGCGACTGCGTCGTGGTCGTGGACGACGACGAGATCATCAAGGTGCACGTGCACACGGAGGAGCCGGGCAACGCCCTGCAGGCGGCCCTCGCTTATGGCCAGCTCCTCACGGTGAAGATCGAAAACATGAAGGAGCAGCACCGCAAGGCGCAGGAGGCCAACGAGGAAGCAAAGGCCAAGGCCGCGGCAGAAGAAAAAAAACCGCTGGAGCCGGTTGAGCCCACCGAGGAGATCGGCTTTGTCGCGGTAGCGGCCGGCGAAGGGCTGCACACGCTGTTCACGGATCTGGGCTGCGCCCAGGTGGTGAGCGGCGGGCAGACGATGAACCCCAGCACCGACGACATCCTGGCGGCTGTGCGCGCCACGCCGGCCAAGACGGTGCTTGTGCTGCCGAACAACAAGAACATCATCATGGCGGCGGAGCAGACGGTGCCGCTCGTGACGGACCGTAAGGTGATCGTGCTGCCCACGCGCACTGTGCCGCAGGGCCTTTCCGCCCTTCTGGCCTATGACCCTGATTCCGCCATCGAGCAGAACACCGTGAGCATGATGGAAGCCGCCGGCCGTGTGGACACCGGTTCCGTCACGTTCGCCGCGCGCGATTCCGAGTACGGCGGGCTGAAGATCCACGAGGGCGACATCCTCGGCCTGAAGAACGGCAAGCTCATGTTTGTGGAAAAGGACATTGTCCACACGTGCAGCAAGCTCACGCGATCCATGGTGACGCGCGGCACCTCCTTCATCACGCTTCTCTACGGCAGCGATGTGACGGAAGAGCAGGCGAACGACGCCTACAACCGCATCAAGGCGAAAGTGCCGGACGACATCGAGATTACGCTCGTAAACGGCGGGCAGCCGGTGTACTATTTCCTCATCTCTGTGGAATAACAATCGCATTTCTTCACATTCCCGTCGGTTCCAGGGCCGCTGAGCGCCGCTCAGCGGCCCTGTTTTATGGGCTCCGGCCCGCATGGATATGAAAAATCGGGGGATCTGCCGCCTGCGGCCGGTCCCGCCGTTCCGGAAAGGAGGGGGAACGTGGCTTCCCTGTTTGAGACGCCTGTCACGGCGCTGCGCGGCGTGGGGGAAAAGCGCGCCGCCCTATTCCGCAAAATCGGCGCGCCCACGGTGGGCGACCTGCTGCGGTGCTACCCGCGCGCCTATGAGGATCTGAGCCATCCGGGGCCGATCCGCCTGGCGCAGCCCGGCCAGGTGTGCGCCGTGCGCGCGGCGGTGGTGAAGGCGGCAACCGGCACGCGCGTGAAGGGCGGCATGACGATCTACCGCGCCGCCGCGGACGACGGTGAAACCGTGTTTCCCGTCACATTCTTCAACAACCCCTATGCTGCGAACGCGCTGCACGAGGGGGAAACGTATGTGTTTTACGGCCGGGTGCAGGCCAATTTCCTCAAGCGCGAGATGATTGCCCCGGAGTGTCTTCCTGCGGGCGCCTGTCCGGCCATCCGTCCCGTTTACCGCCAGACGCAGGGGCTGAACAGCCGCGCCGTGGAATCGGCCGTGCGGCAGGCGCTGCTGCTTCTGCCGGAACAGATTCGCGACCCGATCCCGGCCGGGATCCGCGAAGCGCGCGGCCTCTGCCCGCTCAGGGAAGCGCTGCGGCACATTCATTTCCCGCCGGATGCGGCCGCTCTGGCGCGGGCGCGGGAACGGCTGATCTATGAGGAGCTGCTTGTGCTGCAAACGGGCCTGCTCCGGCTGAAAAGCCGCGGCAGGGGCGGCGGCGCGCCGGCCGCGCCGATCGACGCGGTAGAGGAGTTCTGGGAACGGCTGCCCTTTTCGCCTACGGGGGCGCAGCGCCGCGCCGTGCGCGAGGCCGCGGCGGACATGGCGCGCACTGCGCCCATGAACCGCCTCGTGCAGGGCGACGTGGGCAGCGGCAAAACGGCGGTTGCCGCCGCGCTGTGCTGGCAGGCGGCGAGGAACGGCCTGCAGGCGGCGCTCATGGCGCCCACCGAGCTGCTGGCCCGCCAGCACTTCGCCACGCTCTCCGGCTTTTTTGCCGGATCGGATGTGAAGACGGCGCTGCTCACCGGCTCCACGCCGAAGCGGGAGCGCGCCGCCGTGCTGGCCGCCCTGGCGGACGGCTCCGTGCAGGTGGCCGTGGGCACGCACGCCCTGCTCTCCGAAGGGGTGTCGTTCCGGCGGCTTGGGCTTGCCGTCACGGACGAGCAGCACCGCTTCGGTGTGGGCCAGCGCGCCGCGCTGGCGGCCAAGGGCGGCCAGCCTCATCTCCTGGTCATGAGCGCCACGCCGATCCCGCGAACGCTGGCCCTCATGATCTACGGCGATCTGGATCTCTCCGTGCTTGACGAGCTTCCGCCAGGGCGCATCCCCGTCAAGACGTATGCGATCCCCTCCTCCAAGCGGGGCCGCGCGTTCGGCTTCGTGCGGCGCCATGCGGAGGCCGGGCGGCAGACGTACATCATTTGCCCCATGATCGACGAGGGGGACGACGACCGCGCCAGCGTGACGCAGTATGCCGACCGGCTGCGGCGGGAATGGCTGCCCGGCATCGCGGTGGGGGAGCTGCACGGCCGCATGAAGCCGGCGGAGAAGGAGGACGTGATGGCGCGCTTTGCCGCCGGGGAGTTGAGCGTGCTCGTCTCCACCACGGTGGTGGAGGTAGGTGTGGATGTGCCGAACGCCGCCGTGATGCTGATCGAAAACGCGGAGCGCTACGGCCTCTCCCAGCTGCACCAGCTCCGCGGGCGTGTGGGCCGCGGCCGCGAGCAGTCCTACTGCATCCTGGTGACGGATGCACAGAACAAGGAGGCACAGGCGCGCATGGGTGTGCTGTGCGCCACAACGGACGGCTTCCGCGTGGCGGACGAGGATCTGCGCCTGCGCGGGCCGGGCGATTTCTTCGGCCGCCGCCAGCACGGCCTGCCGGAGCTGCGCATCGCCGACATGGCGGAGGATGTGGCGGCCCTGCGGCGCGCGCAGGAGGATGCGCGCGCCATCCTGGCCGCGGATCCGGCGCTGGAGCAGCCGGAGCACCGCGGGCTGCACGGCGAGGTGCGGCTGCTGTTTTCCCGCGCCCGGGGCGTCTAATAAAAAAGACGCGGAGACCCCCAAAGGGCGCCAGACCGGCCGGCCTGGCGCCCTTTGGGGTTTAGAGGAAGAATTTATGAAAAAGAGTCTTGTACTTGAAGGGAGAAGGGCAGCCTTGCCGCCGTTACCCGTTGTTGTTCGAGCTGCCGGAGGCCATCAGCGTGACGTCCACGGTGAAGGTCTGCTGAGACAGCCCGTTGTAAACTTCAAGCGTCACGGTGTCCCCGGGAGCTTTCTGCACAAGATAGGAGGTGATGGCCGTCTGGCTTGTCACGTCCACGTCGTCAATCTTTGTGATCAGGCAGCCCTGCGTCACACCGGCCGCGGAAACGGAGGGGTTTGTGATCTCCGCCACATACATGCCGCCGCTCGGGAAGCCGTAGAAACGGGCCGTCATGCTGTCCACATATTGGCCGGAGATGCCGAGCAAAGCGCGGTTTGTCACATAGCCGTGTGCCTGCAGGTCGCTCACGATGGGCTGGGCGGTGTTGATCGGGATGGCGAAGCCGAGGTTCTCATAGCCGCTGGCCACGAACTTCGAGGACGTGATGCCCACAACCTGGCCGTACGTGTTCACAAGCGCGCCGCCGGAGTTGCCGGGATTGATGGCCGCATCGGTCTGGATGCACTGCATCGTGTAGCCGGCTTCCGTCGTCACGGTGCGGTTCAGGGCGGAAACGTAGCCGACGGTGACGGAGGAACTGAACTGCATGCCGCCCGGGTTGCCGATGGCAATCACCTGATCGGCCACGCGCAGGTCATCGGAGGAACCGAAGGTGGCGGGCACAAGGTTGGCCGCGTCGATCTTGATCACGGCCAGGTCGGTCACACTGTCGCTGCCGATGAGCTGGGCCTCATACGTGGAACCGTCATAGAGCACAACCTTCAGCGAATCGGCGCCATCCACCACATGTGCGTTGGTGATGATGTAGCCGTCTGCGGAGGCGATGATACCGGAGCCTTCCGCAACGTCCTGTTCCTCGCTGCCGTTATCGTCGCTGCCGCCGAAGAAATAGGAGTAATTGCTCTGCGTGCGCTGGTAGTTCTGCACGCACACGACGGAGGGAAGCACCTTTTCGGCAACCTCCTGCAGCGAAAGCTGGCCGCTTGTCGTTGTCTGGCTGGTGGTGGAGTCATCGCCGTCGCTCACCATGTGGTTGATGGTGAAGGCCGGCGTGGTGGAACCGGTATTGCCCACGGTGATATACCCACCGTTGATGAGGGCGGCGAACGCCGCGATGGAACCGGCGGAAACCAGGATGCATGCCAGAACGGCTGCGGTGATCCGCACGGCAATCTTCTTGCCGCGGCTCATGGGCTTGTGCTCACGCTTCGGCTTTTTCTGCTTCGGCTGCTGCGGTGCGGCGTAGTGATAGGCACTGCCGTCCCATTCCGGCTGGCCCGCCTGCCACACCTGCTGGCTGTAGCCGCCCGGCGTGTAGGGCTGCTGGTTGTTCGGGTTGCTTTGGCCGTTCTGCGCGCCCTGCTGATGGGCGCCGTACGTCTGGCCGGTCTGTGCGCTCTGCGTGTTCTGGGTGGAATCGGTTTTTGCCGTTTCCGAAGGATTGTTTATCTGATTCTGATTGTCCATTTGGTTCATCGGATCATACATACTTTCTCATCCTTTCCGGGGAACGCGGGCCTGCTGGCTGCCGGTCCGTTCCCGTTTTCTGTGTCTTATTATGCAGGGCCAATGTGAAAACTATGTGATGGTCGGTGAACTGTTTAATGACTTTTCCTTAAACAAAATATGAAGGGGGAAACTCTATTATGTCCTATGTGCATCTGTATTGCGGAGACGGCAAAGGCAAAACGACGGCGGCCCTCGGGCTGGGGCTGCGCTGCTGCGGCAGCGGCGGCCGCGTGCTGCTGGCCCAGTTCCTGAAAGGCTCCGGTTCCTCGGAGCTGAACGCCATTGAAAAGCTGGAGGGCTTTGACGTACTGCCCGGCCCGGCGCAGGTCAAATTCACGTTCCAGATGACGGAGGAGGAGAGGCGCGAGGCCGCCGGATTCTGGCTTTCCTTCTTCCGCCGCGCCGTGTCGCAGGCCGTGGAGGGCGGCTACCGGCTGCTCATTCTCGATGAGCTGGCCGGAGCGGTTTCCCTCGGCATGGTGCCGGAGGAGGAGGCCGCCGCTTTCCTGAAAAACCGGCCGGAGGAGCTGGAGGTGGCGGTCACCGGCCGAGATCCCTCGCCGGCGCTGCTCGCGGAGGCGGGTTATGTTTCGGAGATCCGCGCCGTGCGCCATCCGTATGAGCAGGGCGTTTCCGCCCGCAGGGGGATCGAATACTGAACACAGCAAAAACCGGGCGGCCCTTTTTCGGGGCCGCCCGGTTCGTCTTTCCGGAAACCTAAGTTTATTTCACCATATAAATGATGCCGAGCGTGCCGGGGCCGCAGTGCACGGAAACGGAGCAGCCCGTGCCGTTCACGTCGAACGACCGGAACGGCACAAGGGAGAGGCACGTCTTTTTTGCGGCCTCCACAACCTTGTCGCCTGCGTCGTAGTGGGCGATCATCATGCGGGAGGGATCGATCTCCTCGCCGTTGGTGAGCTTGTCGCGGATCATCTGGCACACCACATGCTCGAGCGAGCCGCGGTATTTTTTCGTGACGCCCATCTTGCCGTCCTGCACCTCAATGCACGGTTTCAGGTTCAGCAGGTTTGCGCCCAGCATCTGCACGCCGGTGCAGCGGCCGCCCTTATACATGTAGAGCAGCGTGCTGATGACAAAGGCGGTGCGGATTTTCTTCGACTGTTCGCGCACGGCGTCCGCGATCTCGGCGGCGGAAAGGCCCTTGTCGCGCAGCTCCGCGGCATACACGGCCAGAATGCCCATGCCGCTGGACACGTTGCGGGAGTCCACAGGGTGAACGTTCGGGAAGTGTTCCGCCGCCATGCGGGCGATATTCGGGGTAACGGTCATCTCGCCGCTGATGCTCAGGTGCACTATGTCATAGCCCTCGTCCGTCCATTTCTGATAAAATTCCTCATAATAGGCGGGCGTGGGGGCGCTGGTGGTGGGGAGCTTTCCGGTCTGGCGGTAATATTCAAACAGATCCGGGGTGTGCACGTCTATGCCGTCCAGGCAGGCCTTGTCTCCCAGGTTGACGGGCAAAGCGATGGTCTCAATGCCATATTGAGAAAGCAGGCCTTCGTTCAAATCGCAGGTGCTGTCTGCCACAATTTTGACTTTGTTACTCACTGCAGTTCCTCCTCAAGCCGCAGCGTCAGGCGAACGCCCGGCACATGATTGGAAATCTTTTTTTCAGTATATCATTTTTTCAGTTAAATTGCAATTCCCAAGCAGGTGCGCCCGTGTGCGGCAAAACAACCGACTTTTTACATAATGTTCACAGATTCGGGCGCTTTCCCCTTGTCACGGAAAACAGGAATGTGATATTATTTTAAGTACACGAATACGGCGGGCCGTCCCCCCCCTGCGCATTTCTGCGCCCGCTGATACGGAGGCTTTTTATATGCTGAAACATTCAGGAAAGCGGGCGTCGGCCCTGCTTCTTTCCCTTGCCGTGGCAGCTGCCGCGTTTGCCGTGCCCGCTTTTGCGACGGATGCCCTGCCGATGGCGTCACAGCCGGAAACGGTTTCCGCCCCGGTGGAGTCGCTCCCGCAGGACCCGTCTTCCGCCGTGCAGTCGCAGCCGGAAACGGTTTCCCAGCCGGAAGTGCTGCCCAGCGAGCCGGAAGGAACCGTCTCCGGCGGCATAGAGCCCACGCCGGACGATCCCTCCTCCGGCACGGAAGGAACGGTTTCCGGGACGGAAGGAACCTCCTCCGGCATGGAGGGCAGCAGTTCCGGTGAGCCGGTTTCCGAACCGGAAGCGCCCGTCTCCGAGCCGGAGGCGCCCTCCAGCCAGGCACAGCAGCAGCCCGTGACCAGCCGTCCCGCTCAGACGACCCGTCCTTCCTACACACCTGATACGGATCAGGATGAGATCGATCGTCTCGCCTCGCAGGCGGCTGCGGGAAACAATGACGCCGAGGAGCCGCTTTCCTCACAGGACTGGAGCGCGCTTCTCAACCAGTCTGGGGAGCCGGAGGAGGATCCGAATTCCTCCATGGGCGCGGTCTCCGGGGAGGAGAGCGGCGGGGCGTCCGCCAGCTCTGCCGCCGTGCAGAACTCCACGCGCAGCTCCTGGCTGCTTCCCGTTGGCATCGTGCTGATTCTGCTGGCCGTCGCCGGCATCGGCGCGTTTGTGTGGCTGCAGTTTATCCAGCCGCGCCGCCGTCCGCCCGCCCCGCCGATGAACGGCGGCCGCTCCGATCCCTCCGTGGATGACGGCCCCTTCGCCGATCCCGAGGGCTACACCGACATTTCCTCCGCAGGCCGCGGCGGTTACACCGACTTCCCCTCCGACGATCCGGAAGAGGAGAACGCAATTCAAGAGGAACGCGCGCAGCCGGAGAGGCCCACTCCCGAGGAGGAAGCCCTGGCCAGCCAGGAGACGATGGAGATCCCCGTGCAGCGCCCACGGACCGGCCCGGAAATGGAGGACATCTTCTCTTCGGATGAAACGGAGCAGCTTGTGCGCAGCGGCGGTGTGCACGAGGCCGCCGTTTCCCTGCCGGAGGAGCGGCCCGCGCCGCAGGCCGCCCGGCCTGATACTCCCGCCGTGCCCGAGGCGCAGCCGGTGAAGACGGACAATGCTCCGCAGGCCGAACCGCAGCAGGGCGGCGACCAGCCCTTTGACTGGGAGAAGTTCTTCAACGACAAATAAACAGTGTCATAAAAAAACAGCGTCCCCGCGCGGGGACGCTGTTTTTTATCTGCTGCCTGTCAGGCGTCCGCCTGCGGGGCAGCTTCCTCCGGTTTGTTCTCCGGCTGCTCCTCCGTCTGTCGGGCAGGTTCCGGCTGCGGGGCGGGTTCCGCCGCGGCCGGCGGGCGGTAGCGGCCGGAAGCGCACGGCAGGGCAAGCGCTTTGAAGCGGCCGGAAAGGCGCTGGCGCAGCGGGTCGGCAAAGAAGGGCTCCGGCCCCTCGCCGCCTTCCCCGCCCACAAGGCCCAGGAGCATCTGCATGGCGTCCGTCACGGAGGGGAACTCCAGAAAACGGACATACACGGAGGAAGGCCCCGTGCGGATGATCTTCAGCCGCCGGACAGACGGCATTTCCAGAAAATAGAGGTCGGCCAGCAGCACATCGCGTCCTTCCTCGTCGAGGCGGAAGTCGCCGCGCACGGCGGCAGCATACGGCTCCCCGTTCACGAAAAGCGTGCACCGCTCTGCCGCGCCGTTCAGGCCCACCGGCAGCGAAAACACCTTGCCGTCGCGCAGCAGGAGCTCCAGCGTGAAGCGTGTTCCCTCCAGGCGGAAACGCACCGCCGCAGCGGTGGCCGCGAAGTTGTTGAGCAGGGCGGCCATCACGAGCGGCAGCACCGTGCCCCCGCTCTTTTCCAGCACAAACCAGCCGCCCTGCGCCGGTTCCGGCGCGCCGGGCCGTTCGGCCGGAACGGCGCAGAACCGTGCGGCGCCCGCCGGCAGGGCGGGTGGCTGCTCCGGCGCGGAGAAAAACCGGCGCAGCAGCCGGGCAGGGAATGCGCGCACCGGTTCCCGCGGCGCCCAGGGATCGCGCAGCTCCCGCAGGGCCTCCGGGTTTTCGGGGAAGGTGTCCTCAAACAGTCGCCTGGCGCCGGGCTGCGGGTTCCGGGCCTGCCAGCGCGCGTAGCAGGCAGAAGCGCCCGTGCCGAAGAAGCGATCCGTGGCCTCGAGGACGCGGTTGGAGAAAAGGGCGGGGTCGCCGCCGGTGGCGGCCACCACCATGTCGTGTTCCGGCAGCACGACGGCGTACTGGCCAAACATGCCGTTGAGCTGGAACGAATCCTGCGCAGGGAAACTCCACACCTGGAAGCCGTAGCGCTCCATGCCGGGGCGGCCCGTCTCCGTTTCCAGGCGCAGCGTCTCGCGCATCCACTCCTCCGGGATCAGGCGGCGGCCCTGCCACACGCCTCCCTGCAGAAAGAGCTGGCCGAGCTTTGCCATGTCCACCACGCGAAGGTAAAGCCCCCACCCGCCCTTTTCGATGCCCATCGGGCACGTTTCCCAGTAGACGGGCGGCACGCCGAGCGGCTCGAACAGGCGCGGCGTGAGATAGTCCACAAGGCTCTGCCCCGTGACGCGGCACAGGATGGCGGCGAGCAAATAGGAGTTCATGCTGTTGTAGCGGAACTGTTCGCCGGGCGTGCCGGCGCAGTCCGCGGCGAAGAAGGCGCGCACCCAGTCGCGCTCCGTCTCCCCGCCGGCTTCGTTGAAGTTCGCACCGCTCGTCATCGTGAGCAGGTGGCGGATCGTTACGGCAGCCATGCGCGGGCTGCGAAAGAGCGGCTGCTTTTCCGGGAAGAACGACACGGCCTTGTCCTCCGGGGAGAGAAGCCCCTCGCCCACGGCAATGCCCACGGCCAGCGCCGCCACCGATTTTGAGAAGGAGTACACGGCGTGCGGCAGGGCAGCGGAGTAGGGCGCGCGGCTCACGCAGGCGATGAGCTTCCCGTGGCGCAGAACGGCGGCGCTGTGCAGTACGGCCGGGAAGAGGCCGGGGTCCGCTTCCCGGAAAAACGAGGCCAGATACCCGCCCGGCACGCCTTCGCGCTCCGGCGTGCTGCGCGGCAGGCCGGCGTCGCGGCAGGGCGCCGGCTCTGGCTTGCGCGCCGTGAAGGGGTAAGGCGTGAGGCGGGTGAAATCGCCGCGCAGGATTCTGCGCAGCAGATCGGCTGTCTTCATCTGATTGAGCAGGGGCATGGGTCTTCCCTCGCTTTCTCCTCGTGGGTGTTACGGTTGTTCGGGGCCTTGCTCCGCGGCGAGCTCCTCCTCAAAGCGGGGCGTGGGTGCGGCGGGCACGGCGCGGCGCGTCAGCCCGTATTTTTCGCACAGCGGGGCGGCCGCCTGCGCGAGCAATCGCGGCAGCAGGCGGGCGTCGTCCGGCAGCAGGCAGATCGCCTGGCTGCTGCTCTCCAGCAGATAGCCCTCGATGTCCCCGTCCGCAAGCCGCAGCACGCCGCGCGGCTCGCCGTCCGCCCCGATGGACACGTGCAGCCGTTCAAACAGCGCTTTGGCGCAGGCGGGGCGGGCGGGAGTGAAGCCCTCCGCGGGGGAGATGACGAACACAACGTCGTGCCCGGCGAGCAATCGCGAGAGCGGCGGCAGGAAGGAGGCGCCGAAGGCTGCCTCCTCCGCCGCAAGGCTGCAGTCGAGCGAAGCAAGAAACGTTTCCACGGCGCTGCGCACAAAGTACGTCTGATGCGCGCCGGCGAACAGAAGGGCAGATTTCACACCGGTTCCTCCTCCATGGGCAGGCCGCACACGCAGCGGCGCACCAGGTCGAGCGCCGTGCTGGCGGCGCGGAAGCGGATGGACGCGCGCGATTTGAACCGCGCCGGGGCGTTCATGCGGCGCACCCAGGTGTGGGCGCCGTCGCACACGGCCAGATACACAAGGCCCACGGGCTTTTCCGGTGTGCCGCCGTCCGGCCCGGCAATGCCGGTGACGCCCACGCCGATGCTGCTGCCGGACACGCGCCGCACGCCCTCCGCCATGGCGCGCGCCACCGGCTCGCTCACCGCGCCGTACTGCTCGAGCAGCTCCCACGGCACGCCGAGCAGCTGGTGCTTGGCCTCGTTTGCGTAGGTCACAAAGCTCATGTGCAGCACGGAGGACGCGCCGGGGACGTCGGTGAGGCGCTTGGCCAGCAGGCCGCCCGTGCACGATTCGGCGAACGACACGGTGAGCCCGCGCTCCGTGAGCAGCCGCACCACCGTCTGCTCGAGGCAGCTCTGGGAGGAGCCGTCCGTGTTCACGTCATACACACAGTGGCCGAGCCGCGCGGCCACCTGCTCCGCCATGGCGCGGCACATCGATTCCGCCGCCTGCAGGTTGGCGGCCTTCGCCGTCACGCGCAGGAACATCTCGCTCTCCTTCGCGTAGGGCGCGACGGTCGGGTTTTCAGACTGCATGAGGTCGGCCGTGCGCTCCGCCGCCGCGCCCTCGCCGATGCCGAAGGTGCGGATCATGAGCGAGGCGATCACGCTGTCCGAATAGCGGCGCAGCGCCGGGATGAGCATGTGGCGCACCATGGGCTCGCACTCGGAGGGCGGGCCGGGCAGCAGCGCCACGAGGCAGCCGCCGCCGCTGCGGAAGAGGCAGCCGGGGGCGGTGCCGAAATCGTTGCGCAGCACGTGGCAGCCCTCCGGCAGCATGGCCTGTTTCCACTGGCTTTCGCCGCATTCCCGGCCGCGGAAATACGACTCGATGCGGCTGCGGCTCTCCTCGTCCATCACAAGCCGTTTGCCGCACACCTCGGCGGCCGTCTCCTTCGTGAGGTCGTCCCCCGTGGGGCCGAGCCCGCCGATGAGCACGACGAGATCGCTGCGCCCGAGCGCCTGGCGCAGTGATTCGGCCAGGCGGCCGCGGTTGTCGCCCACGGTGCAGCGATGCAGCACGTCAAATCCAATCACGGCCAGCTCCTGCGAGAGGTAGGCCGCGTCCGTGTCAATGGTGTGGCCGAGCAGCAGCTCGGTGCCGACGGAGATGATTTCCGCTTTCAATTCCCTGAACTTCCTTTCCGGCCCCGGAACGGGCCCTTTCAAACGCTTTCCGCCGTGATCTTCGTCACGCGGCGGCCTTCCACGCAGGCGCGCACGAGGCTTTCCACGTCGAGCGCGCGCTCGGCCTCCAGCACGGCGGCCAGCTCGGGCCGCGTGCGCGGATGGCGCGGGGTGAACACGGTGCAGCAGTCCTCATAGGGGAGGACGGAGAGATCGTAGGTGTCGATTTTGCGCGAGATTGAGACAATCTCGCTCTTGTCCATGCCGATGAGCGGGCGGAACACAGGCAGGGGGGAGGCTTCGTCCGTCACGGCGATGGCCTGCATCGTCTGGCTGGCCACCTGGCCCAAGCTTTCGCCTGTGATCAGCGCGGCGCAGCCCTCGATCTTCGCAATCTCGGCGGAAATGCGCATCATGAAGCGCCGCATGAGGATCGTGAAATACTCTTCCGGGCATTTGTCGAGGATCTCCTCCTGCACGCGGGCAAACGGCACGGTGATCATGTACATCCGCCCGGCATAGGCCGCAACGCGGCGCAGCAGGTCGGCCACCTTCTGCTCGGCGCGCCCGCTCGAGTAGGGCGAGCTGGCAAAGTGGACCGGCGTGAGCTCCACGCCGCGCTTGGCCATCATCCAGGCCGCCACGGGGCTGTCGATGCCGCCGCTGATGAGCAGGGCGGCTTTTCCGCCCGTGCCCACCGGGATACCGCCGGCTCCCTGCTCCGGCTCGCCGTGCACATAGGCGCCGAAGTCACGGATCTCCACGCGCACCGTCACGTCCGGGTTGTGCACATCCACGTGCAGGTTGGGGTAGGCGTCGAGCAGGGCGGCGCCCACCTCGGCGGAAATTTCCGGCGATTTCAGCGGGAATTTCTTGTCGGAGCGCTTTGTCTCCACCTTGAAGGCCCGCACGGCCGAGAGCTGGGGCCGCAGGTATTCCACCGCGGCGGTGCACACGCTCTCCATCGTCTTTTCCGTCACGCAGGCGCGCGAGAATGTGATGACGCCGAAGATCTTGCGCACGCGGTCCACGGCAGCCTCAAAATCGGCGCCGGGTCCGGGTGTAATGGAGATAGTGGACTGGGCGAACCGCACGTCGAACGGGCCCACGGGCGCGAGGCGGCGGCGGATATTCTTGAGCAGGGCGCCCTCAAAGGTGTTGCGGTTGAGTCCCTTGAGGACGATCTCCCCGAGCTTGAGCAGTATGACTTCCTGCATGGGAAACCTCCTTTTTGTCTTCTGTCAGCCGCGGCGCGGCTTCAGGCGGCGCGCCGCGAGCGTGCGCAGCCCTTCCGCCACGGCCTCGGCGAGCGCGTCCGCGTCCTGCTCCGTGTTTTCCCTCGAAAAGCTCACGCGCAGGCTGGAATCGATCTGTTCGCGCGGCAGGCCCATGGCCGTCAGCACATGGCTTGCCTTTCCCTTGGCGCACGCCGAGCCGGAGGACACGCAGATCCCCTTTTCCGAAAGAAAGTGCAGCATCGTTTCGGCGCGCACCGGGCAGGCGGAAAAGCTCAGGATGTAGGGCAAAGCGTCCTCCGGGGAGTGGATCGTCACGCCCGGCAGGGCGGAAAGGTTCCGGCGCAGCCGCTCGTTCACGGCGCGCAAACGCGCTTCCTCCTGTGTGAGGTCCGGCAGCGCGCGCACGGCGGCGGCAAAGCCCGCAATGAGCGGCATGCCCTCCGTGCCGGGGCGCAGGCCGCGCTCCTGCCCGCCGCCGAATACGTGCGGCGCCAGGTGCGTCCCCTTTTTCACAAACAGCGCGCCCACGCCCTTCGGGCCGTGGATCTTGTGGCCGCTCACCGTGAGCAGGTCGATCCCCATCCGCCCGGGCGCGAGCGGAATCTTGCCGAACGCCTGCACGGCGTCCACATGCAGCAATGCGGGCGCGCCCGCTTCCGCGACGGCGGCCCGCGCCGCGCCGAGCGGCAGCCGGGTGCCTACCTCGTTGTTCACGGCCATAAGGCTCACGAGGATCGTGTCCGGCCGCACGGCCGCGCGGATCGCGTCAGGCGAAATGTGACCCCATCCGTCCGGGACGAGGTACGTCACCTCGAATCCGTCCTGTTCGAGCGCGGCCATCGTCTGCAGCACGGCGGGGTGCTCGATCTGCGTGGTCACGATGTGACGGCCGCGCTTGCGGCGCGCATAAGCCGCGCCAAGGATTGCGATGTTGTCGCTTTCTGTCCCGCCGGAGGTAAACACGATCTCCTCCGGCGCGGCAGAGAGCGCGGCGGCCACGGCCTGCCGGGCGGCGGCAAGTTCCCGCTCCGCTGCAAAGCCCATGGCGTGCAGCGAAGAGGGGTTGCCCCACATTTCGCACAGCAGGCGGCGGATGGCTTCCACCGCCTCGGCGCAGGGCCGCGTGGTGGCGGAATTGTCGAGATAAATCATAGCAATGCTTCTTTCGGGTATAAGATGAAAAGATGCGGGGGCATGGCGCCGGCCGCGATTGCCTTTATTATAGCATATCCCATTTTCCCCGGCAATGAGGGGTTTGCAAAACACGCCCACACGGCTTATAATGGGATCGATCCCGTTCGGAACAAAAGGAGGGCTTGCCATGAAGCATACAAGGCAGCGGGAGGCGATCCTGCGCGAGCTGGAGGCCGCCGCGGAGCCGCTGAGCGCGGAGGAGCTGTTCGCACGGCTGCGCGATGGCGAGCCGGCCATTGCCCTTTCCACCGTGTACCGCAACCTGGAGCGGTTCTGCGCGGATAACCTCGTCCAGCGTGAGACGACGGGCGACGGTCCCGTGCGCTATGCCCCGGCGCGCCGCCACAGCCATTACCTCGTGTGCACGCAGTGCGCCGCCCGCGTGAAGCTGGACGGCTGCCCCCTGGCGCAGCTCGAGGAAGGGCTTGCGCGCGACACGGGCTTTTCCATCGAGGGCCACAGCCTCACCATTTACGGAAAATGCCCGCGCTGCGCCCGCAAGGAGACGAAGGAACATCAGAAAGCGTGACGCTGCGGAATTCCCGCGCGTCCGCCATGAAAAATCCCGGGCAGGGCCGCTTCCTCAGAAGGAGCGGTTCTGCCCGGGCTTTTTGCCTGTTTGCAATTCTGTTACGGCTTGACGCCGCTGCGCTTTTTGCGCCCCAGGGCGCTGCGCGCGCGGCTGAGCGTGACAGGTGTCACGCCGAGGAAGGAAGCGATGTATTTGTCGTTCACAAGCGGGTCGAGATCCGGATAATGCTCCAGAAACCAGGCGTAGCGCTTGGCCGCCTCCACCTGATAGAGCATTTTCTTTACCTCAATGTGGCGGCGCAGGGAATCGATCAACAGATTATTGTAGATGCGCAGTGCAAAGTCGTTTGTCTCGAGAAACTGCACCACATCCTCCACCGGCAGGGTGATTGTATCGCTTTCAGCCAGTGCTTCCATGTTGATGCTCGCAGGGGCGTCCAGCGGCAGATTGGGCACAGGCATTTCCCCGTGCCGGTAGCAGAAGCAGTCCGTCATCTCGTCGCCCTTCTGGTTGCAGAAATAGCCGCGGAAGATGCCGTGCCGAATAAACAGGATTACCTCCGGCGTTTCGCCCTGGGCACAGAAGAGCTCCTTCTTTGCAAAGTGGCGGGGTTCGGCATTGACAAACATCGGCGCGAGAAGCGAGGGTTCCACCTGTGGAAACATACGGGAAAAAAACTCTTGAATTTCCTGCATTTTCATTCCTCCCCCGGAAAAGTTCCGAAAAATAACCGGTTTCTCTCTGAAAAAGCATACCGCAGAGGAGGAAACCGACAAATTCAGACAATATCTCTCCATAAATCGTTTCCATTATATCCGGTTCTCTCCAAAATGTCATTATCACGTGATAATAAAACGGACTTTTTTGCTATTTTTTAAAATTTTTTTCATCATAATAGAAAAAGTGCAAATATTCCAGCATGCACCGCTGCACTGTGCGTGCATATGGGCCGAAAAAGGAGGAACGATAAAAGGGAAAAGGGAGGCATGAGGTATGGAATTTATAATGGCGTTTCTTGTGGGCGGGGCTATCTGCGCCGTGGGCCAGCTCCTGTTGGATTACACACAGCTGACGCCGGCCCGCATCTTGGTGCTGTTCGTCACGGCGGGGGCCGTGCTGACGGCGCTCGGCCTTTACGGCCCTCTCGTCGAGGCGGCCGGCGCGGGCGCCACAACGCCGATCACCGGCTTCGGCTACCTCATGGCGGAGGGCGTGCGCAAGGCTGTGGAAGAGAAGGGACTGTTCGGCGCGATCGGCGGCGGGTTGGCGGCGGCAGCCCCAGGCATTTCCGCCGCGGTGGCGTGCGGTTTCCTGGCCGCCGTATTTTCGCGCTCCGGCAGTAAGAGCTGAAAGCATAAGAAAGCGGGGAGAGGGCAGGCCTGCCCTCTCCCCGCTTCTGGACGGCGCCTCTTCTGTCCGATGGGACGCCGCGGGATGTCTGTTACTGGATGGAGCAATCGAGGTAATGCTCAAGCTCCTCGTCGTCCTTCTTTTTCTTCTCGAAATAGACGAAGACGGCAATCGCCGCGGCGGCCAGCGCCGCAACGGCGGAGAGAACGGTGATAAACACGGTAAATCCATTTTTTTTCAAATCAGACACCTCCAAAGCGAAAATAGGGTGGAGCGATAACGTCTTCCTGTTTTTTTATCATATCCAATTTTGGCAGAAAAGTCAACTGAAAAGAACAGCCAAAGCGAAATTCCGGTTAAGATTGCTCAAGACGCCTGTGCTTCACTCCGTTCCGGCGCATAAAAAAGCAGAGCTTTCGCTCTGCTTTTTTTAACGCCCTGCGCGCTTCCGCTCAGCGGATTACGCGTTGGCCTTCTTTGCCAGCTGGGACTTCTTTCTGGCAGCGGCGTTCTTGTGAAGGATGCCCTTCGCAACGGCCTGGTCAAGCTTTTTGACAGCCACACGGACAGCCTCGGCCTTGTTGGCGTCGTTGTTCGCGATGGCGGCGTTCGCCTTCTTGAGCGTAGTTTTCAGCTCGGAGTTGGCGGCCTTGTTGATCAGCGTCTTGGTGGCAATCACCTTCACGCGTTTCTTCGCGGATTTGATGTTCGGCATGTGTAACCCCCCTTTGCAGGTTTCTTTTCGCGTAGAGTTTATTTTATCATTCAATGGTAAAAAAAGCAAGGCCTCTTGGGCAGAATTCTGTGCCAGGCCGTGCGGCAAAAGCTTTTTTGGCGGATTCACTGAAAAAAGCAGGTTGTTTTCCCGAATTGTCGATCTTTTTCGGGCGGCCGGATAGAAAACCTCCGCCGGGCGTGCCGCATACCGCTTCCGCGGGAATGGATCGGCCTTTTGCCGCATAGAATAACCCGTGATCGGCTGTTTCGGAAAGGGGGAGGGCGGATGAACCGGCAAAGGGGAGAGCGCGGAAAGCTGTTCTGCGCGGCGGCGCTGTGCGCCGTGTTGGGCGCGGCGGGCGTCGTGTGCGCCGCGGCGACGGCCCCATCCGTGACGGGCAGACTATCGGTGGCGGCGGCCGGGTTCATTTTGCCGGACGGCGCGCTGGCGGCCGCGCAGGAGGGGGAGCTCTTCGCGCCCGCGGCGTCATCGGAGCAGGCGGCTTCCTCCGCTGTTTCAGCCCTGTCTTCCGCCGTTTCCGCGGCGGAAGGGCAGGCGGCTTCCTCTGCCGCCTCCGCGGCGGAGAGCAGCGCTTCCTCCCAGGCTGCCGCGCCCGCCTCTGCCCAGGCGCAGGGGCAGAACGGCCCTGTGGAGACGGTAATGGAAAACGGAATTCAGGAATCCACCATTTCCAACACGGGCGTGCAGTACGGCAACGTGTGGGTAAAGAACTCGAATCTCTATCACAGCGTCGATATTCCGGCCGTGCTGGCGGAGGAACCGGACGTGAGCCTGAAGCGCGACGGCAGCGTGGAGATTCTGCTCTATCACACGCACACCACGGAGGCCTTCCAGGGTGACACGCGCACGCAGGACAACAGCCGCAACGTGGTGGCGGTGGGCGAGAAGGTGAAGGCGGAGTTGGAGCAGGCGGGCTTCGGTGTGGTGCATGACGCCACCTGCCACGATTACCCCTCCTACAATGGCTCCTATGACCGTTCCGGCGAGACGATTGAGAAGAATCTGGCGGAGTATCCCGGCATCCAGGTGACAATCGATATCCACCGCGACGCGCTCGGCGGTTCCGGCGCGCGCGTGAAGCCAACGGTGTATGTGAACGGCAAAAAAGCTGCGCAGATTATGATCGTCTCCGGCTGCGACGACGACGGCACGCTCGGTTTCCCGGATTGGGAATACAACCTCCGGCTCGCCATGCGCTGCCAGCAGGCGGTGAGCGATCTCTATCCCTCCCTGGCAAGGCCGATGCACTTCTGCCCGAAGAAATACAACGAGCACTACACGCACGGCTCGCTTCTGGTGGAATTCGGCACGGACGCCAGCACGCTGGACGAGGTGCTCTATGCCGGGGAGCTGTTCGGCAAGGCGCTCGCGCAGACGCTGCTGGGCCTCACGGAATAACCAAAAGAGAACGGGAAGGAAAAAGGAATGGACGACAAAAGAAGAGGGCTGCGCGCGTTCGCCACAGCCCTGGTGGCCACGCTCTGTGTGCTCGGCTTCGTCATCGGCTTTCTCGAGGTCGATGAGCAGTCGCGCCGGATCGGCTTCGGGGACGAAAAAACGCTTATTTTCACCATTACGGGGCAAAACTGGCGGTTGCCGTGGTAAAGGTTCTATGTTATAATAATCTCACGGGCTAAGCGGAAATCGAAGATTTCCGAGCCCTGAGAGAACATTGAAACA
>ERZ1643250.752-NODE-752-length-32012-cov-11.281378_pt1 | contig 32012 bp, 27 predicted proteins | sample MGYA00579262_ERZ1643250 | MGnify/ENA primary metagenome ERZ1643250 (study PRJEB29033, sample SAMEA4952265) | chicken gut metagenome | biome: Broiler Chicken; feature: Gastrointestinal Tract; material: Caecum | place: Ireland | collected 2018 | study: Broiler...
CTTCGTTGAGTTCAGCTCCGATCACACAGATCCTGCCTGTATATTCCGGCGCTCCTGTGCGGACCTCATGCTCTTCAGGCACCATGTCGAAATAAATCCACTCTCCGTCTTCTCCTGCAACCATTCCTTTGGCGCGCAGGACATTGCCGTAACTGCTGTCAGCTTCCAGTTCTTTCAGGATATTGCTGATCTGATCCTTTGTATAAGTGTGGATCGTCTCACGTCCCCAACTCGTGAACACATCATCTGCATGGTGATGCCCCGCATGGTCATGATGATGGTGATGGTCATGATCATGGCCGCAGCACTCGCTCTCTTCATGGTGATGGTCGTGCCCCTCATGTCCGTGATCGTGGTCGTGATGATGGTGCTCATGCTCGTGATCGTGGCCGCAGCACTCGCCCTCTTCATGGTGATGGCCGCACTCCGGGCAGATGATCTCATCGAGAAGTTCTTCCTCGAGAGACTTACTTGCCTCCATCGTCTCGAGGATCTTATTGCCTGGCAGCTTGGCGATCGGAGTCGTGATAAACGGCGCCTTATCGTTAAGCTCCCGCAGCAGAGCAACGCTCTCCTCGATCTTCTCCGGTTTTGCTTTGTCTGTACGGCTCAAAATGACCGCGCCGGCATATTCGATCTGGTTGCTGAAGAACTCGCCGAAGTTCTTTCTGTATATTCTGCACTTTGTTACATCCACAACCGTCGTGAAGCTGTTGAGCTGCGCATCAATCTCTTCCTGCACGCCCTGTACCGCCTTGATCACGTCGGAAAGCTTGCCCACTCCTGACGGCTCGATCAGGATGCGGTCCGGGTGATAGGTGTCCACCACCTCGCGCAGGGATTTCCCGAAATCTCCTACAAGTGAGCAGCAGATGCATCCCGAGTTCATCTCACGGATCTCGACGCCGGACTCTTTTAAGAAACCGCCGTCGATCCCGATCTCACCGAATTCATTTTCGATGAGTACAACCTGCTCTCCGGTAAATGCCTCCGAGAGCAGTTTTTTGATCAGTGTTGTCTTTCCGGCTCCGAGGAAGCCGGAGATAATGTCTATCTTTGTCATTTTCATTCATCCTCCTTCTAAGCCTGTTTCAGATCCAGTTCAACCGGACAGTGATCCGATCCCATGACATCTGTCAGGATCTTCGCATCCTCAAGTCTGTCCTTAAGGCTCTCTGACACGCAGAAATAGTCGATGCGCCAGCCCGCGTTCTTGGCACGGGCACTGAATCTGTAGGACCACCAGGAATAAATCCCCGTCTGATCCGGATAAAAATACCGGAATGTATCGATAAAGCCCGCATCGAGAAGTTCCGTAAATTTCTGCCGCTCCTCGTCGGTAAATCCCGCATTCTTCCGGTTTGTCTTCGGATTCTTCAGGTCGATCTCCTTATGTGCTACGTTCATATCGCCCGTTACAATGACCGGTTTTGTTTCCTCCAGTTTCTTTAAATAAGTCCGGAAATCATCCTCCCATTTCATACGGTAGTCCAGACGTGCCAGCTCATTCTGGGAGTTGGGCGTGTATACCGTGACGAAATAGAAATCTTCAAACTCGCATGTAATCACGCGGCCTTCCTGATCGTGTTCCTCTATACCGATGCCATAAGTCACGTTCAGCGGCTCTTTCTTCGTAAATACTGCTGTGCCGGAATATCCCTTCCGCACAGCATAATTCCAGTACTGGTGATAGCCGGGCAGGTCGAGATCAAGCTGTCCCGCCTGCATCTTCGTCTCCTGAATGCAGAAGATATCGGCATCCGCCTCTTTAAAAAAGTCAAGGAATCCTTTCTGGACACACGCCCGGATCCCGTTGACATTCCACGATATCAGTTTCATGCATACCTCCTTATTTCTGTTCAGTCAAACCTGACTATCCAAGCGGCCGCCCTCCGGGCGTATCGATCGGATAGGGGAATTTTCATCCCCCTATCCGATCACCGCGATACCTCGCTCAGCTCGGGGCTATACCCCTCGCTGACCGTTGCCTGGCAAATGTCCGCTCATGCAAGCATGGCGGCTGCTTGCCGGGCGTATCGCGCAATCAAGGGCAGATAACTCTCTACCTGCCCCTCTGATCGTAATGTACCTCTTTTAAGAACAGGCCTCTTGCCGGGGCAAGAAATCCCGCCTGTCCCCTGTCTTTTGTCTGCAGGACTTCAGCCACACTCTCCACAGTGCGCTGATATGTCCCGACTTCAAGCAGCGTTCCCGTCAGAATCCTTATCATATGGTAGAGAAAGCCTGTCCCTTCATAGCGGATGGTCACACTGCTGCCTTGTCCGCTGACTATTATATCATAGATTGTCCGTTTTGTGGACAATTCTGTCTTTTTATCCGTGTAACCTGCAAAGTCGTGCAGTCCCTTAAGCTGCTCCGCCGCACGCTGCATCCGCTCCGTGTCGAGTTCATGCGGAAAATGATAACAGTAACGTCTCCGGAATACATCCGGTTTTTCCCCGGTATCGATATGATATTCATATATTTTCCCGACAGCATTTTTCCGCGCGTGGAATCCGTTCTTCACAAGGTGCGCTTCCCGGATACGGATATCCGCCGGGAGCTTTCTGTTGATCTCCTCTGTGAAAAACCCTTCCTCCACAGCGCCATGCAGCACTACACTGGCATTCTGTCCCGAAGCGTGCACGCCCGCATCGGTCCGGCCCGAGCCGTTTACTTCCACAGGATTTCCCGATGCATCCGATATCACATTCTCCAGTATGCCCTGAATCGTCCGTTCTGTATTAGCCTGACGCTGCCAGCCCTGATAGCGGGTTCCGTCATAAGCGATCGTTAATTTATACGTGCGCATCGTTTACTGCAGGAACTTCTTGAGTTCGTCCATAAATGTATTCACATCTTTAAACTCCCTGTACACGGAAGCAAATCTCACATATGCGACCGGATCGAGATGCTCGAGCTTCTCCATGACGATCTCACCGATCACGCTGCTCGGTATCTCTTTTTCCTCGCGGTTAAATATCTCGAGCTCGACAGCATCGATCGTTTTCTGGATCGCGTCCGCGGGAACCGGACGCTTATAACATGCGCTTAAGATCCCCTTTTCAATCTTAGAGCGCTGATACTGCTCACGGTTATTATCTTTCTTGATCACGATCAGCGGGATCGTCTCCACTTTTTCATAGGTAGTAAATCTTCTTCCGCACTCATCGCAGGAACGCCTTCTTCGGATAGAACTCTTATCCTCAGCCGGACGGGAATCTATAACTCTGGTATCCGGGTTGCCGCAGTATGGACATTTCATAATATGTTCCGCCTTTCTCTTAATCTGCGTTCATTATACACAATCGTCAAAACTTTTGCAAAAATTTTTCCTCCTGTATCTCAACGATCACAATATCCGGCCCGATCTTCCTTACGCACGCAAAAGGAATGACATACTCGCAGTCTGTTCCGAGAAATCCGCAGATCTTACCCGGACCGGGGATGATGACAGCCTCGACCTCACCGCTGCACACATTGATCTCCACATCCACAATGCAACCAAGCCGCCTGCCGCTGCATATATTTATCACTTCTTTGTCCCGAAGTTCACAGAGCCTCATGGCCGTCCTCCTCTGCCTGCAGTCCCTTTGTAAATTATTGTATGCATATTTCAAGAAATATCCACCATTTCTGCCGGCACTTTTCCCTTTCTTTTTCCTCTTGTATGCATTACAATAAGAAAAGCATATTTTCTGTGCAAATATATCATTCGGGAGTGAATATAGATATGAAAGAAACCATTTTACTTTTCAATGCACCGGCTAAGGAAGATCTCCTCAAGATCGAGATGGCGCTCTTCCCTCTCCATATCCGTCTGAAAAAGATCAGCAGGGAGGATTACTCTCAGCCTCTCGGTGTTCTTGCCGGGATGAAGGATATGGAGCCTTCCGAAGCCCGGTATGACGGTCCCGAACTGCCGGGCACGATGTTCGTCTTCTGTTTCTTAAGTGACAGCCGGCTCAATCAGGCACTGGCCGCGCTCCGGAAATGTGGCGCCGGCCCGTTCCCATACAAGGCGATACTGACGCCCACGAACAGCACCTGGACCGCACCGGACTGCTTCGATGAGATCCGCAGAGAACACGAAGCGCTCCATAAGTAGACTCTGCCACTCTTGCAAACATGCCGTCTTTCATTGTATAATATGTATCATTTGGTCATGGGAGGTATCTGCCATGTGGAAACGCAGAACGATAAAGAAAAAAGCGATCCTGCTGATGAAGCAGGGTTATTTTCGTATGCTCCCGGTCTGCTTTCTCATTGCAATGCTTACGACAGCTTACTCCGTCTCCACAACATTTTTCAATCTGCAGATGCCCTCCGGATCAGCAGCCACGGATGCAGCATTTACTGCCGGTCTTCCGAATTCCGAGGCTGTCCTTGATACAGCCGCCCGCTTACTCGAAGGCACTCCGCTTGCCGGGATCTCCCATGGCATGATATATAATATCGCTGCTATGGTGATTGACCTGTTCTCTACGAATATATCTGTCTTTTTCAGTTTTCTCCGCACTGCCAATTATTTCCTGACCGAAAATATCAGCATTGCCCTTATCTTTCCGGCAGTCGGTATACTGTGCGCCTTTTTATACCAGATTTTCATAAGCAATATCCTGCTGATCGGTGAGAAACGTTTCTTTCTGGAAAACCGGAATTATCCGCAGACACCTGTCTCGAAAATTTTTTTCCTCTATAAACTACGCTTTCTCCCCCATCCGGCGTGGGTAATGTTTTTGCGTTCATTGTTCCAGACACTCTGGAATTTCACAGTGATCGGCGGGATCATCAAGCATTATGAATACATACTGATTCCGTATATTCTGGCAGAAAACCCGAAAATAGGACGAAAAGAAGCATTCCTTTTGTCAAAACGTCTTATGCGCCGTAACAAATGGAAATTCTTCTTGCTGGATCTTTCCTTTATCGGCTGGCATATCCTGTCGCTGTTCACTCTCGGCCTGCTCGATCTTTTATTCGTCAATCCTTATGTCGCTTCGTGCCGTGCCGAGCTCTATGCCGTGCTCAGACGAAATTATGTATTGTCACGCTCTCCGGGTTATGAAGCACTGAACGACTCTTATCTTGAGCACGTTCCCTCTTCCGATGAACTGCTCATCAGCAAAGCGCTGTATGACGACTCTCAGGGACCCTATACAAAAATTTCGTACTTTGCTCCCGGACAGTATCCTGTATTTCTGTTCTCCGTGCAGCCGCCGCTCAAAGCAGTCAGGTCACCAATCCGTGCAGACCGCAGATACGATCTGCTGTCATTTCTGTTTTTGTTCCAGATTTTTTCCATATTCGGATGGATTCTGGAAGCACTGATCCGCCTGATCACTTCCGGCACGCTTGGCGGAGGCTCTGTACTGTTTGGTCCCTGGCTTCCGATTTACGGCATCTACGGTACCCTCATACTGCTGCTGTTCAGGCGGCTGATCAGGAAGCCCGTATTGGTATTCTCATTTAATTTTCTGCTTTACACGGTACTGGAGTATATGACAAATTTCGTGATCGAGCTGATCACAGGCCGGATGCTGCGGGATTACAGTGAATTCTTCCTCAACATAAACGGCAGAGTATACCTCGGCGGCGCTGTCACTTTCGCACTGATCGGCTGTGCTTTTCTCTATTATCTGGCCCCCAGATGGAACGACAGATATATGAAACTCGGACACTCTAAAAGGGTCCTTATCTGCATCGTTCTGTATCTGCTGTTTATCGCTGATATTGCCGCCTCCGTACTTATCAGCTGAGCAATAACGAATTATCATCTTTCCGTGCCGGAACCTGCACATTCTCCCGCGCAGAGACTTCTGTGACAGTTGATTTTTGCCGGAAATAATAGTAAACTCTTTAATAAGTGATCAACTATTACGATTGAAAAATAAAATATATATGCCGTATACAAGAACGGCGGAATGGAGACATTATGAAAAAACGAGTTGTTTTAGCTTTGGGTCACCGTGCCCTCGGAACTACGCTGCCGGAACAGAAGGCAGCCATCGCACACACAGCAAAATGCATTGCAGACCTGATCGAAGAAGGATACAAGGTCGCCATCACACACAGCAATGCACCGCAGGTAGGTATGATCCACACAGCCATGAATGAGTTTGCAAAAGCTCATCCTGAATATACCGCCTGCCCGATGTCTGTCTGCTCTGCCATGAGCCAGGGATACATCGGTTATGACCTCCAGAACGGCATCCGCGAGGAACTCTTAAACCGCGGTATCTACCGCACAGTCAGCACTATACTGACGCAGGTTGTCGTGGATCCTTATGACGAGGCATTCTATACTCCGACCAAAGTGCTCGGACGTTATATGAATGCACAGGAGGCAAATGAGGAACGTAAAAAAGGAAACTACGTGATCGAAGAGCCGGGTAAAGGATTCCGCCGTGTCGTTTCCGCGCCGAATCCGGTGAAAATCGTTGAGCTTGATGCTGTCAATGCACTTCTCGACGCGGATCAGATCGTCATTGCTGCCGGCGGAGGCGGCATTCCCGTCATGGAGCAGGATAATCATTTAAAAGGCGCCAGTGCCGTTATCGAGAAAGATCTCGCTGCAGGTAAACTGGCCGAGGGAATCAACGCAGACATGCTCATCATCCTCACGAACGTGGAGCAGGTATGCATCAATATGGGACAGGCAAACGAACAGCCTCTCGGAGAAATTACCGTTGAACAGGCAAAAGCTTACATGGAAGAAGGACATTTCGGTATCTACAATATGTACCCGAAATTCCGCGCCGCAGTTGACTTTATCGAACAGCGGGAAGGCCGGTGCGCTTACATCACATCTTTCGACAAAGTAAAAGAAGCCCTGAAAGGAAAAACAGGTACACTTATCAAATAATCTCTGTATTTTACAAAAGCCGGTATATACCGGCTTTTATTTTGTACATTTTTATAATTGATTTTTATGAATTCTTGATGTAATATATGCATATACTAGATGTAGTTTTTAAAACCACTTGTATTTCAGACATCCGGGAGGTGCATATTATGGAAAATACAGGAACAATGACAAACGCAGTAAACATAAGCAGCAATCCTGTCTTCAGGAAACAGACGCCGAAAAAGTTCCACATCAAGGACCCCGGCAGCGCGATCACACATTTTATCGGAATGATAATGGCAGTCTTCGCCTCGGTACCGCTGTTGGTCAAAGCTGCAAATGAACCCGACCGCATCTATCTTATATCTCTCACGATTTACGCAGTGAGCCTTATACTGTTATATGCGGCCAGTACCACTTACCATACGTTTGATATCTCTGAAAAGGTAAATACAATATTAAAGAAGATCGATCATATGATGATCTCTGTGCTCATAGCCGGGAGCTATACACCAGTATGCCTGCTTGTCCTGAAAGGCCGTCTCGGGATCATACTTCTGTCAATTGTGTGGGGAATTGCAATAGCAGGTATCCTTATCAAAGCTTTCTGGGTATATTGCCCGAAATGGGTGTCCTCTGTACTGTATATCGGAATGGGATGGACCTGTGTCCTTGCATTTACACAGCTTCTCGACAGTCTGTCTCCGGGCGCTTTCGGATGGCTGCTGGCAGGCGGTATCATCTACACCGTCGGTGGTGTGATCTATGCACTGAAACTGCCCCTTTTCAACAGCAGGCATAAGAACTTCGGCAGTCACGAGATCTTCCATCTGTTTGTGATGGCTGGAAGCGCATGCCACTTCATAGTCATGTATGCATACCTGCTGCCCTAAAATAATTGGAGTTTGCTGAAGAAATAACGCCACAGGCAGTAAATGACATATAATTAATCAAATAACGGACGCAGAAAACAAAATTCTACTGATTGGATGAGACAGCATAAAAACGAAAGGATGCATAAACCATACATCAGCATGGAGCGTTCCGAAAAGCATTCGTTCTGGATGTTAGCCGGAGACAAATGGAGTCTCGTTGGACGAACATTTGATTTCCGGCGTTACATCCATTCGAATCTTTAAGGAGAAGCGGGCTGGTATGGTGTTGCATCCTTTTATTTTTATGCGTCCTTTATTCACTTATCCGCATTTTGCTTCTGAACGGAGTTATTCATCTCCCCGGCAAACCCGAATTTACAGTCTCTCACTACTGGAGTTCATGAATTTATACTCTGCCACAGAACGGTCGAATCCTTTGATATGGCGGTACAGCCATTCGATCACGTTCTTATTTACCTGCTCGACAAATGCGTCTGACGGTCCTTCTTCCTCTTCAAGCATGTTGTAGAGATCTTTTACCACCTGGCGCAGTTTATCATGCTCTTTTTTATGTTCGGCGATCCCCGGATAATTAATGGACTCCTGAAGCTTCTCTTCCTCGCCGAAATGGAACTCTGTATAATCAGCCAGATAATCCAGTGTCTTTACGGCCACGACTTTGTCCTTGCTTGTCTCGCAGCTGTCCAGAAGTTTGTTGATCTTGTCGATCAGCTCCTTGTGCTGCGTATCGATCATCTCATTGCCTGTTACCAGACTCTCGTCAAATTCTGCTCTCATGAATAAGTACCTCCTGTTTTACAATAATTTCAGTAATTTAGTATATCTTTCTCTATTATACCTTAGACCGCTCCATTTTTAAACTGTATAATCATTTCATTTGTCAGGCTGTCTCTGGAAGGCCCGACCGGGATTTCTTCGCGCTCAAACCATTCGGCAAGCGCCAGTTCGTTCTGGTCGAGCGTGATCTTGTCTTCCCCGTCAAGATCGCAGTAGAACCCCATCAGAAGCGTATCCGTGAACGCCCATGGCTGGCTCTTATAGTAACGGATATTCTTCACTTTCAGCCCGACTTCCTCCATGACTTCCCGTGCGACCGTCTGTTCCACTGTCTCCCCGATTTCGGTAAAGCCTGCAAGGAGCGCATATTTCTTATATGCTCTGCCGGCATATTTGGACATCAGGATCCGGTTCCCGTCCGTGACTCCGATGATGACTGCCGGACAGATCTTCGGGTATTCCATATTATGGCAGTCTTCGCAATAGAGCATCCGCTCTTTTTCAGAGTGGCTCATCATTTTTCCGCATCTCCCGCAGTATCTGTGATTCTTATACCAGTTATAGAGCTGATATCCCGTGATCCCCGCAAATGCATGATACTGGGGATCTGCATTGCGGAACACTTCCGTATTCTCCATCACAAATTCTGACTGCGGCTCCCGGCTGATCTCCTGCACAAGATAGTATCTCTCTTCGTCAACGGAGAACAGATATATGTAATCCTCATATATTTCTTCATTGAGCCTCTCCAGTTCCCTGAATCGCGGAAATGTGATCCCTTCCTCCGTCCTTTTTAAGAGTACTGCATGCTCCTCGTAGTATAACGCATAACTCTCTTTATCAGGCGGCACCGGATCGTACTGATTGTTCAGATGCCTCGGTTCGATATCCTGTATCATCTTATTTCACTCCCTGTCAAAATGTTCGAAGCCTCTCCCTGTATCCCTGGGCTGCTTTCTCCTAGAGATTCCTTACTTTGAAATCCCTCTGCGCCTCTCTCTTCTGATCTTTCTTCGCGATATCCGCCCTCTTGTCATAGAGCTTCTTTCCTTTCGCCAGACCGATCTCTACTTTCACAAGGCTTCCGCTGAAATAGACTTTCAGCGGAACGACCGTGATCCCCTGTTCCTTCATCTTGCCGAAGATCTTAAGGATCTCTTTCTTATGCAGGAGCAGCTTGCGCACCCTCAAGGGATCTTTGTTAAAGATATTGCCCTTTTCATAGGGGGAGATATGCATGCCGTAGATATACATTTCCCCGTCTTCCACACGGATAAACGCCTCCTTGATGCTGCATTTCCCCATGCGCAGGGACTTCACTTCTGTTCCGTGAAGAACGATCCCCGCCTCGTATTTCTCAAGGATAAAATAATCATGAAATGCCTTTTTATTGTTGGCGACAAGTTTTGTTTCTGCTTTAGCCATATATCTTACTCTCCTTCAGACAGCGAACCTCTGCGCCCGCTCAGGATATAATCTCAAAATTAACTGTTCTCTGCAGTTTATCTGCATCTGTCACACGCACGCGCACAGTCTGTCCGAGCTTGTATGACCTTCCGGAGTGTTCCCCGGTCAGCTCGTATGTCTGCTCTGCAAACTCATAGTGGTCATCCCGCATATCTGCAACATGTACAAGTCCTTCCACTGTGTTCTCAAGCTCTACATAGACGCCCCATTTTGTCACACCGGAAATAACACCTTCATATTCTTCACCAATATGTGAACGCATATATTCAGCTTTCTTCATCCTGATGACATCGCGTTCCGCCTCCTCAGCCCGGCGTTCACGCTCGCTGCACTGTGCCGCGACCTTCGGGAGTATCTCGTCATAATGGGATATCCTGACATCGTTCAGACGTCCTCTCAGATTTTCTTTGATGATCCGGTGTATCTGGAGATCCGGATACCTCCGGATCGGTGAGGTAAAATGCGTATAATACTTTGCCGCAAGCCCGAAATGCCCGGTATTCTCTGTCGTATAGCGCGCCCGCTTCATGGAACGCAGCGCCAGCCGGCTGATCAGCGCCTCCTCCGGCGTGCCGTCCACCCGGTCGAGAAGCTTCTGGATCTCTTTCGGGCGCACTTCATTGCGGACATGAATATGATAGCCGAAATTATTGATGAATGTGCTTAGCTTCCGTATCTTTTCCTCATCAGGCACCTCATGGGTCCGGTAGAGAAACGGCAGCTCACGCCAGTAATATTCCTCTGCCACGGTCTCGTTCGCCATCAGCATAAAATCCTCTATGATCTTCGTAGCATCGTTTCTCTCATATGGCCTTATATCGACCGGCTTCCCGTTTTCATCCAGTATCACTTTCGTCTCAGGGAAGTCAAAATCAATGGAGCCTCGCCTGCCGCGGCGTTCCCGCAGGATATCGGATAACTCTTTCATGCGCAGCAGCATGGCGACGATTTCTTCATGATCAGTGCTGTCTGTCTCAGGAAATTTTTCCGGCTCTCCGGAGAGTATCTTTGAGACACCGTTATAGCTCATACGCTTATCTACATTGATCACGGTTTCGGCAATCTCATGGTCGACCATTGTGCCGGACACATCAAAAGTCATGATACACGACAGGGCAAGCCTGTCCTCGCCCGCATTCAGTGAGCAGATGCCGTTTGACAGCTTATGCGGCAGCATCGGGATCACACGGTCCGCAAGATACACGCTCGTTCCTCTCTCAAACGCCTCCCTGTCAAGGGCGCTGTTCTCCTGCACATAATTTGTCACATCGGCGATATGAACGCCAAGGATGTAATTCTCCCCATCCATCCGCAGGGATACCGCATCGTCCAGATCTTTTGCATCCTCGCCGTCTATTGTCACCATCAGCCATTCCCGCAGGTCTCTGCGTCCCGCACGGTCGGCTTCGCTTACCGGCTTTCCGACACGTACTGCCTGATTCAGCACTTTCTCCGGAAATTCTGCCGGGATTCCGGCATCCATCACAACAGACATGATATCCGTTCCAGGATCATTTACGTGCCCGATGATCTGCACGATCTCTCCCTCCGGCTTCATATGTTCGCCGCCGTAGGATGTAAGGCTCACCACGACCTTATGACCGGTCATGGCGCCCATCTCTTTCCCCTCCGGGATATAAATGTCTTTCAGGTATCTCTGGTTATCCGGACGCACGAATCCGAAGCTTTTGCTCTTTTCGTACAGACCGACTACGTGTACCACGCTGTGCGAGAGAATTCTGACAATCTTTCCTTCCTTCCGCTTTCCCGTCGGAGCCGCGATGATAATATATTCGACCTCATCTCCCTGAAAAGCGCCTGCCATGTTCTCTTCCGCAATAAACACATCCTCGCTGCCGTCTTCCGGAGTTACGAAACCGAATCCCCGTGTATTCGCCTGAAAAGAACCCTTCAGGCGCACAGCCTGTCCCTTGCTGTACTTTCCCCGCTTGGACAGTGATATCTTTCCTTCCTCCACAAGAGCGTCCAGGACTTCTTTGAGTTCATCCCGCTGTTCGCGGGGAATCTGGAGTACGATCGCCATCTCTTTTATCTTCATCGGCACATAGAGATCATCACTGATAAAATCCAGTATGACCTTTTTACGCTTCTCAAATGTCTGATCCATATCTGTCTCTCCGTTTTTTTGTTCTTTCGCTTCCACAGGCGGCCGTCTGTCCTTTTTCAGACACCCTCCGGATACTTCATAGAAAAATATAAGCACTCTATATCCGTTATAGAGTGCTTACATAATTATTATCTTCTGATATAGTGCATTTGATACCTGTACGGCATTAATTAAAAACCTTAAGATTGAGGACTACAGCCAGTACCATAAAAAGTACCGCTACCACGCGGGTTACTTTCACGAGAGTCCCCTCCATGGAACGTCCTTTATTGTGTCCCCAGTACGTGTCAGCAGCGCCGCTGATCGTACCGAGTCCTGCTGATTTTCCTTCCTGAAGAAGAATGATCGCAGCCAATGCAATGCAGTCTATAACAAAGATGATCGTCAACACGGTCTTTAAGATATCCATCTCTACACCTCCTGCGGATAAACCACGATTATTCTACCACAGATGCCTGATCTTTTCAAGACAGAGATTTTCTAAAATATACCGAATATCTTCTCCCGGAATGCAGCATACAGAGAATCATAATCTGTATATTGGATATCACTGTCCTTAAAACGTCTGCTCCACTCATCACGGATATGGTCTGCAATAAGTTTTGCATCCTCATGCTCCGTCTTAAGGATCGCAGGGAAAATATAGTAGATCATAAAGAAATTCAGATCGAGCTGGACAACATTCTCGATCTTTCCCTTTTTAGGAGAAGTAAACTTCTTCTCTACGCAGTCAGCAAAAATACGGGCGATCTCATCGGCCGCCGCATCTTTATTCTCAGCGTTTTCGGTCATTTCCGTCATTTCCTGAAAATAATGACCGTATGTTTCCAAAAACTCTTCCATATTTATCTTATAATTCTTTTTCTTGAGTTTCTTCATCATCGGTTTCATATTTTCAAAAACAATTTCTACATGATCAAGCATATTATATCCTCCATCTTCGGTCATTTTTGATCCCGCTTTCTCTTCCGGAATCAATCCGTCACTACGCCTTTCTGCAGCATGATATTCGCATACAGAGCGGATTCTCCAGTCGCAATGATGGCATATACTTTCTTCGCCTCCTCATAGAAAGCAAATCTCTCGATATTTCCTACAACTGCGTCCCCTCTGTCATCGTACTTGCGGATGATCTCTTTGTATGTATCCCAGATCGGAGTCTCCACATCATCTCCCGGCATTACTTCCATAAGGTTGACCGGATGCTCTACATAAGTATCGAGCGGGAATACCTGCAGGATCGCATCGAGCAGCTCCGGCACTCCGTGCCCGTCACAGCGGATCACGATCGCATCTTTCCCCATAGACTCAGCAGGGAAATTACCATCCGAAATAACCAGTCTGTCACTGTGCCCCATCTCAGCAAGCACTTTCAAAAGTTCAGGTGATAAGATCTTCGGGATTCCTTTTAACATATTTTTATCCTCCTCATTATAATATTTTTTCTTTTAAAAAGGAACCGGGAATTTCCCGATTCCTTTTATATTCAGGCCGCCGCTTTGCCGGTCCGTTTCCGTCCGGCAGGCCGGCAGCCTATATGCACGTTTAGATTAAGATAATGTCGTCTCAATTAACTCTGTACCAATTAGTCATACAGGTTCGGAGCGATGTCTGCTTCTTCCATGTTCTCTGCGTCATACCAGTAGCTGTCTGTAGCGATATCTTCTACTTCGTTGCCTTCGCAGTAGTCATACAGAGCGTGGATAGCAAGGTTACCCTGATCAACAGGAGCCTGTGTAACTGCACCGATAAGTGTTCCGTCTGCAACAGCTGCTTTCAGAGTAGCACCAGCGTCGAAACCAACACCTACGATACCCTCTTCCGGAGTAGCTGCAAGTACGCTCAGGTTCTGGTTAGCTGTGAGGACACCCTCTGCTGTAACCTGGTTAGAACCGAAGATAGCGATCGTATCTTCTTTGTTCATGATGTTGGAAGCCTCTGTAGCGGACAGCTCAACTGTTGTCTGAGCCGGAACTGCTACTTCGATGATAACGTCTGCTGATCCCTCATCACCGTTGTTCTCTACCTGGTCTACATAATACTGGTTACCGATAACTGCAACTGTCTTTCCGTCAGCCTCGATGAGTTCTTTCATCTTGTTGATGAATCCCATACCACGTCCGGAGATGTTAGCAGATGTAGCATCCTGGTTAACTTCACCGATTCTTACCGGCTCTGTTGCGTTTGCGATCGTATCTTTGATCACTTCATACATATTCTCTGCTGCAACAGCACCTGCTGCCTCGTTGTCTGTAGCGATCGTAGCGATAACTGATCCTTCCGGAGCATCCGGCACACCTGTGTCGAAGCATACAACCGGGATTCCTGCGTCAAGAGCATCCTGAAGTGAATCAAGAACAGCGCTCTGGTCGTTAGCTGCAAGAGCGATACCATCCGGCTGCTGGCTGATTGCATTGTTCAGCATGTTAACCTGGTCAGCGATATCGGACTCAGCGTTCGGTCCTGTTGTGTTTACTTTTACACCCAGCTCCTCAACTGCTGCGTCGATTCCCTGGATAGCTGCCTGCCAGTATGTAGACTGGAAGCTCTTTACAACTACTTCAAAGTGGTAGTCTCCGCCGCCTGAACCCTCATCTGTTGCTGCTGCGTCACCATTGTCTGAGGAAGAGCTGTCGCTTCCGCCGCCGCATCCTGCCAGAAGTCCGGCTACCATACATCCGCCGAGTAATACTGCTAATACTTTCTTTTTCATATTTCATATCCTCCTGAAATAATTTTTCCGGTCATTTTGCGAGATACGTTTCTCTCAGTGCATCTTTCCTTTATACAGATACCGTGCATATATCCGTATTCAGCGTCCGTCTGCACATTGGTACACTGATCTCCCCGGCATGACCCGCCATTACTTTGTTTTCTATAGTAACAGCCGGCAGACATTCTGTTCTGCTCACACAGCCCCCGGCTGTTATCTATCAATATGGTTAAATATTATTTTCCTGCCTCTCTCTTTCTCTTCAGGATATCGAAGAGTACGGCCGCGATCAGTACAAGACCTGTGATGATCTGCTGCCAGTTTGCTGTCAGTCCGATGAACGGAAGACCTGTCTTAAGCAGACAGATAACGAATACTCCGACAAGAGTACCGGTGATGCTTCCTACAGCACCTGACATGGATACACCGCCTACGATCGCACCGCCGATCGCGTCAAGCTCGAATCCGGCGCCGCTTCCCGGCTGTACTGTTGCGAAGATCGCTGAGTAAGCGATAGCTGCAAGCCCGGCGAAAAGTCCGCAGATCACATATGCCATAACATGATAGAATTTTACATTAACTCCGGAAAGTCTTGTTGCTTCCTTGTTGCTTCCGATTGCTCTTGTGTAACGTCCCATCTTTGTGTGGTTGAGAACGAAGCTCATAATGATCACAAGAAGGATGATCCACAGGAATCCGATCGGGATATTCTGACCGCCTACCTGGATCTTGAAGATACTTCTGAACCATCCGCCCGGTGCTGTAGCTGTCGGCCAGGGAATACCATATCCGCCTACAACCATTGCTCCGAATCCACGGGTGATCATACAGGTACATAATGTTGCCAGGAACGGCGGCAGATCCATAAGAGCTACCAGACATCCGTTGATCACACCAAATGCGATTCCCAGCAGGACAGTCACAAGCATACCTGCTGCAACCGGCCAGTCATGATGTACAACCAGGAATCCGCCGATCAGTGAGTAGCAGATCAGACCTGTACCAATGGAAAGGTCAACACCTGCTGTCAGCAGCGGGAATGTAACTCCGATCGCCATCAAAGCAATATAATAGGAATAATCCAGAATACTTACTATTGTTGTATATTTTCTAAATCCCGGGCTCATTGCACTGAAGAAGATAAACATTACAATGACAAGGATCAGGACGATAAATTTCTGTCCACCCATTCTGTCAATGAACGACTTATTCGTGCCGGCCGTTTTACTTGCTGTTTTATTTGCCATCACGTTTTCCTCCCTAATTTATCTCTCTCGTAGCCATGTTCATGATATTTTCCTGTGTAGCTTCGGAAATATCCAGCTCACCGGTCTTCTTACCTTCGCACATAACGACGATCCTGTCGCTCATTCGTAAGATCTCGGTCATCTCAGAGGAAACCATTATAATGGCTTTGCCTTCTGCCGCAAGCTGGTTCATCAGCTTATAGATCTCATTCTTAGCACCTACGTCGATACCTCTCGTCGGCTCATCGAAGATCAGGATATCACAGTTTCTTGTCAGCCATTTTGCAATAACGACTTTCTGCTGATTACCACCTGACAGGTTCACAACAAGCTGGTCAACGCTCGGTGTCTTTGTTGCAAGAGATTCTACGAATTTCTCGGCAACTTCTTTCTCCTTCTTCTTATTGATGAACGGGCCGTTGGAGAATTCGTCCAGATCAGCCATTGTCGTATTCTCGGCAACTGTCTTCTGAACGACAATACCAAATCTCTTTCTGTCCTCTGACAGATAACCGATACCGTTCTTAACCGCATCCTGCGGGCTCTTGATCGTGACTTTCTTGCCGTTGACGTAGATATCTCCACTGTCGATCGGATCGGCACCGAACAGAGCTCTCATCGTCTCGGTACGTCCTGCACCCATCAGTCCTGAGAAACCGAGCACCTCGCCCTTATGAAGCTCGAAGCTTACATCCTGAACCATCTTGCCGGCATTGAGGTGTTCTACCTTGAGCACAACCGGTGATCCAGGCGGTGTCATATTCTTTGTCTTCGGATCTTCATAGATAACACGGCCTACCATCATGTTGATGATATCGTCTTTTGTTGAATCTTTTGTGATCAGTGTTCCGACATAGGAACCGTCACGCATTACTGTAACACGGTCTGTGATCACTTTGATCTCGTCCATACGGTGGGAGATGTATACAATACCCAGACCCTGATCGCGGAGATCGCGGATGATCTTAAACAGTTCTTCGATTTCTGACTCTGTCAGCGCTGCTGACGGCTCATCGAAGATGATGACCTTTGCCTTATGGGAAATCGCTTTTGCGATCTCACACATCTGCTGTTTACCAACTGTAAGCCTGCTCATCGTCTCAGTAGGATCAATGTCGATGTGCATTCTGTCAAACAGCTTTCTGGCTTCTTCATTCATTTTCTTGTCATCAATGCTGATGCCTTTTTTGAACTCTCTTCCAATGAAGATGTTCTGTGCAACAGTCAGATGACCGAGCATGTTAAGCTCCTGATGCACGATAACAACACCTGCATCCTGTGCTTCACGTGTATTATGGAATTCTACTTCTTTTCCTTCATATGTAATTGTTCCGGAATCTTTCTTATAGATACCGGTCAGCACCTTCATCAGTGTTGACTTTCCGGCACCGTTTTCTCCCATGAGTGCGTGTACTTCACCTTTTCTGACTTCCAGATCTACATGGTCCAGCGCATGAACACCCGGGAAAGATTTGTCGATCCCTTTCATTGTTAATATAACTTCGCCCATATTCTTTACCCTTGCCTTTCTCAATCACACTTTCTGATTTCCATGTATCGTCATTAGTTCTTTCTGCGTCTGGCAACAACGTCAGCGAATACTGCAACGATAACAATGAGTCCTGTGATGATAAGCTGTAAGTTCTTATCCAGGCCAAGAGCCATGATACCTTCCTGCAGAAGAGAGATGATAAATACGCCTATGATCGTACCGCTGATCGAAGCAAGACCGCCTGCCATTGACGTTCCGCCCATAACACAGCCTGCGATCGCTTCGTTGTTGTACTGATCGCCGTAGCCGGGCTGAACTGTCGTGTATGCGCCGACATAGAAGATTGCCGCAATACCAACCAGGAGACCGCAGAGTACATATGCAGACATCTCCCATTTCTTTACATTAACACCGGAAAGCCTTACTGCTTCTTTATTGCTTCCGAGAGAAAGGATATAACGTCCCATCTTTGTCTTGTTCAGGATGATCGCACATATAACTGCAACCCCGAGAAGAACGATCAGTCCTACCGGAACTTCTCCCATTGTTACAAGATTTCTGAACCAGCCGCCTTCTGCTGATGACTGCGGCCAGCTTACAGACTGTGTCTTAGTAAATACTGACGCAACACCTTTTGCAATATTCATGCTGGCGATCGATGTGATGAATGATGGCACATCCCAGTATGCTACAAGATATCCGTTGAAGATACCGAACAGGATTCCCACGATCAGGCTGATCACGAGAGCCGCTCCCATCGGAACACCGTTTACAGTAAAGCTGAATCCTGCGATCAGTGCGCAGCAGAACATAACCGGTCCGATGGAGAAATCAATTCCTCCTGTTGCGATTACGAACGTAACTGCCAGAGATAAGAATCCCAGGAAGTACGCGTAGTTCAGAGCGCTCAGGATACGGCGTGTGCCTAAGAAAGAGCCCCCTGTCAGGGCACAGAACAGAGCGTACATCAGAAGAAGTACGATGCACAGGACGATTCTGTTAAATCCCACCTTTTTAACTAAAGGATTTTGTTTGATACTTTCCACTTTTCTTCCTCCCATCTTTTGATTCGATGAATTGTTCTGATTCATGGTGCCTCATTAAATAATGATCATCCCATTCCTCATTTGTTTGCGCGTAACGGTTCGCTTTTCCCTAGTCCAATTTTCATCTACAGTTTCAGGCATTTTTTACATTTTCTCCAAACGTAAATTGTCCGTATGGTCAAATTATACAACTGCATTCATCCTTTGTCAACAAAAGTGAACTTTTTAAAAGCGAACCGGTTCGCTTTCGTTGATTTGTACAAATCCTAAATTACATTTTGAAGTTATCTCACTCTTTTTTTGTGCATAATGTCCACTTTTTAAAGTTTTCTGATTGAGTCTCCCTCTCTGATCACCGCACTGAAACTGATCCTCAGCGGACTGCCTTCCTCTTCATGTGTGATGCGCTTCAGAAGCAGTTCAACAGCCTTCTTTGACATTTCTTCCATCGGCTGAGAAATGATCCAGAGTTTCGGCCGGATCACTTTCGACATAAGAAGATCGTCGAACCCGATGATCGAGATGTCTCCCGGGCAGTTGATCCCGGCCTCATTTACAGCCATGATCCCCCCCAAGGTCGTATCATAATTGCTCAGGATCACGGCAGTAGGAGGATCCGGCAGTCTGAGGAGCTTTTTCACACCCTGATATCCCAGTTCAAACGAATGCCTGCCGGAAACGAGATATGTCTCCGGTATAGTGATCCCGGCATCCTCCAGGGCGTCCTCGAATCCCTTCATTCGTTCCATTCCGGTGTATTCAATGTCAGAGGCAACTAAAGCAATCCTGCGGTGTCCCCGTCTGATCAGCTTATTTGCCGCACGGAGCATCGCCGTTCTGTTATCAATCTCAATGCAGTCAAACTCTTTGTTGCGGAAAGCCCTGTCCAGAAGCACTACCGGCACCTCTGCTTTCTTTGCGGTCTCCAGAAAAGTTCCGTCCAGACTGACAGCAAAGACAAGGATGCCATCCACTTTTCTGCTCAGCAGGAACTGGAGATTCTTTGCTTCAATCTCCGCATCATTACACGAATCGCAGATCAGCATGCCATACCCGTTCTCATGCAGGTCCTGCCCCAGATAATGGAGCATATTCCCCACAAAGATACACTGAATGTCATACACGAGCACGCCGATCGTCTTCGTGCGGTTTGTGACCAGCCCTCTGGCCAGTTCATTCACTTCATAATGTAATTCTTCGATTGCTTCTTCGATCAGTTTCCGGTTTCTCGGAAGGACGTTCCCGCCGTTTAAGTATTTGGAGATCGTCGCCAGAGAAAGACCGGTCCTGTCTCTGATATCGCGAATCGTTGCTGCCATTTTTGCTCCTTTCAGGGAGCCAGCGAACCGTTTTATGCATTCTGTCTAATGCATTTGCTGTTTTAATTAAAACACACAGCACTTTGACAGTCAAGTCTATACAAGAATCTTTTTAAATCTCTCGTATGCCTCGTCCCATGCGGATGTATCCTGCGGTTCGTAGACCTTGATATCCTGGGACCGTTTTATGATCTCTCTTGCCTCAGCGAGAGACTTGATATCGCCTGATGCCATGAGCTGCAGTGCAACATTGCCAAGCACTGTCGCCTCGATCGGACCCGCACTCACGCGGCATCCGCATGCATTTGCAGTAAACTGGCACAGAAGCGCGCTCTGCGTTCCGCCTCCTACCATATATACAGTCTGGTAATCTTTTCCGGTGCAGTCCTTGATTTCTTCCATCGCATGACGGTATTTCATCGCGAGACTTTCATTAATGCAGCGTACCACTTCACCAATGCTCTCCGGCACCGGCTGTCCAGTGCGTCTGCAGAACTCGCGTATGCGTTCAGGAACATCACCGGCAGGCGTAAATTCCGGAGCATCCGGATCGATAAAGCACCGGAGCGACGGCGCATCTTTCGCCATGATCTCCAGATCTCCAAACCCGTACTCATGTCCCTCACGGATCCACTGGCGGCGGCTCTCCTGGATACACCACAGTCCAATGATATTTTTAAGGAAAGATATCTTTTTGCCATATCCGCCTTCGTTCGTGATATTATAATACTCCGATTTCTCGTTGATGACCGGCTCTGACAATTCCGTGCCGAGCAGCGACCATGTACCGCAGCTCAGGAATATGAAATCCTCTTCCGATGCCGGCACAGCAACAAGTGCAGCCTGCGTATCATGTCCGGCGACAGCCATAACGTCTATCTTTTCAAGTCCGAGTTCGTCACAGATTTCATCCGTAAGCACTCCCACTTTCGTGCCTGTCGGAACGATCTCCGGGAAAATATGTTTCGGCAGCTTCAATGCTTCGATCACTTCATCGGACCATTCACCTTTTCTTGCATCAAGAAGTTGTGTCGTAGATGCGATCGAATACTCAGCCTTCTTTTCCCCGGTCAGGAAATAATTGAACAGATCCGGCGTCAGGAGCATCTTATCCGTACGGTCAAGAATGTCTTTCCTGTTCTTCAGGAGATACAGGAGCTGGAACGCCGTATTGATCTCCATAAACTGATTGCCCGTGATCTCATAAAACTTCTGTTTGTCGATCATCTTGAAACTTTCTTCGAGCATGCCTTCCGTCCGGCTGTCACGGTAGTGGACCGGATTCTCCAGCAGTCTTCCGTCTTTATCGATCAGGCCGAAATCCACACCCCATGTGTCGATACCGATGCTCTCGATCTTTCCACATTTTTTAGCCTTGATAAGGCCCTGTTTGATCTCAAAAAACAGCCGGAGTGTATCCCAGTACATTGTACCGTTTAAGATGACCGGATCATTGGAAAACCGGTGCAGTTCTTCAATCGTGATCTTCTCACCGTCAAAAGTTCCGCACATAGCCCTGCCGCCTGAAGCGCCAAAATCAAAAGCCAATACTTTCTTTTCCATATTGTCCTCCTTTTACGAGGTGACAAGAGGGTTGAAAGTTCTGCTTTCAACCCTCTCCTTTCACTTCATACTACACACAGATATTTTGATTTATCTTTATTTATATGGTTTGTAAAGCGCACCGTAGTTTGCGCATGCTCTGTAGTCAGCGCCTTCTTTGTCCATACCGAATGCATTCCATGCTGCCGGACGGAAGATCTTGTCTTCCGGTACGTTGTGCATAGCAACCGGGATACGGAGCATAGATGCGAATGTGATAAGATCTGCACCAATGTGTCCGTAGGAGATTGCGCCGTGGTTAGCTCCCCAGTTGTTCATTACATCGTAAGCAGACTTGAACGCACCCTCTTTGCCGTCGCATCTCGGAGCGAACCATGTACACGGCCATGTATAGTCTGTACGTTTCCACAGTGTGTCAGATACATCTTCCGGAAGTCCTACTGTCCATCCTTCTGCGATCTGGAGCATCGGTCCAAGGCCCTTTACAAGGTTCAGACGGATCATTGTAGCCGGCATCTGTACCTTTGTCTCGAAACGGCTGGAGTATCCGCCGCCGCGGAAGTATCCGAGGTCAGCCATGTTCCATGTTGTAGCGTCCATGATCGCCTGCTGGTCTTCCTCTGTTACATTCCACCATTCTTTCATAACGCCGTTGCCGTTCTCATCTTTTGCAGCACCGCTTGCGTCAAGACAGCATGCACCGGAGTTGATCAGGTGGATGATACCGCCATTCTCTTTTGCAACCCCCTCAAGGTCATAGCCTGTCACTCTCTTAACAGCCTCCGGGCTCCAGTATGTACGAACATCTGCGAACATCTGTGCACGGTTTGTAAGGAGTTTCATGAACAGCATTCCAAGACCGTTGAGTACGTCGTTCTCTGTAGCAAGGATGTACGGCTCGCGTGCTCCGTCCCAGTCGAATGAAGAGTTGAGCATTGCCTCTGCGAAGTCTCCGTTCGGATAGAAGTCTGTCCACTGTCTCTGTCCCTGGAATCCTGCTGCGATCGCGTTGTGGCCGATTGCTTCCTCTGAGAGCTCCTCCGGGAAGTTCTTGTTGCCCTGCATCAGGTCTTTGATGATAACTGCCATCTTAACAACGAACTCGAACTGTTTTTCTTTCTCTTCCTGTGATTTCTGCAGGTGTTCCGGGTTCTTGTCAAATCCGATGTGGCATTTTTCTTTTGCCCACGCAAGAGCTTTCTGATACTCAGCCTCATCATAGATTCCTTCTGTCATACGACGGATGATCTCCACCTCGTCAACAGACTCTACACGCATTCCAAGATAGGACTCGATGAAATCCTGATCGATGATAGATCCGCCGATACCCATTGTAACAGAGCCGATCTGCAGCCATGATTTTCCTCTCATTGATGCTGCTGCAACTGCGGCACGTCCGAATCTTAAAAGTTTCTCTTTTACATCTTCCGGAATTGTCATGTCGTCAGCTTCCTGAACGTCATGTCCGTAGATTCCGAATGCCGGAAGACCTTTCTGTGCATGTGTAGCAAGAACAGATGCAAGGTATACAGCGCCCGGTCTCTCTGTAGCGTTCAGACCCCAGACAGCCTTGATCGTTGTCGGATCCATATCCATTGTCTCTGAACCGTAGCACCAGCACGGTGTAACTGTCAGTGTGATGTCAACGCCTTCTTTTCTGAACTTGTCAGCGCAGGCAGCGCTCTCGCCAACACGTCCGATGGTGGAATCAGCGATCACAACTTTAACCGGTTCGCCGTTTGAGTATCTCAGGTTTTCCTCGAACAGTTTTGCAGCGTTTTTCGCCATGTTCATTGTCTGCTCTTCCAGGGAGCCTCTTACGTCAAGAACACCCTTTCTACCATCGATGGTAGGTCTGATACCGATTACCGGATAAGATCCTACGTATCTGTTTTCTGCCATAGTAACATTCCTCCTCTTCTTTGGCTTTCTAGCTCGTTTCTTGGTTACCATTATAATACTATTTTTTTTGTTTGTCTCGTGCTATAATAGAATAAAAATGTAAAGATATTCACTTTTTGTACATAATCAGCACATGCGCGGATATCACCGGACGATGCCGCTCAAGTCTGCTTGTATGCGGCGTTGTCCGGTGATATCTGCATATGGCGGATGCCATACAGCGAGAAGGAGCTGCTATGCAGCGGATTCGAGCTAGCGCATGTGCGTGCGGAAAGATATTGTAGATTAGTCGTCCGCCCTCGGCATATACAGATGCTTCCAGGACACGCTTTCGCTCGGGCCGCAGCGCAGCGGTACATAAGAGCGCTGAAATACGCGCTCTAAGTGCCGACGCTGCTCTACGGTCCTGTCAGCATCTGTATGCGCCGCGAGCCGGGATATCGCAATAGCTAATCTTTTCCCGCAGACCGCATGTCATCCTTATATAAAAACTGTATAAAAGTATTAAATCAGACGCAAAGGAGAATATACTGTGAAATATATCAAATACAGGGAAACGAAGGAACACGGGACGTTTGAGTTTCCGATGGAATTTTATCATGTAGGTCCGGCGCATCCGCGCTATGAGATGTCTTATCACTGGCATATCGAATACGAGGTCATCAGAGTGTTAAAAGGAGAGCTGCTGATGACAATAGGGGAAGATGAATTCACCGCAAAATCCGGAGACATTATTTTCATCAAGGGGGGACTGCTCCACGGCGGTATTCCGAAAAACTGTCTGTATGAATGTATTGTATACAATCTGGATTCACTGATGACCGCCAGCCCCGCCGGCGAGCGCCTGCTGAAAAAAGTCAGCAGTAACTCGATTGAAATCTATGACCATTTTCCATCCGGAGACAGGGAACTCCTCCGCATTACGGACAGGATGTTCGGTCATATGAAAACACGTGCTGAAGGACATGAACTCACCGTGATCGGAGCGTTCTATGAATTTTTCGGGTACATACTTGAGCACAGTCTGTATAAAGAGGCACAGAGCATCTCCGCAAAAGACGGACAGCGGATCGAGCATCTTAAAAATGTCATCGCCACGATCGAAGAACATTACGACGAATGTATCACGCTGGATGACCTTGCACGGGCAGCGGGAATGAATTCAAAATACTTCTGCCGGTATTTCCGGGAAATGACACACCGCACTCCTATCGATTATCTGAATTACTATCGGATCGAGCAGGCATGCTTCAAACTGGCGACATCCAATAATTCCGTTGCCGAGATCGGGATGAGCTGCGGGTTTAATGATGAAAGCTACTTTATTAAAACATTTAAAAAATATAAGGGAGTAACTCCGAAAAAATATCTGAGCACTCCCCTTGTCAGCTGACACCACAAAACCGGCAGGGCTTTTCTCCGCCCTGCCGGCCTCCGTCCGGTCCTATTTACCGGTAATTTCTTTTATATATCTTTTATTGAGCTTCCGGTTCCGGAAGAAGCCGCCGATCGTCCGTCCCAGCCCGCGGAACAGATGTCCGTTGACCATAGTCACGATTCCTTCTACCATCTCCATGCTCACCATGCCTCCGGTCATCTTTGCTATGGCGCGGAACGGCATATTATATATGAAGAGGATATTCAGATCCGGTTTGCCTGCGTCCTCACTCTTCTTTTTCATCTGCGTCAGTTTCTTGTACGCAAACCGCGCAATGGCACTCTTTGCGTAGTACATCTGGCAGATCGCGTCATTGACTGTCAGATCGCCGGTCCACTTTCCGGACGGGATCGGAGTTCCAAGCAGTTCTTCAAACTCTTTGTCGTCAACCTGCTGGATCAGGCCGGAATAATAGGAAGGCATACGATTCGTATAATACGGGAATTCTTCCGTCGTGCCCGCAACATCTGCTTCTGCTTCAAGACGGATATCTGCACAGCTCGCGCCAATCATAATGCGGTAAGTGCCGCCTTCAACTTCCCATGCATTTGTCCGCACATTCCAGTAACGGAACGTCTTATCGTCAAACGGGATCTTTACTTCCGCGCTCTCGCCTGCTTTCAGGAAAACCTTCGCAAAGCCCTTCAGTTCCTTTTCCGGACGGTACACCTTCGCGTCTTTCATACCGACATAGAGCTGAGCCACTTCCGTGCCGTCCGTCTTACCGGTATTTTTCACCGTAAATGTAACGCCTGCCTCATCAACCTTGATGTCACTGTACTCAAATGTCGTGTAGGACAGTCCGAATCCAAACGGGTACATCACACGCACCTTGCTCGTGTCATAGTACCGGTATCCCACATAAAGCCCTTCCCTGTATTCCGAGTTGCGCTCTTCACTCGGGAAATAACGGAACGCAGGAGTATCTTCATAACGGAGAGGATATGTCTCATTGAGTCTTCCGGACGGATTGACCTTACCTGTCAGAATATCAAGCATCGCGCCCGCGCCTGCCTGTCCGTACAGATAACCGTGGAGCAGTCCTTTCAGGCAGTAGTGCCACGGCATCTCAATCGCAGCACCCGCGCTCAGCACTCCGACAATGTTCTTATTTACTCTCGCCATGGACTCCAGAAGAGAGATCTGGTTCTGCGGGATACGCATATGCGTCCGGTCGATTCCCTCAGACTCGCTCAGCTCATCCAGTCCGAAGCAGTACAGAACCACATCCGCCGCCTGTGCAAGATCAACAGCTTCTTTTGCCAGAACAGCATCCTCTTCTCCGGTTCTGATATATCCTTTTGAAGTTCCTGCGAGCACGAGATCGTATCCTTTGATCAGCTCTGCCATCTTATCCAGTTCTGTTGCATTTACCATGGAAGAACCCGCGCCCTGATATCTTGGATCGAATGCAAAATCACCGATCAGCGCAACTCTTGTCCCTGGCTTCAGCGGAAGGATATTCTCCTCGTTTTTCAGAAGTACTGCACTTTCCGACGCAGCTTTCCGAGCCAGCGCATGGTGCGCTTTTTTGTCAAACTCTGCAGGAATATCTCTTTCTTTCGTAAGTGTAAGAACGGCTTCCAGAAGACGGTCAACACACTCGTCCACAGCCGCCTCTGATATTTTACCATCTTTCACAGCCGCCACAATCTGCCTTGCAGAATCGAGTCCCGGTGTCGGCATCTCCAGATCGGAACCGGCTTCTACGCCCTTGATATGATCGTTGGATCCGCCCCAGTCTGTGATGACGATCCCGTCATATCCCCAGTCGTTTCTCAGAATGTCCCTGAGAAGATGTGTGTTTTCGTTGGCATATGTTCCATTGACCTGATTGTAACTGGTCATGATCGCTTTGGCGCCGCCTTCTTTCACTGCGATCTCAAATCCGGTCAGATAGATTTCACGAAGAGTACGCTCATCTACCACCGCGTTCATTGCCATTCTGCGAAGTTCCTGACTGTTTACGGCAAAGTGCTTCGGGCAGGCATAGACGCCCTGGCTCTGGATTCCGCGTACATATCCCGCTGCCATCTTGCCCGCAAGATACGGATCTTCGGAAAAATACTCGAAGTTTCTTCCGCAGAGCGGACTTCTCTTTATATTGAGTCCGGGGCCGAGCACTACATGAACCCCCTGTACACTCGCCTCTTCGCCGAGTGCTTTTCCGATCTCCTCGCCCAGTTCGGGATCCCAGCTGTTGGCTACCGTTGCCGCAGTCGGGAAACAAGTCGCGGGAAGCGACGGGTTTAACCCAAGATGGTCGCCGGCCCCGGCCTGCTTACGGATACCATGCGGTCCGTCGGAGCAGTACATGGACGGAATTCCCAGCCGGGCGAAATCCCAAGTCTGCCATTCTCCCTTACCGCTCAGAAGAGCCGCCTTTTCTTCCAGTTTCATTTTGTCAATTATTTCTTTATGTTTCACAACGCTCCTCCTACTTCTTATCCGGCTCTCCCTCCGGGAAGATGATCTTAAATACAAAGAAAAAGATGATCATAGACACGCCGCCTGTGATAAATGTTACAAGCAGGTTATAAATTGCCGGAGCTACATACTGCTGCGCGATCGGCATCCACAGGTTGTTGAATCCGTTACAGATCAGAGAGATCACAACCCATGCGATAAAGTACCACATAGCCTGGTAAACCGGATTTCCCTTACTCTTAAATGTGATATTTCTCTGAAGCGGGAAGTTGATACACTGGGCAAGGAATGATCCGACTTCATAACTGATGAAGTAACCAAGACCTCCTCCGATCAACACTTCACCTGTTGTTTTATCTGTCAGCACTTCGTACCCCAGCAGGCTCCAGTCGAATTCCACGCCAAACAGATTCATATGTACCTGGGGCCACATAAACTCCGTGCCCGCAAGACCTTTTCCGAGCAGATGCGGCATGAAAGTAAATACAAGATACTGGAAGATTGTTACACCCATACTGAAGACAAAGAAGTAGAAAATCTGGTAAACCCATTTCGCAAGCTTCGGATGTTTTTTTTCAAACCCGTTCCATTTTCCCATCCACCATGTCTTTACATTACTCATAAACTGCCTCCGTTCCATGTTTGCAAGGCAGCCCGGACGCTTCCGGTCCGGGCCGCTTATTGCTGCTTTTTATTTAGAAGCCTGTGATTTTACTTCTGTTGCATTTCTCTTAAGGAATTTCTTTATAGCCACAACTTCAAGTACAATGATAATCGCTGCAAAGATCACATCGATCACAATTGCTGCTATCTGCCATCCCATCAGCCCTGTTTCAAGGTTCTCCGGATCATATGCGCGGCTGTTTACAACAGTATACAGGATGTTCTTGCATGCCTGGCGCATTGCCTGAACGCCCGTCGCGCTCTCCTGGTCTTTTACGTGGTTCGTCTCAGTATCGTAAGCAACCAGCATACAGTCTGTACCATTTCTGATCGCCTGGTCAGAATTCATGTATCCGTATACTCCGAAGTAGTCGGTCAGTACGAAGCCCTGGAATCCCCACTCATCGCGGAGTACTGTCTGAAGGAGAGAGCTGCTTCCGCCAGCCCAGTGAGTTCCGATGTAGTTGAAGGAGGACATTACGGCTCCCGTGCCGCCCTCTTTCACTGCAAGCTCGAACGGTTTCAGGTAGATCTCACGGATTGCCTGCTCGTTGGACCATGTGCAGAGCATGCTCAGACGATTGGATTCCTGATCATTCAGTGCGAAATGTTTCATATATGCATAAACGCCGTACTCGTTTGCTCCGATGATAGCGTTTGCAGCCATTTTACCTGAGAGAAGTCCGTCTTCTGAATAGTACTCGAAGTTACGTCCTGCAAATGCGCTGCGGTGGATGTTCATAGCCGGTGCATACCATCCGGATACACCCATCTCGTCAGCCATCTTGCCGATGCTCTGTCCGAATGCATTTGCAATATCTGTGCTCCATGTGTTTGCGATCATAACTGCTGACGGGAATCCTACGGAACCAGTTCCAGTAAAGTTATTGTTGATGGATGCAGGTCCGTCACAGTCGATCGTCTGCACTTTGTTAATGCTTGCCACACTGTTCGTCTGATATCCGCCAAGGGCGATAAGAGAATCCATATCTTCTACAGACATCTGATCCAGCAGTTCATCCCACTGCGCGTCGTCATAGTCAACGCCTCTGAGATCTGCAAGTTCAAGCCCGTTGTCAGCCCCTGTTGTCGGCATCTCATCCTCTTCATTGTTGTAAGCAGTCGGGTCATAATTGCTGTTGTTGATAAATGTCTCTTTCTGATCTTCCGGCAGAGTATATGTCGCCGGTGCGGCAGTTGCCTCTGCATAGTTTGCGAATCCGTCTGTTCTTGAAAGATATGTAAATTCTCCCGCCGCATAGTCAAATACATTCGTTGCTGTCTGTGCGTCTGTGGAACGTCCGTTTTCTCCACTGTATGTGATCGTCTCCGGAACGTTATATGTCCGGGAATCAATCACGTTATGAGAATCACTGTTAATGCTGATCTCATAATTTCCTGCTTCAAGCACATATGCCTTGGCATTCTGATAATCATAAGAAGCCATATCTTCGGCTTTAAACGAGATTGTAACTGTCTCGGAAGCTCCCGGTTCAAGCATTCCTGTTTTCTCGAAAGCGATCAGGTTTGCAGATGCCTTCTCAATGCCGCCGTTTGTATACGGAGGATTGTAATATACTTCTACAACATCTTTACCTGCTACGTCACCGGTGTTTGTTACCGTAACATCAAAGGAGATTGTGCCGTCGGATTCTGTGATTTCACCCATCTCCTGAGTAAATGTCGTATAGGACAGACCATAACCAAACGGATATACAACCGTCTCATCATAGTTGATCAGCCCTTCTACAGCAGCTGTTTCATAGAATTTGTAACCTACATAAATTCCTTCTACATAATTTACAAAGGACGGAGTGCTTGTCTCCTCTTCACCTGTAGCGCCTACAGAGACTACGTTGAATTCGTCCATATTGTCATAATACATAGCGCCGAAGTTATTCGCTGTAGGTGTTGCCGTCAGATCTGCAACGAATGTATCACTTGTCTTTGCAGACGGGTTCACCTCACCGCTCAGGATGGATCCCAGCGCGTTAAATCCGGACTGGCCGGTACCCGGGCACCACAGAGCGCCTTTGATCTGCTCATACTCATTGAGGAATCCCAGTTCCATCGCGTTTGCGCCGTTATATACGACAACTACATTATCAAAGTTCTCACATACCAGATCCAGCATATTTCTCTCTGTCTGGCTAAGCTGCAGATAGTGCTCTCCCGGCTCGAAATCATTGTACTCGTCTGAGTTGTTTGTGTAAGTAACCTGGCTTACATCTGTCGGAAGGTCTGCGCCCTCACCGCCGACACGTGTGATCACTACCATAGCTGTGTCTGAGAACTCTTTTGCGTTGTTCATCATATCATCGCTGTATGTGTCAGCTGTCGGTTCCGGAAGCGTCCAGTCCTGAGCCCACATTCCGACTTCCGGACGATCTGCACGGTAGCTTGTATAGAAATCAGAGAGTTCTGAATTCAGTTCAAATCCCGCATTCTCAAGTCCCTGAAGCAGCGTTACTGTCTCATATGCGTCAGACAGTGAACCTGATCCTGTTCCGCCGTAGCACGGATTTGTGGATGCCCATCCGAATACGTTCAGCTTATTATTGTCTGAAAGCGGAAGGATGTTGTCCTCATTCTTGAGTAAAACAATACCCTCATCCGCGATCTGCTCTACAAGGTCTGTTGCCTCTGCAGACGTCTCCTCGCTGATCGTACCGTTTCCTGTTGCCAGTGAGATCATACTGTTCATCGGTCCGAAGCAGATCATATTCACTACAACGACCAATGCCAGCAAGATCGCGATGCCCGCCTCAGAGCGGACCAGTTTTCTCTTGGTCTTGTCCAGTTTGAATGCCGCGATCAGAACGATCACTGCGATCACAAAAACAACTCCAAAACCAATCAGATATGGCTTACATGTATTTAACACGTTAACCACATCAGCCATGTTAATTGCTAACATAGTCTTTCCTCCCTTTCTCTTATAGATTCCGACGGGATCTTCCCGTCAACTGGCGTTATTATAGCAGGGATTCATCAATATTTTACGAAACATTCATAAACTGTTCATTTTCTGCATAAACTGTTTTCCCTTATATCAAAATATAACAAAAACACGCATATGAAATTGTGCACTTTTCACAATTTCATATGCGTGTTTATTCTCTATCCTTCCGTCTTACGCCACGTTTTCCTGCCGATGCCGGAATCAGGCATTCTACTTAAAAGATGTTTTTTCTACTTCAAGCGGTATCAGTATACGAAGGCTGAACCAGTTATCCCGCGCATCAATCTGGACCTCCCCCTTGTACTTATGGACGGTATAGCGAAGACTTTTCAACCCGTAACCGTGCAGACTCTTCTCAATCTTGCTGGTGACCGGAAGCCCTCTCTCAAAACGGATTTCCCCCTCATAATAGTTTTCAAACCGAATAATAAGAAAGCTTCTCTCCGAAAATGCATCCACATGAATCATTCTCTTGCCATAATCTTTAATCTTCAGCTCGCACTCAATCGCATTGTCAAGCGCATTTCCGAAAATCGAACAAATATCCATAACATCCATAGAATCAAACAGCTTTCCGTCGATCACACAGGTCATATCAATCTTGTGCTGCATACAGCGCAGATTCTTACTTGTCAGCAGTGTATCCAGCACCTGATTCCCAGTCTTATTCATAGCCTCATAATCATGGATCTCATTTTCCAGCTTATCAAGATATTCATTTCTCTTAGAATCACTCCCATCCGCCCGCAGCGCAATAATATGATTCTTCAGGTCATGATAGCGGTAATTGATCATATCTACAGCTCTCCGGGCCTGCTTGTACTGCTCATACTGGCTGTTCAGTATGGTCTGGATCGTCTCAAGTTCCCTCTGGATATGGCTGGATTTCCACTGTGACTGATACGCATAGAGTATCGCCAGCCCTCCGAGATCCACCAGGGTCCTCATATTAAATATCTCCACACTGTCTCTCCCTGCAAAAGGTACACTGACCGGCAGGAATCCCAGATTGCTGACCGCAAAGATGAGCAGCGTCGCCACCACAATCAAAACTGTCTCTTTGCCTGTCACTGTAAATTCTTCATCAGCAGATGAGATATTTTTATTGATCTGCCAGATACAGAT
>ERZ1643250.755-NODE-755-length-31891-cov-9.026322_pt1 | contig 31891 bp, 34 predicted proteins | sample MGYA00579262_ERZ1643250 | MGnify/ENA primary metagenome ERZ1643250 (study PRJEB29033, sample SAMEA4952265) | chicken gut metagenome | biome: Broiler Chicken; feature: Gastrointestinal Tract; material: Caecum | place: Ireland | collected 2018 | study: Broiler...
AATTTGGAGCCCAAAAACCATCCGCAAATCATTTTTGTGGAATATTATCATAAAATGTAGAATATAAATGGATATGGATATGAAAAAAGAAAAGAAACCGCTGATTGTTCTCACCGGGCCTACGGCCGTCGGGAAAACGGCGTTGTCCATTGGACTGGCAAAGGCCGTGGGAGGGGAGATCATCAGTGCGGATTCAATGCAGGTATATAAAAAAATGAATATCGGTACAGCGAAAATCCTTCCGGAGGAGATGCAGGGGGTACCGCATTTTCTGGTGGATGTGCTGGAGCCGGAGGAAGAGTTTAATGTGGTCCGTTTCCAGCAGATGGCCAGGGAGGCCATGGAGCACATTTATGAGAGAGGGCATATTCCTGTTATTGTGGGAGGAACCGGATTTTATATTCAGGCGCTTCTTTATGACATTGATTTTTCTGTGCATGAGTCGGAAGAAACATACCGGCAGGAGCTTTCAAAACTGGCGCAGGAAAAAGGAAAAGAGTATCTGTATGGGATGTTGAAAGAGGTGGATGCGGAATATGCGGCGACTCTCCATGCCAATAATGTAAAGAAAGTGATCCGGGCGCTGGAATATTTTCATGAGACCGGGGAGAAGCTTTCCGTCCACAATGCCAGTCAGAGAGAAAAAAGTTCGCCGTATCGGTTTGTCTACTTTGTGCTGAATGACAAAAGAGAGGTTCTCTATGAGCGGATCAATGCCCGGGTGGATGCCATGATGCGGGAAGGCCTCCTGGAAGAAGTGAAAAGTCTGGTGAAGGACGGCTGCGGAAGAGAGCTTGTATCCATGCAGGGGATTGGGTACAAAGAGTTTTTTGATTATTTTGATGGTAACAAAACGCTGGAGGAAGCGGTGGAGCAGGTGAAGCTTGATACCAGACATTTTGCCAAGAGGCAGCTGACCTGGTTCCGCCGGGAGAAGGATGTGATCTGGCTGAATAAGGGAGATTATGAGGGGGAGGACGCTCTTTTGGAAGAAATGCTCAGAATTACGGAGGAAAAAGGGATTTACCATGAATGAAGAAAAGCAGATTTTGGAACAATATTATGAATCAATGGGAATCAGCAGACCGGTATTCCGGTTTTGTTCAGAGATAGAAGAGAAACTGAAGGGACGTTTCGCAGAAATCGACGCGGTGGCAGAGTGCAACCAGATGAAGGTACTGGGGGCGATGCGAAAGAACAGACTCAGCGAAGCCTGCTTTGCGCCTACCACCGGATACGGATATAATGATCTGGGCCGGGAGACGCTGGAAAAAATCTATGCGGATGTGTTTGGCACGGAAGACGCACTGGTCCGTCCGCAGATTACCTGCGGTACTCATGCGCTGGCTTTGGCGCTGATGAGTCAGCTGCGTCCGGGAGATGAGCTGCTCTCTCCGGTGGGGAAACCTTATGACACCCTGGAGGAAGTCATCGGAATCCGCCCGTCCAACGGTTCCCTGGCAGAGTATGGGATCACCTATCGTCAGGTGGATCTCCTGCCGGATGGAAGCTTTGACTGGGAGGGAATTGAGAAAGCGCTCAATGATAAAACGAGAATGGTTACCATCCAGCGGTCCAAAGGTTATGCGTCAAGACCAACGTTATCTGTGAAGAAAATCGGAGAGCTGATCGCATTTATAAAAGAAAGAAAACCGGATGTTCTCTGTATGGTGGATAACTGTTATGGAGAATTTGTGGAGCTGACGGAGCCTTCTGAAGTGGGGGCAGACCTGGTGGTGGGCTCTCTCATAAAGAATCCCGGCGGCGGGCTGGCGCCGATCGGCGGTTATCTGTGCGGTACGAAAGCATGTATAGAGAGAGCTGCTTACCGGCTGACATCGCCGGGACTGGGGAAGGAAGTGGGAGCGACGCTGGGCGTGACCTCGACCCTGACACAGGGACTCTTTCTGGCGCCTACAGTGGTAAAAGGCGCCTTAAAAGGTGCGATTTTTGCGGCCAATATCTATGAGACTCTTGGTTACCGGGTGATTCCGGATGGAAAAGAAAGCCGTCATGACATCATTCAGGAAGTGGAATTTCACGATCCGGAATTCATGACAGCGTTTTGCGAGGGGATTCAGGCGGCAGCACCGGTGGACAGTTTTGTGCGGCCGGAGCCGTGGGATATGCCGGGATATGATTCTCAGGTGATCATGGCGGCCGGAGCCTTTGTATCCGGTTCTTCCATTGAACTGAGTGCCGACGGACCTATGAAAGAGCCTTACGCCGTATATTTTCAGGGAGGGCTGACCTGGGAACATGCCAAGTACGGTATTATGATGTCCCTGCAGAAAATATACGAGACGGGAAAAATTCAGCTGCCGGAAGCATAGACGGTTTGGATTGCCGGATATTTGGTTTAAGGTAAGGATGCCTGCTCGCGAAAAACGGGACAGGATTCCATGAAAATCAGGACAGGATTCCGTGGAAACAGAAGAGAAAATGGTTTTTTATGTCATTTTTTTGTAACATAATACACAAAAAATTAAGGAAACCGCCACTGTTAAAGTATATACAAACCTTATTTTATATGTTAAAATATTTTACTAGGCCAGCTTTCTGATTTGCGCCTGGAGAGACAGGGGAGGCAGAATGGAGAAGCGGTTTAAGACAATGAAAGAGAGGCCGGCGACAGAACGGCCCTATGAGAAATGTCTGGAGTATGGACCTGAAAGTTTGAGTGACGGCGAGCTTTTGGCTGTGATTCTTCGGTCCGGCACCAGAGAGTGCAGTGCCCTGGAACTGGCGTGGAAAATTCTCGAAAAACATCCGGTTTACAAAGGTATTGCAGGATTGTATCATATGAAGATAGGGATGCTTAAGGAGATACCCGGGATCGGCAATGTAAAGGCCATCGAGATTCTGTGTATCCTGGAACTGTCCAAGCGATTATCCCGGGCGTCTGTGGCCAGAGAGGCCGATTTCAGTTCGCCGGATTATATTGCGGCTTACTATATGGAGAGTATGAGACATCTGGAAGAGGAGAGGGTGCTTTTGCTGTTGCTGGACGGCAAGCATCATCTCATGAAGGAAGTGTTTCTCTCCCAGGGGACAGCTAACAGCGCCTATGTGTCGGTGAAGTCTATTTTCATCGAAGCATTCCGTCATGAGGCAGTGCATCTCATACTGCTTCACAATCATCCGTCCGGATGTCCGGATCCAAGCAGAGAGGATCTGGTGCTTACCAGGAAGATCCGGGAAGCGGGAGAACTGCTGGGGATTCCTCTCACGGATCATATTATCATCGGAGACCGCTGTTTTACCAGTCTCCGGGAGCAGAAGATGATGTGAGGCCGGCACAGCCCCATAAGATACTGAGAATAAAGAGACAAAAAACAACCCGGAGCACAGTGCTCCGGAGATTCATAAAGATTTAGGAAAGGAGACATACCGATGTCCGAAAAAATATATGGAATTGACATGGGAACGAATTCCATTAAAATTTATCAAAAATCCGCAGGTGTTGTTGTACATCAGAAAAATATGATTGCTATGGTGAAAAAGAATGAGCCTATGGCCATGGGCGATGAGGCGTATTCCATGTATGAAAAGGCGCCGAAAAACATCGAGGTCAAGCATCCGATCGTGAACGGCGTTATCGCAGATTTTTCTGCCATGCAGACAATGATTCAGCTCTATTTTAAAGGGTTTAAGGGTAAAAAGGCAGCGGAGGGCCTGACGGCCAACGGAACATCGGAATTCTATATTGCGGTTCCAACAGACATTACGGAAGTGGAGAAGAGAGCATTCCATGATCTGATTGCCAGCTCCTCTCTGAAGACAAAGAAGATCCGTCTGGTGGAGAAACCGATTGCAGACGCGCTGGGCGCCGGACTTGATGTGATGGATGCGACAGGACGTTTGATCGTCAACATCGGAGCAGATACCACTGAGATCAGTCTGATTAGTCTGGGAGGAATTGTCCAGAGCCGTCTCCTTAAAATCGGAGGTACAAGATTTGATGAAGCCATCCAGCAGGCAGTAAAGAAAAAACATAACCTGGTGATCGGCATGAAGAGTGCGGAGCGTCTGAAAATGCAGCTGGCCAGCGGTATCAAAGAAGAGGAAGAAGTGACGTATGATGTCATGGGACGTAATCTGATCACAGGTCTTCCAAACAAAGTGACAGTGACCAACCATCTGATTTATGATGCCATGTCCGAGAGTATGTCCTCTGTCATTGACGCCATTAAGTTTATTCTGGAGAAGACTCCGCCGGAACTGTCCATGGATATCATGCATGACGGTATCTGTATGACCGGCGGCTCCACGCATATCAAGAATCTGGATCTGCTGATTCAGCAGGAGACAGGCCTTTCTATCATGAAGATGGAGGAGCCGGAACTTACGGTGGTCAAAGGCCTTGGAATGATCATGGAGAATCCGGAATATGAGAGAATTGCCAACAATTTTCTGGAGTCCGATTTCCGATAGAAGACAGACAGTATAGTTGGGAGTGGAATTATGAAACATCGCCGTAATTTTGAATTCTCGCCGAAAATGCTTTTGATCCTGCTCACAGTGATCTGCATGCTCCTTGTATCGGTGAGCGTCCTGTTCAAGGATGCGACGAAGCCTTTTACCAATATTGTGGCAGCTGTGGTGATACCGATGCAGGATGGAATTAATTCTGTCGGCGTGTGGGTCAGCGACCGTTTCAGTTCCATGCAGAGCATGGACGACCTTCGGGCGGAAAATGAAGAACTGAGACAGCAGGTGGAGGATCTGACGCAGCAGAATGAGAGCCTGAGCAGCGACCAGCAGGAGCTTGAAGAGCTGCGGTCTCTGCTTTCACTGAGTCAGCAGTACGCGGACTACACCAAAGTCGGCGCGAGGGTGATCAGCAGCGGCAGCGGCAACTGGTATGAGAATTTCATTATTAATAAAGGTTCTGATGACGGGATTGCGGTCAATATGAATGTACTTGCAGGAGACGGCCTTGTGGGTATTGTGACAGAAGTAGGAAAGAACTACGCCAGAGTGCAATCCATTATCAGTGATGACAGCAGTGTCAGTGCCATGTCTGTCACGACCTCAGATACCTGTGTGGTGAAGGGAAACAGTGAGTCTGCGCACAGAGACGGCGTCATCGACGTAACGTACATCAGCAAGGATTCAACAATGGCGGACGGAGATGAACTGGTAACTTCCAATATCAGTTCCAAATATCTCCCCGGGCTTAAGATAGGTACGGTCAGCGGCATCGAGATGGATTCCTCCAATTTGACGAAGTCGGCGGTGATCACGCCGGTGGTGGACTTTCAGCATATTGATGAGGTGCTGATTATCACACAGTTAAAAGAGGTGCCGGCTGGCAGTGAAACTGCAGATTAGAAATGTATCGGCGGAAATTCGGCATCAAAGCAGATGCCGTTCTTTCCGCCGATTGTATAAGAAGGGATATTTATGAGGCGGATAGTAGTGACAGCCATTACCATACTGGTGTGCTTTTTGCTGCAGACATCAGTGTTTGACCTGTTCAAACTGGCGGATACGGTGCCGAATGTTCTGCTGATTCTTGTGGCGTCGGTATCTGTCATGCGGGGACAGAAAGAGGGAATGCTTACGGGATTTTTCAGCGGTCTGCTGCTGGATATTTTTTATGGTTCCTGGCTGGGAGGATTTGCATTTTTATATATGTTCTTTGGTTTTGTAGATGGCCTGTTCAATCAGATCTATTATTCAGATGACAATTTTCTTCCCGTCATTATGATCGGGGTCAATGATCTGGTTTACGGGATTTTCATGTATGTGGTCTATGGACTTTTACAGAATCATATGCGCATATTGTTTTATATCAGAAGCATTATTTTACCGGAAATGGTCTACACGATCGCGGTGGGACTGATTTTATATCAGATTCTTCTGCGGATCAACGACTGGCTTGAGAAAAAGAATAAAGGAAGTGCAGATTTTGTTTAAGAAGAGCCTGAAAATAGACGGAAATAAATTAAAAAGGCAGTTAAAAGAAGTTGTTTCCAATCGTCTGGTCATTGTGGGCATCCTTGTTATCTTTCTGTTTTGTCTTCTGGTGTACCGCCTTTTTGTACTGCAGATCGTGGAAGGGCAGGAACACCTGGACAGCTTCAATTACAAGGTGGAGAGAACCATTGAGACCAGTGGTTCCCGGGGAAACATTTACGACTGCAACGGCAAACTGCTTGCTTACAATCAGCTGGCTTATTCAGTGACGCTGGAAAGTACCGATAAGACGGAAGAACTGGCCAGGGAGCGCAGCAAAGAGGAGAACCGGGATGTCTCCGAAAATGAAATCCGAAATGAAGTGATCTATAATCTCATAGAACTGCTGGAATCCAACGGGGACGAGATCCAGTACGATCTTCCGCTGGAGATCAATGGAAAAGGCAATCTCACCTTTACGGAATCGGGAAGTACTCTCCGGCGCTTCAAACAGGATATATATGGAATAAGCAACGTGGATGATATGACAGGAGAAGAGAAAGATAAAGCAGAAAAATGGCTGAATTCTTCTCCGGAAGAAGTGTACGAGTATCTGCGCATGGGAACAGACGGACCGACCGGTTCCGGACGCATGTTTGAGATATCGGATGACTATTCCATGGAGGACACATTGAAGATCATGTCTGTCCGGTATGATCTTTATATGAACCGGTATTCACAGACGACGCCGATCACAGTGGCCTCTAATATCAGCAACGAGAGTATTGCGGCGCTTTCAGAGCGCCATGACGAATTTCCGGGAGTTGAGATCAAGACGGATTCTCTCAGAAAATATAACGATGCCAAATATCTGGCGGGAATCATCGGATATACCGGTGTGATTTCCGAAGATGAGCTCAATGAATATAACAGTGCCGGGGGAGATTATGAGGCCAATGATGTGATTGGTAAAACCGGCATTGAGAAGACCATGGAGACTACGCTCCAGGGCAAAAAGGGAAGCCAGAAAGTGCTGGTGGACAATCTGGGCAAGATCATCCAGGAAGTGGATTCCACAGAAGCGACTGCCGGCAATGACGTGTATCTGACCATTGATCTGGATCTTCAGAAATACGCCTATAATATTCTGGAGCGGCGTCTGGCCGGTATTGTGCTGGCTCATCTTACTACTGCGGATGACGGCGGCAGCAGCAATATGATTCCGATCAAAGATGTATATTTTGCTCTGATCGACAATAATATCATTGATATAACCAAACTGAACCGCAAAAAAGCAGAAAAAAATGAAAAAGAAGTGTATCAGATTTATCAGAAAAAACAGAGTTCTGTTATGAAGACTTTGCGAAATGAACTGAGCAACGGCACAACGGCCAGAAAAGATCTCAGTGATGAACGCAAAGAATATACGGATTACATCTATGATATGCTGGTGGATAATGAGATTTTGTCCTCTACATTGATCGATGAGACCGATGAGGCATATCAGAAATGGGAAGAAGGCAGCAGTACTCTGAAGGCCTTCCTGCAGCATGCCATCAACAGCGAGTGGGTGGATATTTCTGCTCTGGATATTGCGTCGGATTACTATTCCAGTGATGAGATATATAATGAATTGATTGATTATATTATTAATGCATTGCAATCAGATGAAGCATTTGATAAAATTTTATATAAATACATGATCAAAAACGGGGACCTGAGCGGCAAGAGGGTATGTATGCTCCTGTTTGACCAGGGGGTTCTTAATAAGGATAAGGACGAGGATTATGATGCTCTGCGGAGTGATCAGATGTCCGCCTATAATTTCATGTATGAAAAAATAAGAAAAATTGAGATTACGCCGGCACAGCTGGCGCTGGACCCTTGTTCCGGTTCGGTCATCATCACTGATCCGGATACCGGAGAAGTGCGGGCTATGGTGTCTTATCCAAGTTACGATAATAACCGGCTGGCCAACGGCATTGACTCTGATTATTACGCTTCTCTGAACAGTGATAAGTCTTCTCCGATGTTGAATCGCTGTACTCAGACCAGAACGGCGCCGGGCTCCACCTTCAAACCGGTTTCTGCCACGGCTTCGCTGGAAGAGGGGATCATTGATGAGAATGACTATGTTCGCTGTGTGGGTATATTTGAGGAGATCACACCGAGTCCGCGGTGCTGGATTTATCCAAGCGCCCATGGCCCGTTGAATGTCAGCGGGGCCATCGCGGTGTCCTGTAACTACTTCTTCTATCAGATGGGGTATAATCTGGGAAGCACCAACGGTGTATACAGCAGCGAGACAGGTCTTCAGAAACTGGCCAAATATGCGGCTTATTATGGCCTTGACAGAAAGTCCGGTGTGGAGATCACGGAATACGAACCGCATATTTCCGACGAGGACGCCGTTCGTTCCGCCATTGGACAGGGTACACACAGTTATACGCCAGTGCAGCTTTCCCGCTATGTGACCTCTCTTGTAAATGAGGATAACCTGCTGGGACTTTCTCTCATTGAGAAAACGACGGATTCGGAAGGAAATGAACGTACCACTTTCGAGAAGAAGGTGGAGGACGAGCTGGATGTCAGTGATAAGACTTTCAGCCTGATCCGACAGGGTATGCGGGACGTGGTCAACGGACCGAACAGTACCATCCGTTCCCTTTATGAGAAGCAGGGTCTGAAAGTGGCGGGCAAGACCGGTACCGCTCAGGAAAATACAGAGCGGCCAAACCACGCGCTGTTTATTTCTTATGCTCCGTATGATGATCCGGAAATCACCATGACTGTGGTTATGCCAAACGGATATACCTCCGTCAATGCGGCGGCGGTTGCGAGAGATATTTACAAATATTATTTCAATAAAGCCAGCAAGGATGAAAAGAAAGCGACAACGGCGCTGATGCCGTCCGGAGGCGACAGCAGTAATGACTAGAGACAGGAGGAAGTATGAAGAGTTCCGTTATTATTAAAGGAAATAAGTATGGATTTCAGATTGTGTTAAATCCTACCCTTCCTTTTGAGGAACTACTACGCGAGGTGGCGGAAAAGTTCAGAGAGTCCATTCGGTTTTTTGATTTCAGCCAGTCCATCGCAGTAAGCTTTGAGGGAAGAGATCTTACACAGGGAGAACAGAATTTACTGGTAGATACCATTGTGGAGAACAGCGGCCTGAAGATTAATTATATCATTAATGGCGGAAAGGCCGTGGAAACAGAATTTGCGGAAGCTCTGTCCGACGTCGCGGAAGACGAGGACATGGAAGAAGATACTGAAGAGGAGGAGCAGCCGGAGGTGAATTTTCCGGAAAATATCATCGGAAAAAACGGGCAGTTTTACCGTGGAACCCTCCGCTCCGGACAAAAGATAGAAGTTGACGGCAGTATCGTTGTCCTCGGGGACATCAATCCGGGCGCACAGATCATTGCGGGAGGCAACGTGGTTGTTCTCGGATGCCTGAAAGGAACCGTCTATGCCGGATATCCCCAGGACAGAGGCGCATTTGTGGCGTCGTTGATGATGGAGCCTATGCAGATTCAGATTGGTGACTGCATTGCCAGGTCTCCGGACCAGAAAGCGAAAAAACAGAAGACAGGAAGAAAAAAGAACCAAAAGCAGCTGGAAGCAAAACTGGCTTTTGTAGAAAATGACAGCATTTTCATTGAGACGATCACCCGGTCGCTGATCAGTGAAATAAGCATCAGTTAAGGTTATAAAAGGAGATTGAAGATGAGTGAAGTAATTGTAATTACATCAGGAAAAGGCGGTGTGGGCAAAACCACGACCACGGCCAACATTGGTACAGGACTTGCGAAAATGGGCAAAAAGGTTGTCATGATCGATACAGATATCGGACTCCGGAATCTGGATGTGGTTATGGGACTGGAGAACAGAATCGTCTATAATCTTGTAGATGTGATTGAGGGAAACTGCAGGGTGAAACAGGCGATGATCAAAGATAAAAGATACTCCAATCTCTTTTTACTTCCTTCTGCGCAGACAAGAGATAAAAGCTCTGTCAATCCGGAGCAGATGAAAAAACTGGTGGACGAACTCAGGGATGAGTTCGATTACATACTGCTTGACTGCCCGGCGGGCATTGAGCAGGGCTTCAAAAATGCTATTTCCGGTGCGGACCGGGCGTTGATCGTGACCACGCCGGAAGTGTCTGCCATCCGGGATGCAGACCGGATCATCGGCCTGCTGGAGGCCAATGATTTAAAGAGGATTGACCTGGTGATCAACCGGATCCGTATGGATATGGTCAAGCGGGGAGATATGATGTCTGTGGAGGATGTCATTGATATCCTTGCCATTGACCTCATCGGGGTAGTGCCGGATGATGAGAGTATTGTGGTGGCTACCAATGAGGGAGAGCCTCTGGTGGGGAAAGATACGCAGGCCGGACGTGCCTTTGAGAATATCTGCCACAGAATCCTGGGAGAAGAAGTACCGTTTATGGAATTCGATGTGGACGGCATTTTTAAGAAGATCATCGGTTTATTTAAACGGGGTTACTAAAGGAGGAAGACAAAATGGGGTTCATAGATACATTTTTCAGAAAAAGGTCTTCCGGAACGATGGCAAAGGACAGACTGAAGCTGGTGCTGGTCTCTGACAGAGCCAGCTGTTCTCCGGAGACATTGGAGATGATAAAGAATGATATCATCGAAGTGATATCCAAATATATGGAGATTGATACCCAGGGCCTGGATATACAGATTACCCAGACAGAGACGGAAGAAGGCAGCGGCAACGGACCGGCGCTTTATGCCAATATTCCAATCAAAGAGGTACGCTTTCACAGATGATGTTAGGAGGCTTGCATGTTAAGACAGAAATACCAGTTTAAAAATTATAATTGGACGTTGGTGATTGCTGTGATGGTTCTTTGCGGCCTGGGAGTACTGTTTATCAACAGTGCTGACAGTACGTATACCAGCCGGCAGTTCCTGGGACTTTTGGTCTGCACAGCCGTGATGTTTTTCCTGTCTGTGGTCAATTATAATTTTATCGGTGACTACAGCAGGATTCTGTATGTGCTGAACCTGATTCTGCTGCTGCTGGTAAAAGTTCCGGGCCTGGGCGTCAATGTCGGAGGTGCAACCAGGTGGCTGAATCTGGGATTTACCAGAATACAGCCGTCAGAGTTTACAAAGATTTTTATGATCATATTTGTGGCGGTCTATATTCAGGAGCACGAAGAGGATTTCAATGAATGGAAGAATCTCATAAAGCTGGCGGCTTTATGTGCGGTTCCGCTTTTCCTGGTGGTGGCAGAACCGGATTTGTCGACGACCATTGATATTACCTTTATTCTTCTGGCCGTCATTTTTGTGGGAGGACTGAATATCAAACTGATTCGCCGCTGTATCATCATCGGGATTCCGCTGATGGCTTTGTTTATCTGGTATATTCAGACCCCGAATCAGATTCTGCTGCAGGATTATCAGGTGACGAGAATCATGACCTTTTTAAATCCTTCCGAGTATGCCGATACCACTGCCTATCAGCAGGAAAACTCAGAAATGGCCATCGGATCCGGACAGCTCTATGGAAAAGGTCTTAATAATAATACGATTTCCGAGGTCACGGTAACCGATACCGGACTTGTGTCGGAACAGCAGACAGACTTTATTTTTTCCGTTATCGGCGAGGAAGCAGGATTCATCGGAAGCATTATTGTTATTGCATTATTTGCGATAGTAGTGATACAATGTTTAATAATAGCCCAGCGGGCCAAAAATATAAGTGGAAGGCTGATCGCAACGGGAGTGGCGGCCTGGATAGGATTCCAGACCTTCATTAATATCGGAGTGGCAACGCATTTTCTTCCGAATACAGGACTGACGCTTCCGTTCATGAGTTATGGACTGACTTCACTGCTGAGCTGCATGGCGGGGATTGGACTGGTGCTCAATATCGGTCTGCAACGACATTATTAGTTATAGGAGGGGTTTTAATGAATGTGGGATTGATCGCTCATGATGGCAAAAAGAAACTGATGCAGAATTTCTGCATCGCATATCGAGGCATTTTAAACAAACATGAATTATTTGCAACTGCGACAACCGGAAGGCTGATCGAAGAAGTGACAAACCTGACTGTGCATAAATATCTGGCAGGTCCTCTGGGAGGAGAGCAGCAGCTGGGATCGCAGATCGAACACAATCTGATTGATATGGTGATTTTTTTGAGAGATCCCCTGAATCAGAAGACACATGAGCCGGATTTATTCAATGTAATGCGGTTATGTGACATGCATAATATCCCGCTGGCAACGAATCTGGCGACGGCGGAGCTTTTGGTTATGGCTCTTGACCGCGGCGATCTCGAATGGCGGGAAATGTATCGCTGATGTGAAAATATGCATATTCCCCGGGAATATGCCGGTACACATATAACAAAGACGAAAAGAGAGGCATATGAGACAGAAACGAATATTTGCCCGTTTGGGCTGGATTCTGATGCTGGCTATCCTGTGTGTGAACCTGTCCGGATGTATACAGAATCCTTTTCAAATTACGAATTCCTACGAATCTTACTATTCCAGTCAGGAGGAAAAAGAAACAGAAGGATTGGAGGGGATGGCGGCAGATCTGGCTGTTCTGGATGCCGACCATGAGAATACGGCCGGGTATCAGAGCAATGATTATGCGGACTTACTGATCAATGACAGTACCAATGAGGTAATGAAGTCGTATCGCTGTTTTGAGCGTGTGTATCCTGCAAGTATTACCAAAATCATGACAGCGCTTCTCGTACTGGAAAATGGAAATCTGGACGATGAGATCACGCTGGATCATGATATTGAGCTCAATGAGGATGGCGCGGTGGTTACCACCCTGTCCAAGGGAGATACCGTGACGGTAAATGAAGCGTTCCACGGGCTGCTTGTCAAATCGGCCAATGACTGCGCTGTGATCCTGGCGGAATATATTGCCGGCAGCGAAGAGAAGTTTGTGGATATGATGAATGAGAGGGCAAAAGAACTGGGAGCCACCCACACACATTTTGCGAACCCTCACGGTCTGCATGAAGATGACCATTACACGACGGCTTATGATTTATATTTAATATTCAAAGAAGTGGTAAAGTATGACACATTTCTTGATACTGCTTCTCTGAAAGACTATACTATGACTTATGAGACTGCCGACGGCAGAGAGGTCGGAGAGTATATGCAGAGTACGGATCAGTATCTTCTCAATGCGTATTCTGTTCCGGATGGTGTCACTCTGTATGGAGGAAAAACAGGGACAACCTCCATGGCAAGATCCTGCCTGATCCTTATGTCGGAAAATGAAGCGGGAGAGCGTTTCTTTTCTGTGGTGATGGGGGCGGAAACCCATGAAGATTTGTACAAATCCATGACGGAATTGTTAGAAAATATTGTGAATAATTGAATTAATGGTTGTGATTTTACGCTGTTTCAACTATAATGTATATAGAAATCAGTACAATAACTGCCTGCCAGAGGACAGCACTTTTCGAAAGAGAAGAGTGTCGTCTTCTGACAGGCAGTCAACAATATAATTTAAGGAGGACACCAACATGATTGAAATTATTGCAGGACTGAAAGGACACGGTAAAACCAAAATATTAATTCAGAAAGTCAATGATGATATCAAACTGACCAAAGGTACAATTGTCTATCTGGACAAAAATAATAAACATATGTATGAGCTGAGCAATCAGATTCGTCTCATTGTAGTTCCGGAATTTAATATTGAGAATACAGATATGTTCATCGGATTTATCGCAGGTATTTTATCCCAGGATCACGATCTGGATAAGATTTATCTGGACAGTTTCCTGACAACCGCATGTATTGACGGTAACATGGATTATGCGGTAAGCAAGCTCAACGCATTGTCAGAGAAATACGATGTTGATTTTGTGATCAGCGCTTCCGCTGACAAAGCGGATATGTCCGAGGATGTACAGAAATACGTAACCGTTTCATTATAAGAGTACATACTGGAGATTATGAGGGTGTTACAAAAAGGAGGAAGACAGCCGACAGGGATTGAAGATCTCTGATAGTAAGACAGGCTGGCGGACGATCTTTTGGAACACCCTTTTTCTGTCTGTAGAAAACGATTGGTTTAAAGGACCAAAAAAGAAGAAACCCGGAAAGTCAGAGTGCAGGCTCTGTTTTGTCCGTCGGTGCAAAACAGATGAGAGTGTGAAGAAGAGGAAAGGATGAAAAGGCGGCATGGAAGAAAACAGAATCTATTATTCTTATAGTGAATATTTAAAGAAAAAATACGGGGAGAAAGTGTATAAGCTTCCTGTAAATCTTCCGGTGTCCTGTCCCAACCGAAAAGAAGGGGCCGGATGTTCCTTCTGCGCGGAGGAGGGAACCGGGTTTGAGGCCGCCGGAGCCATGGTTCCCGTCCGGGAGCAGCTGATGGCATCAAGGGAAAAGGTAGAAAAAAGATATCATGCCAAAAAATTTATTGCTTATTTTCAAAATTATACCAACACATTTCTTCCTCTTGACACTCTGCGGGCGTACATGCAGCAGGCGGCAGAGGTAGAGAGCATCGTGGAAGTCTGTCTTTCCACAAGGCCGGACTGCATTCGGAAGGATTATCTCAGGGCCATGGCGGATTTCCGGGCGGAGACAGGCCTCGAGGTATCGCTGGAACTGGGATTGCAGACGGTGAATTACCATACGCTGCGAAAGGTAAACCGGGGACACGGACTGGCGGAATTTCTGGATGCGGTGCTTGCCATCGCTCCGTATAAGTTTCCGGTATGTGTGCATATGATTTTGAATCTGCCGGGGGATACCATGGAGGATGCCAAAGAATCAGCAAGAATTCTGTCAGCACTGCCGGTATCCATGGTGAAGCTCCATTCGTTATATATCCCTAAAAAATCTGTATTGTATCAGGAATACAGAAATGGTAGAATATCCATATGCGCAAAAGAGGAGTATCTGGAGCGGCTGGCGGAGTTTATCGCGCTGCTTCGCCCGGATATTGCGGTGGAACGGCTCTTCGCCAGAATACCGGAGAAAGATTCCGCGTTCTGTAACTGGGGACACAGCTGGTGGAAGCTCACCGGTGAGTGGACGGCTCTGATGAAGGAAAAACAATATGTGCAGGGAGTACATTGTGATTATTTAAACGGCGCGGCATTAAACAGATGGGGATTATAAAGATGGCAAAGAAAAAAGGAAGAAAACGGTTATCTGTCATAAATCTGGGAACAGTAGTGTTTCTGGTGATCATCATATATCTGACGGCCTATGTGATTCGATATCTGGGCAAAGAAAAGCTTGCCATTTATGAGGTCAGTGAGAGCAACATGTCGGAGAATATCAGCGGGACAGGCATGATACTTCGGGAAGAGACCCTGATCACCACGGAAGAAAAGGGATATGTGAATTATTACGTCAAAGACGGATCACGGGTCAGGAAGGATGGAATCGTCTACACTCTGGATACCACAGGAAAGCTGCAGTCGTATCTCAATGAGCTCCTGGAAGAGAAAAACACAGTCAGCGATGAGGAAAAACAGCAGGTATATAAAGATTTGCAGACTTTTTCCGACAGTTTTTCCGATGATAATTTTTCGGAAGTTTACGAAGCAAAAAGTGAAATTAATCATGATCTGATGTCTTATACTGACACGATTCTTGCAGATAATAAAGATCAGCTGGAAGAAGAGTACGGAAGCGGAAGTTACGTGGAAGTGAGAGCCGGCGAATCCGGTCTGGTATCTTTTTTCTCCGACGGAATGGAGAAGGTTACAGATGCAACCTTTACCAAAGAAGACTTTGACAATGGTTCCAGGATGGAGGATCTGCGGAGCAGAGAGGAACTCAGTGCGGGTTCCCCGGTTTATCGTATGGTCACCGGGCAGAACTGGACTCTGGTGATCCCGGTGAATGAGGATGACTACAACCGTATGAAGAACCTTGAAAAAAAGGATATCCATACGGTGCAGGTAACTTTCCGCGCGGATAATTTTGTCACCAACGCGTCTTTTGAGTGCCAGAAAAAAGAAGACAGCTGTTATGTGATGCTGAAGTTTGATAATTATGTACAGCGGTATATCAATCAACGTTATCTTTCTGTTCGGCTTCAGCTTTCTGAGACCAGCGGTCTGCAGATTCCGGCCAGTTCGCTGGTTCAGAAGGATGTCTATAAAATACCGGCGGAATATCTGACCAGGGGCAGCAACAGCAGCAGTGATAATCAGGTTAACGTCCTGTCGAATAATAAAAATGGCGAGGAGATACTGACACAGGTTACTGTGACCAAGTACCGGACAGAGGGGGAGAATGTTCTGATTGCTTCTGATAAGCTGAAGGCGGGCGACAGGATTTCCAATGTGGAAAAAGCAAAAACCTATACATTGAAAGAAACCAGCGTGCTGCAGGGCGTGTATGTGGTAAACCGGGGATATGCGGAATTTAAGCCGGTGACGATTCTGGAACGAACGGAAGATTACTGTATCATCTCCGCGGATGACAGTGATGTGGAACTGTATGACCGGGTGATCTTAAACAGTGAGACCATCAAAGAGAATCAGGTTATCTATTAGAGAACGTATATATATTTCGTGTGCCGTTTTAAAGTAGGCGGCAGAGGGAGGAAAAATGTTAGAAGAAAATGTAGCTTTGGAAGAAAATCTGGCAAAGGTAAAAGAAAATATAAAGGCTGCCTGTGAGAGAGCCGGAAGAGATGCCGGGGAAGTAACTCTGGTCGCTGTCAGCAAGATGAAGCCGCTGGAGGATATTGAGACGCTTCTTAAAGTCGGACAGCTGGAGTACGGGGAGAATTACGTGCAGGAACTTTGCGAGAAAGAGGAGCATGTGAGCCGGCCGGTTCACTGGCATATGATCGGGCATCTTCAGACCAATAAGGTGAAATATATCATTGATAAGGTGGTACTGATCCATTCTGTGGATTCTGTGCATCTGGCAAAACAGATTGAAAAAGAGGCCGCAAAGAAAAATATCACAGCACAGATTCTTCTGCAGGTGAATGTGGCTGAAGAAGATACCAAATTCGGCATGGATACCGATGAAGTGCTCAGGAGGGCAGAGGAGATCAGTCAATTTCCTCATGTGCATATCCGGGGTTTGATGACCAGTGCTCCATTTGTGGAAGACCCGGAAGAAAACCGCTGTTATTTCAGAAAATTACATAAATTATTTGTTGACATTGGAGAAAAAAACATTGATAATGTAACTATGGACATTTTATCCATGGGTATGACGAATGATTATGAGGTTGCCATTGAAGAGGGAGCCACCATGATTCGGGTGGGAACCGGTATCTTTGGCGAGCGCGATTACAATAAATAACAGGGAGGAACAAAGGAATGGTAAAGTTCGCTGAGAAGTTTTTGAACATGATGACCTTAAATGATTCAGAAGAAGACACATCGGAAGAATTCGAAGAAGAATACGACGAAGTGACAGAAGAACCTGAGGAAGAGCCGGCAGCGGAAGAGGAACCGCAGCAGCATAAGAAACCGATTCTTTCCTTCCGTCGTAAGAAAAAAGAATCCGAAGAAGAACCGCTGGAAGAAGAAGAGACAGAAAGAAGAGTAATCCCATTTCATGGAAGACAAGAAGAAGGTGAAGTCGTGAAAGTTGTAAAACCACAGTTATTTAATGAGGCACGTGTTGTCGCTGAGTTTTTGAAAGACGGAATTACCGTTGTTGTGAATCTGGAAGGTATTGAGATTGGAGAAGCACAGAGAATCGCTGATTTTATCGGTGGGGCATGTTTTGCCATCGATGGAACGCTGAAGGCGATTTCCAACAATATTTTTATTGTGGCTCCTGGTAATATTGAGGTGTCCGGTGACCTGAAAGATGAGATTATCAGTGACAGCATGATTTCTCCTGAATTAACGAAGTTTTAGAGAACATTTTTCATGACAGGCAGAGCGCCTGTGCGGCGGAATATCTGCTGTTTCAAAGAGAAAACAGCGAGGAGGCCGGACGGCGGCTCTGCCATTTCTTATGTCGGATGAACGCCAACAAATAGATGCCCGTCGGGCTGAAAATGCAGGAGGAGAATATGTTAGAAAAACGTTTGGAAGTAAAAGCAGATGGAAAAAAGGTATATGACATCATAATTCGTGACACCTTTGAGGGACTGGCCAAAGAACTGGCTCCTTTCGGCACAGAGGAACGGAAGCTCTGTATTGTGACAGAGAGAAATGTTTCGTCCTACTACCTCAATGAGGTACAGGAAATCCTGGAAAAGGTGAGTGCCAGAGTGGATATTTTTATTTTCCAGGAAGGAGAAGCCAGCAAGAATCTGGACACAGTCAGCCAGCTGTACCGGTATCTGATTCAGCACGAATATGACAGAAAAGACATGCTCGTTGCCCTGGGCGGCGGCGTGGTGGGAGATCTGACCGGTTTCGCGGCAGCCACTTATCTGAGAGGAATTGACTTTGTGCAGGTTCCGACCAGCCTGTTGTCCCAGGTGGACAGCAGCATCGGAGGAAAGACCGGTGTGGACTTTCAGTGTTATAAAAATATGGTCGGTGCCTTTTATATGCCAAAATTAGTCTATATCAATATTAATACCTTAAAAACGCTCTCCGAGAGAGAATTCCACAGCGGCCTTGGCGAGGTGATCAAGCACGGGCTGATCCGTGATAAGGAATACTATAACTGGATCAGGGAGAATAAAGAAGCCATTGCGGAGAGAGAGCCGGAGGCCATGGCGGTGATGGTGGAAGGAAGCTGCCGGATCAAGAGAGCTGTGGTGGAGGAAGATCCGAAAGAACAGGGAATCCGTGCCCTGCTGAATTTCGGTCATACCTTCGGACATTCCATTGAGAAACTGATGAACTTCCGGCTGACCCATGGAGAATGTGTGGGGATCGGATGTATCCTGGCGGCGTCCATGTCCAGAAAGAGAAATTATATTTCCAGAGAAGAATACGACGATATTGTGCGTATATTCCGGTATTTTGATTTCCCGGAACTGCCGGCAGAGCTTAAATGCGAAGAGATTGTCCGTGAGACAAGACATGATAAAAAAATGGAACACGGTTCCATCAAATTTATTTTGTTAAAAGCAGTGGGGGAAGCGGCAATCTGCAGGGATGTCACAGAAGAAGAAATGCTGGAAGTCTTTGAAGAGCCAGACAGCCGGACGAAGTCGGGAGGCCAGGCATGAAAAGGGAAATCAAAATGTTCATTGGCTGTGTGCTTCTGATCCTTCTGGATCAGGTCACAAAGCTTCTGGCGCTGCAGAACCTGAAAGGACAAAATCCGGTCACCCTCATCCCGGATGTCTTCCAGCTGCTCTATGTGGAAAACCGGGGAGCGGCCTTTGGCATTCTGCAGAACCGTCAATGGGTGTTCCTCATCATCACGGTGATCGTTCTGGCGGCGCTTGTCTGGGCGCTGCCGAAGATTCCGCAGGAGAGACATTTCCTGCCCCTCACCCTCTGTCTGTGTTTTATCGGAGCCGGTGCGGTGGGAAATATGATCGACCGGATTTTCCGTGGATATGTGGTTGACTTTTTTTATTTTAAACTGATAGATTTTCCGGTCTTTAACGTGGCGGATATATATGTGACCACGGCGGCGGTCATTTTGATTGTGCTGATCGTATTTTTGTATAAAGAAGAAGATTTTGACCGGATTTTCCCGAAAAAAGACAAACGAGGGACAGAATGAACGAGATGAGAGAACAGAATCAGCGGCAAAACGGCAGTGGCTGGGAGTCGTCCGGGCAAATTTGGGAAAAAACGGTCGGACAGAATGAAAAGAACCGGGACGGACAGGACAGCCAGGCGGAACAGCGCTACTATTACACCGTGGAAAAAGAACAGGAAGGAATGCGCCTTGATCAATTTCTGGCAGCAGAACTGACGGAACATTCCCGTTCCTATATTCAGAAGCTGATCAGAGAAGGACGGGTGACGGTCAATGATAAGGCCATGAAACCCGGCGGAAGAATTCAGGCCGATGACAAGATCCTGATGACGGTGCCGCCGCTTCAGGAGCTCAGTGTGCTGCCGGAAGAGATGGATCTGGATATCCTCTATGAAGACGAGGATGTCATTCTGATCAACAAACCGAAAGACATGGTGGTGCATCCGTGTCCGGGAAGATATTCGGGAACGCTGGTGAACGGGCTTCTGGCCCACTGCCAGGACAACCTTTCCGGTATCAACGGCGTGCTGAGGCCGGGAATCGTGCATCGCATCGATAAGGATACCACCGGAGTGCTGGTGGTGTGCAAGACAGATCTGGCGCACCGGAGCCTGGCGGAGCAGCTGAAAGAACATTCCATCACGAGAAAGTATGAAGCCATCGTTTACAATAATATTCCGGAGGAGGAAGGGACGGTGGACGCGCCCATCGGCAGGAATCCTTCTGACCGGAAAAAGATGGCGGTGGAATACAAGAACGGAAAGCGGGCGGTGACCCATTACCGGGTGATCGATCATCTGAACCATCAGTTTAATCATATTGAATGTCAGCTGGAGACGGGGCGTACTCATCAGATCAGGGTTCACATGGCCAGTATCGGCCATCCGCTTCTGGGAGATGAGATATACGGCCCGAGAAACGGCAGAAAGGGACTGGAGGGACAGTGCCTCCATGCAAGGGTGCTGGGCTTTGTCCATCCGAGGACAGGAGAGTACATGGAATTTGAGGCTCCCCTGCCGGAATATTTTAAAGAACTTCTGCGAAAACTAAGCATCTGAAAAACTGAGCAGCCGAAACAGAAAAAAATTCTTTACAAACATTTTTCCGTATGGTAAACTTGCTAAAGTGTCTGCGTGAGAAGAAAGCGCAGGCGGACATAACCTTTGCCAGGATATGGAGTTACTCCGACCTTGTCTTCGTAAAGGTGTTTATAATTGAAGGAGGATTAGAACATGATCACAAAGGAAATGAAACAGGAACTGATTGCAAAATATGGAAGAAAAGAAGGAGACACTGGTTCACCGGAAGTACAGGTTGCCATCCTTACAGCAAGAATCAACGACCTTCAGGATCACTTCAAGGCTAACCCGAAGGATCATCATTCCAGAAGAGGTCTTCTGAAAATGGTAGGTCAGAGAAGAAACCTTCTTGCATATCTGAAAGCAAAAGATATTGAGCGTTACAGAACCTTAATCGAGCAGTTAGGATTAAGAAAATAATACAAAGGACGAGACGGCGCTGCATCCCCCGGGGTACGGCGCCTTTTTCCTGCGCGAAAAAAGACGCTTACAGTGTGGCGGACAGCTGTCAGGGACAGTGTTTGTTCACATTCTGCCAGTTGTTTTTTTAACGAAAATAAGATAGAATAAGACAGGAAATACAGCTGTGCCGACAGGAAGACAGCTGGTAACACAGAGACTGTTTATGGAACAGAGGAAAGTAAGAGGTTGTTTGTATGAGCAGATTATTGCGGGGAATCATAGCAGCAGCAGTCGTCGTTCTGATCATTGCCGGTATCTGGCAGTGGAGAGAATACGGCACAAAACAGGATCTTCGGGATGATGCTCTGCTGTATTTTGACGAAGAAGATTATTCGAAGACCATCCAGTATCTGGAGAGTGCCCTGGACAGACATTCTCTGTTTGCAGGCAGACTCAATCATGATATGACCTGTTATCTGGCGGAGAGTTATTATCAGCTGGAAGATTATGAGGAAGCAGAGGCGATTTATGACAAACTCATCGCATCTGATTCCAAAGAACCCAGATACTATCAGTTAAAAGGCAGATGCGCCAGAGATGCCGGCGATTATAAGCGGGCCATGGACATTTATTCCCAGGGCTGGGAAGCCACAGAGGACAGTATGTTCTTAAAAGATATCTGCGATATTTATCTGGAGCAGGGAGATTATGAAAATGCCCTTTCCTTTACGGAGCAGGGAATTGCTGCCGGAGGAGACAACAAGGGAGATTTCATGTATCAGAAGGTTATTATTTATGAGCGTTCACAGGATTATGAAGCTGCCTATGAGGCAGTGCAGGAGTACTGTGAGCTGTTCCCAAATGACGAGGATGCACAGAAAGAACGGACGTTTTTATCCACAAGGATATAAAGATATTGCCGGGCAAATCGGTTGACACTATATCCAAACAATGGTAAAATTAGTCCTATAAAATAACTAAGGGGACATAAAAAATAGAAAAAAGTCTGTAGATATTTTCACAAAAAAAGGGGTTCTTTTGTAATTTACCTAAATTGTGATGTATGGCAGTTCTTTTTTTGTTTATACTGCATGTTATGATTGTCATTTCCATGGGGATGATAAGGAAGCGGCATGCAGTCTGCGGTATCGCGCGTAAGCCGCCGTCAGCAGAGAGAGGCGGACGGTGGAACTATAATACTAATCCAACATGCATCTACCAGCAGTGAATTGATCCGGTTATTTTTATTCTGTTATTCTATAACATGACAGCGGCTTTTCAGGAAGCTGTTTCATAACTTTTTAAAGAAAAGGAGAAGAATATTATGGTATCACAAAAAATCACAATCAACAATCCACAGGGACTTCACATGAGACCAGCAGGTGTTTTTGCAAAAGGTGTTGCAAAGTTTGAGAGCGATGTAACAATCCACTTCAACGGCAAAGACATCAATGCAAAGAGCCTCCTCAATATTATCGGCGCATGTATCAAATGCGGTTCCGAGATCGAACTGGAATGTAACGGACCAGACGAAGAAGAAGCTTTAAAGACAGCTGTAGAATTAATCGAATCTGGTTTAGGAGAATAATGTAAATAATATAGAGGTGGAAATCATGTATACTGGTATTGGTGCATCTGCCGGGATTGGTATTGGTTCCGTAGTGATTGTGAAGGAACCATCTCTGGCATATGATAACGTTGCAGTAAGCGATATCGCTGCTGAAAAAGAACGTTTTAACAATGCACTGGAGAAATGTATTGCTAAGACGCAGGCTATGGCAGAAGACATGAAGACCCGCGTGGGGGAAAAAGAGGCAGAAATTTTAGAGGGACATGTCCTGCTGTTAATGGACCCGGAAATGACGAGTCAGATTAACGACAAGATTGAGAATGAAAAAATGTGTGCGGAGGCCGCTGTAGAGCAGGTCTGCGACATGTACGCACAGATGTTTTCCTCCATTGAAGATGAAATGTTCCAGCAGAGAGCAACAGACGTCTGTGATATCAAAACACGACTTCTGAAGATTCTTCTTAATGTGGAAGATCTGGATCTGGCGGCTGTTCCGGCAGGAACAGTTCTTGTGGCGGAGGATCTGACGCCATCTATGACTGCCGGTATTAATCCAGCCAACGTGGCCGGAGTGCTGACAGAGATTGGTGGAAAGACTTCCCACTCTGCAATTCTTGCAAGAGCCCTTGAGATTCCTGCTGTACTGAGCATCGAAGGAATCGTAAGCAAGGTGGAAAATGGACAGACCGTTATTCTGGACGGTTCCACCGGTCAGGTTTTCCTGTCTCCGGATGAGGCTACTCTTAAGGAATATACAGCCAAGAGAGAAGAATATCTGGCTGAGAAGGCTGCTCTTCAGGCCTTCGTCGGCAAACAGAGCGTTACAGCTGACGGCCATGTGGTTGAGCTGTGCGCAAACATTGGTAAACCGGAAGACGCGTTGAAAGTTGTGGAATGTGACGGAGAAGGCGTAGGTCTCTTCCGTACAGAGTTCCTTTTCATGGATCGTCCGCAGGTTCCGACAGAAGACGAGCAGTTTGAAGCATATAAGAAGGTTGCTGAGACTTTGTCCGGCAAACCGGTGATCATCCGTACACTGGATATCGGCGGAGATAAAGAGATTCCATATCTTGGACTTGGCAAAGAGGAGAATCCTTTCCTTGGATTCCGTGCCATCCGTCTCTGTCTCAAGAGACCGGATCTGTACCGTCCGCAGTTAAGAGCTCTGCTTCGCGCGAGCGCTTACGGCGAGATTAAGATCATGGTTCCGATGATTTCCTGCGTGGATGAGCTTCGTGAAGTGAAGGCAATGATTGAGGAGATCAAAGCAGAACTTGACGAGAAAGGCATCCCGTACAATAAGGATATCAAGGTTGGTATCATGGTGGAGACACCGGCGGCCAGCCTGATGGCAGATGCTTTCGCAAAAGAAGCAGATTTCTTCAGTATCGGTACCAATGACCTGACAGGATATACCATGGCGGTTGACCGTGGTAACCCGGATGTGGCTTATCTGTACTCTACCTATAACCCGGCAGTACTTCGCTCCATCGAGAGAGTGATCAAGGCCGGCAAGGCGGAAGGAACGATGGTTGGTATGTGTGGAGAGGCAGCAGCTGATCCTCTGCTGACACCATTGCTGCTTTCCTTCGGACTGGATGAGTTCAGTGTGAGCGCAACTTCCATTCTGGCCACCAGAAAGACTATTTCTCTCTGGACCATGGAAGAAGCCAATGCTGTGGCTGAAAAAGCAATGTCTCTGGTTACAGAAGCAGAAGTTAAAGCATATCTGGAATCAGTTGCAAAATAAAAATATATCAGAGATTATTCTGAAGCAAAGGAGAAAGGGTGTTTTTATAAACACCCTTTTTTTCCGCACAGAGCACAAAGTGTCAGCTAGAAGACAGGCACCTGTAGAGGATGGAGATTATGAGCGCAGAATTTAACGATGAACAGAAGAAAGCAATCACCCACAAAGACGGGCCGGCTATGGTACTGGCCGGACCAGGGTCCGGGAAAACCCTGGTGATCACTTACCGGGTGAAGTGGCTCATAGAACAGGCAGGGGTGCATCCGTCGCAAATCCTTGTCATCACGTTCACGAGAGCGGCAGCAAGAGAGATGCAGCAGCGTTTTGAAAAACTGATGGAGGGGCAGAATGTGCCGGTTATGTTTGGCACTTTTCATTCCGTCTTTTTTATGATTCTTCGTTATGCATACCGCTATACGGGGGCAAATATCGTCCGGGAGGAAGACCAGCGAAGATACATAAAAGAGATGATTGACGAAAAGGAGCTGGAGATTGAGGATGAGACAGAATTTCTCACCGGTGTTCTCAATGAAATCAGTTATGTCAAAGGCGAGATGATGGATTTATCTCTGTACCACAGCAGCAACTGTGCCGATGAATTGTTTCGGGAACTCTATGAGGGATATGAAAAACAGCTCCGGAGCCGTCAGATGCTGGATTTCGACGATATGCTGGTTTTCTGTTATGAGCTGCTGAGGGACCGGCCGGATATTTTAAAGATGTGGCAGGAGCGCTTTTCTTATATTCTGGTGGATGAATTTCAGGATATCAACCGGATTCAGTATGAAATTGTGAAAATGCTGGCGGGAGAGAAGGCCAATCTGTTTATTGTCGGCGACGATGACCAGTCCATCTATCGTTTTCGGGGAGCCAAACCGGAAATCATGCTGGGATTTCAGAAAGATTATCCGAAAGCAAAGCGGATGATTCTGAATATCAATTACAGATGCAGTCAGGAGATTGTGGACGGGGCAAGACGGCTCATCAGTCATAATACAAAACGGTTTGCCAAAGAACTCACGGCGGCCCGGGGAAGCCGGGTCCCCATTGTGTACCGGCAGTTTGACAATGTGGGTGCCGAGTGCGCCGATATTGTCAATGCGATCCGCTTTTATATGAAAAAGAAGATACCGCCGGAGCAGATGGCGGTGATTTTCCGGACTAACACGCAGCCAAGACTCCTGGCCGGGCGGCTGATGGAGTATAATATTCCCTTTCAGATGCGGGATGTGCTGCCTAACATTTTCGAACATTGGATTGCACGTAATATCATCACCTATCTGAAACTTGCCATAGGGAACAGAGACCGAAAACTTTTTCTCCAGATTATGAACCGGCCGAAACGGTACATTTCACGGAAAATGCTCACGGAGCCGGAGGTGGACCTGACGGCGCTCAAGCAGCAGACGTTTGGAAAAAGGTGGCTCTACGAAAAAGTCGACAAGCTGGAGATGGATTTATATTTATTGAAGAAGATGGAGCCCTATGCGGCCATCCAGTACATCAGAAACGGCATTGGTTATGAGGAATATCTTGCCGAGTACGCAGCTTTCAGGCGGATGAGCCCCGATGATCTGACAGAAATCCTTGATCAGATCCAGGAGAGCGCCAAAGGTTATCACACGACGGAAGAGTGGTTTGCCTATATTGAAAATTACGGGGAAGAATTAAAAAAGCAGATTGAGGCAGGCCGGCGCATGGATAATAGTGGAGTTACTCTCACCACCATGCACAGTGCCAAGGGCCTGGAATACGAAGTGGTCTTTGTGATGGATATGAACGAGGGCGTTACCCCTCATAAGAAGGCGGTGAAAGATGCGGACCTGGAAGAAGAGCGCCGGCTCATGTACGTGGCTCTCACCCGGGCTAAAACCTACCTATTTCTGTATTCAGTGAAGGAAATGTATCAAAAAGAAGCGAAGCCTTCCCGGTATCTGGCGGAAATCCGTTACGATACACAGTCTTTCCAGGCAGGACAGCGCATTAGACATAAGAAATACGGGGAAGGAACCATCGTTGGCGTAGACGGCGATAAAATTACTCTGCGGTTTGATAAAAACCCCCGCACAAAAATGTTTTCCCTGCGTTTTCTGACAGAACAGGGGCTGATCTCGACGGTTTCCTGAAAGGAAGTTTAAAGAAATCATCTTCCACAAGGGATGGCATTTATGATACAATAAACTGTATTTTTGAGAATAGTATCATTACAGGAGGTACGTAACAAAATGATTTTGGAAATGTTAAAGGTAATTTTGCTGGGTATTGTGGAGGGTATCACGGAATGGCTCCCGATCAGCTCCACGGGACATATGATTCTGGTGGATGAGTTTATCAAGCTCAATGTGTCCGATGCATTTAAGGAAATGTTTCTGGTGGTCATTCAGCTGGGCGCTATTCTGGCTGTCTGTATTTTATATTTTCATAAGCTGAATCCCTTTAGTCCCAAGAAGACGCCGGTGGAGAAGAAAGAGACCTTCCGGCTGTGGGGCAAGGTCATTGTGGGCTGTCTGCCGGCGGCCATCATCGGTCTGCCCTTCAATGATCAGATTGACGCCTTATTCTACAATCCGCAGACGGTGGCATTTACTTTGATTCTGTATGGTATTTTATTTATCGTGGTGGAAAACTACAACAAAAAGCGGACGCCGACCATGACCACTCTGGAGTCGGTGAGTGTTAAGACTGCTTTTCTCATCGGATGTTTCCAGATTCTTGCACTGATTCCGGGAACTTCCCGTTCCGGCGCCACCATCCTCGGCGCGGTACTGATTGGAACATCCCGTTATGTGGCAGCGGAATATTCCTTCTTCCTTTCCATCCCGGTGATGTTCGGAGCCAGCCTGTTAAAGATGGTAAAATTTGGTTTTCATTATACAGGATATGAGGTGGCAGTGCTTCTGGTCGGTATGGTGGTAGCCTTCGTGGTATCCATTCTGGCCATCAAGTTCCTGCTGAATTATGTGAAGAAAAATGACTTCAAAGCCTTTGGCGTATACCGGATCGTGCTTGGTATACTGGTGGCAGGATACTTCCTGCTGGCACGATGAAACGTTTTGCGATCACCGGCTGGTGTCAGATGAGAATCCGGCAGATGCTGGCGGAGGAACCGGAAACCGGAAAAGATGTCAAAGAGTCATGTAGTTCTTCCCGGCGGTTTATCGACGCCACCGCAGGCACCGGAAAGGATACCCTCTTTCTCTGCGATCTTCTGGGAGAGAGCGGAGGAGAGATTCTGTCCATGGATATCCAGGAGATGGCGCTGGAGAAAACAGAGGCCCGTCTCATGAAAAGCGGCTATGAGGAGTGCCCGGCGGAACGTCCGTTGATTAAAGGTTATGAAGCAGGACCGGCGGAACGTCCGTTGATTAGAGGTTATGAAGCAGGGCCGGTGGACCGTCCGGCTGCCGTTGGAGATGACGATGACAAAAAGAATCCGGATGAAGATGCTGCCGGCGGCAGCATGGGAAGAGAAGAATGGGCGTTTTTGACAGATGTATCCGGCAGAAAGCAGGTGCGTCTGGTTCTGGGCAGCCATGAACACATGGATGCATACTTCCCGGCGGGATCCGTGAATCTGATCATGTTTAATCTGGGCTATCTGCCTGGCGGTGACCATGCTCTGGCCACGAAGCCTGCCACGACCCTTCCGGCGCTGGAGAAAGCGCTGGCGCTTTTAAAAACCGGCGGTCTGCTGTCTCTGATGATCTACAGCGGCGGAGACTCCGGATTTGAAGAGAAAGAACAGGTGCTGGCCTGGCTGAAAGGACTCGATCCAGAGAGGTATATGGTGCTGATTGAGTCGTTTTATAACCGGCCGAATAACCCGCCGCTCCCGGTATTTATAAAAAAGATGCTGTAGCATCAGCAGGAAATGACAGGAGTGCGGATATAGCAAGTCGCTGCAGGAGCAGGACATATCAGAATAAAAGTTACTTAAAAGTATGAAAGTTTGGAAGTAAACTTCCAAATCTACCATGAGTGACGCAGCAAGTGCGTCAGACAGAGGAAAAATGGAGGTACATGCATATGGTGAAAGAGAGGGCAGTTATTGTCAGCCAGAAATGCATCGGCACAGATATTTATGACATGGTGCTGTCGTTTCCAAGGGGAGCGAAAGAGGCAAAGCCGGGACAGTTTATTGCCATGTATTGTGAGGACGGCACAAAACTTTTGCCGCGTCCTATCAGTATCTGCGGCATTGATGCTGAAAACGGAACCCTTCGGGTGGTTTACCGGATTGCCGGCGAGGGAACCCGCCTGTTTTCTAAGATGAAAGAAGGAGATTCTCTGGAGGTGCTGGGACCGCTGGGAAACGGTTTTACCATGAAAGAAGAGAAAGCGATCATCGTGGGCGGCGGTATCGGAATTCCACCGATGCTGGAGCTGGCAAAGCAGCTTTCCTGTGAAAAAACAGTGGTTCTCGGTTACCGGGATGAATTATTCCTGAAAGAGGAGTTCGATGCCTGCACCGATGTGGTCGTTGCCACGGAGGACGGCAGCTGCGGTACAAAAGGAACCGTGATCGACGCCATCAATGAGGCGAATGTGGATGGCGCAGTGATTTATGCCTGCGGCCCGATGCCGATGTTAAAAGCGCTGGCCGAGTACGCCGAAGCCCATGATATGGAAGCACAGATTTCTCTGGAAGAGAGGATGGCCTGCGGAATCGGTGCCTGTCTTGGCTGCATCTGCAAAACAAAGAAAAAAGATCATCACACCAACGTGAACAACCAGCGCATCTGCAAAGATGGCCCGGTATTTGATGCAAAGGAGGTCGTATTTTCATGAATTTAGAAGTGAAACTGGCAGGAGTTACCTTTAAGAACCCTGTGACAACCGCTTCCGGAACCTTTGGCTCCGGCGCGGAATATGAAGAATTTGTCGACCTCTCCGCCCTGGGAGCCGTGACTACCAAAGGCGTTGCCAACGTACCGTGGGAGGGTAATCCGACTCCGCGGATCGCCGAGACCTACGGCGGCATGTTAAACGCTGTCGGTCTGCAGAATCCGGGCATTGAGCTGTTCTGTGAGAGAGATATCCCGCACCTGAAAGAAAAAAATGCGTCCATCATCGTCAATGTCTGCGGCCGCACCGTGGAAGACTATGTGGAGGTGGTGGAGCGTCTCTCCGACGAGCCGGTGGACCTGTTGGAGATCAACGTCTCCTGCCCGAACGTAAAAGCCGGAGGCATCGCCTTCGGACAGAATCCGGATGCTCTTTATGACATCACAAAGGCCATCAAGGCCAAAGCAAAGCAGCCGATTGTCATGAAGTTAAGCCCTAACGTCACGGACATCACAGAGATGGCAAAAGCAGCGGAGGCCGGCGGCAGCGACGCCCTCTCCCTCATTAATACCATCACCGGTATGAAGATTGACATTCACCGGCGGAAATTTGTTCTGGCCAACCAGACCGGCGGCATGTCCGGTCCGGCCATCAAACCAGTGGCAGTCCGTATGATCTACCAGGTACACAAAGCATGCAGCCTGCCGATCATCGGAATGGGCGGCGTCATGACCGGCGAGGATGCCATCGAACTGATGATGGCAGGCGCCACCATGGTGGCGGTCGGTACCGCAAACTTCCACAATCCGCGGGCAACCATGGATGTGCTGGACGGTATCAAGGCCTACATGGAGCGCTATCATATCGAAGATATCAATGAGATTATCGGGTGTATGTAGGCGGATACCAGAGCATCAGACATCAAAGTAACAAATGTCAATAGACGGTGAGGGTATACGATGCCAAACCGGGAATAGCCGGGAAAATGTAATGGATGTCCAAATCACTGATGGCTGATAATTTAATATATTAATGAAAAAGACATGGCAGATGAAATGGTTCTTCCTGCATCAGGTTGCAGATTTGGTTGTGCGGAAGAGGAACGGCAGGCGGCCATGTCTTTTTTGCGCAATACGCCCGACGGACGGCCGCTGTGCCTGTGCAGGCGGGCGCCCGTCGGTGCATGTTGGAGAAAGGATATATATTTATTTTTGTCTTTCACGTCAGTCTCTGGCATGATAAAATGATGGAGAAGAATAAGGATTACTTTATTGAGGTAATGGGTAAGAGCAACATTGCTATCAAAGAAAAGGAAGAGAGGCAGGTGTTATTTATGAAAAACTATTATAGCAAAATTGATAACATTACATTAACATTTTCAGATATCGAAGAACGAGAAGGATTTGATTCTATTACATTTCGTTTTGAACGTCCCAACGAACATGGCTTTGATTTTGCGGAAGGACGTCTTCCGGAAAATATGATTTATAAATCTTATGGTTTTTCAGAAGACGAACTGATGCAGATGGAAAGATATCTCAGAAATAACAGTTTCCTGATCTGGGAGATTGCCAGAGAGGAAGGTGGGGAAATTGCCTAAAGCGTTGCTGGATTTTATGGGCTATACATTTTATTTTTATTCTGAAGAGGGAAATGAACCGGTGCATGTACACGTGTCAAAGGGGAAACCGTCGGATAATGCAGCAAAATTCTGGATAAAAAGGGATTCCATCGAGTTGGAAAGAAGAGGAAATATTCCTCAAAAAGATTTAAAAAGAATTCAGAAATATATCTGTGCTAACCGGGCGGATATTATCGCCAGATGGTATGAGTATTTTGGATTGTAAAATAATATGTAAAGCCTTAATTATACGAAAAAAATATAAATATAAGGACTGTATTGTGGTGCTTCTCCAAATTTCTAATCAAAGTTCAGGGATTTGGAGAAAGATTCATATAACAGTCCTTTTTTATTTGGTTAAAGAGAGATAGAACAGTAATTTATTAATTGTCGCTTAACAATTCATCAGTTGTCGTATTCAAAATCTGTGCAAATGCCTTTAGTTCAATATCAGTCACAAATCGTTTTCCACATTCAATGCGCTGAATAGCATTTTTGTCTAAATCAATTCCCTTAAGTTGTAATTTGTCCGCGAAAGCACGCTGAGATACCTTAGGAGATAATTGTTTGCGCAGCATATATAATTTTTTTCCACATATATTATTGCTTCCATCTGTTGATCTATTTTTGTACATGATAACTCCTTTATATAAAAAATGAATAAAAATCTGAAAAAATGACATTCAGTGATTGTCATTATCTGTAGTTTATGATAAAATGCGAAATATAATGACACTTAGTAGATGTCAAAATGGATTTTTACAGAAAAGGAGGGAGACAAATGAGTAAGAGATTAATTAAGTGGATGTTGTTGGTACTAACAATTTGTTTTTTGATTCTTGGATTTATTTTTAAATCTACAGCGGAAAAACAAAAAGGGGTGTCCGTATCTGCAGGAGCAATCATTAATGGAGAATATGTAGAAACAGATTCTGGAAGAATGGGAGCAAATTATGAAAAATATAATTCTTTTAATGATGGAGGAACTATATTTTACGTTTTAGCTGGTGTCACAGGTGTTATCTGTATAGTAACATTTATATCCGACAGAAAGTCCAGATAGAAAGTCCAGCTAATAAAAATGTATGTACAAACCAGAAGTTCTGATTTAGCAGAAATGTTGCCTATG
>ERZ1643250.756-NODE-756-length-31844-cov-17.910409_pt1 | contig 31844 bp, 30 predicted proteins | sample MGYA00579262_ERZ1643250 | MGnify/ENA primary metagenome ERZ1643250 (study PRJEB29033, sample SAMEA4952265) | chicken gut metagenome | biome: Broiler Chicken; feature: Gastrointestinal Tract; material: Caecum | place: Ireland | collected 2018 | study: Broiler...
TAGAGGCGGCAAGGCTCCCCAGCCCTCCGGTTCCAATATTGGAAAAGGAAGAAAAGAGGGAGGCAATCAGGAAAAACACCAAAAGGAGCAGGAGCACGACTGCGCATATGACCGGGTGACGCTTGACAGCGTGAAACACGCCGGCAGCAATCTTCTCCGTGGTAACGGCGGTGTCCTTTGCGCGCTTTCCCGCTTTTTTCGCTTCTCTGGCTGCTTTGGCATACTGGCGTTTTATTTTCTGTTTCTGCCACATCCGGGCAAGAAGATTTTTCTTCATCTCCGGGTTGTCCTGTAATGCCTGCCGGTAGGCAAGCCGGGCATTGGCCCTGGCTGATTTCTGCTGTAATTTTGCCACCCTGCGGTATGGCGCGGTCTTATGCCGGTGATACGCCATGCGCAGCCCCGACTCGCTTACAAGCTCGGTGCGGTGGGCCGCTTTAATGCCGACATTTTCATCCTCCGCCTGGTAGATTTTTTTGTGGGCGTAACCAACCGCCATATTTGCGCCGGCCTTTACCGGGCGCATCGGAACAGAACCCTTTACATGGGCCCGCTGGGATTTCACCTCCTTTTCAAATTTCAGGCGTTTTTTTGCCTTACCCGTATCAGGGTCAGAAGATGTTTCCATCCGCAGCTTATGGCGGGCAGGCAGGCGGTTTTCTGCCTGTTCCAGCTTTTCCGCTGTCCGTTCTGCTTTCCGTCTGGCCTGGGTGAGTTTCTTATCCGCTGTTTCTGGTGGGAGTTCGTCAGCGGCAAATTCCAGCTTGGAAGGCCGTTTCGGTTCCCCTTCGGCTGCCTCCGGTGGTTTCTCCTTTGGTTCCTCGGCTTTGGCCGCCTCCTGGAAACGCTGTTGGTACTGATTGCCGTGCTGGTGCATCCGGGAACGGCGTTTTGCCTGACCGGGTTCTCCCTGTGTGTGGCGTTCTGTACCAGAATTGCCGCCGTCAGAATCCGCACGCCGGGAATCTTCATATCTGAAATCCCTCCGGTGCGGTTCCGGTGCAGAAGTTCCCGGTTCCAAATGGTTCTGTGTTTCAGGTGCCCGGGCCGGCTCATGATCCATATCCCTGCCTTCCGAATATTCCGGTATGGAAATATCCGCCTGCTGCGGTATATCCGCTGTGGAAGGTTGTGTATCATCCGCTGCCTGCTGTGCTGCGGTTTCATACCTCCGGCTCCGGGCCGTTCCCGAAGAAGGGGCATCCCTGGCCCGTAGCAGGTTAAAATCCTGTTCGCTCTGCCGGGTGTCCATGCGTTCCTCCGCATGGGAATCACGGACCGGCATCCGGGCATCTTTCTTTTTCCTCTGAAATTCTTTGTCCCGCGGCATTGTTATCACCTCCAGTCATTTTATTTTTTCGGAAATTTATGCACCTGCCACTTCATCAGGCCGTGTTGTGAGTACGCTGTATAACAGGGTGTCTTTCGGAAAATGATCGACAAAGGGGATAATCACATTCCCGAAAAACAGAAGCCCCTCGCCGGGGCCGGAATGGGTCACATAGGAAAGCTGGTGCGGGGAAATCCCAAGCTGCTTCGCCAAAATCTGCCGGTCTCCCTGGGCCTGGTTCAGCATGTAGATAAAATCCGAGTTTTCAAAAATATTCTCAATCTCACGGGAGGCCAGCAGGTCCTTTACGTTCTGCGTCAGGCCCGATGGTATGCCGCCCCATTTACGGAATCTTTTCCAGATTTCCACACTGAAACTTCCGGTCTGGCCTTTCAAAAGGAGATGGAATTCGTCGATATAGAACCAGGTCGTCTTATGCTTCGAGCGGTTGGCAGTAACACGGTTCCACACGGCATCCTGCATAATGAGAAGCCCGATCTCTTTCAGGGCCTTGCCCAGAGATTTGAGCTGGAAGCAGAGTACCCGGTGGTTGTTCATGTCAATGTTAGACCTATGGTTGAACACATTCAGGGAACCATTGACGTAGATTTCCAGCGCCGTGGCGATATTCTGTGCCTCCGGCTCCGCCTGTTTCAAAAGCAGCTCATACAGGTCGCCCAGGACCGGCATATTCTCCGGGCGGGGGGCCTGCAAATAATCCCGGTACACAAGCCTTGTGCAGCGGTCAATGATGGTCCTCTCAATCGGGGAAAGCCCCTCCTTGCCGCCAATAATCAGGTCACACAGCGACAGGATAAAATCGCTTTTCAGTGTGATGGGGTTTTCATCGTCCGAATAGTCTAGGTTAATGTCCATCGGGTTGATATAGTTGGTGGAAGTCGGGGAAATGTCAATGACCTGCCCCTGGACGCCGAACTGCTGTACCAGAGGTCCGTACTCATTTTCCGGGTCTGCAATAATGATGTCATCCTCCGTTAAAAGGAACACGTTGACGATCTCACGCTTGGCAGAGAAGGACTTGCCGCTGCCGGGCGTTCCCAGGAACAGGCCGTTTGGATTCTTTAAGTTCTTGCGGTTCGCCATAATCAGGTTGTTGCTTAAAGCGTTCAGGCCATAATAAAGCGCCTCGCCCTCCTGGAACAGCTCGCAGGTCGTAAACGGCACGAAAATGGCGGTGCTGCTTGTCGTAAGCCCACGCTCAATTTCAATCTGGTTCAACCCTAAGGCAAGAGAGGACATAAGCCCCTGTTCCTGCTGGTAGTCCAGACGTTTCAGGGCACAGTTATACTTCTGCGCAATACCGGAGGCAGACAGAATATCATTAAACAGCTTTTGCCGTTTGGAAGCGATATTCTCCACCAGCACCGTCACAAGAAACATGCGCTCATTCCGGCTCTGCAAATCCTGTAAGAGATTCTTTGCTTCTTCGCCGTAAGTGGCAAGGTCGGTAGGTATGATGTCCATGTCATAACCGGCACGGACCGCTTTCTTCTGTTCCTCAATGGTCATTTTCTGCAGATCGGACATCTTGCGTTTGATGTTCTTGATCGCCTGGGCCTGGTCAATAGACTGGATATGCAGGTTCACAGTCACGGCGTCATCCAGGTCTAAAAGCTCCGCCAGCAGCCGGTCCGTCAGTTCCGGCGCTAAAATCTGCAAAAAGGACACCGCCCCGGAATGGTCGGCCACCCGGAAGGTCTTTCCGTCATTTGAGAACGACAGGCCGGAGGGCGCAATATAATCCTTTGTGGAGAGCCCGGTTTTCGGCAGGTCCGCCCAGGTAAAATGAAATTTTTCCTGCCCGTCCGGGTGTAGCTGGCTGTGAAGGAGCTCCAGGCGATCCAGCCCGTCTAACGGCTTTGCCTGTGCTCCCAGGGCTTTGAAATTTGCCAGCACATCAGCCTCGATCCGCTCCAGGCGCATCTTCGCAGTGCGGAGGTCGTCAGCCTCAATCCCAAAGGTGATATATTTCCGCTTTGTAAGGCCGTTGTTGCCTTTTTGGAGCTGGCTCTTTAACATATCCCCATACTCTCTGCGGATTCCGTCATATTCGTCGCCGCGGATGGGAATGTCGATACTGCGGGCAAAATCCTGCATATTGGCCCGCTGGTTGATGAAAGTAAGCTGCACATGGATCGAAGCGTCAAAATAATTGAGGAAATCACAGTAGCCCTCAAAAATCTGCGCTTTGTCATCCGCCTGTGCAAGCTGGTAGTTAATATCAAAAAACTGCACCGTCTTGGTGTAGAGCTTATCCGTCAGCCGGCAGATTCCATCCCGGTACATTTCCTTATAGGGAATACTCTGCTGGACCGTCTGCGGGGCGTCCGTTTTCAGCCCGGCAAAAAAGCCGCCCTTTTTAGGCGGCCTAGTGCGGACAGTCTTATTTCCGCTTGTCTTTGCATCGGCCCTGGCCTTTTTTGCCTGCCTGATGTTTCTTTGCAGACGTTTTTCCTGGGCTTCCTGCTGTTTGGTTTTTGGCAATCCTCGTAACCTCCTTCTTTGACATGGATTTATACAGGTTTTCCGTCCGGTATGGCCGTTTCTTCGGCCAGAGCTTATAGCGGAGCCTGTTTTTCAGAAGTTTCTCCGCCGGCTGTCCGTCCCGCTCATACATGGCGAAAAAGAAAAAGGGCATCATAATCCCGATCATCATCAGCACCGCCGCCGAGTTGCCGATAGCGCCGCGGGTAAGGAAATATACCGGCAGTCCCACCAGTGCGGCCAGACTGAAACAAATAAGCTGGCGCTTCGTCAGGTTAAACGCCAGCTTGGTCTTGACTTTCGTTAAGTCTTTGGGTACGGGTACATAAGGCATTGTTTTCACCTCCAATCGTGATATACCGTCAATATTTATCTGATTCCCTTGTGTCCGTCTTTCCGGGCATCGTGATACTGGAATCCACTTCATTGCCCCACACATCCCAGCCGGGGGCCTGTTGTCTTGCAAACAGTTCCACCCTGGGGAGGTCGCCCATAAGTTTCACAATCTTATCCCGCACCTCGTCCGGCTTCTTGCTGTGCTGTTCGATATGGGAGATCACAAACTGGTGGATTCCCGCACACTGACGTTTGGGGCGCCCCTTGGTCGCCAGTAAGCACACCTCCGCGTTTGAGCGGGTCCAGAACCCCATCCCATAAAACCAGCTATCTGCTTTCCGGTTCTGTTTCAGCCAGAGGAAGGCCAGCGTCTTATATTTGAAGCCCCATGCCTCCATAACACGGAACGCCTCATTAAGCTGTGGGAAGGTGGCCCATAGAAAAAGCGCACTGTCTCTGGCCGCAAGGTCTGTAACCGGCAGTGCGCATATTTCTTCTATGCTCATGGTGGGGTAATGGTTTTCCGCCACCCCATTGCCGCGTTTCATATCGTAACGCCAGGGCGGGTCTGCGTACACGATGCCATATTTTCCAGCCTCCGGCATTATCGGGCCTGCTCATTCTTGGCGGGAGCAGATTTTGCCGGCTGCGTCTTGACCTTGCCGGCATTATCCTTCAGGGCACCGGTCAGGGAAGGTTTCTCCGCCGCTCCCTTTGTCGCTTCAAGGGTGGCCTGCAAATTTTCAATCGCCTGGCCGTACCCTTCGATCAGGGCGTCGTTAAGCTGCCTGCGGAAATCCGCCGTCACCGGCCAGCAGACATCCCTCCATTTTCCCTGCTTATCCTGGGTGGAAGGCATGTTGACATACAGGCCGTTTTCACCGGAGCAGATGCGGAAGCCGTCAATCTTGAAACAGTCCCCAATCGTCACATTGGCGTAAGCCAGCAGGTTCCCCATCGGGGCAATCGGGCGCACAGTTACATCCAGCTTCAAGCTTTCACCCGTCTGTGCCTCCGGCTGCATGGGTTCGTTGTTTGTCTTACTCATATAGAAAAGTCCTCCTTCTTGTTAAAATATAGGTTGGTTACACGCTAATGCGAGTTAAAAATACTTTTGGATAGCGAGCCTGTCTTAAACAGGGCAAAGGCCAGCAGGACCGTATAGCCTGCCGTGCCCCAGATTGCGCCGTGAATGTCGCCGGAAGAAGGGATTGACTGGACCAGCACCGCATAAATTGCAACGCAGACCAGGATCAAAAACCCCTGGAAACCTAAAGCAAACAGGGAGCGCAGGTAATTTGTCCCCATCTGCCCCCATTCACGGTTTGCCATTGTGGAAAAGGGTATGGGTGCCAGGCTGACTGTAAGATATATTTCAATCATACGGCCATACACAATGACAAAGATCACGATGGACAACACCCACATGCACAGGTTGATAATGTTGGTCTCCAGCCACAGGCCGATCAGCTCCCACATCCCCATTGCTTCAAGCTGCGTTTCCAGGTCGGCCAGCGCAGCGGTGACGTCCATGTTCCCGTTTATCACGCCGGCGCTCTGGCTCACCACATTCTGGGCGACGTCAAACACCGCCATGACGATAGTAAAGCAGTTGGTGAGCAGGTATGTGGCAACAAAGGTTTTGAAAATCCACTTGAAGATGTTGAACGTATCAAAATCGTGCATGTTGTTCTTTTCCAGGATCATCTGGATCAGTTCATAGACAAGGACAAAAGTCAGGATAATTCCCGCAATGGGAATGACGACGGTTTCAGAAAGATTCTGGATCATGCTGAACACGCCGCCATTCCAGCCCTGCGGTGTCTGTCCTACCTGTGAGGCCACATCCGAGACCTGGCTGTTGACGGACTCAAAGATACCGGTGTATTGTCCTGTAATCGCTTCGATTAAGCCCTCTTTAATCCAGTCTGTTATCCGTTCAAACAGACTGCCCATTGGCTATTAACCGAACAGGCCGGAGAGCAGCGGGATCAGCGTGGCACCCACCAGCGCAATGCCGCCGCCAGCCATAAGCTGTTTCATGCCCTGGGATTTGGCACCAGGGTTGTCATTGCCATAACCTTCCAGAAGGTTGATGACGCCCCATGCGCCGAGGCCAGCGCCCAGAGCAATAACCAGGATTTTCAGGGTATCAATCGCACTTGCAAAAAAAGCCATAAAGTTCCTCCTTTAATTTAAGAAATATTGTTTTTGTGTTGTGGCCATATCAGGCCGGAAACGAAAAAACGCCCCTGTGCTTCAAGAACATTTACAAAAAGCACAGGGGCGGCAGAGTTCAGGATATACCTGAAAAAATATTCAGTTGTCAGGGAGGGGCACGAATCCTCAATAAAACCTCCTTCCGGTGAAAAGAAAAAGCCCGTCAAAGCCAGAAACCTTAACAGGCAGCTACATCATCATATAGCCGGAGCCTCCAAATCCTCCGCTGTGACCTCATAATTACGGTACAGCTCGCCGGGACGCATCGGCATTTTTGTAGATAAAAATTTCTCAATGTCAAAAGCGTTCTTCTCATTGAAATCGGAAAGTAGCCGGTAATTTGGGTGTCTGGTAATATCGTACTTCCGGGAGAGGAAAGGGCGCACGCCTCTGATCTGCAGCAGACATTTCCCACCGTCCATGACGGCCAGCTCGTCCACCGACATCAAATCCTTTCCCAGCTTCTGAAAATTCTGGCCGTGGGATTCCTGGGTGCCTTTCGTGACGCTGGTGTTATACATGTCGATGGTCTCTTTCCCAAGCAGGGAGTTCCAGCTTTTCAGCGTGGTTTCTTCCTTGCCTCCCAGGAAAAGGGAAGCGTCACAGTTGCCGATGATGGTGTCCATGTTGTCCTTATAAAGCGCCTTTAGCTGGCTCTGCGCCTGCAGGACCAGACAGGCCGAAATCTCCCTGGAACGGATCGTTGCCATCAGCTTTTCCAGGTTTGGAATCTGCCCGATGTTGGCGGCCTCGTCGATCAGGCACCGCACATGTACCGGCAGCCTGCCGCCGTACTTGTCATCGGCACGCTCGCACAGCAGATTGAACAACTGCGTATAGGCCATGCTGACAAGGAAATTGAAGGTCGCGTCCGTATCGCTGATAATAAAAAACAGCGCCGTTTTCCTATCTCCAACCAAGTCAAGCTCCAACTCGTCATACATAGTGATCTCCCGGACTTCCTTAATGTCGAAGGGGGCAAGTCTGGCACCGCAGGAAATAAGGATAGATTTTGCTGTCTTGCCCGCCGCAAGTTTGTATTTTTTATACTGGCGTAAGGCGAAGTGGTCCGGGTCTTTCTGTTCCAGTGCGTCAAAGAGAAGGTCAACGGCATTTTTGAAACTTTCGTCATCCTCCCGGACCTCCATAGCGTTTATCATTTCTACCAGAGTGGAAAAATTCTGCTCGTTTGTGGGGGCCTCATAATAGATATAGCCGATCAATGCTGTGTAAAGCAAAGTTTCGGCCTTGACCCAGAAATCGTCGCCGGATTTTCCTTCTCCTTTGGTATTTGCGATCAGCACCGTTACCAGTTTCAGAATATCCTTCTCATTGTGAATGTAAGCAAAAGGGTTATAGTGCATACTTTTTGAAAAGTTGATCGTATTGAATACCTTGATCTTATAAGGCTCATACACGATTTTTCCATTCTTTCCCCGGACCGGGTTGCCGTCCTTATCCAGTTTCGGTGTGCCGCGGCTTAACAGCTTTCCCACCTCAATCAAGACCGTACCTTTCGGATCGGTGACGACATAGGAGCTGTGCATCTGCATAAGATTGGGCTTGATAAAAAATCTCGTCTTGCCAGAGCCGGAACCACCGACTACCAGCACATTTTTATTGCGGGCATGGGCCGGATTCTTCGGCCTGCCGGACATCATAAGCCCCTCGGTCTGCGTCAGGATAATGTTGTTTTCCGGTTTCGGGTCCATAAAAGGGGCAATATCTGTTTTGTTGCCCCAGCGGGCGCTCCCGTATTCCACATTTTTGCGGTACTTTTTGGCATCCTTTCCTTTAAGATAGACTGCCAGCCGCACAATCACCGCACCGCATAATCCCACCAGCCAGTCCAGCGCCGCACCGGGCCACATACTCTGAAAAGCCAGTGAGAAACCTTCGGAAAGCCCTAATAATTTCTGTGAGGCATCCGCTCCGGGGGCAAGGCGAACCGCCTCGCCCAGCTTCGCAAAGACCAGAAGGAACAGAAGATAGGGCAGATGGAGGATCACCTGCTTTTTCAGGGCATCGGTATCTATCTTCATCGTTCCGGCCCTCCGTGTTCCTTGTTCTTTACCCGGTCACGGCCAAGCGCCTGCGCCAGCTCCTTAAATTTATGAAGCTGGGAAAGAAGCGACGGCCTGGTGCTGCGGGTAAGATCCTTCCTCGTAAATTCCTTAAAAGCCGCTGTCAGTGCGTCCGCCTGGTTTGCTTTGAAATAGACCGTCCATTTCGGGGGATCGGTCCCCAGCTCTTTTTCAATATGGTAGCGGACCTGGTGTTTCCTGGCGTACCGCTCAAAAGAGCGGATTCTGCCGGACACTTCAATGGTATTGGCTCCAGGGTCTTTATAGGTCAGCCGTTTCATGCTGTTCCTGCCGACTTTCGGGGTAGTGCGTTCCTGCTCCATTTTCCTGAGCACAGCGGCAATCGCAGAACGCAGCACCCGCCCGGACAGCTTTGCCGCCTGGATGGAGACCGAAACGGTCCGCTGTTCCAATTCTTCCTGCATGTGCATCCTCCTTCCTGATAGAATCTGTAATAATAAATAGGAAATAACTGTTTAACGAGCGTCCCCGATCACCTGCTGGCGCGGGGTATGTTCAAAGGCTTTTGCCGCCTGGTTCACCTGGATTTTCGCATGTTTCAAAAGCGTCTTGATGATGGTCGCCGGGTGATCCTGTTCCTCCAGGTGGTCCACCATATTCTTACAGCCCTCCGGGAGATATTCAGCCATATCTTTACAGACATCGGCCAGGTCGCCCATAAAGCCCCAGCAGCTATCCGTGAGTTCGCCGTTTTTGTAAAGCTCAAATCCGTAGCACTCGCCCCGCAGGTAGGAATCATAAGCGGCCACTTCGCTGCGCATCAGATCCTCCGCCTTTTTCCGAAGGACGCCGGTCATTTTTTCGCCGCCGAACTCTTTTAGGGCATCCTCTTTGGAAACATAAATCCATCCCACCTGCCCGCTGTCCCAGGGATCATTGAAACTTGTGGTCTGCATGGCAAGGCCGCTGTGATCCATCAGATAAAGGGGCAGCGTAATGTATTTTTCGGAGATCACCTTCAGCATGGCGTCATCAACCGCCTGTTCCTCCGTCTTGGGCCCGTGCCGGAACCGGCTGCTCACAATGTTCACCATGTGTTCATAGCGTTTCAGGCCCGCTTCATCATGTCCCACGGTATCTAAATACATCTCCCGCAGGAAATCGTCTTTATCCATGTAATTGTGGCTGTCACCCAGTGCGTAGCGGGAGTGGAAGCAGACCATCGTTCCAAAATGCTCGTCTACCTCACGGGGAGAGATTAAAATATCGTCCGGCTGCACCATCAGGGCATAGGGACCTTCTACTGCCATCAGCATAAGCTATCAGCTCCTTTCCGGCTCTCTGGGCCTTTTATCCGGCGCTTTCGGCTCTGTCTGCGCTGCCTGTTTCCTTGCATTGTCAAGCTGTTCCCGCACCGAAACATCCCGCCTGGCCTCCGGTGCCCCTGCGTCAAAGAAGCCCGGCAGCTCCTTGAAGCCGATACTGTCCACGTAATATGCGGCGTCCGCGCCATTCTCATGCAGGACCACCACATCGGAAACGGAAAGGGAGTGGCCCCTGAAATCTTCCGGGTGGTCGATATTGAACCGCCTGTAAATATCCTCCAGTGTTTCGCCCGGTTCCCGCTGCCTTGCATAGACCATCTGGTAATGATCCCGATCCACGGAAAACCCTTTGCTTTCCAGCCAGTCCAGAGACATAAAACGGAGGTTATCTGTATTGTCCGATAAGCCAAGCTGATAAATAGAATAAGTGCTGATCCCGTACTCTTTTTCATAGGAAGAAATACGCGCTAAAAGCGGCGCTGTTTCTCCCTCCATGTGTTCCTCGCGCTCAAATGCCGCCAGCCTCATTCGGATTTTTCCGGTATCTCCTGAAAGCAGCTCGTCCGCCATGCGCTCTTTCTCTGCATGGGAATCCGGGTACAGGTCTGCATAGGCCCCGCTGTTCTGCCTGAAAAATTCATCCAGGTCAAAGGCCAAATCCGTGGTATCGTCAAGCCTTATGTCATCCCTGCCCGGTTCCTCCATGACAGAAGCCGGCTGCTGCTTTTCTTCCGGTGGGAGGGGCTGCTTCACCGCAACGATCTCACCCGCCAGCCGGAAGAACTTCTCCGGGTATTTGAATCGCTCCGTGTATTTCTCTATCAGGTCAGCGGGAAGGTCTGTAAAATCTTCTTCGCCCAAACCGACGATCAAAAAATTGCCGGGAACAATATCGTACAAATGGCCCTCATCATCATAAAGTGCCCGGTTTAAGGGCAGACCTATGAGCTTGCCTTCATCATTGCAGATCAGCCCAACCAGATCGTCAAAGGGATAAGTTGCCTGAATATCTCCGCCAACGGCTGCCTGCAAGGATTCCAGCCCGCCCTCAATTTCAGTCTCATAGGGCGATTTGCCCGGCTCTACCATTAACACCTTCATAGCTGCATATCCTCCTTCTTTTTATTTGCCGCACCGGGAGCAGCAGATGTTTTCTCCTGCGTTTTGGCCGCAGACAGCTTTCCCAGCACGGAAGGTTTCTCCGGTTTTTCAGGCATAGAAATACCGCCCTCCGAAACATCGGCGGCGGTACGGTCTGTTTTTACCGGTTCTTGACCCTCCACCGTGTACCCCGGCAGGAGTGCTCCATATACAGTGAAATGGTGCTCATACTGTTTTGGTATCTGCGGGGAAATTTCCGTGAATAAATGGGAGTAGGCTTTTTTCCGGCCTTCCAGATACTTTTCAGCGGCGGTTTTGTCCGTGTAGCGTTTCTGATTCTGCCCGGCAATCTTTTCGCCATAGCCCTGCTTTGGGGAGTTCACATAGACATCCCAGGTCACATACCAGGCAACCGGTACGCTCTGTTTGGTTTCCCGGTCATATTTGGTATCTTCCCAAATACCACAACTCATGCGGTAGACACGGTTGCTGATTTCTTCGTCATTCCGCCAGTTGCCGGTTTTGCGCCATTCATTTGCGGTATGCGTCACCTCCGGGGTTCGCAGGTAAGAAAGCGCCCGGTTGATCATCTGCGTGGCGGCTGCCTGCTTTTCCCATTGCTTTGCCGCCGCGACCACAATCTCATAGGCTTTCTGTTCACCGTCGATACTTCCCTGGCGCATGGCCTCCAGATTTTCGGCGCCCATTGTAATCAGGGAGGAAATATCCACATCTTCACAAGAAACACTGTGCTCGATTTTCAGCTCTGCACCTGGTTCCAAATGATCGCCGTACCGGTAAGCACGGTAATCTTTATTTTCTTCCAAAATCTTTCACACCTCCTTAAATCTCCGGCACATGGCTCTTTTTCGAGACCGCCTGTGCCGGGGTAGTTTTTTCTGCCGGCTTCGCCGCTGCAAGCTGTGCCATGACCGAAGGCCGCTCTGCCGTAAATATGGAAATCTGCTCATTCTCTGCTAATGGCTGCGCCGGAAGGGGCAGCGTCACATCCGAATGGGTAAGTATCTGCTCCCGTTTCAGGTCTGCCACGATCTCGTCAAATACCGCGTTGATAGCCCGCCGTTCCTCACCTTCAGGATAGGCTTTCAAAACCTCCATTTTTCCGTCTTTATCGGAAACAAAGGTAACGGCACAATCCGCATGGCCCACCAGATAATCCGATTGATAGGGCAGCTTATCTTTGATATAACAGGCAAAGGCCCTGGCGGTCATTTCCACGTTGCTGTCCCAATAGCCGCCGTCCTTTTCACATTCCTTTCCCATGCGCACGGAATTTCGGTAAAAATCGGTCTCCACACGTCCAATCTGCGGGGCCTCCTGTGCCTGCATCCCGGACAGCATGTGCTCGAATATTTCCAGCCTTTCCCGCTCACTTTTGGGGATCACCCGCCCGGTGACAGACTTCTTAAAGGCACTGATCTGTTCCACGGAGCCGGCCTCGCCGGACAGAAACGCCTCCCTGAGAACCGCGTAAGTTTCCATCTGTTCCTCATTGCCATGCCGTTTCAGAGAACCGAGCACCGCAGAATCCAGCCAGCTTGCCGCATTTTTCCGGGTGCGCTCCGTCTGTGCTTCGGTACGGGCCACCGCCTGCTCCGGTGTCTCCGGTTTATATTTCATGGCTTCAATTAACTTCTGAAATGGCGCATAGAGGCGGGGCTGTTCTGAGAGCATCCCCTTTGCGCCCATTTTCGTACCCAGGTAATCGTCCAACCCGTGCCACCATTCATGTGCCAAAGAGCCGGCCCCGTGCATCTTCGTGAGATTGATAACCTTGCGAAGCGGTTCATAGTGGGCTGCCGCATTGCCGCTGCCCCTGGCGCCGAAAGCGATAGCAAGCGTCCCCTGATAGGCAATATCTTTGTCGCTGACCTGCAGGGCTGCCGCCAAATCTTTGAGCGCTTCAAACCCCATGTTGAGGGAAGCCTGCCGGTCATTCTGGTTCATCCAGTTCCCAAACTCACCGCCGCGGAATCCGAAGGTATCAAGGTAGTGCTGCCCGGTAATCTCTGCGCCGTTCCTGTAATCCGGCCCGGTTCGCCGCACAGCGATAAGCTGTGGAGGCACAAACCGCGTCTTTCCGCTTTTGCTGCGGCCTTTTGCCAGCTCCTGCACCCATTTCAGGGCAGCCTCCCGCGTTTCAAAATTTGTCTGTAAGATGGAATAGTCCTTCGTCACATACCAGGTATCAGGTTTCCAGTCATTATTTTTGGAATAAGTATTCTTCCCGTCGTTGAAATGGATCGCATAGCCCTTCGGCACCTTCTGGTCTTTGGAAACGCCAAACTGTTCCTTCTGTGCTTTCTGTGTGAAGTTCCGCTCAAAATATCCTGCCGAGCGGACCATCAGGGTATTGGACAGCTTGTTTGTAATGGCCGGGTTCTCACGGCCCTTTTCCGTTGCCTGGTAATGGATTCCGCTGCCCCAGCCCTGCACCTGTTCCAGATACCCGTTTTCCACAAAGAAACGGTCATAGACCTGCATAGCGTCCTCCACGGTGCGGACTTCCGAAACCACGCTCTGCAGCTCCCGTACCGTCTGGATATATTCTTTCTGCCTTGCAAGGCGTTTCTCCGGCGTATCATCCCTGTGGTAATACTGCGGGGAGGCGTTCAGCCCGTCCCTCACCTTTTTGATGAAATACACCACGCCAAGGGGAATCCCATCATCAAGCATGGCCTGATAATCCGGTTTCTTCCAGATATTATCCTTTTTTACAAATTTCTCGGCTTCGCGCTCATTCATGGCGTCCAGGTCGTTCACATAGAGCCCCCGGTCCTTCCATAAGTCTTTTTTCGCGCCGCCGATCTTTTCCCCGAAATCTTCATGCTGTATGTTATCCGCCAATCAATATCACCTCCAGTCTGTCATAAAAAATCACCGCTCCGGGGAAGGGCGGCGTTCCTGTGATTTATCAAGCTGCGGGCGTATTCTCATGAGCCGGTCTGTCTCCCTGCGGACCAGCCGGTCAAGCGCGCCCAGGTCCTCCGGGGTAACGGCAAACTCCCGATAATGCTCATACCAGAGGCCCGCCCGGACAGCCGCAATAGGCGCAATCTTTTCCGCCCCTCCGGGAAGGAGGCGGTAGACCGAAGCCCCGTCAAGAAGCAACTGCTTCGCCGTTCCCAGGGGTATGCGGTACATATCTGTGTCCGGGTTCTGCGCCTCCTCCATATACTCCACATTCAGACGTTCCTCCAAATCCTGGGGCATATAAGAAAATGCCTGTGCCTTCCACTGGCTGAACCGGTTAGAATAGCGGTACTGCCATTCCGTCACCTGCTCCGGCGCATAGAGGTAGTGCCAGGTTTTCAGGGCGTCCTTTTCGCACAGCTCCATTGCCTCCCATTTTTCAATGCCTGCCTCCGCCTTCGTGCCGTCCCGGTATTCCATGTTGACTCCGTAAGGGTAGAGGGTATTCCGTTCTATGTCCTGCCGCAGCGTGTCAAGGTCCGTCATCAGGACATCCCCGTACAGCCGTCCGTCCTCCTTACGCTCTGTGTGGAACAGGAAAGCCCTGGCGCCGGGGTATTCCGTCATGGCGGCCATCCGGTAAAGCTCTCCTGTGGGATAGTAGGCAGACAGGGCATCAGCAAGCCATATGTGGTTTTTTCCCATGATAGCGATAGAATCCGGCCTGGTGTTGGTTGCCAGTGAGCGCAGGTTGAATTCACTTTCCCGCAGGAAATCCCCAGCCAGGATATGGAGCTCATAGGCAAATACGCCTAAATCTGTATCACGGACTAAGTGAATCTGCGGAAGCGCATCATCTTTCATAGTGACCGGTGCCATTTATAGATTCCTCCCATCTGCCGGCGGCTGCCCTCCGGCAATCTTGCCGACGATCTCCGGCCCGGTCTCGTAAATCTGCATGAGCCGCTTTGCTGTTCCGCATGGCTGCGCTGCACCGCTGGTCCAGAGCCGGACCGTGGAAGGGGCGACGTTCATCAGAAGCGCAAAGCCTTTCTCGTTCATATCCAGTTTTTCCATCAGGGCCTTAACCATGTCGGGGCCATAGTCCGGACACCGGGCAGCTTCAGCAATCATCTGTAAAGCGGTGTTCTCTGTGTTCATCATTTCTAAAATCCTCCTGTCAAATTGAAATAGCCGCCTGTTTCTGGCGGCATTGTTGTTGATGGTCTTTCATTTTCTTCGTAACATGGAGCAGCATTTCGTTGTAGTCCTTTCCTATACGGGGCGGGTTGATCCCCACCCGGATATGTTTGAACCGCTGATCTTCATGGAGCATTGCCTTGATCCTCCTGGCATTTTTAAGGCCTCCAAGGTCATTGTCCATGTAGAGGCTGACGCGCCGGATTTCCGGGTGGCGTTTCAAAAATGCAGTCAGCGCCACATGGGAAGTGCCGCCCAAAGACAGCCGGTAGCCGTCCCATTTCCAGCCTTCCAATTCCTGCAGCGTGGCATGGGAGAGGGCATCAATGGGTGCCTCAAAGACCGCCACATGGCGGCTGCCCGGATTCCTCGGTGGATAGCAGAAGCTGTATTCCTTGTCGCTGCCGTAAACATCTTTTCTGAGATTGCCGGTAATGCTCCGCATACAGGCAAACTTCGCTTTGCCGGCTTCATCCTTTCCCACAAACACACAGACCGGCTCGCCATGATACCGTGCCTCATAGAACAGCCCTTTCCGGAAACACCGGCCAATCACATCAGAGCTGATCCCGCGCCGCTGTAAATAGGAAACAGCAGAGGTAGCACACCGTCTGACCCAGGGGAGAGAAAAAGGTTTCTTCTCCGGTTCTTTCTGCACATGGGCTTTTTCTGTTGCACTCCGATAGGCCGGTGCCTGCTGGATTTCTCCGCCTACCAGCGTATGGACCGCATCCACCAGCCCATAGCCCCGAATCTGGATCAGATAATCCAGGGCGTTGATACTCCGGCCCCGGCTGTTCCAGTACCAGTACCTTTTCCCGGTTACATAGACCAGGCTGTCATGTTCCTTGTGCCGGTAATTGGGCCCGTCCCGTTTCAGTACCCCAGGCTCATGGAACTGCAGGTATGCGAACAGGTCCGCCTCCCGCGCCGCCTGAATCTGTTCTTTGGTTACGCCGGGCATCGTGCCGGCACAGTATTTCTTTTCATCGTGCCCCGCCTCCTTTCCGTGATGAAAAAAGACGCCCAGAGGCGCCTAACAGCCGTACAGGTCATGGTTGACCTCGGCACGGTAATAACTGTCCATTGTTGCCGGGGCATTATACAGCGCCGCCAGCAGGTATGCCTTGATATTCCCGACTTTTGTAGTGTTCTTGTCAATACAGTCAAAGACATACTCCAGGTGGCCGGAATTGATCTTCAGGAAACGGCCCTTTACCACCTCCCTGGGAAAATCATCCCCGGCGATACGGATAAAGGGGCGTTTGGATAAAACCACTTCAAGCATAAGCTCCACGGTCTCGTCTAAGCGTTCTTTCCCATACCGGGAGACCATACAGTCATACTCAATATTTTCTTTGATGATTTTGCTGTATGCGTCTATCAATCCAATCCGATCCATCCCATCCGGGCGGCCTGCCGCCTCCGGCTCTGCTGGATAGATTGATTGATGGGTTCTTGATATATCCGTTTTTGATTTTTTAGTTCTTTGTGGATTAGTATTTAATTGTGCGGGATTTTCCTGTCCTGGTTCCACCTGTTCAGGTTTTGCCTGTCCTGGATTTACCTGTCTTGGATTTTCCCGTTTAGGTGGAAACGTCTGTTTTTCAGCGTTTACAGGCTTTTCATGGATGGTATATTCAATATCTCCGAGCTGCCCGTTCTCATAGCGGAGGCGCTGCCTGGTGAGATACCCGTGCCGCTCCAGCTCCTTCAGGGCGGTAGTGATCGAATCCACACCGTCCTTACAGATATGGGCGAGTCCCTTTGTGGTATAATCCCAATCTTCCGGCAGCGACAGCATGAGGGAGAGAAGCCCCTTTGCCTTTAAGGACAGTTCCGTATTGCGCAGATGGTGGTTGCACATGATCGTGAAGTCCTTCGTTTTTTCTACCCGGAATACAGCCATTTCACAGCCTCCTTTCTCCGGTTATTTCCGTTACAAGGCGCGGTCCCTGCGGTCATAGTGGAGGTGCCCGCCTGAAACCTTCGCATGGTTTTTCAGTTTGACTTCGCCCCGTTCCTGGCTGTCTAAGAATTTCTGATAGCCGGCATCCGTCAGGAACAGGCGCATCTTATCGCCCCTGTCACCCACAGGGGAATCATAAGACAGCACATCAAAGACGATCATGTGCCTTACCTCCGGGTCAAAGCGTTCCAGCGCCATGATGTCATGCCCCTTCAATTTCTCTGCGCCGGATTGCTGTCTGGCCTCGGCAATCTTTTCCCCGATCGTCCGGGGCGGGTAGGGCAGACGGTAATTCTTCTGAATATCCCGCACGATGTCCATGCACTCGGCATCCGTCAGGACGCGTAACTTTTCCATCAGATTTTCCGCTGCCTTCCGCTGTTCGAGATTCTTTGTGTACCGGGCGGTCATGTAAAGCTCATTCAGAATTTTGGATTGATAGTCACCTTCAACCTGAAACAGCAGCCGTTTTTCCATTTCGTTTAATTCCATGTGAATCTCCTTTCTCCTGAAAATGGGTATGAAAAAAGGACGCCCACCTGTAAAAGTGAAACGCCCACGGCAATCAGCGATCCGGCAATGTACCGGACCGCTGGCGCTATTAAATTTTGTCGTTAATGAAACAGCCTCCTTTTTTCGATAATTTTCTCGTCACATTTCAACTTGGAAAAGGAATTGAATAAATGACGGCAAACGCTCAAACCCCTTGAAAATAAAGGCTTTTTCCGTTTGTCGTTATTATACCGTAACGGCACAGAAATGTGACTCTTTCCTTTTTGTGAAAAAATTGCGCCGCCGGAACCGGAATTCAGTACCGCGCAGCGCTGAGTAAGATAAAAGGGCTGCCGCGCTAAAACTGACTTAGCACAGCAGCCCTTTATTCTCCATCTTCTCTTCTGTATCAGTTCATGAATCTTCCTCTTATCTTCCCCCACACATGAGCCTGAACATAATCATATGCCCGATCATAGATAAACAGGCCAATCTGTCCGCCAGCGATCACGCCGGCCATCACCACATCCGATATGGCCCGGGAAAAAAGCAGATCACGGAACAGGATCACGATCGGAATATACATAATATTAAAGATCACATATTTCGAGATCCAGAAAACCACGTTTCTTTTCTGCATCTGGCTGCGTTTTTCCAGCCATCTCCATACCGCCTCGATTCCCCAGATGTAAAATCCCATTGCGGCAAATGTAACAACGTAAAACTTATTCGGCGCCGTGATAAAGCCGAGCAGCACTGCGGCAATATAGAAAGCCGCTCCCACACGCAGCCCGAATTCACGAACGGCAATTCCGACAAAAAAGGATGCCGCCGCGAGCAGAAACAGTGTACTTGTCTCAATAACACTTCCAAGTGCCATAAAAACTACCGCCAGAGCGAGAAGCAGTCCTCCAAATGCCATTGTCTTTGCTTTTACATGCATGAACAAAGATCTCCTCCCATACATTCACAGAGCTGGTCAGCAATAAACAGATCGCAGCACATATTTCCTGTGCCGCAGGAAGATCCCCCCGAGCCATATCCTGCACCATAAGGACTGCTCTGATATCTTCTGCTGCTGAAGTCAAGCTGGTTTAACAGCTGTCTGTACTGCGGGTTATTTGGTTCCATATTAACAGCCTGAGCCGCATGATCTCTGGCGAGAACATTATTTCCCAATCCCGCATTCGCGCAGCCGCTTAAGTAATACCAAAGCGCCGACCTCTCAGGAACCTGATCCAGCGTATTGAGCGCCTCACGGAAACGTCTGCTATTGATGTAATTAACCGCTGCCTGGAGACGCGGATCAGGCGCTGCTCCCTGGGAAGTTCCGCCGCTGTAGGAATAACTGCCGGAGTTTCCGGATGATGACCCTCCGTAGGAATAACTGCCGGAGTTCCCGGACGAACGCTCATGCATGATCGTATCGTATGCCTCCTGCACTTCCTTGAACTTTTCCTCCGCCAGATCAGCAAGCGGATTGTCCACGTTTGCATCAGGATGATACTTGCGCGTCAGTTCCCTGTATGCTTTTTTTATCTCATCATCCGATGCACTGGAGGACACGCCAAGCACATCATATGGGTTTTTTGTCATTTTTTCCTTTCCTCACTTTTCTTCATCTGTATCTTATTATAGCGATTCCAGACACCATCATACAATATATTTCTCAAAATGTCCACATCAACCAGGCACGGGAGGCGTTCAAATTCTGCCGTGCTCTCTGCGATCATCATACACAGGATCTGCTGCATCCGCTCCTCATAGTCCTCATTTTCATAAATCTTTTTCAGAGGATTGTAGCGGCCTTTCTGAATATCCTCCGGCAGATCCTCGTATGCATCCATAATATATATATATTTTCCAAGAAAGAAGCCCATTTTCCGCAGACTTCTCTCCCAGCCGTCCTCCTGATAGACAAAGAGTTCTTCCATCAGACGTCCGAAGCAGCCTGCCGTGCGGTCGATGTCTGTGCTGTTCTCCTTTTCGCATACTGAAAGATTCTGAAGTTCCCTCTGGATAGCCCGGCTCTGCCTGGGATAAGCCGCCTCGATCCTGCGTGCCTTTCCGGCGAGCATACTTTTCGTCATCAGACTGCTGACTTTCCTGTCGTCCTCCCAGTCGTCCTCCATATGGTAATACGCAAGCAGCACATTCATAGCTGCCGCGTAAGACGTAATCTCATTTCGCAGCATTTTCTGTTTTTTCACAGGGTGAACCTTACAGCGGTGCATTTGCGTCTCCGTCGCTGTCTCATACAGAGAGGAAAGCAGGATAACGGCAAACGTCATATCATAGGTCAACGTCATTTGCCCCATAAATCCGTACTTTTCTTTCAGGACACGGCACAGTCCGCAATAGTACGCCTTATATTTTTTCAGATCCTTCACCTTCAGTTCCGGTTCACAGATGGTCACATAGCCAAACATGATTTCTCCAATCTTTATTCGCATCCTCCGCTTTTTCATCTGGAGCGTTGTTTCTGCTATTATATCATGCATATTCGGCCCTGTTCATAACATTTTTATAAAAAAACTCCGATCCGCTCCAAATAAAAGCCTTCTGCTCCTGGTCTTTTCCCGCAGATGGACGGGTACAAGCTTCTGACCGCTTGTTTGTTAACCAATTATTTGTTTTAGTTGACATATGTAGAAATATCAATTATACTATGCTTCACTTATTCATTCATGCAAGGAGTAAATGCCATGTCCGCTAAAACTGATTTTCACACTCGTCTGAACCGCACAAGATTTTTGACTCTTACCGGCCTGATGACAGCGCTCACCTGTATAATCGGTCCGCTTTCCCTGCCACTTCCAGTCAGCCCTGTGCCCATCACCCTGACAAATTTTGCGGTTTACATGGCTGTCTATGTCCTGGGTCTAAGGGACGGGACCATAAGCTGTCTGATCTATCTCTGTCTGGGAGCCGCAGGTCTTCCTGTCTTTTCTGCTTTCAGCGGCGGTCTGGCAAAGCTGGCCGGACCTACCGGAGGGTATCTGATCGGTTTTTTCTTCCTCGCGCTGGTACAGGGATCGTTTATGCGCGGATTCCCGGGGAAAAATACGGCTGCCATAGCCGGAATGATCCTCGGAACCACTGTGTGCTATTTCTTTGGAACTCTGTGGCTGGCCTGGCAGATGGGACTTTCTTTTGGCGCTGCGCTGGCTGCCGGAGTCATTCCTTATCTCCCAGGAGACGGCGTAAAAATCGCTGCCGCCGCTCTGATCGGGCCAAAGCTTCAGGCTGCAGTCAGAAAAGCTTTCGTATAAAGCAAAAAACTCTGAGAAGTTCCCGGGCGGACTGCTTTTATGTCCCGCCGCTTTCTCAGAGTTTTTATATCCCAGATACTCTATTCTGCTATATATTTACATGCCGCCAGTGCCGCCACCGCTCCGTCAGCCGCTGCTGTTGTAAGCTGGCGCACTTCCTTCGTCCGGCAGTCTCCCGCTGCAAAGATACCCGGGGCAGATGTAACGCAGTCCTCTGCCGCCAGTATAAAGCCGTTTGCATCCAGTTTTACCACGTCTGCAAAGCACTCATTCTGAGGGATCTGTCCTACGGCGATAAACACGCCAGCCACATCGAGCCTGAAATCTTCGCCTGTCTTTTTGTCCGTCAGGACCAGCCCTTCCACCACATTTTCACCAAGTATCTCTTTTACTACGGCGCTCAGCACAAATTCTACATTTTCTTTAGAGGCAAGCCTCTTTACAATGCTGTCCTCGCCCCGGAACTCGTCTCTTCTGTGTACAAGATAAACTTTATTGCAGTAGTTCGAGAGAAACTCTGCATCCTGGAGAGCTGTGCTGCCTCCGCCGATCACGGCTACATCCCGTCCCCGGAAAAAAGCTCCGTCGCAAGTTGCGCAGTAGGAAACTCCCGCTCCCGTAAGGCGCTCTTCGTCGGCTACGCCCAGATGGCGGTGTGTAACTCCGGTGGCAAGGATGACGCTGCGGCATGGATATGCCTTATCCGTCGTCTCAATGACCTTTATCCCGTCCTCAACACGGATTCCTGTCACCTTTTCCACCACAGTCTCCGTCCCCAGTTTCATCGCCTGATCCAGGAGATTCATGGAAAACTCACTGCCGCTTACACTTGCGATCCCGGGATAATTTTCTACATTCGGAGAGGAGGTGATCTGACCGCCAAAATTTCCCCCTTCAATAATGATCGTCCGCTTTCCTGCCCGCTGCCCGTAGATGGCAGCCGTCATTCCGGCTGTCCCGCCTCCTATAATTCCAATATCGTACATAAATCAGCCTTCCTTTTCTGCAAAACTTTTTATATTTGATGCATTCGCAAATTTTGAAATCTCGCCATCTTTTATTACGATCAGAGTAGGCGCCTGCATCACTCCGTACCGTTCAACCAGTTCCCGATTTTGTTCCGCGTCTACGATCTCATATGGGATATTCGCCTTTTCCAGCGAATTAACAGCCACACGGCAGTTGGGACAAGTTTTCGTCGTAAACAGCAGGGTTTTTGCACCCTCTGCCCCGCCTTCTGTTTTTTCTGTCTCTGCGGCCGCCGCCATCGTCCGCGGGCGCATATGGGAATTTGTTATGTCATATACCCTGCGTTCTTTAAATTCCTGGGTCTTTCCGTCGTTCCAGTTCTTTACCGGACGGTAATATCCGGTAATACGGCTGTAAACCTCCGTCTCAGCGCCGCAGTGCGGGCATTTATACTGCTCGCCCGTAAGATATCCATGATTCTTACAGATGGAATACGTGGGCGACATAGTATAATAGGGAAGTTTATAGTTTTCTGCGATCTTCCTCACAAGGGATGCCGCCGATTTCCAATCAGGCAGCTTCTCACCCAGGAATGTATGGAACACCGTTCCGGAAGTATACAGCGTCTGAAGTTCATCCTGGATATCCAGCGCCTCAAATACATCCTCCGTGTATCCCACCGGGAGATGTGAGCTGTTTGTATAATAGGGCGTTCCGTTCTTCTCTGACGCAGTGATAATATCCGGGAACTGGGCTACATCGTGCTTGGCGAGCCGGTATGTGGTGGACTCTGCCGGCGTTGCCTCCAGATTGTACAGGTCTCCGTACATCTCCTGATAATCAGACAGGCGCTCACGCATATGGTTAAGCACATCTTTTGTAAACTGCTGAGCCTCTGCGTCCGTCAGGTCTTTTCGGATCCATTTTGCATTCAGGCAGGCCTCATTCATGCCGATCAGGCCTATCGTTGAGAAGTGATTGTCAAATGTCCCCAGGTATCTCTTTGTGTAAGGATAAAGGCCTTCATCAAGAAGTTTTGTTATTACTGTACGCTTAATGTGAAGAGACCGTGCAGAAATATCCATCAGGCGGTCAAGCCTTCTGTAAAAGTCTTCCTCGTTTTCCGCAAGATATGCGATTCTTGGCATATTTATTGTGACAACACCCACGGAACCGGTGCTCTCCCCACTTCCAAAGAAACCGCCGGATTTCTTGCGCAGTTCCCTCAGATCCAGGCGTAGACGGCAGCACATACTGCGCACGTCGCTGGGTTCCATATCGCTGTTAATGTAATTAGAAAAATACGGCGTGCCATACTTGGCCGTCATTTCAAAGAGAAGGCGGTTGTTCGGCGTATCCGACCAGTCAAAGTCTTTGGTAATGGAATAGGTGGGGATCGGGTACTGGAAACCGCGCCCCTCTGCATCTCCCTCGATCATCGTCTCGATAAATGCCCTGTTTACCATATCCATCTCTTCTTTACAATCGCCGTAGGTGAAGTCCATCTCTTTTCCGCCTACGATCGCCGGAAGATTTTTCAGATCGTTGGGTACCGTCCAGTCCAGGGTAATGTTGGAGAAGGGCGCCTGCGTGCCCCATCTGGACGGGATATTTACCCCGTAGATAAAAGACTCAATGCATTTTTTCACATCGGGGTATGTCAGGTGGTCTGTCCTGACAAAAGGCGCCAGGTAAGTATCAAATGAGGAGAATGCCTGGGCGCCCGCCCACTCGTTCTGCATAATCCCCAGGAAATTCACCATCTGGTTGCAGAGCACACTAAGGTGCTTGGCAGGAGCCGACGTAATCCGCCCCGGAATTCCGCCAAGCCCTTCCTGGATCAGCTGCTTCAGGGACCATCCTGCGCAGTATCCTGTGAGCATGGACAGATCGTGGATATGAATATCTGCATTTTTGTGCGCTTTCCCGATCTCGTCGTCATAAATCTCCGACAGCCAGTAATTTGCCGTGATAGCGCCGGAATTGCTCAGGATCAGTCCTCCTACCGAATAGGTTACCGTGGAATTCTCCTTTACACGCCAGTCCGTCACCTTTACATAACTGTCTACGATCTCTTTGTAGTCCAGAAGTGTGGAGTTCAGATTGCGGATCTTCTCTCTCTGCTTTCTGTATAAAATATAGCCTTTCGCCACATCATCATATCCTGCCTGGATCAGCACAGACTCCACGCTGTCCTGGATATCCTCCACAGAAACCAGGCCGTCGCTGATCTTCGGCTCAAAAGATGCCGTCACCTTCAGAGCCAGCATGTCGATAATATCCTGATTATAGTTCTTCTCCTGCGCCTCAAACGCTTTTCGGATCGCTTCGCTTATTTTCACAAGGTTGAATTCCGCCACCTTGCCGTCACGCTTTTTTACCTGATACATTTTCCCGGTTCCCCTTTCTTTTCTCCTGCATATTTATCATTTTCCGATTATCATACGCGGCGTTCCGAACCTCAGCCATTCAGGCTTCTGTTATGCCGCTTCTCACGTACCCAGCCCCAGAAGGAGCGTCTGAAAATATTCTATCACCCCCACACATTGCATGTCAACAAAAAACACCAATATCTAGTGTGTTTCTTTTTTAACAATGACTAGATATTGGTGTGTTTATATTTTCCGATCCTGCAGCGTCCCATCGTTTCCTGCGTATCAGATACCGGTTTTCCTCTCACGAGACTCCTCTTAGTTCCGCTGCGGGAATATATTTTCTTACGATCTCCAGCGCCTGTTCAAGGATTTCCTTCGTATATGCCCGAAGCCCCGGCTGTATCACATCCCCGGAGTCTACAAAACTCTGGAGATAGTATCTCTTTGCGCCTTTCAGCCAGCGGCCGATCCCCTCAAAATCATCCCGTTTATGAAACTCTCTCACCACCGTGGTCCGAAACTCATAAGGCACTGCGTCCGACATCAGATATTCCGCGCTTTTTAGAATATTATCCGGATTGTAATCCGCAATTCCGATCGTCAGGCCATACTTATCCGGTACGTTTTTAATATCCATGGCAGCATAATCCACCAGGTGTTTGTTTACCAGATATTTCAGGCGGTTTACATTACTTCCGTTAGTATCCAGCTTAATCAGGTATCCCAGCTCTTTCACCTTTTCCAGAAACCGCTCCAATTCCGGTGCCAGCAGCGGCTCTCCCCCGGTAATGCACACTCCGTCGAGAACGCCCTGGCGCTTCTTCAGGAACGTCAGAACCTCTTCCTCCGAAATCGAATACTCTGGCCGGATATGCGTTACAAGAGACGCATTGTGGCAAAACGGGCAGCGGAAATTACACCCCGCCAGAAACACCGTGCAGGCAACCCTGCCCGGATAATCCAAAAGCGTCAGCTTTTGAAGTCCCTGTATATTCATGGTTCCTCCCAAAGGGGTCAGACCCCTTTTGACAATATTGTATGAATTGTTTACCGCTTTCTTCAAAAGGGGCCTGACCCCTTTTGGAAGTATTGTACGAATTGTTTACAATTTTTTGGAGATTTCTGCACATGTTTTCATGGCTTCGATCACTGCGCTGCGAAATCCACGTTCCTCCAGAACTCTCACGGCCTCTATCGTTGTACCGGCAGGGGAGCATACCATGTCTTTTAATTCGCCCGGGTGCTTTCCTGTCTCGAGTATCATTTTCGCGCTTCCGTACACTGCCTGGGCTGCAAACTGATATGCCTGCTGCCGGGGCATACCCTCTGCTACAGCCGCATCAGCCATCGCTTCGATAAACATGAATACATACGCCGGAGAGCTTCCGCTTACTGCCACGACCGCGTCGATCAGATGCTCTGGCACGATCTCGACCTTGCCGAAAGCGCCGAGCAGTTCCAGTGCATACTTCTTTTCTTCTTCTGTGACACGGGAATTCGGGCATGCGGCCGTCATCCCTTCTCCTACCAAAGCCGGAGTATTCGGCATGGTGCGTATGATCTTGACCGGTTTTCCAAACTGCTCTTCCAGCCACGCCAGTGTTTTTCCCGGAGCGATCGTGATGATCAGCTGCTCCTCCCGGATGCAGTCTCTGATCTCTGCGATCGCCTGTGCATAAAACTGGGGTTTCACTGAGAGGATCAGCACTTCTGACTTTTCTGCAGCCTCGCAGTTGTCTGCAGTCACCTGGATCCCGTGCTCTCTCCGCGCCCGTTCTCTGCCTTCCTCCATAATATCCGCGCCTATGATTTCTTCGGGAGGGATCATCCCCTTTCGGATGATTCCTCCCATGATCGCGCCTGCCATGTTGCCCGTTCCAATAAATCCTAATTTCATAATATCTGTTTCTCCTTAATATTTTACATCAAATGTTCTTTCCTCTTTCAGCGGTATTTCCTTTGTGTCCATCCAGTCAATGGTAATAAAGCGGGAGTTGTTCAATCCCACGAGCAGCTTATTGATCAGCTGTTCCCTCCCCTGCACTTCCATTGTCACAGTTCCTTCCCAGTCGTTTTTCACCCATCCGGTCAGTTCCAGAGACTGGGCGAGATACTTTGCTGTATACCGAAACCCGACACCCTGGACACGACCGTAAAATACAATATGTTTTCTAATTTCTGACATACGCTTTTCTCACTGTGCCGGGCTCTGTTCATCATCCGCAGCCACTTCTGTAATGGATTTGACCAGCCCTGCAATTTCCTGAATCTTTGACGGGACAATGATCTTGGTTGCCCTGCCGTCAGCTGCTTTTTCAAATGCTTCCAGACTCTTCAGGGTCAGGACAGCATTATCGGCCCCCGCTTCTTTCAGAAATCTGAGACCGTCAGCAGTTGCCTGCTGTACTTTCAGGATCGCCTCTGCCTCACCTTCCGCCTCTCGGATCATCTTTTCTTTCTCAGCCTCTGCCTTAAGTATCGCAGCCTGCTTTGCCGCTTCCGCCTCAAGGATCACAGACTCCTTCTGGCCCTCTGATACAAGAACCGTGGATCTCTTTTCTCCTTCCGCCCGAAGAATCGCTTCACGTCTCTCGCGCTCCGCCTTCATCTGTTTCTCCATGGCATCGCGGATAGCCGTGGGCGGGATAATGTTTTTAAGTTCTACTCTGTTTACTTTGATCCCCCACGGATCTGTAGCCCTGTCCAGTTCCGCGCGCATTCTCGTATTAATGGTTTCACGGGAAGTAAGCGTCTGATCCAGTTCAAGATCACCGATAATATTCCTGAGTGTAGTTGCTGTCAGATTTTCGATGGCAATGATCGGGTTTGCCACTCCGTAGCAGAACATTTTCGGATCTGTGACCGAATAAAAGATGACCGTATCAATCTGCATTGTAACGTTATCCTTTGTGATAACCGGCTGAGGCGGAAAGTCCACCACCTGCTCTTTTAAGTCAATCCGCCGCGCCACACGGTCAATAATGGGCATCTTAAAATGAAGACCTGTGTTCCACGTGGTAAGATAAGCACCCAGGCGCTCCACAACAACCGCCTGAGCCTGATGCACGATCTTAACGCACGAAATCAGGATCAGCACTGCAAGAATTACAATGACTGCAAATAAAATTACTCCAATACCTATAAACGAATAGTTCATACCGCTTCCTCCTCATATCTTTCTACAATTAATTTGACTCCTGAAACAGCCACCACTCTGGCAAGAGAGCCTTCTTCAAATATTTCTCTGTCCTTCTCCGCCCGTACTGTCCATTCCTGACCGTCTACGACGCTCCTTCCCGTCTGGTTCAGATTATCGACTTTTTCTGTGATCCGTATAACCTTCCCGATCTCGCTTTCGTAATTCGTCCTGACGCGGTTCCGGTTGAGATGCTTCTCCGCCAGCGGACGCGTAAAGATCAAAAGTACAATGGATACTGCCAGAAAAACAATAATCTGCACAATAAGATCCGCGCCGAATACATTGGCCGCCAGGGCCGCCAGCGCTCCTATTCCAAACCAGATGGTCGTCAGGCCGACTGTAAACAGTTCAATGATAAGCAGTACAATGAACAGGCCAAGCCAGATCAGATTCAGCATGGATGGTGAAATCATCAGAATGTCAGTTCCCATATATTATCTCCTTTCTTTCGTTTTTATGCCTCAGAATCATTGCTCCATATACTCTGAATAGTCAACATCATAGTAGCCTTCCCCCGGCGTCAGGACGGCGTCCCCATATTCAACGGAAATTTCCGTCCCGGCAGGGATCACAATATTTTTCACACTGATATCCGTATAGTTTTCTGTGGTAAGCGCATAATCCGGGCCGTCCACCCAGAAGAATTCGGTAGATCCGTTCGGATATATGATAGAAATGCTGGTATATCCGTACTCATCCTCCCGCTCTTCCTTTGCTGTGATATCATAGATGCCCTCCGGCAGCTCTCCTTCTCCGGCCACATAAGTACCCGCTTCAAGGGTAACGGGCTCAGTCAGCGGATTCTCCGCAGCCGTCTGAACCAGAGGCTGTGCGTTCTCTGCGCTTAACTTCAGGATAACACCGCTGTCAATCTTCAGCTCTGCTCCGTTATAAAGCCGTATATCATCTTCTTCCGTCACCCAGCCATACCCTTCATCCGGGTCAAAGTATACAGAATAATAAATCCCGTTTTCCTCATCCGAAATGCTCAGCGCACCGCTCCCTTCTTCCAGTTCGGCCCGGTAAACGCCTTCCGGGATATGGACTCCGACTTTATATACACCGGCCCCGGCCACAGTCTCATAAGGCTCCCCGGCCGCCGGGATCTGGCGGGTCACATATTCGTACGGGTCATAGTCCATCATGACATCATATGTATCGCCGGACATTCCTGAATCGGAACTTTCTCCGCTGATATCCCGGATAATCTCTTCGCCGAACTCTATCAGATCAGGCAGGAAATTAAGCAATACCGCCGCCAGAATAATAACAGCGGTTATACACCCCCAGGTGCCCGGTTTCCGTCGGACTGCACTTCCTCTGCCCGGACGCTGCACATTTCCGGCCGGCTTTTGCCTGCCGCCGGCAGCATGCCCGGTTTCGGGCTTCTGTGTATGCGGTATACTATGAAGCGGTTTCTCCTGAGCCGACGGCGCCGTGTGAGACCGCTCCTCCTTCCAATAGCCATACCTGGATGACCCATCCTTCGCATACGAGCGCTCCCTTCTGTATATTGAATTATCCAGCCCGCAGAGAGTACATCTGCCACCGGACAGTTTCCCTCCGCAAAGACTGCATCTCCCTTTTGCCATAATTCACCCCCTGGCGGAAAATTCCCATAAAACAAATCTGTCTTATTATATCACCTTTCCGGCCCGATATAAAACTAATATAATGATAAATGGCAGAAAAATTTTCTCAGCTTGAAATGTCACATTTACTCTATTGTATATTTTTTACCGATATGTTACACTTTTTTAACAAGATACACGTTCTGACGGCAAAGGGTTTCCTGAGTCATAAGGCGCAGATATAGGTTATAAATTCAAGGGGATGCTTTCCCCTTCTTTTCCCTGTCTTTTGCGCCCTCCGGCGCTTTTTTCTTTGCCTGAAGACCATTTTTAAGGAGAATAGAATGGACACAAGAATTGCCCTGATCGGGATCATACTGGAATCCCGGGAATCTGTTGACGCCCTGAACCATCTGCTTACCGAATTTGGCGATTACATTATCGGCCGGATGGGCATCCCCTACAGGGAAAAAGGCATTCATATTATCAGCGTGGCGCTGGATGCGCCAAATAATGTGATCAGCTCGCTCTCCGGCAAGCTGGGAATGCTGCCGGGCATCAGCACGAAAACAATCTACGGCAAAAACATTTCGCCGGAAAAATAAAGGAGAAACACCTATGAGCACGAACACTGACCTGAAATCTCTGATTGACCGGCTGGAGCAGACCCGCTCCCTCTCCCGCGAAGAGTGGATCCGGTTAATCCGCGGGCGCACCCCGGAACTTGCAGAATATCTTTTTCAACGGGCGAGAATTATCCGCACCCGTCACTACGGACGTGATATTTATATCCGGGGGCTGATCGAATTTACCAGCTATTGCCGGAACGACTGCTATTACTGCGGCCTTCGGAAAAGCAATAAAGCCGCCGCCCGCTACCGGCTATCCAGGGAGGATATCCTCGCCTGCTGTGAAACGGGCTATCGCCTGGGATTTCGCACTTTCGTCCTCCAGGGGGGAGAAGACGGATGGTATACGGATGATCTTCTGGAAGATATTATTACTTCCATACACAGGAGATGGCCGGACTGTGCCATCACACTTTCCGTGGGCGAAAAATCTTATGCCAGCTACCGCCGTTTTGCCCGGGCCGGGGCTGACCGTTATCTGCTCCGCCATGAGACCTTCGACGAGACGCATTACAGAAAACTTCATCCCCCGCGTATGAGCGCCGCTCACCGCCGGCAGTGCCTTGTGGATCTGAAAAAACTTGGATACCAGACAGGCACCGGATTTATGGTCGGATCTCCTTATCAGACGCCTGAAAATCTGGCGGACGATATGCTGTTTTTAAAGGAATTCAATCCCCAGATGGTAGGGATCGGACCTTTTATCCCCCATCACGAAACACCCTTTGCCGGAAAGCCTGCGGGGACACTGGAACTCACGCTTTTTATGCTGGCCCTGATCCGTCTCATGCTCCCCCGGGTACTCCTCCCCTCCACGACCGCTCTGGGCACCATCGCACCGGACGGAAGAGAGCGGGGAATTCTGGCCGGGGCAAATGTGGTCATGCCGAACCTCTCTCCGCCCCAGGTGCGGGAGAAATACCTTCTCTATGACAACAAGATCTGTACTGGCGACGAGGCTGCAGAAAGCCTGAACAGCCTGGGAGCCCGCATGGAAGCGATCGGATACCGGCTTGTAACTGCCCGCGGCGACTCACTGAATACCTTTTGACCCCAAACATCAGTATATTCATCAAGAAAAAACAGGAGGAATTTTACAATGTACGACGTAAACTCAAAATGTGCAGATGATTTTATCAACCACGAGGAAATACTGGATACCCTCGCCTATGCAGATGAAAACAAAGAAAATATCCAGCTGATCGATGAGCTGATCGAAAAGGCCAAAAAGAGAAAGGGCCTGTCCCACCGGGAAGCATCTGTTCTCCTGGCCTGTCCCATTGAAGAAAAGAATCAGGAAATCTATGCCCTGGCTGAACAGATCAAAAAAGATTTTTACGGGAACCGGATCGTTATGTTCGCTCCCCTTTATCTGTCCAACTACTGTATAAACGGCTGTACCTACTGTCCCTATCACTCAAAAAACAAGCACATCCCCCGCAAGCAGCTTTCCCAGGAGGAAATCCGGCGGGAAGTTATCGCCCTTCAGGATATGGGACATAAACGTCTGGCACTGGAGGCCGGGGAAGATCCGGTGCGCAACACAATGGACTATTATCTCAAATCCATTGAGACCATTTACAGCATCAAGCACAAAAACGGCTCCATACGCCGCGTAAATATCAATATCGCCGCTACCACTGCAGACAACTACCGACTTCTGAAGGAAGCCGGAATCGGTACATATATTCTGTTCCAGGAAACCTACCACAAAGAGAGCTATCTGGAACTTCATCCCACCGGGCCGAAGCATGACTATAATTATCATACCGAGGCAATGGACCGTGCGATGGAAGGCGGGATTGACGACGTGGGTCTGGGGGTTCTTTTTGGTCTTGACAAATATCGTTATGAGTTTGCCGGACTGCTGATGCATGCCGAGCACCTGGAGGCAGCTTTCGGAGTAGGTCCCCACACGATCAGCGTACCCCGGCTGAAACACGCCGACGATATCGACCCGGATCAGTTTGACAACGGAATCGACGATGATACATTTGCCAAGATCGTAGCCTGCATCCGTATCGCCGTCCCCTATACCGGCATGATCATTTCCACCCGGGAAAATCAGGCAACCCGGGAGCGGGTGCTCCATCTGGGCATTTCCCAGATCAGCGGCGGCTCCCGCACAAGTGTGGGCGGCTACTACGAGCCGGAACCGGAAGACGCCAGATCAGAACAGTTTGACGTCAGCGACAACCGCACTCTGGATGAGGTCGTAAAATGGCTGATGGAAATGGACTATATTCCCAGCTTCTGTACAGCATGCTATCGGGAAGGCCGCACCGGCGACCGGTTTATGTCCCTGTGCAAGAGCGGCCAGATCCAGAACTGCTGCCATCCCAACGCGCTGATGACCCTGAAGGAATATCTGA
>ERZ1643250.758-NODE-758-length-31803-cov-48.733621_pt1 | contig 31803 bp, 33 predicted proteins | sample MGYA00579262_ERZ1643250 | MGnify/ENA primary metagenome ERZ1643250 (study PRJEB29033, sample SAMEA4952265) | chicken gut metagenome | biome: Broiler Chicken; feature: Gastrointestinal Tract; material: Caecum | place: Ireland | collected 2018 | study: Broiler...
ATACGCTGCTACAATTCCTTCTCATAAATATATCTCTGAGGCCTCATTCCCTGTTTCTCGTAGAATCTTCTGGCATCACTGTTAAATTCCCAGACCATAAGATCCAGCCGTTTTGCCCCGGTATTTCTGCCTCTCTCTTCCATTTCTTCATAAAGCTGTGAGGCAATCCCTTTTCCCCGAAAATTTCTGTCTACAATCAGGTCCTCTATATACATGGTCTTCATCTCCACCATACCGCTTTTCTTCCGTAGAGTTCCTATACAAAGACCGATTACCACACTTTTTTCTTCAGCAAGTATGGCAATAATTCCCGGATTGCTTACAATCTTTTCAAATTCTTCTCTGGAATAGGGGTGTTCCAGCTCTGTATACAGGTCCGGCCTGCCTTTTACATGAAGCTCATGAAGTTCCTTCATAAGCCTGTCAATTTCCGGGTAGTCTTTACTTTCCATGTCTCGTATTTCCATCTCTGCCACCTCTTCCTGCTTTTTCGTTTCTACTCTCTGAGTAAGAGCCTAGATTTCCTTTACTGCTCTTTCTCTCTTCTTTTTTTGACTGCGTCTGACAGTTCCATCAGCTCTGGAAACCGAAAGCAGGTATCCAGGTGATCATTAATGATCCCGCAGGCCTGTAAATGAGAATATACCGTAACAGACCCCATATATTTCATGCCCCGCTTTTTCAGATCACTGCTGACTCTGTCAGACAGGCCGTTCCTTGCCGGAATCTCTCCTTTCTGATGTCCGGTATAGAGATAAGTTTTTCCTTTGGTAAAACTCCAGATATATTTGCTGAAAGAACCCCATTCTTTACGGATTTCCTGGAAACACCTGGCATTGTGTATCACTGCTTCAATTTTTCTTCTTGAGCGGATCATGCCTTCCGTATTCAGAATCCTTTCAATATCCTCCTCTCCATACTCCGCCACCTTGTCAAAATCAAACTCCTCAAAACACTGCCGGAAGATCTCCCGTTTCTGGATCATCATGTTCCAGTTCAGACCGCACTGCATAACCTCCATCATCAGAAATTCGAACTGTTTTTGATCGTCCCACAGAGGAACGCCCCATTCCTCATCATGGTAATGTATCATTTTCTCATTACAAAGACACCATTTACACCTGTTCATAATATTCCCCTCTACATAACTATATTTTCATAAATCATATCACAATCTCTCATAAAAGTCATAAAATATACGGACTTTCTTTCCTTTGAAATCCAGTTCTTGACAACCGTTTTCCTCAGACTGTATGATTAACTATATAAATCTGGGAGGTACATATATTATGGAATACAGAAAATTTGGAAACACTTTGATCGCAAGAATCGATAAAGGAGAAGAAATCCTGGAACAGGTAAAAGAAATCGCTTTGAAAGAAAATATAAAGCTGGCAAGCATCCAGGCTTTGGGCGCCATCAATGATTTTACTGTAGGAGTTTTTAAAACTGACGAGAAAAAATATTATTCCAATCATTTCAGCGGCAGTTTCGAAATCGTATCTCTTACCGGAACTATCAACACTATGGACGGTGAATTTTACTGCCATTTACATATGAGTGCAGGAAATGATAAGGGAGAAGTCTTCGGTGGTCATCTGAACCAGGCTATGGTCAGCGCCACCTGTGAAATGGTCATAACTCTCATTGAGGGAACTGTGGACAGGGCTTACAATGAAGAAATCGGGCTGAATTTATTTAAGTTTTAAATATCCTGGTATAAAGGATGTGACAAACTGTTTTCAGCCAGTCTGTTGTGGAACGTATTAAGGCAGCAGAGTAATTTCATTCATATCCTGAACAATCTTGGCCGGTTTCACTGTCATCTCCACCCAGGCAGGAATAAATCCGCTTTTTATCCCGTTTCTCACAGAGCGGATGTTGGACCAGGCAGAACAGTAAAAAGGCACCTTGCCCCGCTCCAGTATCTCAACAGCCAGTCTGCTGGTCAGTGCAGAGGCAATTCCCGCCCTGCGGTACTCTGGCAGTACATCCACGCCAATCTGCCACATCTTGTCGCAGTCAGCAGAGCACCCTGCCAGGCCAACCAGCTTTTTGCCGTCATATGCCCCTACTCCAAGGACATCCAGGTGTTTCCTTTCCCTGCACAGAGCATTGCTCCATTCCGGTCTGTAAAGCTCCTCAAAGTCCTCTCTGTGTAAAATTTTCAGGGAGTAACTGCAGGGAAGGGGCTTCACCTTTTCCACATCCGGCAGATAATATTCCGCCATAAAGCAGACCCTCTGCCCTTCTTTTCTAAGTCTGTCCTCCAGCCAGTGCATATTGGGGGTCTCAAAACAATGGTAAAATGTAAATCTATGGATATACTCCCATATAAGCTCCCGATACTCTTCTTTCACAGAAGCAACAATATTATTTCCATAGGATACCAAATTGGCGGAAACCGGCTCCTGATAATATTTTTTAGCCCCTGGTCCTAGGCCCCCGCTGACCACAACCGGTTCCTTTTTTAAAAAATCTTCTGCCTTACAGTTTAAATCTGCCCCAGACTGCTCCATGGCAGTCTTCATTATTTCCTGATTTGTCATTTCCTTCTCCTCTCGGCTAAACTATATTTTTCAACGGAAAAACGGTCCAAAATACATTTCCGATGATGTAACCGTCCTTTTTCGTATACAATTACGGTTTCATAATCTGGATTCTCTTATACAACCGTTCCTTTAGCCAGTTTATTACGGTTGCACACCTGGTTTTTCTTATATAACCGTACTGTAGACCATAAAACTACGGCTTAAAACCAATTTCTTATATCACAACCGTACTAGAGACCTAAAAGCTACGGTTATAATACAAGTATTTTCCATGATAACCGTTCACAGAAAAATACCAAGAGCTGCCGCATAAAAACACAGGTATAAATATTCTCCATAGGTTTCATGCGACAGCTCTTTATACAGCAATTCCTTAAAATGGGCATCATTCATAAACTTCTATTTCTGAGATACAGTTGTCCTCCCATCTCTCACCTTCATAAGAAGACTGTATCCGTATCTTTATCTCAGAAGCCTCAACCGGTTCCTGAAGTGCCAGGTAAAAGACTTTTTTCTCATCTGGAAATTCCAGGACTTCCTCTTCTCCCTCTCCCACCTGAACGGCCAGGGACTGGGGACGGGCATTATAGTTCCACAGCTCGTCACTTTTCCAGTTGCCAAGATAGAGAGCAAGATAACGGATCTGATGACTGCCGTCCAGGGTCAGGGTAACTCCTTTTCCCTCTCCGGTGCCTTCTTCCCCTTCCTGCCAGGAAGTTGCCGGATCTCCGTCTATAAGACGGCTTCCGCTATAGTCTTCTTCCTCTGACTGTTTCTGGGAATCTGCCTGAGCAGATGCGGGCTGCAGCTTTGTATACTGGGAAAGATCTGCTTCTTCTGAAAGGAGACGGATATTTCCAGTATCAGCAGCCGTAGGCTCTGTTTCGGTTCTATCTTCCAGTTTCTGAGTATACTCTCTTTCCAATGTCTCCAGATGATTCATTCTGCGGATTCCCAGAATGATACCTGCTGCCAGACACAGAAGGAGAAAAACCCCTGCCAGAAGAGCCGTATATCGCCTGGCTCTCTTCTTCTCCGGCGTCAGCGGTTCTTTCTCTTCTTCCTCTTCTTCATCCTCATCTTCGTCCTCTTCCTCGTCAAAGTCAGACTCTGATTCCAACTCCGTTGTCTCTTGAGATTCCAGAGTTTCCTCTGGCAGATCTCCTTCATCTGAGGAAGACAGTTTATCTTCCGGACTCTCTATTTCCTGAACAAAGCTTTGTTCTTCCAGGCCTGCTTCTTCCGTAAGTTCTTCTGAGGGAAAATCTTCCCCAGAAACTTCCTCTTGGAAAGTCTCCTCTTGGAAAGTCTCCTCTTCTGAAATCTCCCTTTCGGAGTCTTCTGCCTGAAAATCTTCTTCCAAAAGTCCATTCTCTGGACTCAGGGCAGAATTTTCCCTTTCAGAATTTTCCTGCTCTATATTTTCTGTCTCAGAATCCTTCACCGCAGCCTCCTCTGGTTCAAAAGCCTTGGACTCAGATTCCTCTGCTTTAGCACTCTTTATCTCAGAAACCCCATCTTCAGAATCTTCCTGTTCCGAAATTTTCTCTTTTTCTTCTGGTTCCGAAGTTTCTCCATCCGAAGCATTCTTCTGAGAAGCTCCATCCTGTTCTTTCTCTGCCTTTAAGATTTGTTCCAGCTCTTCATCTGACTTATAGTAGGCCCAGATGTCTTCCTCGTCCATATACTCTGGAAAAACGGCCTTACCGCATCTGCTGCAGTATAAGTCAATATCAGAAAGTTCCTTTCCGCATCTTTCGCACTTCATACAAATTCCTTCCCGGCAATTTTACTTCCAGTAATCTCGCTCATTATCAATCATGTAAAGCAATGCGTTACAGATACAGGCGGCAATATTGCTTCCGCCCTTTCTTCCACGGGCTACAATATAGGGAACCTCTGTATCCATAATCATTTCTTTTGATTGTACCACATTTACAAAGCCTACTGGAACCCCTATGATCAAATATGGAGAGATTTTTTTCTCCTGGATAAGCTCATAAAGACGCACCAGAGCCGTAGGGGCATTTCCGATAGCAAAGATTACCGGCTTTCCAAGGGCCGCCGCCTTATCGATGCAGGCAGTTGCTCTGGTACAGCCCTGTTCTTTCGCAGCAGCGGCCACATCTTCATCGGACATAAAACAGTAAACCTCTCCGCCATATTTCTGCAGTGCCTTTTTATTGATCCCGGCTTTTGCCATCTGCGTATCTGTCACGATACAGGCCCCTTTTTTAATGGCTTCTATGGCTTTTTCCACTGCCCCTTCTGAGAAGCAGAGATTATCTGCATAATCGAAATCTGCGCTGGTATGGATACACCGCTTTACGATCAGCTCGGTTCCCGGAATCAGCTTCTTATCCCCCAGCTCCTGGGTAATGATCTCAAAGCTTCTGGTCTCTATTTCTTTTGGTTTTACATTTTCCAGTTCTACTTTCATACTGCCATCTCCTGTTTTTTCTGCTCCTGTCAGATTCCTTCTTCCAGGATCTGATAGATCTTTTTCATATCTAAGTGTTCCCTGAGGCCCTGAGCCAGCAGGTCATACTGCGTTTCTTTAAAACTTGCGAAGTCCACTCCTGTCATAGAAGAAACATCCAGTCCCTTAATTTCTCCTATGGCTTCTACTACTTTCTTGGCCACTTCTTCCTTGTCAAAGATACCATGTACATAGGAGCCATATACATTGTTATAAAAGGCTCCGTCTGCTTTAGTTTCATTCTTTACCGTATCAGTGATCCTGGTAAAACTCTCAACGTTCTCATGGAGCTTTGTCTCTCCCATATGGATTTCATAGCCTTCCAGATTCACTCCTGTCAATGTATGGAGAGGTCCCTGTACCTGGCCAAAGGTTCCTTCCACACGGGTTCTGGTCTTTCCTTCTCTGAACACGGTATCCATAGGCAGAAGTCCCATGCCTTTGATCGCTCCTCCGGCCTCTACGTGCTCCGGGTCTGACAGAGTCTCTCCCAGCATCTGGTAACCTCCGCATACGCCGAAAATAATCTTTCCCTCAGCAGCTTTCTTCAGCACAGCTGCCTCCAGGCCATTCTGCCTCATCCACAGCAGGTCTTCCATGGTATTCTTGGTTCCGGGAAGAATGATCATATCTGGATTTTTCAACTCCTGGACATGGCGCACATACCGGAGAGAAACTCCCGGAATCACCTCCAGAGCATTGAAATCTGTAAAATTGGAGATTCTTGGCACCCGGATCACGGCGATGTCAATAAGGCCTACTTCCTGGTTTCCGGAGAACCGTTCTGTCAGGCTGTCCTCGTCCTCTACCTCCAGCTCCATATAGGGGGCCACTCCCACAACTGGAATATTGGTCCTCTCTTCCAGCATTTCTACGCCGGGATCCAGTATGGTCTTATCGCCACGGAATTTGTTAATGATCATGCCCTTTACCATCTTCTGCTCTTCCGGTTCCAGAAGCATAATGGTTCCCATCAGCTGGGCGAAAACCCCTCCACGGTCAATATCTCCCACCAGGAGCACCGGCGCCTTTGCCATTTTAGCCATACCCATATTGACAATATCTTCTTCCTTCAGATTGATCTCTGCAGGGCTTCCCGCTCCTTCTATGACAATGATATCATATTCTTCAGCCAGTTTTTCATAAGCTTCCATAACTTTTGGCACAAGCTGCTTTTTATACTTAAAATAGTCCCTGGCGCTCATAGTCCCCAGAACCTCTCCGTTTACGATCACCTGGCTCCCCACATCATTGGTAGGTTTCAGCAGTATGGGATTCATCAGCACGGAGGGACTGATCCCTGCCGCCTCTGCCTGCATGACCTGGGCTCTTCCCATTTCCAGTCCCTCCTGGGTGATAAAAGAATTCAGAGCCATATTCTGAGATTTAAAAGGGGCAACCTTATACCCGTCCTGTTTAAAAATCCTGCAAAGACCTGCCGCCAGCAGGCTTTTTCCTGCATTGGACATAGTCCCCTGTATCATAATTTCTTTTGCCATAATCCTTCCCTCTTTTTGTCTATTTTATAATCTGCTCCAGAACTTCCAAAAGCTTCTGGTTCTCTTCTTTTGTCCGGACAGCCACCCGGTAATAGCCTTTTCTCAGTCCCCGGTAATTGCTGCAGTCCCGGATATAGATTCCTTTATCCAGGCATTTTTCCTGAAGGTCCCAAGGGCCTTTAAAAAAGATATAATTCGCCTCTGAGGCAAATGTGAAAAATCCCAGTTTCCCCATACCCTCCAGAAGACGTTTCCTCTCCTTTCGGATTTTTACCATAGACTCTTTCACATATGTCTCTTCTTTCAGAGCGGCAATCCCTGCTTCCTGGGCCACTACAGAAACATTCCAGGGCTGCATGACAGCCTTCATCTGTTCCAAAGTCTCAGAGCTTCCGCAGAAGCCATAGCCCAGCCGGATTCCCGCCATGGCATATTTCTTTGTAAAGGCCTTCAGCAGAAACATCCGGGGATATTCTTTCAGATATCCTTTCATGGAATATTTCTCCGGCTCCTCCAGAAAGTCTTCAAAACATTCGTCCAGCACCAGGAAGGCCCCCATCTGCCGGCATCGCTTTGCCAGTCTTTTCAGATACTCCGGTTCTGCAGCCACTCCGGTAGGGTTGTTTGGATTGCAGAAAAACACCATATCCGTATCCTGCCGGATGGCATCTAAAAACTCCTCTCCAGGGCAAAACCCCTTCTCTTCTGAAAGAAAACAGTATTCCGTCTGGCAGCCCCAGGCATTCAAAGCCTGTTCATATTCTGCAAAAGTTGGTGCAGGAAGGAGCGCTTTCCTGGGTTTTACTGCCAATACCAGACCAAAGATCAGATCCGCCGCTCCATTTCCGCAGATAATGGATTCCATAGGAACGCCTTCTGCCTTTTCCAGAGCCCGGCGCAGTTCTTCACACTCCACATCCGGATAGTGGCAGACCTGAGCCATAGCCGCCGCCCCTGCTTTTTTTACCCCATCGGGAGTTCCGTAAGGATTACAGTTAGAAGAAAAATCCAGAACATTTTTGTGCCGGTAAATATCTCCTCCGTGTTTGTGTATCTCTGTCATTATCTCACCTCTAAACCAGGGAAAAGATTCCCATTATTGCCAGCCGGATTCCTGCAAAGATCACCGTACCTAATAAAGCGCTTATATACAAAAGCCGGTTAGCCCGGGGAATATCTTCAAACTCCACAGGCCTTTGGGGATCTCCCAGTGTAGGCTTCTCGTACAGCTTTCCGAAGTAATATGCATTTCCTGCAAGCTGTATATTCAGGGCTCCTGCCATAGCCGCCTCTGTCTGAGCGGAATTAGGACTTGCATGGTTATACCTGTCCCTTTTAAAAATCTTCCAGGCATTTTTACCGTCCATTCCGGCCAGAAAGGCTGCCCCGATCAGCAGCAGGGCTGAAAGCCTGGCGGGAATGTAATTTACTATATCGTCCAGTTTGGCTCCGTATCTGCCAAAGTTCAGATACTTGTCATTTTTGTATCCCACCATGGAATCCATGGTATTCACAGTTTTATACAGATAGAGAAGGGGCGGCCCTCCCAAAGCCATATAAAACAGGGGAGCAATTTCTCCGTCTGAGGTATTCTCTGCTACGGTTTCCACCGCTGCCTTGGTCACGCCTTCAAAGGTAAGGTTCTGGGTGTCCCTGCCCACGATCATGGAAACTGCATATCTGGAACCTTCCAGATCTCCTTTTTTCAGTTCCCGGTATACTTTCATACTTTCCTCCTTCAGCGACCTGGCCGCCAGCATCTGGTAGCACATAAAGGTTTCCAGAAGGATTCCCAGCACTGTATGGATCTTATAGGCCAGGAAAAGGATTCCCGCTGGGATTGCAAAGCCCAGGATACACAGAAGGATTACCATGAGAAGTCCTGCCTGCCGTTCTCCCTTTGGTGTTTTTGGAAAAATTCCTCTCAGCTTCTTTTCCAGAAAACTGATCTCCAGACCGATAACCCGTACCGGGTGGTACAGCCAACGGGGATCTCCCAGGAGCAAATCTATGATAAAGCCCAGAACCAGGGCCAGTGGTGTCCATTTAAACATCTGTCCATAATCCTTTCTCAGCGGAGAGTACACTTCTGTCCTTTTTCCAGGATTTCTCCTCCAAGGTCAGCGCATAATATTCTCCGTTTTTTATCTGCCAGTCAAAATAATCCCGGGAAGGCCGGCCATAAGCGCTTAAAATACTCATGATCGTACCCCCATGAGCCACAATAGCCGTTTCAGGGCTTCCCAGGGAAAAGGCTGTCTCCACACACTGGAGAAAGCCTCTGCGGCACCTGGAACGAAATTCCTCAGAATCCTCTCCTCCCGGAAAGGGAAGGGTGCCGCCGCTGTCGATCCAGGCCTGATAGTCCGGATTTCCCGACAGCTCTTTATAGTTTTTGTTCTCAAAATCACCGAAGTCACATTCCTGCAAAAAAGAAATTTTTCTCTGTTCCAGGCCGGGATACAGAAGCTCTGCAGTCTGGATACAGCGTTTCATAGGGCTTACGAAAAGAATCTGAGCCTGGGGATAGGTTTTCCCTTTCAGTTCCCGGATTCCTTCTTCGCAGAGAGGTTCATCTGTTCTGGAACCGATATATTTTCCGGAAAGATTGCCCTGGGTCTTTCCGTGTCGGATGAGATAAATCTTAAGCATCTTTGATCACCGTCCCAATCCCACAGACTACCCGGATCACCTGACTGCTTTTCTGCGCGATCCTGGTACAGACTCTTCCCGTTGTCTCCCGGTACTTCCTGTCAAAGGCCTCTATGGGAACTACCCCATATCCAAGCTCATTGGACACCAGGATGATCTCTGGATTTTTTTCCAGAAGTTCTCCTTCCAGATTGTCCAGATTCCAGTTTTCCTCTAATCCTTTCCGGATCCATTCATGGAAATGATAGAGACAGGGACAGTGAAAAATATCCTCATAGAAGGCTGTGGCCCCGTCCCTCATCTCCGCATCTTCCAGGTGGAAAGTCTGTTTTACATAGTCTTTTTTCCCTTGAAAGGCTCCGCCTATAACCAACCGCATAATTTCTCTCCTATCACTGCCCCAAAAGCGATCACCAGCTCACAGACCTGCATATGAAAGCCTGCCAGATCTCCGGTAATGCCGCCAAATTCTTTCTGAGACATTTTATAATAATACAGATATTCCAGAGCCGCTCCTAGAAGGACGCAGCCTCCGATCACCGGCTCATAAGTCAGCATAAGAACTGCACAGATTACTACGTAAACCAGTGAAAAAATCTTCACACAGGTTTTCTGAGCCCCATCGGAAAAGGTAGCAGCCAGTCCCGTATTTTTTGCCATAGGAAAAGCAGCAATGGAGAATCCTCCCATTGCCCTGGACAGAATAAATCCAATACATACCACCGGCAGAGCCTTCAAAGTCATCTCGCTGTAGACTCCCAGATAAAAAAGAAAATAGATTACTGCGGTGATAATGGCAAAGGCTCCTGCATGGGAATCTTTAAGGATCTCCAGCTTTCTCTCTCTTGGCTGATAGGAGTGAAGGGCGTCTGAGGTATCCAGAAGCCCATCCAGATGAATTCCTCCGGAGATGACCACCGGTATCACCACCAGAACAATAGAATAAAAGGTATGGCTCTGTGTAATCTGAGACCCCCAGTATCCCCAAAGCCAGGTGACTCCTCCGATGATCACCCCGATCAGGGGAAAAAAGCACATAATGTACCGCATGTTTTCTTTTGTCCAGTCGCTTTTCGGCATTGGAACTTTGGAATACATTGAAAAGGCGATTTTAAAACTGTTCCACCATGTTTTCATATTTTCTGTCCTTCTTTTCTCTCGTTTTTATGACACAGGGGGATTCCATAAACCACCTCTGTTACGTTGACCGCCATCCTGGCGATCTCCTGATTGATCTGCCCCAGATAGGCCTGATACTGTCTGGTCTCTGGTGAATACTGGATTCCGTCGGAGAAAATCTCATTGGTCACCACCACCAGTTCTCCGGCCTGCTCTGCCAGAGAAGAGACCCCTTTTAAGATTTCCTCCACTGTATTTTCTCCTGCTCCCTGTTCCTGATACATTTCATTTGCCACCAGGTTGGACATACATTCCAGCAGTACACAGGAGCCTGGCGGAACCTGGAGATTTTTTAATCCTGTATAACATTCCAGCGTCTGGAAGTTTTTTTTCCCTCGCATTTTCCGATGACGGCGGATACGCTCATGGCTTTCTTCATCAAAGGGATACATAGTGGCAATGTAAATCCGCTCATGTTCCCCGAATCCGGTAATGACGCTTTCTGCATAGGCAGACTTCCCGCTGCCGCTGCCTCCGGTTATCAGTGTAACCATATCCTAAACCTCCTGTGTACTTTGGGTGTTTTTATAAAAGCCCCGGATTGCTACGTGCCAGGCACTCCCGCAATCCTGATCCCCATTCTCATTCCAGGTGCTGGTACGCTTCCATGCCGAAGTTTCCGAAATCGCTCATGCCGTGATAAACGGCCAGTCCGGTATCCAGAAGAGGGAAGAGATTTAAAGCCCCGGTTCCTTCTCCCAGACACATGTCGCAGTGAAGAGGTGCTTCTTTTCCCAGGGCTTTTAAGATCAGTTCTCCTGCCGGCTCTTTGGATACATGAGAAGCCAGCATGTAATCTTTTGCCTGGGGGCATAAAGCAGCCGCCAGAACTGCTCCTGTGGCAGAGATTACTCCGTCAATGACCACAGGCATATGACAGGCAGCTCCTCCCAGGAACAGCCCTGCGATCCCACCGATATCAAAGCCTCCCACTTTTGCCAGAACATCTATAGGGTCTTCTTTATCTGGTTTATGAAGGGCAATGGCCTCTTTGATCACCTGTATTTTCCGGTTAAATCCTTCTGTGGAAAGCCCGGCTCCTCTTCCTGTCATCTTCTCTACGGGAAGGTCCAGGAGTACAGAAGCAATGGCACTGCTGGTAGTGGTATTTCCAATTCCCATCTCTCCGGTAGCCATGATCTGGTAGCCTTTTTCTTTCATCATACAGGCCACTTCAATACCTGTCTCCACAGCCTGGATAGCCTGTTCTCTGGTCATAGCCGGTTCCTTGGCCATATTTTTTGTGCCGTAGGCAATTTTCCTGTTGAGAATGCTGACCTCTGTAGCCACTCCCACATCAACAGGGAAAATATCGCAGTTTACAGTTTTACACATAATACTGGAAGCCGCCTTTGTCTGAAGGAAGCTCTCTGCAACCAGGGCTGTAATCTCCTGGCCAGTCTGGGTAACCCCCTCTTCTACAACTCCGTTATCTGCGCACATGGGAACCAGAACCCTTTTTTCTGTATATACTCTGGGATCTCCGGTGATACCTGCAATCTGTACCACCATATCCTCCAGCTTTCCAAGACTGTGAAGAGGATGGGCGATACTGTCCCAATGCTCTCTTGCCTGTTCCATAGCCTTTTCATCTAAAGGCTGGATTCCATTGACTGCTTCCTGTAAATTCATAATTACTGCCTCCTTCTCTCTCTCGCATAGTTTCTGCACCTGTCTACATAAGCTGCCGCAAATCTGGGATTTCCCCAGTAATAGAAATGTGGAAATCCGGCGATCATGGAATCTGTACAATGGATACAATCCCATCCCCTGCTGCTTTCCGGTTTTTGTCCGTGGAAATCCTCCCCGCAGCTTGTAGAGTCAAAATAATGGAATTCATGAGCCGGGCAGGGGCCTGTGTCCTGTCCGAAAACCTTTCCCTCTTTTTTCTCCAGAGTCAGATAGCCGAATCTGGAAAGTCTGGGTGTCTTATAGGCTTTGCCCTCTATGATCCCTACTCCTTTCCGGTCTTTTCCCTCCATATCCTGAAAGGTCTGGTGGAGATACATAAAACCCCCGCACTCCGCCAGGACCGGAAGACCATTTTCCAACGCATCCTTTATCTGGCTGCGCATATTTACATTTTTTTCAAGTTCCCCTGCGTAAAGCTCCGGATACCCGCCATACAGAAGAAGGCCGTCCAGATTCTCTGGCAGTTCCTGGTCATGTATAGGAGAAAACTCTGTCAGTTCAGCTCCAAGCTCACGCAGCAGTTCTAAGTTATCCTCATAAATAAAGCAAAAAGCCTCGTCTCTTGCCAGGCCGATCCGAACAGACGGCTTCTCACAGATTTCAGGAAGGGCTGGCTTTGCAGCTTCCAGGGCCGGCGCTGTATCCGCCAGCTTCAGAAGTCCCTCCAGGTCCAGAGACTCCTCCAAAACTTTTGCCAGCCGGTTCAGCTTTTCCTTCAGATCCTGTATCTCTCCTGGCAGCACCAGACCTAAATGCCGGCTTTCAATAGTACATTCCTCCACCTTTGGGACATATCCGTAGACCTTCAGCCCCAGCTCTTCTTCTATCTGCTTTTTCATCCTGGGATACAGCATGGGAGACATCTGATTTAAAATTACCCCCTGGATCCCGCTGTCTTTTTTATACTCACAGAATCCTTTGATATATGCCAGAATGGATAGGCTCATGCCTTTGCTGTTTACGATGAGCACTGCAGGAGTCTTGGTAATCCTTGCCAGATCATAGGCGCTGGCCCGGAAAGTGGTCCCGCCTACGCCGTCATAATATCCCATGACCCCTTCCATCACCGCAATGTCACAGTCCCGGCTGTTTTTTTCCAGAAGATACCTCAGGGTATCTTCTCCAGTGAAAAACGTATCCAGGTTTCTGGACTTTGTTCCGATAACCTTTGTGTGAAACATGGGGTCAATATAATCCGGTCCGCACTTAAAGGAGGCCGGATTTAAGCCCCTGTTTTTCAAGGCCTGAAGGATCCCGCAGGTAAGAAGGGTTTTACCGCTGCCGCTGGCTCCTGCTGTCAGCAAAAAACGTGGTGTCTTTATGGTCAGTTCCCCCTTCCTCGTCCTGTACAGGATATAATATATATGGGATTTTCCCCCATCATCATGTGATAAGAGCCGATTTCCCTGGACTTGCTCACACTGAGCTGGACAATTTCTGTGTCTGTCACCGGAAGTTCTTTTATGCAGCGGAGACTTTCCGCCACAGTTTCCAGTGCAATGCAGTTGATCACGATCCTCACCTGGGGATTTTTCTCCAGGAGCAGTTCCAGGATTTCCTTCATATTTCCAGAAGAGCCGCCGATAAAAGCCTGGTCAGGCGCCGGAAGGTCTTCTAATGCCTCCGGTGCTGTTCCCTGGATCACCCTGAGATTATCAGCAGCAAACTTCTTTTTGTTTTTCTTTAAAAGCTCCACTGCCGGTTCTTTTTTCTCAATGGCAAAGACTTTTCCGTATGGAGTCCGCAGAGCCATCTCTACAGATACGGAACCGGTTCCTGCCCCTACGTCATAGCAGACGGAATCTGGGCGAAGTCTCAGCTTTGCAAGGGAGACTGTACGGACCTCTTCTTTTGTCATCGGCACCTTATCACGGATGAATTCCCCATCCGAAATTCCGTGAACTGACAAAAGCTCCTGACATTCCTCATTTTCTGCACAGACCACACTTAAAGGATCTCCTTCATAGTTCGTAAAGTCCTCTGGCTTGCCCTTTTGAATTTTTTCCTCAGGGTAAGAAAGACATTCTCCTGTGTACAGGGTTACATTTTTCATATCATATTCCAGAAGTTTTCTGGCCAAATCAGAAATGCCGTCCCTGGTTCCCAGGATTGCAAAAACCTTTCGGTTATGGCGGATCAGAGAAACCAGATTTGCCTCTTTCCCATGGGCGCTGGTGATCAGGGCATCATCCCAGGATTTTCCGATACGGCTCATAAAATATACCACGGAAGAAATGCCGCAGATGATCCGGACATTTTTCCCCTTAAGAGCCTCAAGGAGCTTTCTGGCCCCGCTGTAAAAGCCTACGTCTCCGGAAAGTAAAACCGCAATTCTGTCATATTCCGGATGTTCTTCTATGTATGCGGCAATCTTTTGGCTGTCATATTCGATAAAACAGTCCTGCCCAGGATTTTTGCAGGAGTCGGTCATCCTTCTGGCGCCGATAAGGAGCTGAGCCCCGCGGATTGCCTCTTGGGCTTCCACGGTAAGTCCTTCCCTGCTGCCCATGCCGATTCCTACCAGAGCAATCTCTCCCTGGGCTTTCAGACCGTATCTCCTGCACAGAAGCTGCCGGCACTGGCCCACAGAGATTCCTTCTTCCTTAAGAGGCCTTCCAATAACTACCGGAATACAGCCGCATTCCCTGGCTGCGTCGATCTTATCCTGAAATCCGCCTGCATCTCCTGACATCTTTGTTACCAGATATTTACAGTTCAGCTGCCGGATCATTGCAGCGTTCAGTTCCCTGGAAAAAGGTCCCTGCATACAGATCAGGTTTTTTCCCTGAAACCCCAGTTCTCCGCACTGAAGGGCTACCTTTGGCAGAGACAGGACTCTCAAAAATACCCTTTCCTGATAGTCTGGAAGCCTGGTATACTTGGCAGCCTCTTTACTTCCTGTGGTAGCCAGAATGTTCCCTTCCCTATGAGAAAGGAGCTCTACAGCCTCCTCTACGCTGTCTGCAAAAATCCAATCGCTGTCCTCTTCTGTCTTCTGATTTTCCCGAAGAATACGGATATATTCCCTGCCAGTTTCCTCACAGGCTTTTTTTATGTTTTCTGTGACCTGGGCCGCATAGGGGTGGGTGGCGTCCAGCACCATATCCGGTTTTTTCTGCTGGAAAAGAGCTTTCATCTCTTCCACATCTAAGCGCTGGTGGGATATCTCCAGCACTCCGCTTTCCGGCAGAAGCTTTTCCCCATACTCCGTAGCCACACAGACATAGCCTGGCAAATTGTGACGATTCAGAAATTCTGCGATTTCTCTGCCCTCTGTAGTGCCGGCAAAAACAATCACTTTACACATTCTTATACCCTCTGGGAGTTACCATTTTTCCTCCCACATTTTTCGTCTGAGAATTTCCCACGAAAACCGTGGTAAACATATCCACCTTTGTATTCTTTAACTCTTCCAGAGAAAGGACCTTCATGGCTTCTCCCTCTCTTCCGATATTCCCCACAATGCCGCAGACTGTATCCGGAGACTTATATTCCATCATCAGATTGCAGGCTTTTTCCAGATAATCGTGGCGTTTCTTACTGGAAGGATTATAAAGACAAATGACAAAATCTGCTTTAGAAGCTTCTAACAGTCTGGTCTCGATCTTCTCCCAGGGGGTCAGCAGATCACTGAGACTGATCAGGCAGAAATCATGAATCAAAGGCGCTCCCAGCACTGCGGCGCCTCCTGTGGCCGCAGTTACGCCTGGAATGATCTCCAGCTCTACCTGAGGATATTTTACCCCCACCTCATACATCAGGCCGGCCATGCCGTAAACCCCTGCATCGCCGCTGCAGATCATGGAAACAGTCTTTCCTTTTACAGCCTCCTCAAAGGCCATTTCACAGCGCTCCACCTCTTTTTTCATAGGTGTGGTCATAAATTCTTTGCCTGGAAAATGGTCTCTTACCAGATCCACGTACACTGTATATCCAATGATCACATCGCTGTTTTTCAGAGCCTGGGCCGCCTCAATAGTCATCTTCTCATAGGCTCCCGGCCCGATTCCAACTACATATAATTTATTCAAAGTTCACACTCCATTTCTTCATAGCCAGAGCTACGGTCACACCGTCCTGGGCAAATTTTCTAAGTATCAGCCGTCCTTTTCCCTCTTTGCTGCTTCCCAGAAGAGCAGCTCTTTCACACACGTTATCGACTCCTGTAACGTCCTTTACAAAGGAAGAAGAAGCATAGGTTCCCTCTACTTCCTCCAGTTCTTCCCTGCTGTATGTGACAAAGGGCAGGTTTCTTTCCTGGCAGTATTCCAGAATCCCTTCCTCGTCTTTTTTCAGGTCAATGCTGGCTACCTGTTCCATGGCTACGGAAGGGATCAGCAGCTCATCGCAGGCTCTCCGGATTACTTTTTCCACGATTTCTTTCGGAGTTTCTTTTTTACATCCTACTCCTGTAGTGATCACCCTGGGGATCAGGTACAACGTGTGTACGAAAGGATGCTCCATATAGCCGTTGGTCACATAGATTCCCAGCTCTGGTTTTTCTTTTCCCTCTTCCAGAAGCTTCAGTTCCTCCGGAATCTCCCCAAGCCATGGAAAATCGCTGGCAAAGCCAACTTCTTTTCCTGCCAGAAGAGCTGCTGAAACCTCTTTTGCCAGAGTCATATCAGAAATAAAACAACTGTTTTTCTTTGCAAAAACATCCACTGCAAATTTATTGTTCAGGTCAGTAGCCGTAGTCACCACTGGCTGCCCATGGACGATTTCCGCCACTTCCTGAGTCAGCTCATTGGCCCCTCCGATATGTCCGGACAGAAGAGAAATGACAAATTTTCCCTGTTCATCTACTACCACTACTGCCGGGTCTACTTTTTTGCTTTTTACAAAAGGAGCAATGCTACGCACCGCAATACCGCAGGCGCCGATAAAAATTATGGCGTCACAGTCTGCAAATCTCTGCTTGGTCCACTCTCTGATGGACTCGTCTACAGGCTTTGCAAAATCCTTTACATTTCGGAAATCTCTGGAATCTTCATCCAGCTGGGATTCGTCCAGAACTTTTTTGGTATACTTGCTTTTTGCATAGGAACTGACTTCATAATTCCGCTCCTTCAATACCCAATAAAGCATCTCGCTGAGACGATAGCCTGCCCGGCTGAAGCTTATGATCGCTATTTTCATTTCCTTCACCTCTTATCTTCTTCCTCTTATCACTGAGGTCCTGTACCTTTTCTGAATTCTGTAGTAAATTCCGGATGATACAGCAGGGAACGGTCATAGGAATTGTGGGAAACCACATCCCCAATGATCATCAAAGCTGTTTTGGTAATATTGTTTTCTTTTGCTGTCTGGGCCAGAGTAGCCACTGTACATACAAACTTCTTTTCATCCTCCCAGGTAGCCTTATAGACGATTGCCGCCGGTGTATCTGGTTTATAGCCTCCTTCGATGAGACGTCTGGACAGCTCCTCCAGCATGCCTGTACTTAAAAACACTACCATGGTTGCCTGGTGAGCCGCAAAAGACTCAATACTTTCCTTTTCCGGCACTGGAGTCCTTCCTGCCATTCGGGTAATGATCACGCTCTGGGAAACATTTGGAAGGGTATATTCCAGGTTCAAAGCCGCTGCTGCACCGGAAAAAGAACTCACTCCCGGACAATAGTCATAGGAAATCCCCTTCTCGTCCAGCACATCCATCTGCTCCCGGATAGCGCCGTAAAGACAGGGATCTCCAGTATGAAGACGGACTGTTGTTTCCCCTTCTTCTTCTGCCTGGAAAATCACCTCCAGTACTTCCTCCAGTGTCATTTTAGCGCTGTTGAAAATCTTACAGTCTTCCCTGGCATACTCCAAAAGCTGGGGATTTACCAGAGAACCCGCATAGATGATCACGTCTGCCTTTTCTAACAAGTTCTTTCCGCGGAGAGTGATCAGATCTGCCGCTCCGCTTCCTGCTCCTACAAAATGTACCATGATGTTTTCCTTTCTTCTGTTAGTTTTCTTTTACAATGATCAGAGAATAGTATCCGGAATCTTCCGGGATCTCTTCCACCGACCTGTATATTTTTTCTGAAGGCATACCGCAGTTTTCGATCATTACTGCCTTCTGTCCGCTTTTTTCTATACTCTCTTTTACTTGTTTCATTTTCTTTCCTGTCTTCATCAGGACCTTCGTCCCGGGAAGCTTCAGGATTTCTTCCATTTCCTGGGCTTTATAGGTAGCCGGTATCACATGGAGAGGCTGATCCGCCTCCACCAGTCCCATATTCAGCCTGGCTGCCACTGCACAGAAAGAGGTGATGCCGCTGACGATCTCCGCCTCATATCCTCTCTCCAGGATCCTTTTATGGACATAGAGATAGGTGGAATACACAGTAGTATCTCCCAAAGTGAGGAAAACCACATTTTTCCCTTCTTTAAGATAGGACTCCACCTGATCCGCCGCCTTATCATGATTGGCTTTCAGCACCTGAGGGTCCTTGGTCATAGGCATGGCCACAGGGATCAGTGTTTTTTCATCCAGTTCCTCATAAGCCCCCTTCACGATCTGATAAGCCACACTGGCCTGAATCTCTTTCCCCGGCACAGCGATAACCTCATTGTCCTTTATCAGTCTCAGCGCCTTTAAAGTAAGGAGCTCCGGATCTCCCGGTCCCACTCCTACTCCATATAATTTTCCTTGCATGTCTGTCTCCTTTGTTTTACATTTCTTTATACTGACGGCTTTTTATATTGTTTTTGCAAAAGCCGGATCAATTCCTCTGTATTTTCTGTCTGCCCCAGATAGCCGTATTCGTTAGAAAATATCACGGCTCCCAGGAGCATTCGGTCATAAGTTCTGTGGTTCATGTAATATAAGATTCTTTTTATCAGCTCCTCCATGACCGGCTCCAGGAGATTTTCTCTCCGGATCACAGCCAGAGCCTCGTCTGTGGTAATGGTATCCAGGATTTCTCTGGCTCCTTCCAGAGAAATACCTGCCCGTATGGCGTTGGCCGCCAGCAGCTCCGCCCGGCTGTCTGCACATCTGGAATGGGTGTTCATGATCCCCCCGGCCACTTTTACGAACTTGCCGATATGAGAGACAAAGAGGATTCCTTTCACCTCCATATCCAAAGCCATATCCAGTGTCTCCCCTATGTAATTGCTGCACTTCATGCTTTCCTCAAAAGGCAGTTCCATATGCTCCTTTAAATATGCCGCTCCGTAGTTTCCCGGAGTGATCAGAAGATATTCTCCTCCGTTTTCCACCTTCTGACGCATTTCGATCTCAATGCTTTTGATCAGGGCACTTTCACTCATAGGCTCTACAATCCCCGAGGTGCCAAGAATGGAAATCCCTCCCTGGATCCCCAGCCTGGGATTAAAGGTCCTGGCTCCCACCCGGTCCCCTCCGGGAACACTGACGGTAAGAAGAAGCCCCCCCTCATAATCTGCTCTAGAACAGATTTCTTCGGTTTCCTTTAGAATCATTGACCGTGGGACTTTGTTGATAGCCGGACTTCCCACAGGCTGCTCCAGGCCTTTTTTCGTCACTCGTCCTACTCCTTCTCCTCCTTCCAGCCGGATCCCGGAATCTCTGGTCTTTTCTGCTTTTACAAAAATCTCCAGTCCGTCTGTGGCGTCAGGATCATCTCCCCCGTCCTTTTTCACGGCACAGGAGACCCAGTCCTTTCCCTGACTGATGTGGAGAAGCTCCAGATTCAGGAGGATCCCTTTCGGCGTCATCAGCTCCACCTGCTCCACCTTTTTGTTCTCCAGAAGGATCTCCACTGCTCCTTTTGCTGCAGCGGCAGCGCAGGAACCGGTGGTGTAGCCATACCTCATTTTCTTATTGTTTTTTATACTGTAATAGCCTTCTAATCCTGTTTTATGCTCCATATCCTGCCTCTGTTTTCTCAAATAAAACGAAATTTGTGCAAAGAAAAATCCGCTGCCAACTGGCAACGGACCTAGTGTATCACAGAGCTGTATCAGCTCTTTACCTCACACGATATCATGGAAGTATCCGGTTGCCGCAGATAAAACCTCCACACCTTCTGAAAATCTTATGTATCTGGCTTTCACAGTAACGGACTTGCACAGGAATTCCACCTGCTTCCATAAAGATTTCCAGCTTATTTTTTCAAGAATGACCTTGTTTATTATATAATTTTCTGTGCAAAAAGTCAACGTAAACCAGAAGTCTGCAAAGCACTATAAAATATTTAAAGAGCTGGTTAAAATAGCAAAAAAAGCTGCCGCATCTATGATTTTCTGACCATGGATACGGCAGCCCCTAATGTTATTTATTTCTTCGATTCCAGATAAACCAACTCCGCACTGGAAATATCTTCAACTGCAAGACCCAGTGCATCAAAAACAGTAATATCATTTTTGCTTTGACGTCCTGGTACTTTGCCTAAAAGCAATTCGCCTACAGAACCGATAATATGGGATTCCGTAATAATACCTTCCTTCAGAGGAATAAGATATTCCCCGCTCTCCTTTCTGCATGAAGGTGTATGATCCGAATAGAGCCTTGCTGCCCCGATCAAGTCGGATGCCACTTCTCTTGTAGTCGGAGAAAATGTACCGACTGCATTAATATGAACACCTAGCTTCACCATATCTTTGGTAAGATAAGCTTCCTTTGCAGGACATACCGTACAGATAATATCCGCATCGGCAACAGCACTTTCAACACTCCCGCAGGTTTTAACGGAAATCCCGTATTTTTTTTTCATTTCCTCGGCATATAGTTCTGAAGCTGCGGGATTTTTGTCGTATACGGTGACCTCTGTGATCTTTCTTACCAAACGGATGGCTGCAAGATGGCTTCTTGCCTGAGCTCCCGCTCCGATCACTGCCATTTTGTGAGCGTTTTTCTCTGCCAGCAGATCTGTGGCTACAGCAGAAACACATCCTGTACGGATTTCTGTGATACTCCCCGCCTCGATCATGCCGCAGACTGTGCAGTGTCTGCTCTCAAAGAGCATCACATATCCAATATGAGAAGGATAGCCTGTTCCCATATTCGGTTCATAGGCTGTGATTACTTTTGCTCCGAAATAGTCCCCTGTATACGCCGGCATAAAACCAAGAGCTGCGGTATTGGGCATCCTGCAGATCAGTCTCTGAGGCATTACACACTTTCCTAATTCCAGATCCATAAGAGTTTTTTTCATGACATCCATGCATTTCTCCGGTGTAAGCAGCTTCCTTACCTGTTCTTCCTCTATGATCTTCATATCTTTTCTTTACCGCCTTCCTTTAAGTATCCCATGGCTCCTGCCACATAGACAAGTACGCCTGTTTTCATAGATTCCTCATCAAAAATAATCCTGGGATTATGCTGCGTCAGCACCTCGCTGTTTTCCGGGCAAGCGCCAATCAGGAAAAAGGTGGACGGAACCAGGTCGCTGATATAGGAGAAGTCTTCACTGAACGGAAGTTTCAGGATATGGTCATTTACTTTCGCCGCATCCATATGCTTTTTGATCTCATTTCCGCACAGTGCTGTGACCATGGTATCCGTAACCACAGCCCCCATTTCAAGGGAATATTCTATCTGGGCGCTTCCGCCGAACATTGCGGCAGTCTGTTCCGTAATCTCTGAAACCCTCTTCTTAATCTGTCTGCGCACATCATTGTTGAATGTGCGGATATTCCCCTTCAGCACTGCTGTCTCAGGTATTGCATTGCCTGCAGATCCAGCATTGATGGATCCAAAGTCCAGTACAGCCATCTCCTGAGCATCTATCTCACGGCTATTTACTGTCTGAAGGTTCAAAACAATATGACATGCAATATTGATCGGATCAATGGTCGTATGTGGGACAGATCCATGCCCTCCTTTCCCATGTACGGTGATCGTAAACAGGTCTGCCCCTGTAGAGAGACTTCCCGTGCCATAGAGAACCGTCTCTTTTGGAAAACATGACATAATATGTGCACCAAATGCCGCATCAACCTTCGGGTTTTCAAGGATCCCATTTTCAACCATGTTACGACACCCGTAACCTATTTCTTCTGCAGGTTGGAACAAAAGTTTTACCTTTCCAGGAAGTTCATCCTCAATTTCTTTAAAAATCCGGGCTGCGGTAAGAAGCATAGCCGTATGTGTATCGTGCCCGCAGGTATGCGCTGCACTGTCATAAGTACACGAAAAAGGCAATCCGCTCTCTTCCTTCATTGGCAGGGCATCCATATCGGATCGAAGCAGAATGCATCTGCCCTCTTTTTTCCCGATTACCGCTGTCACCCCATGGTCTCCAATATCTATCGGCTTACATCCCATAGCAGTCAATTCTTCCTTCACATACTGCACTGTATGATCCAGATCAAACCCGAGTTCGGGATGCTGATGCAGATAACGTCGATTTCTTATCAGATCCTTTTCATATTTTTCAATCAATTTTTTATAATCCTGCATGCTTCTTCTCCTTTCCTGCAGGTTGATAAATTATCAACCTGATGTTAAAATCATAGTAAACATAGTAAGTGAGGTAATTGTTATGACAAAATCAGAGGCATTTTTCTTTCTTGACCGCTTGGCTCACGGCATTGCACTCATCTTCGGCGAAAGCTGTGAAACTATCATACACGATTTTTCAGACGGCATGATGACAAACGTGGCAATTTACAATGGAAATGTCAGCGGTCGAAGCCCCGGCTCCCACAATGGTATCCTGGATTCCTCTCTTGTCGATACAAGCCAGATCCGGAAAATCGGCACCCATGATATTATCAATCAGCTTGTTCATTTAAAAAATGGCCGTACTGTAAAATCCTCCACTTTTTTTCTCACCGGAGAAGATTATGTCCTCGCACTGGGGATCAATTACGAGATCACCCTGATGACGCAGATGGAACATTTTCTCAGTTCAGTTACCTCTGACAGCGGTGATCTCTTTTCTACCATGTCAGGGAATGAAAGATCTGACGCTGACCTGCTGGTACAACTCTTCCACCAGGCGTTGTCCCGAATTGGGGTTCCCATATCTGCCATGAAAAAACAAGAGCGTTTTTCCCTGGTAGCTCTCCTGAAAGAACAGGACTACTTCCGCCTGCAAAAAAGCGTCGGCTATGTAGCAAAGCAGCTAAATGTCTCTAAGTACACAATCTACAAGTATCTCAAAGAACTGGATGCCGATGCCTGACATCCGGTTCCTTATTTACATTCTTCGGACGATTTTTCCTCTCTTCATTACAAGTTTTGGTCTGTGATACATACAGCGGATATCCAGATCCGGTTTTCCGTCTACCAGGATCAAATCCGCTGACATTCCTTTTCGGATCATTCCGACTCTGTCTTCAATCCCTGCGATCACTGCGTTATTTCTTGTGCACTGAAGCAGAATATCCAAGTCCTTCATCCCGCAGTTCTCCCTACGGAATCTAAACTCAATCCCGTTATCATAGCAAAAGTCTCCGGCAGCACAATCTGTACCGAATCCAAGATACAGACCCATCTCATATGCTTTTGCCATTTTTTCCGTACAGTGTCAGAACATCGGTCCCAATCGCTTTTCCCAATAATCCTTTCTGGGGCCGTCAGAGATATGCATAACAGCCAATGTGGGAATCAGATACGCCCCCTGTACAGCCGCAAGCTCCACTCTCCTTTTATCTTTTTGTTTCAAAATGATAAGATGTTACCTTTTGGCCGTTGAGTTCAATTTCATCCTTCACAACTTGAAATCTGTTTTCAAAAATATCCGGATCCGGCTCAAGGAACTTTCCTGCAGTCATCTCTGCAAACTGAACAACTGCCTCCCGGCCGAGGCGTTCCTGAAGAAAGGCCTTCCAATCTGCAGGATGCATGGGCCGATCCCAGCCAAATTGTTTTACAATGTCATCAATACTTCCTTTCCCGGCCCGTCGAAGCTGCGCCTCTGTGTTCGCCAGATACAGGAACCCTCTTCCATAAGGGCACTCCTGTGCGAGCCTCTCTTTCCATTGGATCTTCGGTATTTCCATATTCGGCGTCTCCCTGAAGGGATTCTGATAATATCTTCTCCCAATCTTTTCATTTAAGCACTTGACCGTAAATTCATCATCAAGAAATCCTCCAATATAGGGAAGCCAGGTACAGTAATATTCTGTGGCTCCTTCCAAAAAACAGGTTCCCTCTCCCACATTATTGTCGTCCATATATGGCCAGGTATGGGTCATCTCATGGATCAGTACATTGAACCATTTGTCCGGATCAAAGCCGCCAAATGCACTGTAGCCGGAGATAAAAGCATATCTGCAGGCCGATCCCCCATTGCTGATCACAAAGGGATCTCTCCTCAGAAAAACTTTAAATTGTGCATCCGGATCGTTAAAGTATTCCTTCTCATACTGAAAGATTGGAAACAGTTTCTCCGCAATAGGACGGATTTCAAATTCCGGTTCCGACAGATAATATACTCCGAAAGACTCATTTTCCACCGCACGGATCTTGCCGACGGTAAATAAAGAAATCCCAAGCTCTGTGATTTTCATGGACTTGTCCACATTTCCTTCTCTTCACATTCAAGAAAACCCTTTTCGTCCTCGATCCTTAGATATTCCATATCCGGGAAGGGACAAAGACCGCCGAAACCTTCATCAAACCGACAGAGCATAGGCGCACCGGTAGATACTTTTATATCCGGACTGCTGAGTTCATAATCAATAAAGGAAATCGTGTCCTTCTTCCAGAATGGTCTGATCACAATCTTTAATTTAGGTCTCATTTCTCCTCCTTTATTCATTCGGTAAGATTTTTATGGGCATTTTAGCAACAATTTTTAATTATTATACTTGTTAGTTGATAAAAATTCAATATTATATTGACTATTTGTCAACTTTCATTCTATTATTTAGCATCATTTGTTAAAATATAAAAGTGCCACAATCCAGTGTTTTCAAAGATTGTGGCACTTTTTTTCTTTTTAGTACTAAAAACGCAAATCAGGAATCTGCTCCTCTTATTGATATCAATTCAGACAAGTACATGTATCAGTCTCTCTGTACCGATCTGGGCCAGAGTAGGCACACTTTCCGGGTGAGTCCACTGGGCTATGGTATCCTGGAATAAAATGTTAGCGGAAGGGGGAAACTCCTCGTCTCCGTCCCAGAAAATATAAGTAAGCCTGATCTTTGGAAATGCATGGAGCGTAAGGCTTACGTCTCCGTATTTTTCCCGGATGCCGCCCAATTCCAGTCCTGCTTTTAAAAGCTCCTGGGAACGGCCTGCAAAATGCTTTTTCAGAGGCTCCAGAGCAGATCTTTCATAGGCCTTTTCAAACACCGCCGCTTCCCGGATTTCCCGGAAGGGTACCATTTTGCTGCCTTCTTCTGCGAAACTTTTACAATACCGCAGATGGTGCATAATGGTCAGTCTCTCTGTAACCGGGATCTCCCGTTCTCCTTCTCCAGTAATCTCTCCTGTCCCTCTGGAGATCCTGCATCTTTCACCGAAAAAAGAGAGAGAGAGATTCTTCTCATCAAACTCTCCCCCTATCTTCTTAATAATATCCTCCTGGGGACATTTTACAAACCAGTCCTGAAACTGGGCATATACCTTTTCGTAATTCGATTCTTTCTTTTCCATAACATTACCTCTCTCGCCGATATTCCCTTTTTCTCCATACCGGGCAAATTTTTATATCAGGCCCGCTGTAGTCAGTTTAGCACAGGAAAAAACAGACGTACAGAAAAACTTCCGCACGTCTGCCTCTGTATCCCTTTATATGATAATGCAAACCAGTCCGCCTTTGCTGTCATTGACGATTTTCTGCATGGTATCCTGCAGTTTAATCTGGCTTTCATCTCCGATCTGTACCAGCTTGGTATGTATACCGTCTTCTACCAGCTGGCCGATAGATTTGCCGAATATATTTGTCTGCCATACACTTTCTTTCCGTTCATCACAGGTCTTAATATATTCGATCAAATCTTTTGCCTGTTCTTCACTTCCTACAATTGGGGCAATCTCCGTTTCAATATTTGCCCGTATCATATGGATGGAGGGACTTACTGACTTAATTTTCACCCCATATTTGCTGCCCTGTTTGATCACCACTGGTTCCTCCAGCTTGATCTCTTCCTTGTCAGGAGTTACGACTCCGTATCCTTTTCCCCGCACTGCCGAAATGGCGTCTTGAACTTTCACATATTCTTTCTTCATCTTGGCCATTTCCTGCATCGTATGAATCAACTCATATTCGTCGGAAATAGATACTCCCGTCATTTCACTTAAGATTTCATAATACCATTTTTCATCCATATCCACTCGGACCTGTACCCTGCCATTGGATAGGGAAATTTTCTCCGGAGTCATATTTTTTACATATTCTGAAGAGAAAGGAAGATGCTCTCTGGCTGCATCTTTCACGTACCTCATCTTGCCCATCAGGTCCCGGATCCCGTTTAAGAGATTTTCCTTCAGATAATGGTCCGGAGGAAGCATTTCTACCCATTTCGGCACATAAAACTCCATCTGAACAATGGGGAATTCATATAAAATTTTCTCCAGGATTCTGGTAATATCCTCTTTCCTAAGCTGCTCACAGTTTACACTCATAACTCCAGCCTGATATTTTTTCTTCAGTTCCTGGACTAGATTCTGAGTTTCTTCTTTATAAGGCTTCTGAGAATTTACTAAAATCAAAAAAGGCTTTCCTGTTTTTTTCAACTCCTGAACTGTCTTTTCTTCCCCTTCTATGTAATTTTCCCTGGGGATCTCCCCGAAAGAACCGTCACAGGTGATCACAAGACCAATACTGGAGTGTTCTTCAATAACTTTTCTGGTTCCTGTCTCCGCCGCCTGATGAAAGGGAATCTCATAGCTGAACCAGGGGGTTTTCACCATCCGTTCTTTTCCCTCTTCCATATTTCCTGCTGCATCTCGGACCATAAAGCCCACACAGTCTATAAGGCGTATTTTCGCTTCCAGATCCTCTCCTAAAGATATTGCCGCAGCCTCTTTTGGAATGAATTTTGGTTCTACTGTGGTGATCATTTTTCCGGAACCGCTTAAAGGAAGCTGGTCTCTCACTTCCTTTTTTTGATTTTCCTCCATATTGGGAAGGACTGCCAGCTCCATAAACCGTCTTATGAACGTGGACTTTCCTGTACGGACCGGTCCTACTACGCCTATGTAAATTTCCCCGTTTGTACGGGCCTGGATATCCTGATAGATATGATATGCATCCATGAACCTGCCTCCTTAATTCTACTGCCCTGTCGCAGCAAAACCCCTGCTTTCTTCTCAGAGAGTCCCTTCCAGGGTTTCTGCACTCCGACATCATATTAATAATATATATGTGTCCCATCCTCGAAAAATGCCATGGATTTTCATAGTTTCAGGTACTGCCTCTCCGTCAAATTTAGAGCCGTTTTCGAACATTTGTTCTTGACAGAATTTAAACTCAGGCATATAATAGAATCAGAACATTTGTTCGTTTACTATTAAGAATTACTGGGGAGTTGATCATGGAAATAAAAAAAGAACCCGACTTAGAAGAAAAATTAAAGATTCTCTCAGATGCTGCCAAATACGATGTAGCCTGCACCTCCAGCGGCGTTGACCGGAAAGGAGAAAAGGGAAGTCTGGGAAATTCCAGAGCCTGCGGTATCTGTCACAGCTTTGCCGCAGATGGTCGCTGTATTTCCCTCTTAAAGGTACTTCTCTCCAACCACTGTATTTATGACTGCAAATACTGCCTCAACCGCCGTTCCAATGAAAGAATCCGAACCTCTTTTACACCGGAGGAACTCTGTACCATTACTATCGAGTTTTATAAGCGAAATTATATTGAAGGCCTTTTTTTAAGCTCCGGAGTTATAAAGAGTCCTACCTATACCATGGAACTGATGTATCGTACTCTTTTCCTTCTCCGAAATCAATATCATTTCAGAGGCTATATCCATGCCAAAGCCGTCCCCGGCGCCGCTCCTGAAATCATACAGGAGATTGGTTATCTGGCAGATCGAATGAGCGTCAACATGGAACTGCCCACAAAAGAAAGCCTCCGCCTTCTTGCTCCAGGCAAAAGCCACGAGGCGATTCTCCGTCCCATGAGTCAGATTCAGCAGCAGATTACGGACTATCGCCTGTCCATTGGAAAATCTATCTCTATGGAACGGCATTTTGGCAATCAGTATCTCGCAGGAAGCATTTTTTCCTCTTCTGCAAAGAGACTAGACTCTCAGAAAAAAGTTCTGCCAGATAGCACCAGCCCTTCTCTTCTCCAGGAAAGCGGCTCTCAGCTTTTGGAAGGTTCGCCTGGCAAAAGAGATTTATCCTCTCAAAAAAGTCCCAGGCCTTTTGCACCTGCCGGGCAGAGCACCCAGATGATCATAGGCGCTACTCAGGAAAATGACTATCAGCTTTTAAAAGTTACCCAGGCTATGTATCAGCGCTATGATCTGAAGCGGGTCTTTTTCTCCGCTTACATTCCCCTGAACGAGGACAGAGACCTGCCTTCCTTGGATACAGCCCCGCCTCTTCTCAGAGAACACCGTCTGTATCAGGCTGACTGGCTTCTCCGATACTATGGTTTTCAGGCAGAGGACCTTCTCAGTCCTTCCCGCCCTAATTTTAATATCTTTCTGGACCCGAAATGCGACTGGGCTCTCCGGCATCTGGAGCTGTTTCCCATTGAAGTCTCAACGGCCTCTTACCAGGATCTTCTGAAAGTTCCCGGTATTGGAAATAAATCTGCCTGGAGGATCCTTCAGGCAAGGCGTTTCGGCAGACTGGACTTTTCTTCCTTGAAAACCATGGGCGTGGTACTAAAGCGGGCCCAATATTTTATTACCTGTCACGGGAAAATGCGCTACCGCACTCCCATAGAAGAAAATTTTATTACCAGACAACTTACGGGAAATGAGGAGAAAGCCCTCTGGGAGCTGGAGCATCCCCAGACCTACCGCCAGCTTTCCCTCTTTGATGACAATTTTCTGGAACTTCCCCCTACTGTGGAGGACAGCCGGAAAACAATCTCCGGACAATTATAACCTAATGGAGATGATTCTGCCTATTTCCACATTGCAGTCTTTCATCAAGTCAAAGACCTTCGCAGCAGTCGTCAAACAGACATGCTGGCATGTTCCCTTGGCTCGTTTTCCGCGAGAATAAATCAGGAGGTATTATTAAATGGTTGTTTTCACCTGCCATGATGATTTTGAATCCATGATGACCTGTATCTATGACGCCTGGGCCGCACGGCTGGGTCACTCCAATATACGGCTGATGACTGAGCCGGTAGATGAGCCGGAGCTTTTCTGCCAATACCGTCATATTGACCCGAACCTGGAAAAATGCCAGAAGGTCATCCGCTCTGTCCGCACAAAAATCTCTCCAAATGCTTACCAGGATATTTATCGGGCCGCTATGCACTGGAACCCTGACAAGCTGGATATTATTTACCGTTTTCTCGTCCTGGGGTTTGCCTGGGGCTCCCAGGTAACCCGTATGTTAAATAATCCCTATGTATCTGCACTTTTTGAGCTGGACCGAAAAGTATCCAATGAAAGCCATCAGTTCCGGGAATTTATCCGTTTTTCCAGGCTTAATGACCAGGCCCTCTTTTCCCTCATCGAACCTAAGTGCAATATCCTTACCCTGGTAGCCTCTCACTTTGCTGACCGGATGCCCTCGGAAAACTGGCTGATTACAGACAAGAAACGGCTTTTAGCAGTTGTTCATCCCAAAGATAAAGATTACTTTCTTACTTCCGTTACACCTCAGGAACTGGCCCATATGGAAGCGGCCCAAAAGGAAGACAGCTACTCTTCCCTATGGAAAGCCTTCTTTCATTCCGTAAGTATCGAGGCACGGACAAATGAGCGCTGCCAAAGAAACTTTCTGCCTCTCTGGTACAGGAAGAATATGACAGAATTTTCTATATGATTTCTCTAGACTATTCCCACGCCCGGAGGGCTGTTTTTTCTATAGGACAGTCCGGAGGACTTTCCCTATAGAAAAAAGACCCCGCCGGAAATCTGACAGGATTCCGGCGAAGTCTTAACTTAACCAATCTCATAAATATTTTCTCTTTGCAGCTTCTACTACATGACCAACCAGTACAGAAGTAGTTACGCTTCCAACTCCTCCTGGAACTGGTGTGATTGCTTCTACAATAGGCTCTGCTTTCTCAAAGTCTACATCTCCGCAAAGCTTGCCTTCAGCATTTACATTGATACCTACATCAATGACAACCTGTCCTTCTCTCAGATATGTATCATCTACTACGCCTGCACGTCCTGCTGCTACAATAACAATGTCTGCTTCTTTTACAACAGAAGGCATGTCTACGGTTCTTGTATGGCACACGGTAACAGTTGCATTTTTCTTGATCAGCATCATAGCCGCCGGCTTTCCTACTACCAGGCTTCTGCCGATAACAACGGCTCTTTTTCCTGTACAGTCAATGCCATAGTGGTCCAGAATCTCCATACATGCCTGAGGTGTACATGGAGGGAATCCCACTTCTTTACCTGTAAATACACCTGTCATAGAACCATCGGTCATACAGTCTACGTCCTTTGCAGGATCCAAGGCATTCTCAATAACCGCCTGATCTAAATGTTTTGGAAGAGGACGGAACAGCAGTACCCCATGGATATTGTCATTCTTATTCATCTTCTCGATTTCTGCCAGCAGATCCTCCTGGGATACATCTGCGGGAAGCAGCACCTTCTCACATGCAACGCCCAGTGTCTCACAGCGTTTTGTGGCGCCTCTCTCATAAGAAATATCACTTTCATTCTCGCCTACACGGATAATTCCAAGGGTAGGTTTTACACCCTTTTCCTCCAATGCTGCAACATCTGCTTTAATTCTTTCATTCAGTGCAGCCGTTACTTCTTTTCCAAGTAATCTCTTTGCCATCTTTCTAAATTCCTCCTGCATTTTCTACCAGTCATAGACTAATTTACATTATTTTAATCTGGATAAAACACTGTCAAAGGTTTCATCTGCGATTTTTGTATACTTTTCAAGCATAGCGTCTGCTTTTTTGTTTAATTCTTCTGCATACTCTCTGTCGGCCATTGATTTTGTATTAATATAAACATTCAGACTTGCACCCTTTAGTGCAGCTTTACAGAAAGCAGCGCCTACGCCGGCATCGCTGATTGCCAGTTTAGATCCCTTTGCAGCAAACTCTACGATTACTTCAATAGCTTCACAGCATTTTTCCATGATTTCCATAGGTACAGAGCAGGCATCTTTTAATACGATCTCCATTACCCGGGCTTTTTCGGCTTTTTCTTCCTCTGTCTCTCTGGGCATACCGTATGCTTTGGATAGAGGTTCAAACACTTCTGCATCTCTCTCAATAAGACGAAGAAAATCTTTCTGGAGTTCATCACATTTTTTCTTTAACTCCCACATCTCATCTTCCACGTCTGCATATTTTTTCTTTCCTACAGTCAGGCTTCCCACCATATTTCCCAGGGCGATACCTACTGCCCCTACCAGAGCAGAGGCGCCGCCGCCGCCAGGTACAGGTGCTTTAGAAGCTAAAACCTCTACGAACTCATTACATGGTACAGTTGAAAATCCCATTTCTTATATCCTCCTAAAATCTGAAAGTAATTTCCACCAGGCGGAAAAGCTCTCCGCCCGGCGGATACTGCTATCTGTAAACTCCTGAAAGGTTTCAGTCGAAATCAGAACAGACCGGAAATCTTACCTGTCTCATCTACATCAATACGCTCTGCAGCCGGTACCTTCGGCAGACCAGGCATAGTCATGATCTCACCAGTCAGGGCAACTACAAAGCCTGCTCCTGCGGAAATCTTCAGATTTCTGACAGTTACTTCAAAGT
>ERZ1643250.760-NODE-760-length-31695-cov-7.832080_pt1 | contig 31695 bp, 23 predicted proteins | sample MGYA00579262_ERZ1643250 | MGnify/ENA primary metagenome ERZ1643250 (study PRJEB29033, sample SAMEA4952265) | chicken gut metagenome | biome: Broiler Chicken; feature: Gastrointestinal Tract; material: Caecum | place: Ireland | collected 2018 | study: Broiler...
AAGCGTGTACGGCGAAAGCCTTGTTGAACTGACGATGAACTACGCCGAAGGTTCGTTGCTACTTGTGGGCGGCTTGACGTTGCAAAACGTGGTAAACCTCACCAAGGCAGAAGGCACCGACGCAGGCGAATATGCCATCACGGGTAGTTACGACAACGGCAACTACGACATTACCTTCACAGACGGCACCTACACCGTTACTCAACGTGCAATCACGGTAACGGTAGACAGCAAAACAAGCGTGTACGGCAACGAAATTGCAACGCTGACAGGCAAGGTTACCTCGGGTAGCGTGCTTGCAGGCGACGGCACCGTGTACACCCTGTCCACAAAAGCAACAAGCGCAAGCAACGTGGGTAGTTACGACATCACGGGTACCTGCATAAACGACAACTACCAAGTAACGTTTGAAAACGAAACAGACAGTTACACCGTTACCAAACGCACAATTACCGTTGTAATCGACGACAAAACAAGCGTGTACGGCGAACCCCTTGCAACGCTCACCGCAACGACAACGGACAGCGTGGCAAACGCCGACGGAATAGCAACAATAGTTGCACTCACAAAGGATGAGGGTGCAACGGTCGGAACGTACGACATCACAGGCGAATGCGTAAACGGCAACTACACCGTTACCTTCACAAACGGTACCTACACAATTACCAAACGTGACATTACCGTTACGGTAACGGACGTGGAAACGGACAACACGGTAACCTTTGAAACATTGACGCAAAAATTCCGTTGGACTGTCAGCCAAGGCAACATCGTAGACGGCGACGACCTCAACGTGGAAGTGTACCTGGTGATTGGCGAAACGGAAATTACCGCCGACAATTTCAGAGCGACATTCTGTGGCGGTACGCACACGCTTACGGCACGTTTCGACAACGACAATTACAACATCTCGCTGCAAAACGGAACGCTTTCCGTGACGTTGCCCAGGGTTACGGTTGTTGACGTACAAACTCAGTACGTTTACAGCGGAAGCGCAATCGTACCCTTCCATTGGGAAACCAACATCAGCGGCTACCTTGAAAGCGCAACGGAGTACTCATTCAAAGCCACCTACTACGCTGCCGACGACGTGAACAGAGAAAATCCTTTGCAGATTGTAAACGCTGGCGATTACGTAATGGTAGTGTCCATCGTACACACAAGCGCCTACCAATTTGCCGATGAAGCGCAGACGGAATTTGACATTCACGTTGCCAAGAAGGACATTTCCGACAGCATTTCCTTTGTGGGAATAGAAGACGTACTCATCATCACCAACGAAGTGTTTGTAAGCGCAACAGCCGACGGCTACGACGTGGCAATTGACGTAACGCTCAAACGTGGCGAAACGGAAGTGGAATCGGTAAGCGTTGCCGGCGACTACACCGCAACTGCCGTGGTGAATGACGTCAACTACACGGGAAGCAAACAACGCTCCTTCACGGCTATTGCCGACGCCTACGCAAAGTTGAACGACTTTGTGCAAAAGGTAGACAAACTTGACGGTACCTTCACACAGGCGCAGGCACAACTTATTGTGGAATTGCGAGGCATTGCGCAGGGCTTCACCCAAGACGAACTGTTGCAGATAGAAAACACGCCAGCATTCAAAACGGCTTACGAAGAATACAAACAGGCGTGGACGCAATTTGTACAACAGGCAACGGAAAAGGTGGAACTTGCCGAAAAGACCTACGACGGACTGCTTGCCGTTGTTGCAACGGTAACGGCAATGTTGCTTGCCGCAGGCGTAGTAATTAAAAAATGGCTCAGTTGCTGAAAGGAGGTACTGACATGAAAAAGAAACTGTTTATTATTGCAACGGTGTTGATATTGGTGCTTTCTGCGGTAACTGTTACCGCCTGCAACACCGATGAAAAACTTTTCAACGCTTTTGTGGAAAAACTGCAAACGGGCTATCAGGCAGGCACGTTGCAGACAAAACGCACCACGGCTATCGGCGAAACACTGCTTGCGGAAACCTCGGCAAACTACACCTTTGCCGAAAACGGTTCCGCAACGGTGCAAACCACCGTCAGAAAACTGAACGAAAATCCCGTTGAAGGGGAAACGTACTTGGAAAGTACACAAACTTCCAACCTTACGGCGGATGAAGCCAAGGAAGTTTTCTTTGACGTATCTAAAATTTCCAAGGGCAATTTTCTGAAGGGACAATACACGCTTTCCACGGAAAAAACACAATCCACGCTGACATTTACCGCATCTTCGGCGGAAAAAATGTTTGGCGTAACCACAGAGGAAGCGCAACGCATATCCGATATTCAAGTTACCGTGTGCGTTGAAAACGACAAACTTGCAAGTTTGCAAATAACCTACAAACTGGATACGGCAACCACCGTTACCTTTACGGCTACCTACGCCTACTAGGAACAATGCGCTTGGGGCAACACACCCCAAGCGCCTGATTGAAACCGCCTCAAAAAGCGGAGCGCACGTCTGAAAAAAGGCGTGCACAAGGCAAAAGCCTTTGCCCATGAATATTTCGGAAAAATTTTCTCGGTTCATGGAAAAAACCGCACAGTGTGCGTACGGGCAAAAAATCTTTGCCCGTCAAATCAGACATTACCGTGGCAATCACGTTGATATATCCAACATTTACACAAGGAAAAATTATGAAAAAGCAAAAACAACAAACAGACGTTATCGTGCAGATAACCGACCTGTGCAAAAAGTACAAAGGTGCGGACAAATTTGCCATAACAAACATCAATATGGAATGCCGTGCAGGGGAAATTGTCGGGCTGCTGGGCAAAAACGGAGCAGGCAAGTCCACCACCATCAAGTGTCTTACAGGATACTTTCCTTTTGACAGCGGCGAAATAAAAATTTGCGGACACGACATCCGAACAGATGGCGTTGCCGCAAAGCAAAATCTGGGATACGTTTCCGACACCCGTGCAATGTTCGACAAAATGACGGGTACGGAATACGTCAATTTTGTGGCGGATTTGCACCGCACTCCCTTGAAGCAACGTGAAGAAAGGATAGCGGAAATGCAAAAAGTTTTTCATCTCGGCGAAAAGATAGACGAACTGATTGCTTCCTATTCGCACGGAATGAGGCAGAAAATATGCATAATGGCGTCCCTCGTTCACCGTCCCAAACTGTGGCTGCTAGACGAACCGTTGACGGGACTTGACCCGCAAACATCCAAAGCGTTGAGGGAATACATGCAGGTGTACAAGCAACAGGGCAATGCCGTGCTGTACTCGTCGCACAACCTTGACGCAGTGGAAAAGACCTGCGACAGGGCATACATCATCAACAACGGAAAACTTGTCAGCAGTATCGATATTGCCAAATTCAAAAAGAAAAATCCCGAAAAAAGTCTGGAAGACGCTTTTATCGAGTACTTTGAGGAGGACTGATGAAAACCGTACTGCTTTTGCTGAAAAAGGACAGACAGATTTTCCTTTCGGAAAACTTCAACGGAAAACGACGCCACGACGTATTCGGTGCGCTTTCCACAATTATTTTGCTTGCATTGCTGTACGGCACGTTTATCTACGTGTTTTACCACTTTGCAAGGTTTTACATGTCCGCAACGTTTGAAGTGCAAGGTGCCGAAAGGGCTCGTGCCTTTGAATTGACCACATTTGTGTACGCAGCGATGTTGCTTATCAACATTTTTGTGGGCGTAAAACAAATCTATTCCGCATTGGTAAGCAGCAACGATTGCGACGTGCTTATTTACCAACCCATATCGCAACAGCATCTGTTTTTGTACAAACTGATAAAAATCTACATCGGACAAATAGTTTCCACGTTACTTGTACTGTTGCCCTCCGCAATTGTAATTGACGTGCTTTCCGCTTCCGTGGGAGGATTTTGGTACTACCTGACGGTGGTGTTTCATCTGTTGCTGTGTCCCTTGCTGGGATGCGCCATTGCAGCCCTTTTCACCGTGCCTTTCAACGGCATTATGCGTTTCGTGCAACGCAAATTCGTGCTTCTCCTGATACTGTATGTAATTGTTCTGGCGTTGGGATTTTGGCTGTACGGAATGTTTTTGTCGGTGCTTACGGACCTCATTCAGACGGGCGAACTGCTGTACGTGCTGGATTCCTCCACCGTTAACGCCGTTGCCGCAGTTGCCGCAAAGTTTTACCCCGTAAAGTTTTTCAGCAATATGCTTTTCGGGCAAAACGTGGCGGTAAGTTTGCTTTCGGTGTTGGGCATTTGTGCCGTTGCAGGCGTAGTTACCTACTTTGTGATACGTGCAATGTATTTCAAGGTGTTGCAACAAAAATTGGAAGGGGACATAAAAATTTTCCGCAAAAAGAAGAGCGTTGCAAAAATACATTCGCCCTTGGCGGCGTTGGTAAAAAAGGAATTTTTGATAATTCTGCGCACCCCCACCTACGCTTTTGCCTACTTTGCCACCACTTTTACGTTGCCTTTCATGGTGTACGTGTGCGCAAACCTTATGCGTTCCATGGTGGCGACGCTTCCCAACGTTGCCCTGATAAACTGCGATTTTGAAATTGCAATTTTCGTCATTGCAATGTTTTCCGTACTGACAAACACGTTTTGCACTTCCAACATATCCCGTGACGGCAAAATGTTTTCCATGCTGAAAACCATGCCGGTGGACGGACACCTTGTGGTAAAGGCGAAACTGCTGTTTTGCTCGGTGGTGTCGGTAGCGTCGGTATTGGTAAGTTGCATAGTGCTGCTGTGCGTATCCTACCTCAACTGGTGGCAGGCACTTGTTATTTTTGCCGTGGCGTCGCTGCTGGACATTGCGGAAATTGCCTTTGCCACCAAACGGGACCTTGCCAAACCGCACCTTCCGCAAAACGACCGTGACGAAGTTACCGAAGACAACAACAACGTTTCCGCCGTTACCCTGCTGGGGCTTGTGTGTGCCGTATTTCTGGGAGGCGGCGCACTGGCGATGTCGCTTATTCTCTCACTGCTGTACACAAACGCTCTGGCGCTTACGGTTACCATGACATTTGTGTTTATTGCCGTGATACTTGTGTTTATTCTTTCGCTTGTGTACCTTTTCAGGGATTTGGAAGACAACTTCTACAAAGCGGAAGACTGAGGTGTAAAATATGAAAAACATGAAAACAAAAGTTATTGCGCTTGTGCTTGTAATACCCCTGTTGCTGATTTTCACGACAGGCTCCGTTGTGCAAGCCACGGAATTGTTGGTGGATGTACCCGTTACGTCCGTTACCATTTTGGGGGAAAGAAACAGGCGCATAGATATTGCCGAAGAGGGAACGCTGAAAATAGAAACGGAAGTTTTGCCCGCCAACGCCACCAACGCCAAAGTTACTTACAGCGCCGAGGCGGTGGAAGGTCAGCAAAAAGCCGAAGTGATAATTTCCGATGACGGCACGGTGAAACCCCTTACCGCAGGCACGGTAAACATCGTGGCATACGCCGACGGCAAAAGCGACAGTATTACCGTGGCGTTTTACTCTTCTCTTCCCATGGGCGTTTATCAGTACCTTACGGAAGTTAACCTGGCTGTAGGCGGCAGTACGCAAATACGCAGCGGCGTGGACTACGCAATTTTCCCCGACGACGCTTCCGTTACCAATGCCGTGTGGGAAAGCGAAAACACCGATATTGCCTCCGTCAGCAACGGCAGAATTACCGCTCATTCGGCAGGAAACACCGCCGTCAACGTTACTTTTGACGGAATAAAAACAGACGACAACGGCAATGTTTCCCCGCAAACCTTCTCAATGCGTTTCGACGTTACGGTAACCGTGGATATGCCGGAAACGGGCGTCAGCATAAACGGCGCAAGCGAAGGCACCTTTCCGCTTAACACTTCCGACAAAAACAATCCGCAAACTTTTTCCTTCCTGTACGATTCGGAAAAATTGTCCCTAAAAGACATAAATCTGCGTTACGACAGCGAAAAATTTTCGTTGGTGGAAATTACTGCTCAAACGCAAACGCTTTCTCAGCAAAATTACAGCGTGGCAACGCTGAAAGCGGCATTCTCCGACAGTATGGTGTACGGAGAAAGCGCCGTGATAGTATTGGAAAAAGACGGCGAACGGCTTGCTACGTTCACTATGGTGTACGCATTGCTGACAACTGCGGAGATGATTCCCCAAAGTACCGACCTTGTTGTAAGCAAAAACAACAACACCTTTGTGGAATTCACCGTGCTTACAAACGCCGAGGAGATGTACGGCTACGACTTTCAGACGGGACAGCGTGCCCAAAGGTACAACGTTACCTACTCTTCGTCGGACGCACAAATTTTGCGAGTGCAAAGTCAGGACAACAGATGCATTGCCACGCCTCTTGCCGAAGGTACGGTAACCGTTTACGCCACCGTTACGGACAGAAGCAACGGCAAAGTGCTTGCAAAAACGGAAATGCAATTCACCGTACACAACCCCTACACGCAACTGCTGTTTGAACTGAACCCCACAAATTACGGATTGCAACGGGAATACGTTTTGGGAAGGTACAACATTGACGTTTCCGAAGGCAACAACGTTTTGACGCCTGTAAGCGGAGAAAACGCCCTTACGCTTGCGGTGAAGGCTTACACCGTGAAGGGCGAAACAACGCCGGACTTTTCCAAAGTAAAGTTTGAAAGCAGCAACGAAAAAATTGCCACGGTAAACAATCTGGGACAGATTTCTCTTGGCAGTCAAAGCGGCTACGTTACCATTACAGTAACAAACATCGAGTACGGTTCGACGGCGTCGGCGCAAGTAACGATACACTGCCGTGCCAACGGCGTAAACGTGTACGACTACGACCAACTGATGGCGGTTACACAGGGCAAACAGTACGAAACGGTGCTTCAGAACAACATTATGCTGGCGCCGGAAATTGCCCAAAACACTGCCGACGGAAACTTCCCCTTCCTCGCATACGCCAACAGTTGCGTTAAAACGACAGACGCCACGGCAGACGACAAATACTACGAAAACAAAGGGGAAAAATCTACGATAAAGTACGCAGTGGAATTTTCCGCAAACGTGTACGGCAACGGCTATTTCATCGACGCCGACAACCTAACGCAAAAACTTTTCAGCCGCTCGGGCAACAGAGTGTTTACAGGCCCCACCGATTTGGTGAGTTGGGGCAACAACACGGAAAAAATCGCCGTCAAATCGCAGGACAACGCAGTGTTCCTTGTAAAAACGGACAACGTGGCAATTTGCAACGTGGAACTGAAAGGATGCTCTGACGCCTCTCTTGTTGCGCAAAACGAAAATGGCACGTCCTACACCGACCTTGGCAAACTTGACTACTGCGGAACGGTGCTGGAAGTGGCAAGCGACAACGTAACGGTCAGTTACAGCCGTCTTAACAACGGAAGAACGGTGTTGCGCATTTTCGGCAAAGCCTCGGCTAGTCTTGCCGACGTGCAAAGCAATCCGCAATCCTTCAAAGCGGAAGTTACCGTGAACAACTGTTTGTTGGGATACGCACGGGAATTCATATTGAAAATGGGTACAAACCAGATTAACCGTGTTTCCCCGAGCAACTACACCGATTTCGGCATAACTTACCTAAACAAAATAAGCGGCACCATTTCTCAGGAAGTGTACGACGAGGCAAGCCCCTTCTTCACCAAAGCAAACGGAGAAAACTACCTGCCAAAGGACGCCGACAATGCCACCGACGACTACTTCAACAACAATTACGTTTTGACGGACGTAACGCTTGAAGACTGCGCCTTCCGCAATGCTGGGCTGTTTTCCGTGGGATTGGAAAGTATGTTTGGCGGGTTGTGTCTGCACCGCTACGATTACAGCGACAACTACGCTTTCTGTTCCAAACTGAATTGGGGCGGAATTGCAGGCGCAAGTTACCCTGCGGCACTGCACTTGAAAGGCGACGTGCGTTTCTACGACTGGAAACAGGTGGACTCGGTAAACAGCGACACCTTGCTGGAAGGAAGCGACACGGAAGTCGCCCAACTGATCGGGCTCAACCTGGATTTTTCGGAACTTATCGGAAACTACGACGCACAACTGCAACAGTCGGAAAAACTTATGCAGGACTACAACGGGCAAAAGTACGTCAACGGCGCAATAGCCTTCTACGGAGGAGGCAAAAATTACAGTTACGTGGACACATTGGAAGTGAGCGGGGAATTTCATTCCCTGGCAAATTACACGGTACCGGTAACCTACTTCATTGCACAGGGCAATGCACGTCTTATCTATTACACGGCGGGACAGGAAGATTTCCGCTTCATGCTGTACAATTCCGCAAGTTCCTTCAACGTGCAAAAACAATTTAACGATTTCGCCTCGGGACAGGCTCTCAACTGGCTGTACCGCACCGTCTGAGGCCGTCACACGGCTTGTGACGAAAGTTTTGGTGAAAGTCGACTGAATCTGCCGTTGCACCTTATCGCCACAACCGTTCGACAAAAAAGCGTAAAAGTACGGCAAAATTTTCCGACAAAAAAGGGAAGCGTTTGACGCTTCCCTTTTTTATTTGTGCTTTTTTTGCGCAGTTTTGCATTGCGTTTTGCATGCGACGTTATTGCCTAAAAACAACGTGTGCTTCCCCTCAGAAATGGTGAAAACAAATCTTCGGCACGCAGACCGCCTTGCAGGTTTTGCGAAAATGTGCAACCACGGTGTTGCAATCAGTCCAAAGCCTTGTACAGACGCACTACCGTGTCCACGCAGTTGTCTATGCCAAGGACGCCGCTGTCCAACGACAAATGATAGTTTTGCGCCTTGCCCCATTCCATATCGGTGTAGTAGCGGTAATAGGCGCTACGCTGTTTGTCCTTTTCCTTCAAACGTTTTTCCGGACTGTCGGCACGCTCGCCGTACAGACGTACTATTCTGTCGGCACGCACAGACATGTCGGCATGCACAAAAACTTTGAGAAGAGGAAAGTCGTCCCGCAAAATGTAGTCGGCACAACGTCCCACTATCACGCAGGCTCCTTTTTGCGCAAGTTCCTTGACGGTGTTGCTTTGTGCCACCCACAAAATGTCCTGGTTGGACATGGTGTTGTTGGCACGCATGGAAAAAATGTTGCCTATCCAACTGGATTGAGTGGCGTACTCGCCGTGTTCGGAAATGTAGTCATGGGCAAATCCGCTTTCTTCCGCCACCTTTTCGATTATTTCCTGGTCGTAGCAGGGAATACCCAACTTTTCTGCCACTTTTTTGCCGATTGTACGCCCTGCGCTTCCAAATTCACGGCTTATTGTAATGATGCGGTTTTTCATAGACTTGCACCTCTTTGTTACCGACGTTTATTGTTGTTTCAAAAAAACAAAACGACGTCTTTTTGTGTTTATTATACGTTTTTTACGTGAAAAAGTCAACACGCAACCCCTTGTGAGGCACAAAAATTTGCTTTGTTTTCCAAACAAAAATTCATGTGTTTTTTTCTGCGGTCTTCCGAAACAAACTCTAAACACATTGCAAAACAGGCAATTACGTCATACGTTGTCTGCATTCACTTTGCATTTTGTGCAATGAAAATACTGCTTTTATAGATTGACTTTGTTTCTGATACGCTGCACGTGTTTTGTGTCTGCGTTTTTCGAAACAAACCTCGAAATACATTGCAAAACAGGCAATTACTTCATCCGTCGCCAGCATTTACTTTGCATTTTATAGAGTAAAATATTACATTTTGTAAATTAACTTTGTTTTTGCTACGCTGTACGTAAAAAGTGCCTGCGTTTTTCCAAACTAACCTCAAAATACATTGCAAAACAAGCAATTACTTCATACTTTGCCTGCATTTACTTTGCCTTTTGTGCAGTAAAAATACTGCGCTTTGTAAGTTGACTTTATTTTCGATACGCTGTACGTGAAAAGTGCCTGCGTTTTGTAAAATCGAATTTCCTTTGATACACGGTACATTGTTGAACGACAAGGGTGTGGACAAACGGTGCAAAACACGCAAGTGCATCGCAAGTAACATTTTTTTTGCATACGGTAAGAAAAATTTGCTACAAAAAACCCGCCCGAAAAGGGCGGGGTGTTTATGGCAGGTTTGATTTGAAACGGAAATTAAATAATCCAGGAGAAAAAATGATTATTCTTTGACTGCGCCTGCCGACAAACCGTTTATCATGTACTTAGTCAGACAGAAGTACAAAATGACGATGGGTACCGCAATGAACACTGCGCCTGCGGCAAAACGGGCAAATTCCGTTTCCGGCAACGACATGAGTCCCACTGCCACCGTCCACAAATCTCTGTTTTTCAACAAAAGTTTTGGCAAAATGAAATCGCTCCACGGCCATGCAAACTGCGTAAGCAACGTGTACACCAAAATAGGTTTGGACAACGGTACCGTTATCGTCCAGAAAATGCGCATATTGCTTGCGCCGTCGATGCGTGCCGCTTCGTAGATGGTTTTTGGAATGGTATCGAAAAAGCCCTTTTGCACCAGGTACCCCATAGGTGCGCCGCCGGCATAAATCAATGCCAAACCGATGTGACTGTTGATGAAGTTGAACTGCGTCATAAGAAGGTACACAGCCGTCATTCCCATGAAAGAGGGGAACATTCCCAGCACCAACGCCCCTTTCATCAGGGTGCGTCTGCCCTTAAACTCGAAGGAAGAAATGGTATAGGCTGTTACAATCACCAGAAACGTTCCCAAAAGACTGCTTATCACGGCAACCAACAGGGTGTTTCCAAACCAACTCATGTAGTCGTAGTAGGTGTTGGTGAAAAGGGACACGAAACTGTTGAATGAGTACTTGGTGGGGAAAAATCCGTTGACGAGTAGATACTGCCGCTTTCGGAAAAGCAACTTAGCACCAACCACAAACATGGAAAGAGGAACACTACCGACACCACCAACAAAATGGCGTAGGTGAGGAAAGCGTCGGCAATACGTTTGGAACGAACTCCCGGTTTTTTCATCTGAATGTATCCTCCTTTTTGTAAGATGCCGAACGCACGTACACGATGAGGCTGAGTACCGACGTGATAATGAAAATCACCAGGCTTATTGCCGCACCTATGCTGTAATAGTTTTTGTCGATGGACATACGGTACAGCCAGTTGATGAGCAAATCGGTGTCGCTGGCAAGGAAGTACCCCTCGCTTGTAACGTTGCTTCGAAGGAAGAAAAACACTCCGAAGTTGTTGAAATTACCGATGAACTGACTGATGAGTACGGGCGTTGTGGAAAATATCACAAAGGGCAGGGTGATTTTTTTGAACTGCACCCAACTTGACGCACCGTCAATTTTTGCCGCTTCGTACAAATCGGCGTTGATGTTGGACAAAATGCCCGTTGCAAGCAACATTATCGAGGGAACGGAAAGCCATGCGTTAACGAAGAAACCTATTCCTCTCGACATCCATGTGGAATTGATACCGAAGAAGTCAATTATCTTTCCGCCGTCGGCAACAATCATGTTGTTGATGGGTCCGCCGTTGCTGAACATGAATTTGAACGCCAAAAGAGTTATGAAACCTGGCATTGCGTAAGCCAATACGGGAAATGCTCGCCAGATGGCTTTGCCTTTGACGCATTTTTTGTTGAAAAGCAACGCCAAGCCCAATCCCATGAAATAGTTGGCAAAGGTGGAAGCAAAAGCCCACAGCAGGTTCCAACCCAAAATTTTAACAAAGGATTGAGAAAGTTCGCCCAACGCCACAAGTTTTTTGAAACTGTCCAGACTCCAATCCACCAGTTCGGGAGGAACAATGTCGCCGCCGTAGTTGGTGAAAGCGATGAGAATCATAAACACGATGGGCAACACGTTGAAAATGCCCACGCCCACAAGGGGAAGCACCAGAATGAACTTGCAGAAATTTTTGTTGAGCAAAGAAGACAGGTCGTCTTTGAAGGTGGGAAGGGTTTTGAAAGGACGCATATCGGCGTACTTTTGGGCGTCTTTGATGTTGGACACCCACAACGCCACAAGTACAACCAAGGCAAACCATGCAAAAATGCCCCACAACAGCATTATTACCGAGTTGTCCCCCTCAATGCCCAGCCAGGCGTCGGCTTTTTGGGTGCCGAGGGTGAAAAAGCCTATTATGTCCCCGACACCACGAAGGGCGAAATACGCCACAAATGCCACTTCGGCAAGCAGGTACAAAAGCCCCTTGACGTACTGACCGTTGAGCATTTGTCCCGTACCCATAAGGCACATGGAAGCGTATGTTTCCCTTCCGCTGTTACCGAAAAAGTTTTTGAACCGTGCGGGGATGTTTTTGAAGTAATTGCCCACACGTTGGAAAAATTTGTTTTTCATAGGCGTACCCTATCAGGAAAATGTGTGAATTGCCTTGTAAATGTCGTCTGAGATGTCTTCCAGAATGGACTGAATATCGTCGAGAGTGTATGTTCTGTCGCCGCAGCCGTCGGTAGCAATCTTTTTGAAGCCCGACGATATCGGAAGCCAGATTTGTCCCACTGCGGATATCGAAGGCATTACCACAAGCGTGCCGTTGTCCAGATTTTCAAAGGTAACTCTTGAAGCCTCGTCCGTTATTCCCTGCAAAGCGTCGGCTCTTGCAGGCACTACGCCCAGCATTTCCGCACGCTTCGTTACCATTTCCAGACTTGTGGCAAATTCCACAAACTTCAACGACCATTCTCTGTTTTTGGTGTAACTGGAAATGCCGTAGCCGTTTACGCCGCCCATTGTCTTGTGCGCTACCCACAACGAATCGTCATTGACGTCCTTGCGTACGGTAATGTCGCCGTCGGCAGGCAGTTTGGGCAAACCCGTTATTACAAGGTTTTCTTCCGTTGCAGCCTTGGCTTCCTCTTCCGTCATGCCCTGATTTTGGTACTGCAACACAAGTTGATTGACAAAACTGCTGGTCATGTCGGGAGTGCAGATTGTGGCGAAAATGGTTCCGTTGGCAAGCATGGTTTCACGTCCCACGGTGAAACTGTCGTCAAGACACTTTTCGTCCATTATTCCCGCAAGATCCCAAATGATTTTTCCGCCCAACTTGGCGTTGGCGTTGGCAAGACCGATGTCGGTGTCGTCGGTGTTGTTGTTTCCGAAGACGTATCCGCCGTAGGTAAAGAGGAATCCCGAGTTGAAGTACTCGTTGTTGAGTTGCAAAACGAAACCGAATTTAAGGCTGTCGCTGTTGCGTATCTGCACGCTGTAAGCATACATTTCGTTCCAGAATTCCACCATGTCGGGCACGCCGTTTCGGTTGTCGTCCCACTCCGTCTGCCAGTTTTCCGGCAACATGTCCTTGCGGTAGAACAGCAACGGCTGCTGCACGTTGACGGGTATTCCGCAGTACACCGTCTGCCCGTTGTTGTCCGCTTTGTAGGCGTTCCATGCGTTTTGCGGAATCTCATCGTAGCAATCCAGCGATTGCACGTCAATGAGCATTACGTGGTGTCCGTCCACATACTTCATAAGTACGTCGTTTGCCTGATAAAGCACGTCGGGACCGTGTCCGTAGGGACCGTCAAGTTCCAAGTTGGAATATTCGTCCATGTTGGCGTCCACAGCCTTAACGTTTTGCCCTGCGTATTTTTCATTGAAGGCGTTGAGCAGGTAGTCCAAGTAGCCTTCCTTTTTTGCCGTGTCGTTTTCCAACACACGTATGATGATTTCTTTGTCTTCTTCACAGGCGGCAAGGGCAAACAGTGCGCCCACCGTCAGTAAAACAGCCAATAGTATTGCCAAAATTTTTTTCATAACAGCCTCCCCTGAACTGCAAAATATTTTTTTGTAACTACGTTTTCCTCTTCTACCCCGTGGAAATCTTCTTTTGTGTTTACCAGAAGCGTGAGCGTTTGCTGCGGTGCGCTGCGCTGCAACACAAAGGTGTTTCCCTTACAGGATATGGACACGTCGCCGCAAAGCGCAGGCTGACGTTTGAGGGCAAGCAACGAGGCAACTTCCTCACGAAAACGCATCGTTTCGTCGTCGGACAGTTTGTCCCAATCGAAAGTGCGTCTGTTGTCGGGGTCGTAGCCTCCCTCGGTGAGTATTTCGTCACCGTAGTACAGGTTGCAACTGCCGGGCATAAACACACAAATTGCCAAAGCGCACAAAAACCGCTCTTTGTCGCACCCCGTGAGGGAATAAAATCTGTGTGTGTCGTGGCAGTCCAACAAGTTGAACATCATGTTGTTTGTCGTGTCGGTGTACCTCATAAGCAAACCTATGAGTTTTTCCGCAAGAGTTTTTTCGTCGGTGCTTTTCTGCACCAAAAAGTCCATCATTTGTTTGGTGAAGGCGTAGTTCATTATGCTGTCGAACTGATCGCCTTGCAAAAAACTTTCGCTGTTGTGCCAGTTTTCCCCTATCAATACGGCGTCGGGCTTCAGTTGCTTTACCGCTTTTCGCAATTCACGCCAGAACCCGTGGGAAACTTCGTCGGAAACGTCCAGACGCCAACCGTCTATGTCAAAGTTTTTTATCCAATAGGTTGCCACATCAATGAGGTAGCGTTGCAATTCCCTGTTTGCCGTGTTGAGTTTCGGCATGTATCTGCACTCGGCAAAACAGCAGTAGTTGGTGTGTGATTTGTTGACGTAATCCCCTTCCACAATAAACCAATTGAAGTACGGCGAATGTTTGCCGTGCTTCAGGACATCGCAAAAAGGTGCGAATTTGTCGCTTACGTGGTTGAAAACTGCGTCCAGCACCACCTTTACGCCACGCTTGTGACACTCCGACACAAGCCTTTTCAAGGCGTCGTTTCCGCCGAACATGGCGTCCACGTGGAAGTAGTCGTAAATGTCGTACTTGTGGTTGGTGTCGCTGCAAAAAACAGGCGTAAGGTACAATGCGTTGACGTTCATGGAGGTGATGTAATCCAACTTCTGACAAATGCCGTCAAGGTCACCCCCGTAGAAAGATTTGGGCGTGGGCAACTGTCCCCACTGTGCGTTTATGTACTTTTCGTTTTTTTGCGACGCTTTGTAAAATCTGTCCACAAACACCTGATAAAATACGGCGTTGTTGAGCCATGAAACATTTTCCACCACATCGTTTTTGTTGATGAAAGCAAACTGGAAACTGTTGAAGTAGGCAAAATCGAAATCATAGTCGGGAAGCAGTCCGTCTTCGCAAAAGTAGCAGGTCTTTCCGTCGTAGCACACCTTGAACACGTAGGCAAGGCGGGAATCTTTGAGATTGAGCCGTGTGGAATAGTAACTGTAAAGAGCGTCGCTTCCGATAAGCGTCATTTTGCTTTCGTACCGTTTTTGCGCAATGGAATACTTTGTGTTGTACAAAACGGATACGCTTTGCAGTTTTTCTCCCTTGGCGAAGCGGATTTTAAGCACCACCGTTTTGTCGTCCAGGGCAAAACAGTAGTTGCTTTCCGGTCTGTGATAGATTGCGTGAATATTCATTGTTACACCTTTCAGCGTATTGACAAACTGTTTGTCAAACGTTATAATTTCTGTATTATGAAAAACAAAGTTACTTTGAGAGATATCGCAAAAGAAGCCAACGTTTCCGTTGCTACGGCAAGTTACGTACTTAACAACCGTGACGACCAAAGCATCAGCGAAGCCACACGCAAGAAAGTGTTGCAAATTGCCAACCTGTATGGTTACAAACTCAACTTTCCGGCAAAATGCATTTCCAGCGGTAAAACAAACATCATTGCAATGTGCCTTGGAAAACATCGTTTTGCCCTGCACAAGGCGGAACATTTGCTGACGGTGGATAAATTTTGCCGTTTTCTTGCAAAAAAAGGCTACTCGTTGAGCATTTTTCCAAACAAGGACGTTTCCCGTCTGGACTACTGCGACGGTATTGTGTGTTGCGACACCGACATTGAACTTTTCCGCAATGTGGCGGAAAACAACTACTGCCCGTTGTTGGCGTTGAACTCCGGTGTGCACAATCCACTACTGTTTTATCAGGTAAACACCGACTTTGTCAATGTAAAACGCATTGCAAAGCAAATTTTCGGAAATGAGGACTACTGTGTGGTGAGTTACCGTCTTAACAGTGCCGAAACATGTCAGCAAATATCCGACACTTTCGCCAACGTTGTTTTTGCCGACGATTTTGAAAATCTCGACTCTTTGAAGGGTAAAAATGTGGTTGCGCTTGGAGAAATGCTGGGCGAATACTGCAAACGTATTGCAAAAGACGTGCTTACAATAGATTTTTGTTCTTCGGAAAAACTGGAAAAACTGTTTGAATGTTTTGACATTGCCTTCAATCGTAAAGACAGTATCGAACACAGCATACTTGTCTGACCTGCTTATATCTCCCAAAAACCGTACACTCCGCCACAAAAGTGACGGAGTTTTTTTGTACGGTATTGAAAACTTGTTACTCTGCCGCTGTTGCCGCCGTAATGGTTACAACGGGCGTTTCGCCGGACATATCCACTACCACGGTGTATGTTCCCGTGACGGTGCAACTGATGTCGCTTCCGGAAATGTCAAATCCTGCGGGGCTTCCGCTGACGTTGGAAGCGTTTGCCCAACTGCGTTGGTCGGTGGTGTTGCCGACACAAATTCTGATGCCGAACCGGTCGCCTTCGGTGAATTCCTTTGTGAGGGTGTAGGTCTTTGCATCGGCGTCGTAGGTCATCTTCCAAGCGGGGTCAACTGCCCAGCCTGCACCCGTCATTGTACCGTAAACGTAAGCATCGTCGGGGATGTTTTCGTCTTCGATGGTAATCATCTTGGAATGACTGTTGAAGGTGATTTTGTAATCGCTGGTTTTAAGTACCTTGATGTTGTTGTTTGTAGCACTGACTGCACTGAAATTTTCACCGCCGTTGAAGAGGTTTGCGTACTGATAGTTTCCAAGTCCCGTGTAGGTATCGGTGCCCCATTCGCCACGTTCCGTTGCGCCTTCCTTAAACGCCTGAATTATAAGTTCGCTGCCTTCGGGAAGGTGAACGTGTTCCAAAGTGTACACATGGGGATTTTCCGCATCCTGAACGAGTTTGTAATCTTCGTTGAAGCAGTAACCTTCCCACGACATACCTTCTACAAAGGTTCCGTCAATGTAGTAGTCGGCAGGTTCCGGCGTGTAGGTAGTATCTACCGTTGCAGATAAAACGGCAGTTTCCACATTGTAGGTGAAGGAGTACATTCCTGCCGCCTTGGTTATCATGTTTCCGCCGCTGTCTTCAAACAACGCTTTGGAATCTTCGTCGAGGTTGACGTACTTTATGTACACCGTGCCCGCCGTTGTTACGCCGTCTTCAGTTTGCAAAGATGCAAACATGAAGGAGTCGCCTTCTACCATGTACACGGAAATTGTGTACACGCCTTCCGTCGTTGTTTCTTTAAGGGTTGTTCCTGCATTGATAAAGTCTTTCCAGTTGGTGATTTTGTCGCCCTTGATGTAGTAGGTCATTACCACACCGGTGGGTTCGTTGCCACCCACAACGTCGCCGTTGCGCACTGCGGAAAGAGAGTTGTTGCTGTTGACGGGATCCGTCGTCAACGTGAAGGTGTAGTTGCCTGCGTTGGCGCAGATAATGTTTTTGGGTGCATCGCCCAAGCCGCTGCCTTCATCGAAGTTTCCGTCGGGGTCGGTCAACAGGTCGAAACCGACATTGGCGCCGTCGGCATTGTTGTAATCCAAAACGCCGTCGGGGTTCAAAACCGTGCATTTGAGTTCATCGCCCAAATTTACGTCTACGGTAACTTCAAAGACGTTGCCGCTGCCTTCCACTTTTTGGAAAGATATTGCGTCTTCAGCCGTCCAGCCGATTCCCGAGCCGACAATTACCCAGTTTCTGCTGTCTTCGTAACCTTCCGTCTTCCAATGTGCATACGCCGCTGCGTCTTCCGTCAAAGGCGCTGTGAAGTCGTATGGCTTTGTGCTGGTGGGCGTTACGTACCATCCGTCAAACACAAAGCCGTCCTTTTTCGGATCGGAAGGTTTTACAGGTGCGCTGCCCTCCTTTGCCTCTACCGTGCCAAGCACAGTTTTTCCGTCTTGATCGTACAGTGTAAGCGTGTAGGTAGGCGTACAAGCCGTCATCGCCAAAACAAGCGTCATGCACAACACTATTGCCACTGCCAGGAATTTGCGCTTCATAAGTTCCTCCTTTTGTTTTTTGGTTTTTTACGGTTTTACTTAACCGTTAAGTAACTTAAGTGTAATAGCATATTACAACAAAGTCAATATATAAAACATAAAATAAATATTTTCCGTGTTCGTTCGCTAATGACGGCGTTGCCGTTTGAAAGTAAGAACAAATTGTCCAAACAAAAACTGAAAACGGACATTAAAAGTGTGGCAAGCAACTTGCCACTTCTTAAAATTTGCGTAGTCCACATGCCGTTTGGTCAATGGGCGTTAAATGTGCGAAGAAGTTTTTGAGAGCGACACACGCACAGGCACACCGTCGGCGTTGAACTACTCAACCGCCACAGTTGTGCATCACGGCACAAACGTTCCGTCCAATTTTGCCTGCACTTCATTGAGAATATCCTCTTTGAGAGCGTCCATTGTTGCCTTGTTAAGCGACCTTGCTCCGTTCGTCTGCCATGGCTAGGTCGTAGGTTGTTGTTGCGCCCGTAGATACATTTTTCAATGTAACTCTTCCCGGATTGGTTGCTTGTCTGTTTTTGAATTCCATAATCGTTTCTCCTTTTTTAAATTTTTAAAATAAAAGACGGCACAGAGATACTTCCGTATCTTCATGCCGTCTTTATTCTCGCTTTCGGGATCTTTTCTTGGCTGTTAATTCTATTTCTTCAAGATTTAAACAACGTTAGAACTTGTTCCCATAAATCTCTTTTTTCAGAACAAAATAATTCTTTTAACGAAATTAATGCGTCTAAAATTGTTTTTTTATTTTCACTCCTAGATAAATCTGCATACATTTTTAACATTTGTTCGTCAGAAATATCCATACATGAGATATTCCAAATTAAATAGACATCTTTTCCGGATTTTATATCTGCAAGTATATTCTTCATTATCTCTTCTTTCCAAACATTTTCTAGTTCAATAGGGACTTTAGCTTTTTTATAAGCCTTTAATTCACCATTTCTATCCATAAAGTAAGTACTTGCAAAATTATTAAAATATATTTTTTTTGCATTTTCAAACTTATCCATAAAATCCTCATATTAATTGATATGTCACATATCTGCTAATAAATTTGATTTCCTTTTGGAAATAATATCCACTTGCTGTTAATGGATCACTTGCCAATAGAAATGTTTTTCCTGCCCTTATTTGTTGCTTTAAAAATGCCTTATTTATTTTCCACGCACGCGAACTTTGTTTGCTGACAATTTCCCATTGTGACTGTGGCATTTGATAATAGGTAGCACCACGAGAAATTGCTGTTTTCTCATAAACACCACTCCGTTCCAAAACTACCTCACTAGAATTAGGATTGTGAGTAAATTCTACTGCTTTTGCAATATCATCCATTTGCGCCTTGTATTCCACCTACTACAGCACCGATAGTAGCGCCAAACACAAACCCGTCTGCTGCACCGTTAACGAATCCGTTTCAAAAACTTTATTTGTTTATTACTGACGTTATCCCTTCAATAGTACCATAAACCAATGCTTCCGAAACTGCGCCAATTGCAGCACCTTTTAACGCTCCTGCGCAAACTGCACCCGCTAAACCGCCTGCCACACCGCCAGTTAAACCTGCAATAGCATAGAGTGCATTCCTATGCCGTCTTTATTGTCCTCGCTTTCGGGATCTTTTCTTGGCTGTATTATTGTATAATGCTGCGAAATAAGAGTATCACGAAAACTCTTTTTCCGCTTATTTCAATGACAATATCCGTTCTCGCATTTTGTCGTTAAAATCGATATATGCATCTAATGCCCTATCATCTTTCGCTAACTTCTTTATGTAAGGAATTCCTTCCGTCATAATGGGAATTACGTTCTTTTTTACCAGAAAATCCAGTTCTTTCAGAAACTTCTCTTTTGTCCACAAAGCATATTCGATCCCAAATCCCTTGTTGTAGTGATAGACCAAAGTTCCGCCAAAGGTATCCCAAACCTCGTCGTTGAGCATTGACTTTATTTCGGGATGCAGTGACTTGATCCTGAAATAATAGTAGAAAGTATATAAGTCGGCAAAATGTGAATGATCCATCAGTACTTGCAAAGTTAATTCATCGTTATCGTAAAAAAACCTTGTCTTTTTCAGCACTTGAAAACCTATACTCTTGAAGTATGCCCTTGTTACGTCTTGAATTTCCTTCTTATCCATGTTCGCCTCCTAATACAATACAAGTACTAATTTGTAACCGCCGCCTAATCCTTTGTTGTATCCCTTTAATTGTTTTATTCCTTTTGCAATCGATGCAGGATTGTTTGGGCGTGTGGTTAGTGTAAGTTTAACGGCACCGTCGGCGTTGAATCCCTTTCAAAACCTTATCGGATGTTGTTGGGGTTAGTCCAACTGTTCTACTACCGTTTGCTCTTTGGTGTCAGGGTCGTAGAAATAGTAATAGGTTCGTATGTCTCCGCCTTTGGCTTTTTTCTGATGACTGAATACAAGCGGTTTGCCGTTGACTATCGGCCACTCCGCTTCTTGTAGCCAGCGGGGATAGGTTTTGTCGTACTTGAACAACGCTTTTACCTTTTCCTTACCCATTGCTATGCGTTTGGTTTTGGAAAGGTCTTTGGGAATTGAATCTATTATCGGTTGCAATATGCTGTCGTCTTGGCAGTCTATGTAATCGGGTTGGATCTGTAAAAGAAATCTGTATTCTTCCATATACAATGGGTACCTTTTATATGAAATTTGTTGATTGTCTAAAAACACACATAGAATTTCTTGAACCCTATCTCGCAACGAAATGCAATTCCATGACTTGTTTTTATAGCTATAATCCCCTTTCAAGAAATTAAATACATTATAATTATAATCACGAAACGCCGTATATTTTTTATCCATCGGCAGTTTCAATGCCTTTTGCAATGACTTATCCGTTTCGAATAAATGCTGAAACTCTGTAATGGACATTCGCCCTTCCACATAATCCAGAATTGGTTGAAAACCTTTTTTCATGTCAAACTCCCGTATTTTTTGCGTTTTACGACATCGAAAGCAATTTAGATGCTTCGTTGTCGGACGCCTTTTTTGCTGGCAACGTGTTTATGCATAGTTACAAAATGATTGTAATACGACATGACGCTACTGTCAATATGCTTTGGAAAAAGTTTGCGTTTGAAAACTTGAAAGTAAACTCTGAAACAAAAAGCCTTAGCCAAAACGCCGTGCAAAACGTTGAAAACAAATGGCGAAAAACAAAAATGCCATGTTTCTCACTGTGGGACGTTTTTGAAAACACATCAACGGCAAACATAAAACTTTACAACAAAAAACACTCCGAAGGACAGGGGTTTTTGAGAACAAGCCCGACGGAAGATAATTTAAGTCCAAGTTTTTGGACGTGTTTTTCTCACTACCACGAAAAAGTCGCTACTTTAAGGAGTGCTTTTTTTGATATTACTCACAGCGAAAGAAAAAAGCACTCCTCTTTGTTGGGAGTGCTTTTTGACGGAGATGCCCCCCAGCTCCAGAAAAAACGCCCCCCGTTGTAAGGGACGTTTTTTCTGGAGCTGATAACCAGATTCGAACTGGTGACCTCGTCCTTACCAAGGACGTGTTCCACTCAAAAAAGAGAAAGTGCTCTAAAAAGATAAAAACGGCGGAAAATACACAGTATCTTGTGCTATTTCCGCCGTTTTTTTATTATTTAACTACAATTCTAAGAAAAATGGTAGTAACGATATTTTGCCGCTTTTACTACCATTTACCACCATTTTAGGTTTTTCAGATCGTTTCGGTCAGTTTGATAGCGTTTTTGACGGGTATTATTTGGCCTGGCTTGCGAAGTGATTTTAAAAAGCAAATACAAAGAATATTGCATTTTTTGACCTAATTTGACCTGATTTAAATACGGCAATATCCCGATATTATCTTAAGCCTTACTTTTTCACGAAATAATTATATTGAATTTTCTAAAATGTATTGATTTTCGCCGAAAAGTTTGATATAATAAAACCAACAGGAGAAAACAATGATTTTAACGTTTGACAGTTTAGCATTACAATTTAAAGACTACACCGATGTGAAAGGGAAGATCCGCCGCGAAGTACAATCGGGGCGATTAACGCGAATCGCGCGCGGATTATACGAAACCGATGCGCGCGCGGACGGTAAATATCTTGCGGGCGCAATCTACGGTCCGTCTTATCTTTCTTTCGATTATGTTCTGTCGATGTGTTCGCTGATTCCCGAAGCGATTTTTCGGACTTATACCTCCGCAACCTTCCGTAAAGGCAAAGCGAAACAGTACGATAACGCGTTCGGCGTATTCACATACAGGGACGTCCCTGCCGCAGTCTATCATTTTGGCGTGGAAATTCGGGAAGAAAACGGTTATTCCTATCAGATCGCCACTCCCGAAAAGGCGCTGTGCGACAAACTGTACACAATATCGCCTGTCGGTTCGGTCAAAGCAATGCGGGCGTTGCTATTCGAAGATTTGCGTGTCGATGAAAACGACTTTTGGCAGTTAAATCTGGACGATATCAAACACCTTGCGCCGCTCTATAAATCGACTAATCACAAGTATCTTGCAAAGCTGATCGACGGAGGAAAATAAATGCAGACAATTTTAAGCCAAATGCTTTCTCTATATCCCGCGCAGTCGCAAAGCGACGAAAAAAATGCGCTGACTGAGGTTATACAGGAAGTCGCGCTATGCGGACTTTCCCGCGCAGGTTTTTTTAAGGACGCCGCGTTTTACGGAGGTACGGCGCTACGTATCTTTTACGGACTTGACCGATTTTCCGAAGACTTGGACTTTTCGTTGATAGCGCCCGACGCTAATTTTGAATTAAAAAAATATTTTTCGGTTTTGGAGAGCGAACTACATGCCGTCGGACTGAACTTCAAGGTGGAAGAAAAAATCAAAACAGCAGACTCCAATGTCAAATCGGCTTTTTTGAAAGGCAACACCAAGGAACACATTTTAAGCGTTTACAACGACGAGCAGAGTGCAACGAAAATCAATCCGTCCGAGGTAATCAAAATCAAGTTCGAGGTAGATACCAATCCCCCGGCTTTTGCAACATTTGAAAACAAGTACCGACTGCTGCCATCGCCTTATCAGGTGAAACTGTATGATATGCCTTCATTGTTCGCGGGCAAACTTCACGCCGTAATCTGCCGCGCATGGAAAACCCGTGTCAAAGGCAGGGACTTATACGATTATATTTTCTATCTCTCTCGAAACGTTGCAGTCAATATGCCACACCTGAAAGCACGACTTGTAGACTCCGGATTTATCGACAAGGATTTCAACCTTACCCGCGAAGCCCTGATTTCCATGCTGAACGAACGCTTCTCGGCAATTGACTACGAACAAGCCAAACAAGACGTAATCCCCTTTATCAAAGACAAAACAAAGTTGGACATTTGGAACACGGAGTTCTTTACGGAGATTACGAAAGGATTAAATGCTTAAAAGTCTTGAACTGTTAAGATAAGGAGAATGATTATGGGAAAAACGTATGAATATTGTTATGAAGAAGCAATTGGCATAAATAAACTAAAGGATGCTTTGAGTACTGCAGGTATTATCATTCTCAAAGAAACATCAATTCAACATGGAACAAAATTTATTTTCCAAAATGGCGCTGCAATAATACTTTATTGTAGTAAGTCTAAAACTTCAAAAATTTATGTTGAAAAAGAAAACACAGAAATAGTTGCTTTTCTAGAAAACTTGTGTATGCAAGAAAAACGAATTGAGTCCATCCCTATCTATGCTAGTTTTACTGTCCATTCTGATAAATTTTTAGATATTAAACAAGCCATCATAAGTTCATTTGTTACTACAGAGAAACCAGCAAAAAAAGATACAATTACTTATATTTTAGATGTAACAGAAGAAAATTATCATATAACAGTTACTCAGTTTAATTCAGGAAAATTGTTATTACAAGGGATTGATTCTTTACTTGTAGATAAGATAAAAGAAATTATAAATATTTATGCTCCAATTTCTAACAAAGAAGAAGCCTTGACTTATGTTGCGAAAGAAAAACAAGCGGAAACTCAAAAAGCAATTGAACAAATTATTGGGTTTGACGAATATTGCGATAAAGCAAAAAAGGCGTTATCAACAGATGCTTATGACTATCTATCTTTAACAGATAAAAAACAAATAGTAACAGCATTTGGTCTTTTGCAAGCAATTAAAGAAAATTCTATTGAACTTCCTGTGTATAATCCTATAGTTTACCCTGTTGCTAAAGCCTTTGAGGGGTTTATATTAAAAATGATGATGGATAAACGGGCGTTTACATTAGAAGAATATCAAAAAAATCCAGAAATTGCTAATATCGGAAATTGGCTTAGAGGCGAAAAGTTTTCAAAGTATATTAAAGATATACGAAGGGATGGGGCAATCAATAAATCGTTAATTGCGGCATGGGAAGGAATTCGCTGTTTGGAAATGCATTCAGATCCAGCCAGGAATACTGATATTTCAGATCTTATTACTATTGAGCAAGCAGAAATGAAAATTGGAGCGGTATGCGATGCTATTACTACGGCTTACCATGTGATAATTAAAAATGGATATTCCGAAGAACAAATGCTTGTACATAAATCCTCTGTTTCAACAAGCAACAATGAGATTAAAGAAATTCCCATATTAGATTGTCATATTGGTACGGATGAATCTGGTAAGGGAGATTATTTTGGCCCTTTAGTTATTGCAGGAGTATATGTTTCTAAATATGAAGAACAAATTCTTGCTGAATTAGGTGTTAGAGATAGTAAAAATAATTCGGATAGTAAAAATTTAGATTTGGCTCAAAAAATACGTGAAATATTAGGAAAAGATAAATTTTCAATAATATGTATTGGACCAGAAAGGTATAACAGTTTATATGAAGAAATGGGGAAAAATTTAAATCGCCTGCTTGGATGGGGACATGCCAGAGCAATCGAAAACTTACTTGCTATTAATATGTGTGAGCATGCGATAGCAGATCAATTTGGCGATGAAACTATAATAAACAGTGCCTTAATGGAAAAAGGAAAACAAATTAAACTTTTGCAAACCCCAAAAGGAGAACGCGACATAGGAGTTGCCGCAGCATCAATTCTTGCAAGAGCTCGTTTTTTAGAAGAGTTAGATAAAATAGAAAAAACTGTTAAAATTCCAATTGCAAAAGGAGTTAATCCAGTTGTTGAAGAGGCCGCAAAGAAAATTTATTTTTCTGGTGGAATAGATAAACTAAAATGTTTTGTTAAACTGCATTTTAAAACAACACAAAAGATCATTAATTAAAAGGACTAATCTATGGAAAATTTAATTGAATTGCGACAAAAAACGAAGTCTCTTCTTCGTGATAGAAATCCTTCAATTGAAGATTACAATGAAGCTCTGCCTTTATGTAAGGAATTATGGGCGCATTTTTCCGACACTCAAGAATTTTGGGATGCCCATCAATACGCGAATTGCTTAAAAAAGTTAGGAGAACTTGATGAGGCAGAAAATGTATGCAGTTATATATATGAAACATATCACGATCAAAATCTACCCTCCTATCAAAAACGTCCTTTTTCCTACATATTAAATCTATACACATGGGTTATAAATGATAAATATGTCAAGTCCATAAGAAAACCTGATTATCCATATGAAGATATAGTCCTGAATAAATTATTTTTACTTCATGAAATTATTGAATTTGCAGGACAAGATAGTCAGCTCCCTTCATTTAACTATTGCGCATTATCTGTAATAAGAGTCTTAATCAAAACGAGCAAAAGTTACAATGGTAAAATGCTTTCTATTATCAATCTAATAGATCCTAAGGCATTGTCCTCCATTTCCACTCAATATACCGATCAAACAGGCAAAGAACGTGAAATGGCTTCTGATAAAGAAACCTATTTCCAGTTAAAATCGGATTTATTATTTCGTGAAAAGCAATATGAAGATTGTGTTTTATGTTGTACAACAGCAATTGATGAAATAGAAAATTTTCATTATGACAATGATATTTGGCTAGAACGTAGAGTTGCTTTAGCATTAGACAATCTAGGGCATATTGATGATGCTATAACAACATTAAAAAAACTAATTGTGATTAGTGATAAATGGTTTTTATTATATGAACTTGGAAAGTTTTATTTAAGAAAAAATGAAACAAATCAAGCACTAATTTTAATGTTACGTGCTGCATGTACAAAAGACCCTGAAAAAATGAAAGTAAAGCTAATCGAATCTATTGGTGATGTTTTTACTAGTATACAGGAAATAGAATTAGCTCAAGAAAATTATAATTTTGCCAGACAAATACGAGAAGAAAACGATTGGACTGTAAGCCAAACATTAAATAACAAAATCAGCGAAATAATGCCAATTCGGTTTTTAGATATTAGAAAACATTGGATAACAATCTTACATAATAAGGTAGGCGTAAAACACGGTCGCATAATAAAAATATTCCCAGGACACCGCGGCGGTTTTATACAAGCCGATAAACCGTATTACTTTCAATATAAAAACTTCTTTGGAAAATCTGATTTGTCTAAAGTTGGAGACAATGTGGATTTTATTATAGTTGAGTCTTTTGACAAGAAAAAACAACAAAATACGGAAGAGGCAGTTGCAATTATTCCTATAAGAAAATAATTACAACTTCCCCCTCAACTTCCGATAATACGGTATTATAGGAACATAGGAGAGCACTATGAGCATTATTGATAAAAAACAAATGACTGAAGAAGATATCAAATTGAATTTTATCACACCGGCGATTTTGGCAAAAGGCTGGCTGGATAAAATCACTATGGAAACTAAAGTCAAATTTACGGATGGGAAAGTAAATCTGCGTGGAAACAAAGTCAGCCGGGAAACTCCGAAAAAGGCGGACTATGTGCTTTACTTTGCAAAAAACAATCCGCTCGCCGTGGTTGAAGCAAAAGACAATAACCATAGCGTATCTTTCGGCATGCAACAGGCAATGCTCTATGCTCAAATGCTCGATGTTCCGTTCGCATATAGTTCTAACGGCGATGCTTTTCAAGAGTATGATTTTATTACAGGGATCGAACGAGAAATAGGTTTAGATGATTTTCCATCACCTGAGGAGCTTTGGGCTCGTTATCAAAATGAAATAAATAATGGAAAAGGATTGTCAGAAACAGAGCGTATGCTTATCGCTCAGCCATATTATACAAGTCAAAACACCTATCCCCCTAGATATTATCAACAAGTTGCCGTTAATCGTACCATGAAAGCGATTGCCAAAGACCAACAGCGTATTCTTCTTGTTATGGCAACGGGGACCGGAAAAACTTATACGGCTTTTCAGATTGTCTACCGACTGCTGCAAAGCGGGATAAAACAAAAAATTCTTTACCTTGCAGACCGCAACAATCTTGTCGATCAAACAATAAGCGGGGATTTTAAACCGCTTGAAAAGGTTATTCATAAAATCAATTTTGCAAGAGATGATCGCACCACGATTACCTCTCATCAAGTTTATTTTTCGCTCTATCAGCAATTAGTTGGAAACAAAACGACAGAAGAAGAAACAGACGAGGAAACGCTTGCTCACTATAAGCAACTATTCGATAAAGACTTTTTTGATTTAATTATTGTAGATGAGTGTCATCGCGGCAGCGCAAAAGAAGAAAGCCGTTGGCGTAAAGTGTTGGAATACTTCTTTTCCGCAACGCAAATTGGTATGACAGCCACGCCGAAGGAAACGGCGTATATTTCCAACATAGACTACTTTGGAGAGCCGATTTATAAGTATAGCCTGAAAGAAGGTATTGACGACGGCTTCCTCGCACCTTTTAAGGTCATACGGATAAAGACAGATATTGACGAAGAGTGGCGTCCGCGCAAAGGTCAGCGCGATATTTATGGTTACGAAATTGAAGATCGCATTTATAATAACAGCGATTACGATTACAATATTATCATTCAAGATCGAATCGACATGGTCGCAAATGAGATTACAAATTATCTCAAAGCGACCGACAGAATGGCAAAGACGATTGTATTCTGTGCAACGGAAGACGCGGCGGAACGGATGCGTGTTGCTCTCCGAAAGTTGAACGCCGATATGTGCGCCGAAAATCCGGATTACATCGTGCGGATTACAGGTAGCGACGAGTATGGAAAGAGTAAGCTTGATTATTTTATTTCCGTATCTGCCAAATACCCGGTGATTGCCACTACTTCAAAGCTCCTTTCCACTGGCGCAGACTGCAAAATGGTAAAACTGATCGTCATTGACGAAATGATCGGTTCAATGACAGAATTTAAGCAAATTATCGGTCGCGGTACAAGATTACGCTATGAAGACGGGAAAACGCACTTTGTAATTATGGATTTCCGTGGCGTAACCAGATTGTTCGCCGATCCCGATTGGGACGGCCCGATTGAACAAGACGAACAATTTCGACACGTCGACCCCAAAGAACCTGACGGCGAACCGGTCATTATGCCTGCGCCCCCTGTAGAGTCGAAACATAAGTATGTGGTCGATAGCCGCGGCTGCAAAGTAACGATTTCGCAGCGAATGGTTTCCGTTTATGATACGGACGGAAAACTATTGCGGCAAGAAAGTATCATTGATTATACAAAGGCAAATATCTATGGAACATTCTCTTCTTTAGACAATTTTATTTTGCAATGGTCTGCAGAAGAGAAAAAGGCTAAAATCCAAGAATTGTTTAGTGAACGCGGTATTGACTTGGAACAGGTCAAAGCGAATGAAGGTATGAGTGATGTTGACGACTTTGATTTTATCTGTCACATTGCCTTTAATCAAAAACCTTTGACGCGGCGGGAACGCGCTGAAAACGTCAAAAAGCGCAACGTATTTGCGAAATACGGCGGCGAAGCAAGGGCGGTGCTGGAAGCGTTACTGGAAAAATACGCGGACAGCGGTATCTACGAAATCGAGGATATGGATATTCTCAAACTCGATCCGTTTGTAAGGTTCGGCAAACCGGCAAAAATCGCTCAACTCTTTGGAGGAAGAGAAGGTTATATACGGGCAGTAAGAGAGCTCGAAAACGAAATTTATAAGGCGGCATAACAAATGAGTAATATTTCAGGATTTATCAAACGTTTGCGCGACATTATGCGCAACGATGCAGGCATCAACGGCGACGCACAACGTATCGAGCAGATCGCTTGGCTTTTGTTCTTAAAGGTCTATGACACTAAGGAGCAGGACTGGGAATTTGAAGATGAAAAATATCTGTCTATTATTCCCGAGCCTTGCCGTTGGCGAAATTGGGCGCACGAGGAAGGCGGAAAAGGAATGACCGGTGATGCGCTTCTTAACTTTGTTAATAACACACTCTTCCCCGTCCTCAAAGGCAAGGATATAAAAGATCCCAACGGCAATGTGCTCATCAATGGTGTACAGGTCGATCCGTCCACCCCCATCAAAAAAGCCATTGTCAAGACGACTTTTGAAGATGCAAACACCTATATGAAGGACGGCGTTCTTCTGCGGCAAGTAATCAATGTCATAGACGACATCGATTTGACCGATTATGAAGAAAGCCACGCTTTCGGTGAAATTTATGAAACCATTCTGCGCGAATTGCAGAGCGCCGGTTCGTCGGGCGAATTTTACACGCCACGTGCAGTTACCGATTTTATGGCCAAGATGATCAATCCCCAAATCGGAGAGCACTGTGCAGACTTTGCCTGCGGCACAGGTGGATTTTTGATAAGCTGGTTAAAAGAGCTTGAAACCAAGAAGAAAAGTACCGACGACGTTGAAAAAATTTACAATTCCATTTACGGCATGGAGAAAAAGCAGTTTCCGTATATTCTGTGTGTAACCAATATGTTGTTGCATGACGTGGATACGCCGCGTATTTATTACGGCAATTCGTTATTGCATAATGTGCTGGATTATACCGAAAAAGACAAATTTGAAGTTGTTCTAATGAATCCACCTTATGGCGGAAACGAAAAGGCAGACGTGAAGAATCATTTCCCGTCCGATTTGGCGAGTAGCGAAACAGCCGATCTTTTTATGTCGGTCATTATGTATCGTTTGAAAGATAACGGAAGAGCCGCCGTTATATTGCCTGACGGCTTCTTGTTTGGTACAGACAATGCAAAAGTATCAATTAAAAAGAAACTTTTCTCCGAGTTTAATTTGCATACGATAATTCGTATGCCGGGCAGCGTTTTTGCTCCGTACACTTCTATCACAACAAATATCCTCTTCTTTGATAAGGTCCACCCTACCAAAGAAACTTGGTTTTATCGTTTGGATATGCCCGAAGGCTACAAGCATTTCTCTAAGACAAAACCCATGAAGCTTGAGCACTTCCAGCCAGCCATGGATTGGTGGAATAATCGCGAAGATATTGTTGTTGATGATGCTCCGAAGGCAAAAAAATATACGGTTGAAGAGATTGCTGCGCTCGGTTACAATATCGACCTTTGCGGGTTCCCACACGAAGAGGAAGAAATCCTTGCCCCACAGGATTTGATTCAACAATATCGTGAAAAACGCGCAAGTTTGGATGCGGACATTGACCGAGTGCTTACCGAAATCATGACGCTTTTGGGGAATAAAGAATGAAAGCAGAACAATTAAGAAAATCAATCCTTCAATTAGCCATTCAAGGTAAGCTCGTCCCGCAAGATCCGAACGACGAGCCTGCTTCCGTATTGCTTGAACGCATACACGCCGAAAAACAACGGCTGATAAAAGAAGGAAAAATCAAGAAAGATAAGAACGATTCCGTCATCTTCAAGGGTGACGATAATCGCTATTATGAGAAGGTAGGCAAAGAAATCGTTTGTATAGACGAAGAAGTTGCTGATTTTGATATACCTGATAGTTGGTGTTTATGCCGTATGAGTACCATAGCAAACGTCTATACGGGCAATAGTATTAACGAAACTGAAAAGCAAAGAAAATATGTTGGTTTATCCAATGGTTATAATTATATAGCTACAAAAGATGTATCTTTTGAGCACGCTATAAATTACGAAAACGGTGTCAAAATCCCATTTAGCGAAATTAATTTTAAAGTCGCTTATAAAAATACGCCATTATTATGTATTGAAGGCGGTAGCGCGGGAAGAAAAATTGCCATATTAGAACAAGATGTATGCTTTGGTAATAAACTCTGCGCGTTTCAATCATTAGGTGTAAACCCTAAATACTTATATTACTACTTGCAAAACCCACTATTTATTCAAGTATTTAAATCTAAAACTACAGGAATTATTGGTGGTGTAAGTGTAAACACTCTTAAAACTTTAATTTTCGCTCTTCCGCCACTTGCTGAACAGATACGTATTGTAGCGGAAATAGAAAAGTTTGAACCGCTGATTGCCGAATACGACAAATTGGAGCAACAAGCTACAAAGCTGGACGATGAGATTTACGACAAACTTAAGAAATCCATTTTGCAGTATGCCATTCAAGGGAAACTCGTTCCGCAGAATCCGAACGATGAACCGGCAAGCGTTCTTTTAGAACGTATCCGTGCCGAAAAGAAAGCCAAACTTGGCAAGAAATATGTCGACAGCTATATCTATAAAGGTGATGATAACTGTTATTATGAGAAGGTGGAAAATTCAGTAAAGGAAATCTCCGGCGAAACCCCGTTTGATACCCCTGAAAGCTGGCAATGGATCCGCGTGGACAATCTTTTTCAACACAACACGGGCAAGGCATTAAACTCATTAAATTCGCAAGGTGTCTTGCATCCGTACATCACGACTTCAAATGTATATTGGGGG
>ERZ1643250.764-NODE-764-length-31642-cov-6.087473_pt1 | contig 31642 bp, 31 predicted proteins | sample MGYA00579262_ERZ1643250 | MGnify/ENA primary metagenome ERZ1643250 (study PRJEB29033, sample SAMEA4952265) | chicken gut metagenome | biome: Broiler Chicken; feature: Gastrointestinal Tract; material: Caecum | place: Ireland | collected 2018 | study: Broiler...
CGGTCATATTCCTCCGCGCACTGCCTGCGCTTTTCTTCCTCTGTCTTTCTTCCCGCTGCACGTTTCTTCCCTTCGGTCTTCTCCTGCCGCCCGTCCTCCTCAGCCGCCCCTTCCGCGCGCTTCACCGCGCGAATCAGAATATTCTTCGGCGTATGCTCCATGTCGATAAACTCCAGGATCTGGGTATCATAGCCCTGGCTCTCCAGAAGCCGGGCCCGCAGGCCGTCGGTCACAAGGGCCGCAATCCGCTCCTTCAGAAGTCCGTAGCCAAGTACCGGCGCCAGAATCTCATTTTCTATCTGGGCATTCAGCTCGTGCTGGCAGCAGGGAACGGACAGGATTACCTTTGCGTTCCATTTCACCGCCTTGCAGAGGGCATAATCCGTGGCCGTATCGCAGGCATGCAGCGTCACCACCATATCCACCTGCTCGCAGCCCTCATATCCGGCAATATCACCCTGAAGGAAGGTCAGTTTTTCATACCCGTATTTCCGGCTCAGCTCGCTGCATTTGCGAATCACGTCCTTTTTCAGATCCAGGCCGACAATCCGCACGTCCAGCCCCTTCCGTTCTTTCAGGTAATAGTAAATGGCAAAGGTCAGATAAGACTTCCCGCAGCCAAAATCCAGAATCGTAAGCTCCCGGTTCCGTGGAAAAGCCGGCAGGATATCCTCGATAAATTCCAGAAACCGGTTGATCTGGCGGAACTTGTCGTAGCGCGCGTGCACCACGCGGCCTTCCGCCGTCATAACTCCCAGATCCACCAGAAACGGAACCGGAGTCCCCTCTTCCAGAAGATACTCTTTCTTTCTATTATGCTCCAGGCTGGCTCTCTTTACACCGGAACCCGCGCTTCCGGGCGCCGCATTTCCAGAAGCAGCATTCCCGGGTTTCTTTTTCTCCTTTACCGTCACACGTCCTTTTTTGCTCACAAGAGCGGTCACATCCCCTCCCGCTCCGGACAACTGAAGCTGGCAGAAGACTTCCTCCATCCAGCCCAGGACCCGCTCCACAGCCTCCTCCCGGCTCATATTTTCATGAAAAGCCTGCGGGCCCTTAAAAATCTCCGCCTGAAACTTCAACCTGCCTTTCAGAAGCACAGGGCGGAGCCTGACCTTCTGCTCTTCCCGCCCTTTCCGCGGAGAGCTCAAGATCAGCCTTTCCAGATCCTGATTCATATATTTCTCAAGTAATTTTCTTAATTCTTCCATAATATACCTCAAATGACAAAGATATCTTCATTCTTGTCAATCGGTAGTATAGCACAAAGTCTTTCCGATTGCCATTGTAAAATGCGGGGCTCTGTGGTATGATAGTTGCAGTCTTTTGAAAAAACAGCCGCCCACAGAGGCGCTTACAGAAGCTGACCTGGAACCTGACTGACAAATCTATGAAAACATAAAGGAGAATCGCCATGCTGAGACAAGTATCCATATGCACACAAAATACAAAAGGAACTCTCCAGAACATCACCCAGATGCTGGCCGACGAGGGCATCAATATCTGGGGCTCCTGTACCAACGACGGGGCCGAGTTCGGAATTCACCGCATGATTGTCTCTGACCCGGAACATGCCATGGACATCCTGAAGGATACCGGCTATCTCTGCCGCATGACCAGCGTCATCGGCGTAGAGGTAGAGGACGAGGTCGGCAACCTGAACCGGCTTCTGAAGGCGCTGACCGAGAGCAATATCAATATTGATTATACCTATCTTTCGTTTAACCGTGACTCCGGTAAGCCGGTACTGATTTTCCACAGCGAGGATGCCCCGGAAGTGGAAAGCTGTATCAAAAATAAAGGATTTTCTGTGGTATAGTGACAGTAACAGAACAGCCAGCCGGGAACGGCTGGCTGAAATTATTCTCGTTGGTTTTTCTGTCTAATCTTCCCGATAAAGGAGGATTTATCGTTCTGTTCAATTCCGATTTACCGCTCTGTCTTATGTTTTATTGTACTATGTTCAAAGCTCAAATTCTACCCTCTTTCCCCATATACAGCAAGCGGCGATACTCCTTTTAAGAATATCGCCGCTTTCCTGCATCGTCTATAAACCTGTCGCGTCAAGACTTTTTCAAGACATTACTATTTTTCTTTTCTCCCGCTGCGAATCCGGCACACAGCCAGCCCCGCACAGCACACCGATACCCAGAGTACCTGTACCAGAAATACCAGATCGATACCGTTTCCTGCCTGCATTTTTCTACCTTCTTTCCAGATGGCCCAAACCCTGTCTTTTCTCCGGCTCCCGGAGATACTCTCTTCCTGCCAGACAAAGGTTCATCCTGATTCTGAACTTTATTATAGGAAACGGTTTGTTAAGTTTTCTATCCCGCATTTGAAAAGCTGTCTTTAAGCATTCGTAAATTTTCTGTGAAGTCCATGTATTTGATCAGACAGGGTTCTGGGATATTTTATATTTTATCAATGCTGCGGCATCCTCATCTATAATTACCGTCACATCCGGATGCAGCTGAAAAATTGACACCGGGAAGTCTTTACTAATCGGCTCAAAAAAGGCTCGTCTAGCAGTTTCTGCCTTATCTTTCCCTGAGAGAATGAATACAATGCTTCTTGCATTCATAACAGTTCTGGGGCCCATAGTAATATAATGATCCGGAATCCTGCTCTCATCGTCCGAATGCAGATCCTCATGCAGCAGCTGTATCAGAAGCTCTTCTACCACTCTGGTCCTATGCCTGTCTATCGTATGAACTCCTTCATTCCAGTTTTCAAAAGTCCCGGGCTGATTTCCACAGAAATGACCGTTGGTTCCAATCCCCATAACGACCATATCAAGGCCTCCATCCCTTTGAATCTGTGCATCTGCCTCTCTCCAGGTATCCTCCTCCAGATTATGAATACACTCTTCCCGCACCCCTGCATCTTTAAAATATTTCACATCCAGAGACCGTCTGCAGATTCCCACAGGATCATCTTTATACCAGAATTCATCAAAAATATAGTAATGAACTCCGTCAAAGCAATCCTTACCTTTTACAAACTCCGATAACATTTTATGTCCTTTGACCGGCGTAGTCCCTGTCGTAATCGCTATATTTACCCTGTTTCGTGAACTGTACATATACTTCAACATCTGCTGTTTAAATGCTTCTGACAGTTCATCCAAATCCTTAACCAAAACAAATTTCATTTTCTTATTCCTCGTTTAAAAACCATATACCTAGCATACGGAATTCATATAAATCAAATGCTGACGCGCTTCCTCTACTACTGCCATTATTTCCTCATCACTCATTTCTTTGTTTCTGAGTATACATTCTATAATGACCGGCAGATTAATCCCCGTTATGAGATGAATACGGCAGTCATTCAACATATGGGATACAGTCTGATTTACACTTCCCGAAACAATATCCGTAAAAATATAAATATAACTATCCTCTATAGAATTTACCATATTCTGAAGAGTTTCTGAAAACTCCTGATCCTCAACATATGCATCTACTGCATAGACATCTTGCCGCTTTCCAAGCAGCATTTCTATTGTGTTTTTGATGCCGGAAGCCATATTTCCATGTGTCGCTATGATATACTTCATGTTCTTAACCTGCTATGTGTGTATTTAGTCTTCTGCTGGCCCCGTCATTATCAGCCTTTACAACGCTCTTATGTAAATCCTCGCACAGCTCATATGCCAGCATTTCAAAAACCAGCATATACTCTAGAGGTGAAAAAAACGGGGCATCCACGCTCTCGATTCTAAATATGAGCAAATCAGTTTTTTCAATTTTACTGTTTTTCGATGTCAGCAGAACAACATTGCTGCAATACTCCGACGCCCATTCGCCAAGCTCGAGATTCCGTTCAAAGCCATCCCCCTGCGGAGCTATAATTATTATAACAGAATCCCTGTCTATTTGTGTAGTGGAGCGGTGCATAAATTCTTCCGTCTCATAAAAGATACATGCAATGTGTGCAGTTTCCGCTATCTTAAGGCCACCCTCCAGAACTGCTCCTTCATACTCCCCATTGGCCACGTATCGCATATATGGAACATGGAGCAGCATATTTTTATGCTCCGCATACCAATTTTTTGTGTCCTCAAAAATTACCGGCATATTTTTTGCAATCTCTTTCAGCTGCGACAGATATTTCTCACAGGTATCATAAGAAATCCTGCCTGTAACCAAACCGTACTCCAGAAAACACATGAATATACACAAAATAGAAGCGAAATGTCCTTTGGTTTCAATATAACTTTCTTCTGGTCCAGAGAACTTATAAATCACAACATCTGACAGCTTTGCAAGTTCTGATTCAATGTTATATGTAGTACAGATAACGGAAATCTTCTGCTCCCTGCATATGCGCGCCATTTCTATCGGTCCCGTCGTAGAACCGGAATGAGCCGGACAAATCATGCACAGCTCTTCAGAACTGTATTTTCCATTTACATTAAATCCTTCATTCTGAAGAAAGGCTGATGGATTCACAACCTGAACTTCCATTTCAAAATGATGCTCAATAAATTTCTTAAGTATGAGACCGATATAGATTCCCGAAGCCTGACCACTGAAATAAATTTTTTTAATTTTCTTTTTTTGGAAAAGAGAGATAAAGTCTTCTGAAACCCTCTCTCTTTTCCCAATAATCTCCATAATTGTATCCGGAATTTTCTTCAGGGTATTTAATAAAACAATATTCTCTTCCATCATTAAATAAGCCCCAGTGTCCCCAGAATAACACCTGCAATAATAATAATCACCATAAGAAGCGGTGCTTTCACATTTTTTTTGCGCATCAGCCACGCACAGAACAGTGTCAGCGCAACCGGTAACAGATTCGGGCAGATGCCATCCAATATAGTCTGCAAATCAATACTCGCCTGATCATAAGTGCACGATATGTTTGTTGTCAGAGATACATACGATGAAGTCAGCGCACCCAGAACCGTAAGCCCCACCGTTAGTGCCACATCTGTAACCTTTTTCAGCAGACCTGACGCAAGAACCTTTTCAATAAATCCGCTTCCCAGCTTATATCCGGAATGAATTCCATAATAATGACAGATATAATTAGGAACATTAAATATCAGAAAATACACAAGAATTCCTGCCGGATTTCCTGCTATTGCCAGCGCCGAGCCAACAGAGGCTGCAATCACACGGAAACCGCTTGTAAAAAACAGCGTATCGCCAATGACCGAGATCGGACCCATAATACCAGTCTTAATTGCCGTGATCATATCGCCCATGTTATTCCCGTTTTCTGCATTTTCCACTTCCATTCCCGCCATAATCCCTACAACCCAGGGCTCTATCTGCGGCGTGGTATTATAGAATTCCACATGTCTGCAAAGAGCGGCAGCCATAGCCTCTTTATCATCTTTGTATATTTTCTTAAATATCGGCGTCAGCGAATAAATAAAAAAGAGGTTATGCATTCTCTCACTGTTATACGAAATCTCAATTGGCATGGAGCGCCAGAAAACTTTATTCAAATCCTTTTTGGTAATTTCATATTTTTTTGTTTCTTCACTCATGGCTCTCCTCCTCTTCCTTCATAAACAGACGGTACAGCGCCAGACCCAGGGCAAGAATCGTAATCGCCATAACATCCAGCCCAAGATACGCGCTCAAAGCAAATCCAACAAAATACAGCGGAATAAATCGCTTGTCCCACATAATATTCAGCAACATAGCAAATCCTACCGCGGGCAGCAGACTGCTTGCTTTTTCAAGACCGTTCATAACTGTTTCCGGAATAACATTAATAACAGCAGAAATTGCGCTGGTTCCAAGCAAAATCGTAATAATTACAATCGCTGTCATCAAGGTGCATTTTATTACACCATATCCGATATGAAAGCGGTTAATCTTATCAATCTCCCCTTCTCTCGCCCAGCCATCGCACCGGTGCATTACATAAGAACCGAAAGTATTAAAAGCCGTAGAAATATATGCTCCTAAAATCGCTGCAGGAAGTGCGATAGTAATTGCGACTTCAAAGGAATTTCCAGTGGAAATCGCAAAGTAAGTTCCCAGAATCGCACCAATTCTCTCCTCTCCGCTAATCATGCCTGCATAAGGCAAAAAGCCCATCCAAGCAAGCTCCATCGTTCCTCCAATGATCAGCCCCTCTGTAAAATGTCCCATTACAAGCCCCGTCAGTGCCCCCACAACAATGGGACGATGCATATAAGATGCTCCTGCAACGTTATCTGCGCACCACGCAATTACATATACCAGTCCCAGTAATAATGCAGTCGTCAAAGTTGACATATCTGTATATCCCTCCCCCTAAAAGTATTTTTCTACAGAAACTTTTTTATCATCAGGCGCTACATAAGATTCAATTTTAATTCCCCTATCAAGCATTTTTTTCAGATATTCCTCGTCTTCAGGCGAAAAGCTCAGAGAGGGAGACACCATTCTTTTCCCCTCCCCTCCCTTCAGCAACGCTACATTCAGTTCTTTTAGTGCCGTCACTTTCTCACAAATTCTGTATGCATCCTTCGGTGATTCCACAACCAGCTCTATTTTTGTATTTTTGCTTTCATCCGCCAGCAAGTAAGAAGCCGCCTCATCCACACTGCAAATCTTCAGCCGGATCCCTCCCGAAGCGCTCATTTTCATCAGGCTCATGCGCAAGGAATCTTTTACAACCTCATCATTGGCGACGATAATCATTGTACACCCCAGTTTTTTCGGCCACGTCTGGGAAGTCTGAAAATGCAGCAGTCTGAAATCTACCCGGAACAAACTCACCATACACCTTTCACCTCCTACTGTTTTACTAACTGTTTTAAAATAATCTTCTTTTAAAACAATTATTTTTATCAAGAGCTCTTGTCTGTTATTATATCAGTTATCACAACTATTTTTGTACAATAATGATTTTTTAACAATACAGCTTGAACTTTTTACAGCTATAGCTGATATTTCCACAAAAGGAAAACCAGTGTCGACATTTTTCGACACTGGCCTTCCCTTTTTAAATATATGGTTTCACAATAGAATAAAAATATGCAATTTCATTTACCGGAAACTCTATCCGGTAATAATTCATAACCTCTGCAAAGCAGTTCTTAAATACTTTTGCGAAACGCTGTACTTCCCTGCTGTTTTCTTCTCCCCCTATATACGTCTTTTCCGTCTCTCTCAGAACCTGACGTTCTACAAGACAACTGATATGAATATACATCCCCACTTTTATTTTATTGGGAATCAGAGTTGTAAACTGACGTTCCAGCAAATCGATGGCCCTGGCTATTTTTTCATAAAGCTTTGTAGCATTTAATATTGTTACATTATCCAGAATGCTGACCAGAGAAAAATTTTTAAGCATATTGCTGTTAAATATCTCCATTTCCTCTCTGCTCATATATGGTGCCAGAACATTTGCTATCAGTTCAAAATCAGAAAAAGTTATCATATCCTCCAGAGAAACAAAGGGTACATCCAATCCTTTAATCTCTGTCATTCCCACTATTAGAATTACCTGATTATTTGCAAACACCTCATCTCTGTTTCCATTCTGAAGCAGTTTATTATAGGAATAGGGGATTATTAACAGTTCAATATTCCGTGGTATACTGCTCTTAAAAAGCTGGAGCACCCGCTCTGTAGCCTTTTCTCCAATCTCTGTTGCAAAAATAATAGAAGCCGGTCTGGATGCCGCCGGATGGAAACGCCAGAGAGAAATATTATCCTCTGCACATTCCTGTATAATCTGCTTCAATTCCTGTTCCTGTTTAACTCTTCCCGCTATATCAAGAGCCATTCTCGTATTTACATTATTAATGATCCCAAGATTTCTGTCTTTAAAATCTTTTTTCAAATCGTCCAGCTGTTCCAGAGAGCCCATATCCACCAAAAGAATAATATCTTTTTTGTATGTATATTTTTTCAGATAGTCACGTATCAATACCTTAACGCTCTGAAAAGATGCATCCAGTGGCATATCGATACCATCAAAGATATGAACACCTGTTATTTTATTCACAGTATCAGCCATAGATGACGCCGTGGAATATCCGTGTGCTGCAATCAGGCAATGATACTTTATCGATTCCAGCTCCATATTATAATAATGTGTATTTAACAAAATAAACAGAAAATCCGCCACATCCAGCTCCACATCCATTTCCTGCTTTATCCATCTTGATATTTCTCCAGCCACTTCGCATGCTGAGGAAAATCTCTCCTCAAAATATCTCAGGAGAGCCATCAGTTCATTCATATGCTGATCCTGCCAGACCTGAATAGCTCCGTTATTATAAGCCAAATTATATACTGCCTTTGCCAGAACATAGACGAATGACGCAGGCAGAAATATCTGATACTGATTAAAGATTGAATCCACAATTCTTTTGAGAGCGTTTTCAAAGGTTTTGAGGTAATTGTTATGAATTTTTCTGCTGAAAACCACATAATTATAATAGTCTTCCATTCTGGAAAAACATTCGTCCTCAAACTGATTTTCTGACAGTTCGCCGCTGCAAAATTCTCTGTAGATATTCAGAATCATTTCAAAATAAATGAATACCGAATCATTTTGACTCTCCTCTGCATAATCATCCACTTTGACATAAGAATCTCCATCACCGGCAATAAACTGTGAATTTTCCCAAAACACTGGAGGAAGATCATAAGACCTGATATATACCTGATCTTCAAAATCAACAAAAGCTTTGGCACAGAGAGAAACAATTGCGCTTTGCAGTTCCTTAATATTATTTTTGTAATGGTGGTGAATCAGCGCATAAAACACCCTGCCGGAAATGTAAATTTCCTTATGAATCTGTTTCTGCTCACGGGAAAACTGCTCAATAACTAAAGCTTCTCTTTCTTTGAACGAACGCTCTTTCAACGCAGGAATCTGGCAGCATATGGGAAGTTCATTTTTTAATATTTCTACTATATCTCCCTGTTCCACTGCAGTCAGAATAATCCTTGCTGAAGAATAACAACGCTTCTCCCCAAGCAGATAATACCCTGCTTTCAAATAATTCAGCAGCTGCTGCACAAAAGCTTCATCCGCATTCTGCATATTTTCGATAAGGAGAACTCCTTCTCTGCTTTTTTCCAACAGTCCCGAAATCACCTTTTTGTTGCTATCGCGGTATCCAAATATTCTCTGTCCGGTAATACTTCCACTTTCATTTTTAGAAAGTGTATAACGATACAAAGTCTTTTCCTTTACAATCCCCTCGTTAAAGCAATATCTGCTCAAAAGCTCCGCAAGATAAGTCTTTCCCGTCCCTTTTTCTCCCAGAAGAAGCACCGGAAGACCATTCGGCGGATAACTGACTGCAGATACCATCTGATGAATACAATAATTCAGAGAGCCATCGCTCCCAATAGCATTAATAAAGATACCCCTATCCAGAAGTCTGCTGTCCAAAAGCTCCAGTAACTCTTCTGGACTTTCAAAATAAACCTCTTTAATAACAATTCGAAAGGTCTTTTCTATTATTTTTCTGCTCAGAAAATATACGGGTCTTGTATTAATTTTTATCAACAGACCGCTTTTAAACATATCATTCAAATATTGGCTAATCAGAGAACGGGAAACAAAATTTTCTTCCGCAATGGCTTGCGCACTTCCCAATAATTTTTTTGATGTGCAAAACTGCTCTGTGCACTCGTCAATATATTTGCAAATACTGGTTTTGATCTTATCCGACATATCCTCACCCCATTAAGGAAATATCTGGTTTTCATGCTTAAAAGGTAGGATAGCGCCGGCTGGCAGAAATTCTTCTGCCAGTCGACGCTACTTTATTTCTACTCTGTTTTATTTTACTCCAGCATTGTCAGCGGATCGACCTGCGAACCATTGACAATAATTTCAAAATGCAGATGCGGCCCGGTGCTTCGTCCGGTATTGCCGCTCAGCGCAATCCGCTCGCCCTGCTCCACAGTCTCGCCTACAGATACCAGCACACGGCTTAGATGCGCGTAACGCGTCTGATTTCCGTCCGGATGGCGGATCGTGACGCAGTTTCCATAGCTGCTGAACCAGCCCGCCTGAGTTACAGTGCCGCCGCAGGAAGCGAATACCGTGGTTCCCACCGGGGTCGCCCAGTCCACGCCTTTGTGCTGACGGCCCCATCTCCATTTGAAGCCGGAGGTGAAGGTTCCGCCTGACAGGGGCTTGATATAGGTGGGCGGCGTCTGGGTGCCGCGCTCGATGATCTCCGGTACCGGCTCGGTCATCACAGTCTCGGCAATAATCTCCCGTCCTGTCTCCGTGCCGTTCTCCCGGGTAATCAGAGCGGTGACCTCATGATGGCCGGCCACAGGCTCCTGGCGCACAACTGTATCCGTCGTGTACCATTCGTCATTGTCTATATACTGCACCTCGGCGTAGTAGTCTTCCTCGTAGGTGGACTCTTCCACTGTGGTTACGGTCAGTTCCGGCTCCGGAACCGTAATGATGATCTGATCGCCGGGATGAAGCACCGTATCCTCCGACAGTCCCTCGTTCAGGGCCAGCACCTCAGCCACCAGCAGTCCGTTGCTGTTCGCAATCACCGACAGGGTGTCGCCGCTCTGGACCTCATAGACCGTATTCTTCGCCGTCTCTTTGGTGACCAGTTCAATGGCCTCGTCCGTAGGCGTGATCTGATCCTCAGAAACATAAGCCTCCGCAATCTCCACCTTTTCACTGAAATCCACGTCCCGCAGGCCGTCTCCGGCTACTTCGGTGGTGTTCTCTTCTTCCTCTTCGGTGTTCTCAATATTTTCAGCCGTCACCGTCTCTGTGATGACATCCTCTACCGCGTAGCTTACATCAAAGTCTCCGATGCCGGCGCTTGTTCCGGGAACGGAAGCGATGCCGGCCGGCGCCGACTCCTCCTGTTCTTCCGCCGTCTGCTGCTTCGATACCTCCACCGTATAGACGTTCAGCTCTCTCTCCGCGTCAGAGACGATGCTGATCTGAAATTCATTTTCTGTATCATACCGATCCTTCGCGGCATACAGCACGTCCATCACGTCCTGGTATCCGCCCAGCGTCACTGTGAATTCGTTGATTTTCAGCTGATAGGCTTTCTTTTTCGCAGTGGCCACCACGTTCTGAAGCTCCTGGTAAATGGCTTCTGTCAGCGTCTCCGGGTCCATGGTGCTTCCGAAAATCTTCGGAATCTTATCCAGCTCATATTCCACGTCCGCCAGCACCAGCCCGTCCGTCTCCCGGGAAATCCGGGCCCTGGCCTCCAGAAACGCATTCTCCACCACGTCCGGATTGCGCACGGAACCGACCACCTTACCCTCCAGCGTCACTTCGTAATAGCTGTTTCCATTGCCGAAACCGCTGCCCAGAAGGGGAACTCCCACCAGCATACAGCCGCAGGTGATCGCCATGGCCTCAATAAAAGTCAGTTTGGATCTTTTATTAAAAAATAACTTTTTTCTGCTCATTCGCTCTTCATTCTTATGTAATACTTTTGTAACATTTCTTATTCTATCAGCATTTTCAGCGCTTGTAAAGTTTTTTCTAAGGTTTCTTCCACATTCAGCCCGTCTTCCTCTACTGTCACATCCGCATACCGCTCATAAAGGATGGTTCTCTCCTCATAGAGTCCCTTTAAAGTCTGGCCCTCCCGAAGCACCACGCCCCGGCCTCTGATGTCCCGCAGACGCGCTTCCACAGCCTCATAGGAAAGGCTGAGATAGACAATGACGCCAATCTGTCCCAGATGCTCCATGGCCCCTGCCCCGTACACCACGCTTCCCCCGGTGGCAATCACGGCTCCTTCCGGCTCCAGCCCCGCGTTGACCCGCTCCTCAACAGCCAGAAAGCCGTCCGGCCCCTCCTGTTCAATGATCTCACTGAGCAGACGGCCTTCTTCCTTTTGTATGACCAGATCCGCGTCGATGAAGTCCTTTCCCAGAACCTTCGCCAGTATGACGCCTATGGTGCTCTTTCCCGCTCCGGGCATTCCGATCAGCACTACGTTCTTTTTCATCCTTCTTCTTCCTTTTCACACTCCAGCCAAAGCTTCCGCAGGGCTCTCCCAGAGCCATATAGGTTCCATGGGAATAAGCGATAAGCCCTGTCTGATTGAGCTCAAAACGTCCTTTTTCGTTCAGATATTCTTCATCCACCGACACGCCGAGAACCTCCGCGAGAAACATATGGTGGGAACCCAGTTCCTTGATCTCCGTGACCCGGCACTCGATATTCACCGGACTTTCCTCAATCACAGGAGCCAGCTTCAAGTGCTGCGCTCTGCCGGGCGTCAGCCCCGTCTCTTTGAATTTATCCACATCCCGCCCGGAACGGACACCGCAGTAATCCGCGGCCCATGCCAGCTTCTTTGTGGTCAGATTAATGACAAATTCTCCCGTCTCCCGGATCATATCATAAGAATACCGTTCCGGCCGTATGGACACGGATACCATAGCAGGGTCGGAACAGATTGTTCCGACCCATGCCGCTGTAATAATATTCGGTTTTTCTCCATCCCTGGCGCAGCTGACCATGACTGCCGGCAGGGGATAGAGCATATTTCCCGCTCTCCAGTGTTGTTTTTTCATATTCACCTTTCCCCCCAGGGGGTCTTCTCTTCCGGCTCCGCCGGAATTCACCTCACCCCCCAGGGGGTCCTCTTTTCCGGCTCTGCCGGAATTCACCTCATCTCTTCCATCTGCTGAATCATGCCCGCCAGAGCAGGTATCAGCTGCTTCTTTCTGGATACCAGGCCCTTCAGCTCATAGCAGTCGCTGTCATCGGGCAGCTGAAACGCTTCTTTTACCAGAGTATCCGCATTGGCCCCGCAGCAGAGCAGTTCTGTAGTCTCCCGGATAATATTGGTCAGCATGAAGAAAATCATATTGAGGCCGCTTTCCTTCAGGGCGGTGGAAATATAGGGCACGATCTTTTCCCTGATTTCCTCCAGCTCGATAGCGTTCATGGAGTTGATCTGGCCTACGCCGAACTGAATATTTCCCACGCTGAACCGCTTGAAATCCTGGAAAAAGATCTCTTCCGCTGTCCGGGCGCTTAAATTGCTGCCTGCGGAGAACATATCCACGGCCAGGTCCTCAATATCCACATCCGCAATCTTCGCCAGGCTTTCCGCCGCCGCCTTATCCACCGCCGTGCAGGTGGGCGAACGGAACATGAGCGTATCGGAAATGATGGCCGCGCAGAGCAGGCCCGCGATCTTCTTCGGGATCTCCACGCCCTTTTCCTGATACATCTGATACATGATGGTAGCCGTGCAGCCCAAAGGCTGGTTCCGGAAAAAGACGGGCGCCATAGTCTCCAGAGAACCCAGCCGGTGGTGATCGATGATCTCCAGGATCTCCGCATGCTCGATTCCGTCCACTGCCTGGGACTCCTCGTTATGGTCCACCATGATGACCTGCTTGCGCTTCAGATTCAGCAGGTTCCGTCTGGAAATCATACCCACATAATTGTCGTCCTTGTCCACAATCGGGAAATCCCGGTAGCGCTTCTGCCCCATGATCTCCCGGATATCTTCCGTCTTCTCATTCACATTGAACACGGTCAGGTTGTCCGATTTCATAAAGTACTGAATGGGCATACTCTGATTGATCAGTCTGGCTGCCGTAAATGTATCCAGCGGCGTGCTGATTACTACGCAGTTGTGCTCCTGGGCCAGCTTCTTGATGGTTATGGACACCTTGGCTCCCTCGCAGACAATGATGCAGCCGGCCTTCATCTCGATGGCGCAGAGCTGGGATTCATAACGGTTGCCCAGGATTACCAGGTCCCCTTCCTCGATATAGTCTTCCATCAGATCCGGATTGGCCGCGGCAATCAGCACCTTGCCCTTATTGTAATAATCTTCGGCAGAGCCTACCAGAATCTCGCCTTCCAGCGTATCAATGATGTTGCTGTACTGGGTATTGGCCTGGGCCAGAATCTTGCTGTCATACACATCCATATAGGAGGTGGTGATATCTCCAATAGTAATCAGGCCTTCCAGCTTTTTCTCCTTTGTAATCGGCAGCGTCACCACACCCAGCCGCCGCATCAGATTCCAGGCCTGCTTCAGAGAGAGATTGCCGCGCACGCCTTCCGTCTTGCGTATCTCAATATCTCTCACCTGAGTCATCACATCCGCCACATACACGGGTGCCTCCGCCTGAAAAAAGTTCAGCACATACTGGGTCTCCTGATTCAGTTGTCCTGCCCTGGCAGCGATATAGCCGCCTCCCTCCACCTGATTTTTCAGGTAGGCATAGGCCAGCGCCGAGCAGATAGAATCCGTATCCGGATTCTTGTGTCCGATGATAAATACCGGTCTTGTCAAATCCTTCTCCATGATTTTTCCTTTCAAGATGGGCGTTTTCACAGCGGTCCGGCCCGCCCGGACCGCTGCCCGCTTTCCGCGTAAAGATACCCGTTTTTTCTTATTTTAACATCATACGCCGCAGCTTGGCAAGAACACTCTGCCCGATACGACGATAGAGCTTATCGGCTTGTTTTATATATTTTGCCCTAATTTTTGACTTGTCGATTAAATATTTTGTGCGTTTTCACAATAAGTTCACATTTTATTCACACTTTGTTCATATTCCATTGTTATACTAAAACCATCTTAAGAGAAGGGCTTTTCAAAAGGAATTCTCTTAGAACAGATGTAAATGCTTTCACTACACATATAGATAAATTTTTTCATAATAGCCTCGGCGTACCTGGTACGTCGGGGCACTCCTCATTTTATAAGGCAGGCCGCCAGGTCACTGACAGCCTGCCTGTTCTATTTCGTCATACCCAGATGGAAAAACACACGTCCCGTAATTTCTTCTTCCTTTACCACTCCGAAGCTTCGGGAATCCAGAGAGTTCTCCCGGTTGTCTCCCAGCACAAAGTAACTGTTTTCCGGAACAGCATACGGAAACTCCACGCCGTCCTGGACGGGAAGGGTCTTACCCATGCCTGCCAGCCCCTCCTCTTCCTCTCCGTTCACCAGAAGGGCGCCCTCCTCCGACAGCTCCACTGTGTCTCCCGGCTCCGCCACTACACGCTTGATGTACTCTATGTTATCCGAACGGTGGATAATTACAATATCGCCCGGCTGATACGCCTGATCCAGCCGGTAAAACACCACCAGTTCTCCGTCTTTCAGGGAAGGCTCCATGGAATGCCCGCTCACAAATGCCAGACCGATGCAATAATGAAAGATAATGTAGACTGCCGCGACCACCACGACACACTCCACCAGAAAACGCTTCCACTCGCGCCTTCTCTGGACCTTTTCTATCTTTCCCTCCAGAATCTCTTCCACTGACTGCTTACCAACTTTTTTCATCTGTGTTATCCTGCCTGTTCTTCTCCCTCTGCAGCCTTTACCTTGCTTTTCAGCATATGAAGACGTTCTATCAGCCTGTCCATCTCCTCACGCACCATGGCAAGCTCCCTGTTCCTCTGCTCCGTCTCTTCCCGAAGCTGCGCCTCCATCTCCCGGCGGATCTGAATCCTTGCCCGGACCACTTCTTCATCCAGCTGCTTTCTGGCCTCTTCCCGTTCCTTCTCATGCTGCTTTCCGGCTTCTTCCCGCTCTTTCTCGAGCTGGGCTTTTGCTTCTGTCCGTTCCTTCTCAAGCTGTTCTTTTATTTCCGCTTTTTCTGTCTCCAGAGCTGCTTTCAACTGGTTCTGCTCTTCCTCAAGCGCAGCCTGAAAGTCCGCTTTTTCCTGTTCCAGCTGCTCCTTCAGGGCCTCCAGCTCCTCCTGATGCTGCTTTTTCACCTGCCCCAGCTGGCCCCGCGCCTGATCCCGCATCTGCTGGGCTCTGGCCTGATACATGGAATTCAGCTTCTGCATTTTCTCAAAGACATCTTCCTTCTGAAAACCGAACAGACTGCCTTTCAGTTTCATGTTCTTCAGGAAATCACTGATCTCCGGATAATCCACGGTAGTTACGCCCGGTACCACCTCCGGAACCTCCAGCGGCGTGTATTCTGCCGAATCCTGCTTCTCTTTTTCCTGCATCTCCATGCTTCATCCTCCCCCTGTCTGTCCGCTGCTCCTGGCAGACCGTGTTTTCTCCATCATACCCTGTAATCCTGTATTTTGCAACCTTTATTCTCTGGCAGACACTGGACTGGTCAATTTTTCAAAAACTGGATATTTGAAAACAGCCACTTTCCCGTTATAGTAGCGTAAACAAGCGCAGAAGGGCTCCGCCATCGGACCATTTTCTGCAGACTGACTGCTTAAGGAGGTAACGAATTATGTACGACATCATGACCCCCGGGCCCACCCAGGTCCGTGAAAACGTGCTGGCCGCGCGGGCTCTGCCCTGTACCAATCCCGACCTGGACCCGGATTTTTTTACTTTCTATAAAGAAACCTGCGAGCTCATCAGCTCTCTTCTGCACACCGGGAATCAGACTCTGATTCTGGATGGCGAGGGAATCCTTGGCCTGGAAGCCACCTGCGCCAGCCTGACTGAACCGGGCGACCGGGTGCTGGTCCTGGACAATGGCGTCTTCGGAAAGGGCTTTGCGGATTTCGTGCGCATCTACGGCGGAGAGCCTGTGCTTTACACCACAGACTATCGCCACACCCTGGATGTGGACGCGCTGGCCGCTTTTCTGGAAAAGGACCATGACTTTAAATATGCCACTGTGGTCCACTGCGACACGCCCAGCGGTATGCTCAACGACATCTCCCGCATCTGCCCTCTGCTGAACTCCTGGGGCATCCTGACCGTCGTGGATTCTGTGTCCGCCATGTTCGGCGAAGAGGTCCGTGTGGATGATTTCTGCATCGATCTGCTCTGCGGCGGCTCCCAGAAAGCTGTCTCCGCTCCTCCGGGACTGACCTTTGTGACAATAAGCCCGGCTGCCTGGAAAACCATGAAGGAGCGCAGGACTCCCATCGCCTCCTTCTATGCGAATCTCCTGGCCTTCGACGGCTATTTTGAAAAGCAGTGGTTTCCCTACACCATGCCCATCAGCGATATCCGGGGACTGCGCGCGGCCTTTGAAAATATTCAGGCCGATCCGGATATCCTCGGCCGCCACGCGCGGATCGCGCAGGCAGTACGGAAGGCTCTCACCGAATGCGGCCTGACGCTTCATACCCGAGACGGCTGGTCCAACACGGTCTCCGTCTTCGACGTACCGGAGGGAACCACAGCTTCCGCGATTCTGACCACGCTCCGCGCAGACCACAACCTGATGCTGGCCGGTTCTTTCGACGTGCTGGAAGGCCAGGTCATCCGCATCGGCCATATGGGCGAAAACGCAAGAGAAGAAAAACTGGCGGCTGTCATGAAGGCGCTGGACGCCGTATTTGCAAAGCTCGGCGTAATACTGAACGGAAATCTGGAGGAGGTCTACAGACTCTGTCTTCAGTAGCATCGGTGTACCAGGGGACAATACACTCCCTTGTACACCGGGGCTAAACACACAAAAAGAACATCCTGCAGCCACAAAGCATCTCCTGCTCCGGACCCGGATGTTCTTTTTCACGTTCTATTGTTTCTGTTCCTGTGTTCTATCCGTCTCTTCTATAAAAAATAGGTTCCGCGGATGCATTCGTTCAGATTACCCGTATCCTTTTCACAGAGCATCTGGTAAATCCGTTCATGCGCTTCATACAGCTCGTCCGCCCGTCCGGACGTAATCATTCCGGAAACCGTATCGTAACGCACGCTTTCTGTCAGAATGCGGACGATATTGTTGATCTTGCTGACCATCACATTGCGCCCCATCTCCATAATCGTATCGTGAAACCGGTTATCCGCTTCAAAGGACGCCTGCAGATCCTGCGGTTCCCGGAAAAAAGCCTCCTTCATCTGCGCAAGCGCGCGGCTCAGTCCTTCCATATCCTCTTTTGTCTGCTTTTCCATGGCAAGCCGGAGGACGCCTGCCTCCGTCATCTCCCGCAGCTCCATCAGGCTGTCATAGGAATCTCCCTGATTCAGAATGATTCCGTATATCATGGGGTTGATCATGGATTCTGAGAAGCCATTGCACACAAAGGTCCCTTCCGGTCTGCGGATCTCCAGTACGCCCAGAAACACCAGAATCTTGATCGCTTCTCTCACCGAGTTCCGCGCCACCCCCAGGCTTTCCGACAGCTCATTTTCCGTGGGAATCTTATCTCCGGGGCGCAGTTCTTTCTGAATCATGGCCTCAGTCAGACTGTCTATCACCTGCTGTACGACGGAGGGATTTTTTACTCTTTTCAGCTCCATATCACAGCATCCACCTTTCCTGACATTTCATCCTATGTTGTATCTTGCTTTATTCTTCTCAAGTATAAGACTCCGGCACGTTTTCTGTCAAGAAAAAAGAGAAGGCCTTCTCCGTCCGCTTTTTTGCGGGGAAAGCCTTCTCTGGCAGTAAAAGCAAAAGGAACTACACGAACAGGCTGATCGCCAGACAGACCGCAAAGCCCGAGAGAGAAATGATGCTGGTGGTCGCTGTCCAGACTTTTAAATTCGTAACCTCATCCATATTAAAGTATTTTCCGGTGATCCAATAGGACGAATCATTCAAATGCGATGCCATGATAGCTCCAAAGCCGATGGCAGTCACCATCAGCGCGCGCATAGCGGGACTGACTGCCGTTCCCATGGCGTCCACCACGGGAGCCATCAGGACAGAGGTGGTAACAATGGCCACCGTGCCGGACCCCTGCGCCACCCGGATAAAAGCCGCCGTGATATAGGCCAGCGCCAGCACCGGCAGGCCGATATACTGAGCATAGCCTGCGATGACATCGCCCACGCCGGACTCCACCAGGATTTCTCCGAAGGCGCCTCCCGCGCCGGCTACCAGGGAAATCATTCCGGCAGGGAAAAGAGCTTTATCTACTACTCCCCGGAGCTCATCGACGGTAAACCCGCCCCTGATGCCGAAGAAATAAATTGCCATCACGCATACTATCATCAGCGCTCCAAAGGGGTGCCCCACCAGAGTCATGACCTGGCGAACAGGGTTTCCTTCCGGAAGAAGAAAGTCGCAGGCGGCTTTGCCGATCATCAGAAGCAACGGAAGCAGGAACACCAGGAGTACCGAGAGAAAACTGGGCGTCCTGTGATGTTTTCTAAGTTCCTGCTCCTGCTTTCTCTCCTCCACCAGATCCGGGTCCATATGTTTCGGCACCTCTATGTAGATCTTTTTTGATATAAATCCGCCATAGAGCACACCTCCTACGAGCATGGCCGGAACGGCCGCCACAAGGCTGAAGATAATCACCAGACCTACGTCCGCGCTTAATCCTACCACTCCTGTCATCGCGCCCGCCGCCGGAGGAATCGTGGAATAGGAGATGACCACACCCGCCAGGAAGGGAACCGCGTAGTACAGAAGACTGCGCTTTCCCGTTCTGGCAAAGCGGTAAATAATGGGTGCAAACATGATGAAACAGACTTCAATATAAATGGGAATAGCCACCAGAATTCCTATAAAGCCAAGGGCCCAGATGATATTCCGCTCACCCACCTTCCGGTACAGGGTATCCGCCAGATTCTGAACACCGCCGGAGATTTTCATCACTTCTCCGAACATGGAGCCGACGCCGATCACTACGGCCAGAAAGCCCAGAGTGCTTCCCATCCCCTTTTCAATCGTCTCAAATACAAAAGCAGGCGACATTCCGAAGGCCAGGCCCGCAATAACGCTGACCAGCAGCAAAGCCAGGACTTCATGCAGTTTCAGTTTCAGGATCAGAAACAGCAGCAAGGCGATGGAGCCCAGAACCACTGCTATGATACCAAGGGAAGAATCCATAAGAGAACCTCCTTTTTCATAAGTATTGGCTGAGGGTTATGGCATGGCTCCCGTCAGAGCCTCTAGTCCATATGTGAGCCGCCGTTAATGTCAATCTCTTCCCCCGTTATATAAGAAGCTTCTTTCGACGCTAGGAACACGATCGCATCCGCTACCTCCTGGGTCTCGCCGGGCCGTCCCATGGGGATTCCGGCAATGACCTCTGCTGCCTGCTCCTCCGGCATGCTCTTCCAGATCTCCGTGTTGATAAGGCCGGGGCAGACACAGTTCACCGTAATTCCGTCCTTTGCCACTTCCCGGGCCAGATTCTTGGAAAAGCCCAGAACCGCAGCCTTGCTTGCGGAATAATGCGCTCCTCCGAACACGCCGCCGCCCCGCTTTCCGGAGACGGAGCTTAAGCTCACGATGCGCCCGTAGCACTGCTTTTTCATGACCTCGCATACGGCCTGAGTAATCAGAAACAGACCAAACATATTGACATTGAAGATGCGCTTTATATCGTCCAGCTTCATATCCGCCACCGTTACCTTCTGAGATATGCCCGCGTTATTCACCAGCACATCGATGCGTCCGAACTTCTCAAGCACTTCAGCCACCAGCGCATCCACAGATTCCTTCTCGCAGAGATTCCCTGCGATGCCGTACGCCTTATACCCCAGTTCTTCCATCTCCCGCACATTCGCGTCAAGCCCCGCCTGGTTAATATCGCAGAGCACTACCTGCGCACCCTGCCGTCCAAACGTATGGGCAATCGTGCGTCCGATTCCCTTTGGAGAACCTGCTCCCGTAATTAGTACAACCTGTCCTGTAAAGTCTAACATTCTCTATCCCGCCTTTCTTCTATTTTAAACAATCTGAGACTTTTGCTCCAGCAGTTCTTCCGCCTGCTTCACAATATTTTCCGTTGTAATTCCGTTCATCTCCAGCAGTCTTTCATAGGGCGCCGACTGTCCGAACTGATCCTGTATGCCCACTCTGCGCATCCGCGCTCCGCCATTTTCCGATACCAGCTCCGCCACCGCGCTTCCCAGACCATTATAAATATTGTGGTCCTCTACAGTCACAATAGCCTTTGTACTGCGGATGCAGTCCAGGACCGCCTTTTCATCCAGAGGTTTTATTGTATGCATATCCAGCACCCGGGCGGAAATTCCTTTTTTCTGCAGATTATCTGCCGCCTCCAGAGCCAGGCGGACCGTGTCGCCGTTTGCGATCAGAGAAACATCGCCGCCTTCTCTGAGAATCTTAGCCTTTCCGATTTCAAATGTATCCTCTTCATCATAGAGCACCGGAACCGCGTCTCTGGTAAACCGCAGATAGACCGGGCCGTCCCAGGCAGCAGCAGCCTTCACGAGAGCCTTCGCGGAAGTATAATCCGCCGGCATCACCACTGTCATGTTCGGCAGAGTACGCATGATTCCCATGTCCTCGATACACTGGTGGCTGGCCCCGTCATTGGCAGGCGTCACGCCGCCATGGGAACAGGCGATCTTTACATTCAGCTTTGGATAACAGATTTCCTGCCGGATCATTTCACAAATTCTCATGCTTCCAAACGCCGCATAGGTGACCACAAAGGGAATGCGTCCGCAGGTAGCCAGCCCTGCCGCCACGCCCGCCCCGTTCTGCTCCGCGATGCCCACATTCAGATACTGCTCCGGCAGTTCTTTCCGGAACTGCCCCGTCTTGCAGGATTTTCCGATATCGATATCCACTACGTAAATATCCGGATTATCTTTTCCCAATTCAACAATGGCCTCTCCAAAACCATCTCTGGTCGCTATTTTCTTCTCTCCCATAATATCCTCCTAAGACGCTGTATACTGTCCGTCCAGCTCTTTCATTGCCTGTTCATACTGCTCCTGATTGGGAGCCATTCCATGCCAGCCGCATTCATTTTCCATATAGGAGACGCCCTTTCCCTTTATCGTATGGGCGTAAATGCATTTGGGCCGTCCATTGTCCACCGCTTTGGCCAGATCAATAGCCGCCACCACCTGCTCCATGTCATTGCCGTCTATTTCATAGACATCGAATCCAAACGCCTGAAATTTCTTTCCCAGATCGATATTCGGCATCACCTCGTCTGTCGTGCCGTCCAGCTGAAGACCATTGTTATCCACAAATACGATCAGGTTGTCCAGATGATATTTGTTGGCAGTCTGACATGCCTCCCAGATCTCACCCTCCTGACACTCTCCGTCCCCCAGTACTGCGTAGACCCGGTAATCCTTTCCACGCCGCTTGCCATCGATAGCCATTCCCACACCGCAGGCAAGACCTTGTCCGAGAGAACCGGTAGAGATGTCAATCCCCGGGCATTTCTTCATATCAGGGTGCCCCTGAAGGATGGAGCCCTCCTTTCGCAGCGTATCCAGTTCCTTTAAATCAAAGTAGCCCTTCATAGCCAGCGCCGCGTATTGAGCCGGACACACATGTCCCTTCGACAAAACAAAGCGGTCCCTGTCCTCCCATTTCGGATTCTTCGGATCAATCCGCATCTCCCGAAAATAACAGGCTGTCACAAAGTCAGCCGCCGACAGTGACCCGCCTGGATGACCGGACTGGGCTTTGTAAATCATACGGATTATGTGCTTTCGCAGATCCGTCGCTGTGTTTTTCAGCTCTCTGATACCGTTTCCGTTCATTGCTTTCCTCCTTGTTTTATATTTGTGTTTTCTTTTTTGTATAACGTAGGATGTTGAATATTCTATGTATTGATAGTACAATCTGACAGTCATTTTGTCAATCCATTTCTGCTTTCCATTTTCATTTTTGGCGGAATTAACATTTTATTTTTACCTTTTTTGTGCTTACTGCACAAAAAAGCCCCAGGATACAGCAGGTCTTCCTTTTACCTGTATCCTGGAGCTTAAAATCATCCAATTTTTCAATTTTCATCCGGCGTCCGAAGTCCCCTGGTATTCTTCTCCACCAGTCTTCTCGCTATCATAACCTGATGGCCGCAGCCCAGACATTTCAGCCGGAAATCCGCCCCGACTCTTAAAATCTCCCACTCGGAACTCCCGCAGGGGTGTGGTTTCTTCAGCTTTACAATATCTCCTACCTTATATTCCACTGAGCACCTCTCCTATATTTCCCTGGATCAGCAGGTCAGCCTGCCGGTCTCTGGGCGTCGCGTCCCGATTAATCAGCACCAGATGCCTGCCGGAGAAATAATCAATCAGCCCGGCCGCCGGATACACTGCAAGAGACGTACCGCCGATAATCAGCATGTCAGCTCTGGAAATGGCATTCACCGCTCCCCGAATCACCTTGCTGTCCAGTCCCTCTTCATAAAGTACTACATCCGGCTTGATGACGCCGCCGCAGCTGCATCTGGGAACGCCCTCTGACTCCAGAATATACCGGGCATCATAGGATGCGCCGCAGCGCTGGCAGTAATTCCGGTGCACAGAACCATGCAGCTCATAAACACATTTGCTGCCGGCCATCTGATGAAGGCCGTCGATGTTCTGAGTAACCACCGCCGTCAGCTTTCCACGCTCCTCCAGTTCAGCCAGTTTCTTATGGGCCGCGTTGGGCTTTGCGTCCAGACAGAGCATCTTTTTTCGGTAAAACCGGTAAAATTCCTCCGTATGGCTCACAAAAAAGGTATGGCTCAGAATCGTCTCCGGCGGATACTTCCACTCCTGATGATAGAGCCCGTCTGTGCTCCGAAAATCGGGAATCCCGCTCTCCGTAGACACGCCTGCCCCTCCAAAAAACACAATGGAGCCGCATTCCTCCACATACTCTTTCAGAAGCTTCACCTTATCCTGGTTCACAGCCATCCCTTCTTTCTCTTAATTACACTCTTTCTCAATATACCTTCTTTGCATGCACAAGGTATCTGTGTTCACCGCTCTTGGTACAGGTGGACAGCGTAATAATATAATCATCCTTTGTCACAGTCACCCCTGTATCATAGGAGGAACGGCTTTTCAGCGTCTGCAAAAACGTCTCATACTGCTCGTCCGGCGCAAAGCCAATCGTATAGCTGTCGCTCTCAGAGGGCGATTCATAAACGGAAAAAATCTGATATGCGTGCGTTCCGTCCGCCAAATCAATATACACCGTAGGATGCGCCACCAGATAAGAAGGCGATTCATAATTCTTCAGTCCCGCAAACATGGAACCGTTTTTCATATTATGTCCGTAAATAATAGTATGCAGATCTGTGAAATCCGCGCTGTTCAGCGTCTCTACAAAGATGCTTCCGGCACTGTTTATCTTCTTGCTGAAGGTATGATTCAGATAATAGGAATCATCTCCCGTCTGCATCAGCGGATAGCTGATTCCCGTCCCCGGGATCTCGATCCAGCCCACGGTATCCGAATTCTGCGCCTGCAGCTCGCTCAGGGCCACGCGCTGCACCCGTTCTTCCTCCGTGCCGTCTTCTCCCGTCTCCTCTGTTCCGGCATCTCCGGTCCCTTCTCCGTCCTCCGGCACCTCCGCCATCACATACTGCTGCAAATCATCATATTCATCCGTGCCGGCCTTATACTCCAAAAATATATCAGACAGCTGCCAGATACTCAAACCCAGCGCCGCCACACAGACGCACAGCACAATCAGCAGCGGTACAGGCATTTTTTTCTTTTTCTGTTTTTTTGCCATAATGACTCCTCACCTCTTCCTCATTCTATCAGACTGACCTGTAAAAAGCCAGAACAAAATTCCATTCCAGACAGGGACGAAACGGATTTCCAGGCCTTCAGCGGCCAGAACGCTCTTCTTCCGAAAGCGTTCCCAAAAGAATCCATTCCGGATACTCCGCAAAATCCGCTTCCTCCGAACAGGCTGCCAGGCTGTATTCTCCGCCTTCCAGCTCATACTGCCGGATATAACAGGCTTCCCTGCGGATATTCTGGGAAACCCGGATGACTGCCCCGCCCCCTTCTGATGACTGGGCCGTCTCGGCCTCTTCCACGGTACAGAAGGAATCCAGCCGCAGACGCAGGCCTTCTCCCACCGCTTTCAGAAAGCTTTCCTTACGGACCCAGAGATCATAAAAGGCTCTCTCTTTCATATCCTCCGGCTCTGCCGCAAGAACCTTCTGTTCCCCGGGATGAAATCTGCGGGCAATCCGTTCCTGATTCAGCCGGCTTCTGCGCTGCTCCACATCCACGCCCACGGTCTTCGCCCCGATAGCACAGGCCGCAAGTCTGCCGCTGTGGGAAATGCTGATGCAGATCTCCTCGTGACCCTTTAGAAAGGGCTTGCCGCGCTCGTCTTTTTCCACCCGGAATGTGCCCGCCAGCTCCGGATACTCTTTTTCCAGCGCCCGCATCAGAAGACGGCGCGCTGCTGCCGACTGGCTGCGGGCGCGCCTGCCGCCGGGACCGCCGGCCCCCTTCCCGGATTCTTCGGCCTCCGGTTCTATTGCGGCTGATTCCATTTCAGCCGGTTTCATTACAGCCGGTTCCGCTTCGCCCGGCTCCATTTCAGCCGGCTCCGGAATCTCAGCCAGATAGATCCGCACCATAGCCTCAGGACTCCGCCTGGGCGCCTTTTATGCCGGCTTTCTTTTTCTGCGCATCCAGCAGCTCCATCAGAGCCTCGTCGCTGTCAGAAATCCACACATCCTCTTCCTCTGCGTTCAGGCCCAGATATTCCCGCAGCGTACAGGGCTCGTCGCTGTTGCCCCAGTCTTCAATATATCGGTCTATTTCCTCAAAAGGAATCTCTCCGGCCAGATATCTCTCTTTAAACTTCATCTTTCCCTCCCTGCAGTTCCGCGCCGCGCGCAGGAACCGGATTCTTCTGCTATTATAACACGTCTTATCCATACCCACAAAACATTTCTGTATTGCGGCAGGTTTTTATTTCGCTTTTATTTCTGCTTTTATTTCTGCATTCCGGCGCTATTGACAGCCTGCCCCTCTTTGGCTAAAATAGCGTGGGTAAAACAGATCTATGACCGGATATTTCGGGTTTTCAGCCTCTTTTCCCTGCGGTCCCGGACACCGGAAGAAACAAATGTCTGGCTGAAACAGAAAAATACATCAATCAATTTACAGAAAGAAGGCTCTGTCATGGAAGTTACGCTTCATATGCTTTTAATCGTATGCCCCCTGGTATTTCTTGCGGGACTCGTCGATTCCATCGGCGGAGGCGGCGGCCTGATCTCGCTGCCTGCCTACCTTTTCGCGGGAATCCCGCCTCACATGGCTATTGCGACCAATAAACTTTCTTCATCTCTGGGCACTACCATTTCCGCTGCCCGTCTTTTCAAATATATGGATCTGCCTCTGGCCGGAGCCTGCGTCATCTGCTCTCTGGCCGGATCGGCCGCCGGCTCCTCTCTTGCGCTGACTGCCAGCGAAGCGCTGATTCAGTTCATGCTTCTGCCGGTGCTCCCGGTTGCCGCCTATTATGTGCTGCGCAAAAAAGATTTGAATCAGCCCAAACAGGAAAAACTGTCCCGGCAGAAGACATTTCTGATCTCCATGCCGGTCTCTTTTCTTGTAGGCATCTATGACGGTTTTTACGGTCCCGGCACAGGCACCTTTCTGATCCTTTTATATACCAGCCTGGCAAAACTGGACCTTCTTACCGCCTCTGCAAACACAAAGGCTGTAAACCTTGCTTCCAACATCGGCGCCCTCGCCGTCTTTATCCTGAACGGCAAGGTCTTTTTCGGACTCGGCCTGCCTGCCGCTCTCTTCTGCATCGCGGGCCACTACCTGGGCGCGGGTATGGTCGTCAAAAACGGAACGCGGATCGTAAAGCCGGTAATTCTGACTGTGCTGGCCATACTGTTCCTCAAAGTGCTGATAGGAGAGTAAGACAGATCCGTTCTTTCCTTTAGCCGGCGCCGGTACGGCGGGAGTGATTTCCCCGCCGCGCCGGCGCCATATTCCTGTCTTATTCTCTCATATCCGCGTTCCAGTCGAAGATAATCCCCGTCTGGGCATCCAGCTCAAACTCATATTTGATTCCATTCCAAAACAGTTCTCCCTCAAACCGGCTCCGCCCATCATCGCTTTCCTGCCAGATCTGCACCTCATCCGCAGAAGCCCCGCCTGCTTTGCCGGCCGCTATGCTTCTGGCCCCGTCTTCATCTACCGGCGAACCGCCAAGAGAATCCAGCCACTCTTCGTCCACCTCATAATCCGCTCCGACAATCCTCCCATCCGCGGAAGCTATCTCATACTCGTAATCGCCATAGTCTGTCTCAAACTCCACCTGCCAGATGGAAATATCGTTCTCTCTGTCTTTCTCTACTTTTACATTGTACGCGTCGTCCTCCGGCACCTCCGCATTCTCCAGCGCCAGCGCGAACGCGCCGTCCCTGTCTATCTCTCCGGCGGAAGCTTCCTCTCCCGTCTGTCCTTCCATTATCTGTGTCTCCTGTACCTGTACCGGCCCGGACTCCTGCTGCCCGCCGGAGGAAACCCGCTGTTCTCCGCCAGCGCTTCCACAACCTGTCAGAGCAAGGCAGAGCAGCGCCGCGCCTGCGGCTGCCGGCCATTTTTTTCTGTTCATACCGTTCTTCCCCCTTCCTGCGCCGCAAATTGCGGTTCTACCACTACTTTAACGGATTTCTCAGATTTTCACAACAGTTATCTTGTAAACCGCAGAGGGTCTATGGTAACATATCTACGTTCACTTTTTCAGATATCATCACCAGGTTTGTTTCAGGAGGTTTTCATGACAGATAAAAAGAAGCTGATCTTTGTTCTTATTCCGCTGGCAGTTGTTGTTCTGGCTGTCTTCTCGTTTTTCTATTCCAGACAGATCCGGCAGCAGCAGGACCCAATCACGGCTACAGCGTTCAAATTGAATACCGTAGTCACTATCACTGTTTACGACTCTCAGGATCAGGGGATTCTGGACGGCGCCCTGGCGCTCTGCGATGAATACGAACGGATTTTCAGCCGCACTTTGGAAGAAAGCGAGCTGTACCAGCTCAATGCCGGCACGCTGCCCCAGGAAAATGGAGCTTTTCTTCTGTCAGACTCCCTCGCGGATCTGATCTCCCAGGGACTTTATTACAGTAATCTATCCGGCGGAGCTTTTGATATCTCCATTGCTCCGGTATCCTCTCTCTGGGATTTCACCTCCGGAGAAGCTGTGCTGCCGGATGAGCAGACGCTTTCCGAAGCTCTCCCCCTTGTGGACCACAGCCAGATCTTTCTCGACGGAAACAGCCTGCGTTTTGGAATGGAGGGGATGGAGCTCGACCTGGGCGCCATCGCAAAGGGCTATATCGCAGACCGGATCAAGGATTATCTCGTATCCCGAGGCGTAGAAAGCGCGATCATCGACCTGGGCGGAAATATTCTCTGCGTCGGGGAACGCACCGACGGGACTCCCTTCCGCATCGGCATTCAGCGTCCTTTCGCAGACCGGAGCGAGACGGCCGCCATTGTGGAGATAGACGGGAAATCGGTCGTCTCCTCGGGAATCTATGAGCGGTATTTTGAAAAGGACGGCGTACTTTACCACCACATTCTGAACCCGGACACCGGCTATCCCTACGATAACGGCCTTGTGTCTGTGACCATTATTTCTGATGAGTCCGTAGACGGCGACGGCTTAAGCACCTCCTGTTTCGCCCTCGGACTGGAAAAGGGCATGGAGCTGATTGACAGCCTGCCGGATGTGTATGCGGTTTTCATCACAGAGGATGGCGGGCTGCATTTCAGCGAAGGCTTTGAGGATGCCTTTTCCGTGTCTTATGGGGAATAGAGCCTGCCTGGTCTGCTAAGCGCCCGGTCCATACAGAATATTCAGCAGGTTCCTACACTATTTTCTTCCCATGAAAAGAGGTCACTTTAAGCTGACCGGCCAGCTCTGCCAGATTCTCCTTCGTAATCCTTCCGGCGGCAACTACCTCCAGATTCGGAATGTCCTGAAGCTCCCGGATTCGCTCCAGTCCCGCCAGAGCAGTCTCCTGCTGCCCCGATGTCAAAACCCGGTCAATCAGGCCCTGACTGCTTAAGCTCCGGACCGCCTCCGCATAATCCGGCGTCTCATCTATGGCCTTATGGAACGTCACTTTCAGATCGCCCCTGCACTCCGCGATCTTCTTCATTTTCTCAAAATCCACCCGGTGATCTTCCCGCAGAATCCCGGTGGAGATACCGTCTACGCCCAGCTCCCGGCAGATGCGTATATCCTCCAGCATCACCTGGAATTCCGCGTCGTCATAGACGAAACTTCCTCCTCTGGGCCGTATCATGACTACAATCGGAATCCGCAGAAGCTCCCGGCAGACCTTAATCGTCCCATAAGAAGGCGTCGTTCCCTCCTCCGCCAGATTTTCGCAGAGCTCAATACGGTCCGCGCCTCTTTCCTGCGCCTGAAGCGCTTCCCTTAAATTTCCTACTGCTGCTTCTTTTATCATTTCTTTCTCCTCCGGAATCTTAAGTTTTCTCACACATATTCTGCGCTCCTGTAAGTTTTTGGATGCGTCTTTCTTCACTATAACAGACACCAGCGCTCTGCACAAGCTCTTGTCTATGCAAAAACGCAAAGAACGGCACACAAAAGCGGAATGCAGACGCCATTTCCCTCTTTCCGGAAATAAGGCTCCGCACTCCGCCCGCTTTACATTTCAAACCTGTTTTAGTACTTTTAGTAAATGCTCAGTATCATATAGATAATCCCGGCTGCCAGCATATCCACCGGCAGTCCGCAGTAAGCTTTGCTCACCCGGGAAAACTTCAGCGTCTGCTTTACAGAGAAGAACAAAGCCACGGGTATCACAATCGTCAGAACTAGACCTGCCGCCTCTCCGAAGATCCTTGTGGTAAAAGGATGCAGAAGAAGCATGGCGGGAACCGCTGCCAAAAAGCTGTTCTGCCCTCTGCAGTCTTTTTTCAGAACTCCGTTTGTAAATGCCAGGACAAGGCCCGCCGCGATAAAGGCGAAGCTCACTTCTCCAAAGGCCGCCGACTGAAAGCCGAGCTTCAGAACCGTATTGCCGAAAATCTGTCCGCCTGCCGCAAATTCACGGGCAACAGCCAGAAGAATCCAGAAGCCCCAGGCAATGGCGGATTCCCACAGAAGGTCTCCATAATCTGCCTCAATATCGCCGCGCAGTGCCTGATGGGCGCACAGAAGACCAATCACAAAGGTCATCACCCACACGCCGGTGTCAAGCAGGGTTCCAAGCGCCGCAAAGCCGACCAGGAACACAGAGGCACACACCGCTCCGGAAGCGATATAGACGCAGAGACGAAGGCTCCATGCAGGAAGGATCTTTTCCAGAAGATTCTTTAATAATTCCGCAAATACCACAGACAAAATCACAAGGATTCCGGCTGCAAAGGCTTCCCTCATACCCGCGGAAAACAATACAATTCCCAGGGCAAAGGCTTCTGCCGGATACTTTAGTTTCATATCGAATCCCCCGTTTCCTTATTTCACTGTCTGCAGAAAGCTGTACGCGTTATTGATGGCTGTCACAGCCGCCGTAGAGGATCTGGTCGCTCCGGATATACCGTCTACCTGCGTACCGTTCTGGGAAGCTGTCTCACCGGCACTCTCTGTTCCCTCTGCCGCTCCAGCCTCTTCTGCCTCAGCCGTCTCCATGTTCTCCGGATGCTCGATTCCGGCAGCCTGATCAATACACTGCTGTGCCAGACTGATAAAGCCATTTACAGAAATGCTTACGCCGGACACTGCGTCCGTCTTTCCTTCCGCGTCCGGATTCAGGAAACTTAAGGACTGATTTTCAATCAGGGCTTCTGCCAGAGCCTTTGACTGTTCTGCCCAGGTCGGACCGTCCTCCGTCATCACATACTCGCCATTCTCAGACATCACGCTCTTTAAGGAACCGTCTTCTGCTACTGCTTCCCAGTTGACCTCTGTAATTTTCCCATCTGCCACGGTAATCGTCACCTGATCCGTGTAGCCGTTGGACGCCTCAGAGGCTGCTGCCTGATAGGTTCCGTCCTCAAGCTCTAAGGCTGCCTCCTGAGGCTGTGCGATACCTGCCGCCTGCTCCAGACACTGTGCCGCCAGGCTGATAAAACCATTTACAGAAATGCTTACGCCGGAAACCGCGTCCGTCTTTCCTTCCGCGTTCGGATTCAGGAAGCTTAAGGACTGATTTTCAATCAGAGCCTCTGCAAGCGCCCTGGACTGCTCTGCCCAAGTCAGGCCATCCTCGGTCATCACATACTCGCCATTCTCGGAAAGCACAGTCTTAGAAGAACCGTCTTCTCCAACAGAATCCCAGGTCACTTCCGTAATCTTTCCGTCTGCCACAGTCATAGACACCTGATCCGTATAGCCGTCGGAAGGCTCGCCCACCGCTTCATAGGTTCCATCGTTTAAAGCTGCGCCCTCCAGAGCCGCCAGCGTCTCCGCCATATCTGTGGTTCCTGCTTCAGCGCTCTCATCAGAAGTGTCTGCCGCTCCACTGGTGCTTCCTTCCGCCTCCACGGTCATTCCCGGCAGATAAACCGGGGCCTTGGCGCCCGCGAACTGATCCAGGAACTCCGGCTCCGTAATTCTGGAGCCCAGAGTCTCTGTCTCGTTCTGCTCCAGCACTTCCACCTGGCGCAGTGTCTGCGCGTCATCCTCAAAGGTTACCCGCAGTACGATATCGCCTGCATAGCCGGCCTGCCGTACCGTCACCATATAACCGCCGTCCTCCAGGCGGACCGCTTCCTCAATACCTTCCGCGCCGCTGACATCAAACTCTTCCGCGGCAGCAGTCTCTCCGGACTGCGCGCTGCCTCCTGCCATATCCTGGGACAGGACTCTCGCTCCGGCAATCACACCGAACGACAGAGCCGTCACTACTATCAATGCAAGAATTCCTCTTAATTCTTTATTCTTCATATTCTTTCATTCCCTTTCTTCCCCCCAGGGGGCCTCTCTTCCGCCTTCGGCGGAATTCACCTTACCCCCCAGGGGGTCTTCTCTTCCGCTTTCAGCGGAATTCACCTTACCCCCCAGGGGGTCTTCTCTTCCGCTTTCAGCGGAATTCA
>ERZ1643250.768-NODE-768-length-31486-cov-10.994973_pt1 | contig 31486 bp, 33 predicted proteins | sample MGYA00579262_ERZ1643250 | MGnify/ENA primary metagenome ERZ1643250 (study PRJEB29033, sample SAMEA4952265) | chicken gut metagenome | biome: Broiler Chicken; feature: Gastrointestinal Tract; material: Caecum | place: Ireland | collected 2018 | study: Broiler...
TTTCTTAAAACTCCGTCTATATTAAAAAACTTGAATTTCAGCCAAGTTTTATTGTCGATTTCAGTCTATTGAATTGTAGATTCTACCATATTTCAGCGATAATCTGGCAAGCGTAAGTTTTACTGAATTTTAAATCTCATTTTGCATTTTGGCACACATTTTGGCACATGATTTGGTACATATTCCGGCACATCAGTAGCACAGTTTCTGCCCTTCACGCCTGAGAAAGTCGTCCCCTAAATCGGCGTAGGTATCGGCGAGCCCTCCGAGCGTATGACCGACGTATTTCTTAATCGCAGCTTCGGCAACTCCGCACTCCATACAACGTGTATGCTCAATAAATTAAATTCGTAAAAAGCTCTCTTATGAAGTTGTGGTGTTGCCCCTTTTCAGGTGCATGGCTGCATTATATACCATGGCGCAGGCAATGTCAAACAAATGTTTGTGTTTTTTAAGAAAAATTTGAAAGATTTTTTGAGTTATGCACAATTGGTAGTAGGGGTATAGCATTTATACCCCTATGTGCATGGCATACTTTTGCTTTATGCGGAGCTTTCTGTATCTTACTCCGTGTATGGTGATGCCAAGTTCGGCGGCGATTTCGGAGCGTTTCATTTTGTTTATGCAGCAGTTGAGTGTTTCAAGTTCGGTATCGGTGAGGTTCAACGCTTCAAGCAGTTTGTCCGCTTTTGCGTAGTCCTCGGTCTTGTCCTCAAAGCAGTCGCGAGGGTCGGGAATGTCGTGTTTATTGTGGTTGAGTTCAAATTGCCTGCTACGTGCAATGTTCTTTCTGAAGTTCATAAGTTCGCTGTCCACTTTCCTGAAACATGCTGACTTTATGGTTATGTACTTGCCATATCTGTCTTTGCCATAAATGTCAGAAACGTAATGCCCTTTAAATTGATACAAAAAACAAATTGCAAGCTGAGCGTAATCATATCCGTCTGTTATGGTGTAATCTATTTGCGAAATGCGGTTAAGGTCTTTGATTAAACCGTTATAAAGTTTGCTTACAACTTCGTAATCATACGGCATGACGTTGCGCAGAGCTTGCAGGACAATCATTTCACCCATGAGTTTTACGTTTTCATCAGAGATTATTTCAGCGAAGAGCTGACCTTCGTTTGCGTATTTACCGCGAGAGAGTTTTGTAACGATCATTTTCATAAGTTTTTGCCTCCGGGATAAAAATTTGCCTTTTACGGGCAAGAGGCGGAGGGAGCACGGGACGGTGAAGATAAAGCTCTTTATAAGTAATTTTGCGTAAGTCAACGGGGAAAAGAAAAATTGGTGCGTAGATATGCCTTAAATAATGAGTATAAAACAAAAAATAGTCCCAAAGTTTAGATCTGTTTTTGATAGCAACTATGAAAGTTTTAGGCGGCAATTTTTCGGCCGTTGACTTGTGCGAGGAACCGTGCTACACTGAGCCTCCCGAAAAAGGGAAATTCGGAGGCAAAACAAAAAATGAACAACAAAATGTAAAATGGTGGGCGGCGATAAAAACGGGCCTTTGCGAGCGGGTTAGCGCAAAGCCCGTTTTCGCCGCCGCGTTTTCTTTGGTTAGTTGTGAGGCTGTTCAGTCGTTGCGACGTGCGCCCATATTGGCGAAGCCACTTGTATATATTATGGGCGCACGTCGCATGCTCACAGGGTTATTTTAAAGTCATATTAGGGTAATTTCATGGTTATGTTTGGGAGCAGTAAGTTTATCTGGTTATTTTAACTGTTTTAAGAACTATTTTAGTTGTTTAGTCGGTTAAGTTAAAAGGCGTGCGCTTGTATATATACCAAGCGCACGCCGCACTGCCATAAGGTTAGTTTTGGTATAGTCAAGGTGAGCTGAACTGTATGTATTTGACTATAAGTCAAATACACGTCTGAGTGTCGTTCAAAAGAGTTAGAATTCGGTCGGTCGAATCAGTAGTGTGTGCGCTTGGTCGGCGCCCGCGAACGCAGCGAGCGGGTGGCGTTGCGGCGCAGCCGCAACGCCAGATAAAAGCCGCCGCTTGTTATATACCAAGCGCACACACTACAACCATTTGATATTTTTTGATAATAAAATTGAGCCTGATTTAAGGTATTCAGAATGGATCTATTTTTTATGATACACGCCTATTTTCTTTAAATACATAAAAATTTTAAAAGGCAGAGATTTAATGCCTAATCAGCGACAGACCCCCATATATGCCGCAACTATTGAATAAAGTTCAATGCCTAATTAGAAATGAAATACCTGAAGTGGGCTGATTCTGGTATTAAAACCGAGACTTAAGCAGGATAAGGAAGGTGGGATAAATCCTACCTTCGACCCTCGCGCGCTTCGTCCTTCAAAACGGCGCAGCGGGGCGGCAAATTTGCCGCCCACGCTATATTCTCTTTCTTTGTCTGTCGCGCGCCCAAACAAGCTGGAAACCCGCTTTTTGTTTTTATTATGTAGTAGAGGTGAAGAAATAATAGACCGCTATTGGGATGCAGAATGCGGGGATAATATATGGAGAATTTAATTGACGGATGAAATTATATATGTTATTATTCGGTTATAAGAATAAAATATAGGAAGGGAAACAATGAGTTATAGTGTATATCTTTGTAAAGAATGTGGCTATGAAATGTGCGAAAAACCGACAAAGGAATATGGAAGATGCCCTAACTGTGGGCATAAACTGTATCCTGATGGATATGAAGTGGCAATTGTTAATTATGATCCACCTAAAATTTATCCAGCTCCTTCATGGGAAGATGATTAAAATTTAGTTTTGCAATAAAATCTAGAGGAGCTCTCCCACTAAATCATTTTAGCGGGAGAGTTCCTCAATTGTTTGTCGTCGAGCTAATCAGCACTATTTTCTAATTTACGCATGTGATAGTAGAAATTGCAACGGTTTAATCCCGATAACGTTAGTGCATCAGGAAGGGATAACTTTTTGCTTTTATACTGCTTTACTATTGATTTAAACTCTTCATCATAAACTTTAGCTGGCCGTCCGAATTTTGTTCCGCGTAGTTTTGCGGCAGCAATACCTTCCTGTTGTCTTTGTTTTATTGCAGTTCTTTCATTTTCGGCAACAAAAGATAGAATTTGTAACACAATATCTGAAATGAATTTGCCAACTAAGGTGTCGGCCTTTGTTCTTGTGTCCAAGAGAGGCATATCTATAACTAATATGTCGGCATGAATTTGATTCGTTATGCGGTTCCATTCAAATATTATCGCATCGTAATTGCGTCCCAGGCGATCTATTGACTTAATAATCAATAGGTCGCCTTTTTTTAATTTTTTAAGTAATTTCAAATAGTTTTCTCTGTCAAAGTCTTTTCCACTCTTCTTATCGCAGTAAATATGTTTCGGCAACACTCCATAAGAAGAAAAGGCATCCAGCTGTCTTGCAAGGTTTTGATCTTGAGCAGATACGCGTGCGTAGGCATAAGTGTTCATAGCAAAAGTCTCCTTATAAAATTGATTTGATATAAGGATAACATTTTGTATCAGTAGATTTGTATTACCTAATAGATATTTGAAGCCTAAAATATTGTGTGTGAAAAAAACGTGAACTTTTGCTAACTCAACTATTGCAATTCGCATGGACTTGTGATATAATTATATTTGTCAAAATTTAAAGTATTTTGTCGAATTGTCGACTGTTAGTAAAAGTTCACCTTTACTAACGTTGGTTAAGATTAGTTGTTTTGTGAAATTGTTTTGATGGTGCGTAGCTCAGGGCTCGGCAAATAGGGCAATTGACATAGTGTTGTTACAATCGCGCAAAAACATCATTGTTGTGTGATTGGGCGAAGCCTACCCTTTTGCAAGTATATGTTAATTAAAGAGTGCTGTTTTTGAAAGGTCCGTATTGGTGGTATGTACTATATGTCCGCTCAAATACTGAGCATAGGGTAACAAAATATGTCAACATAGCTTTTAGGAATAAAGGGCTACCGTATGAGCTTAAGGCGTTTAGCCTTGAATCGGAAAAGTATTTTAATAGTAAGAAGATAAAAGACTCGGACAAGCCTTATATAAGGCGACCAGTATTTTCAAATTATATTTTTATTGAAACCAATATGCCTGAAAATGAGTTCAGAGAGGCATTTTTTAGTATAGGCTATAATTCAACCGACATAATCCGCTTGCTGACATACGGGAAGTCTGGAATTATAGCTTTGAGGGATGAGGAGAGAATAAGGCTTGAGTATTTATTCTGCAGTAAGCGATGCCTGGAACATTCTGTCGGATATATTGAAGGCGATAGAGTTGTTATTACAGGCGGAGCATTGGTCGGAATGGAAGGGAGTATCAAAAAAATTAACAGGCACCACCGTAGTGTTCAAATAGAGATAAGTTTGTTCAATGAAACTCAAATAATAGATGTGGCGCTCGAGATAGTGTCGAAAATGTAACTTTAATTAAGATTGATATGATTGATTATGTAAAAGTGAATGAAAAGTTATGGGATAAGTGGGCAAAAGATAATTGCACATTTTCGAAACCAATAAGTCATGAAGATTATGTTAAAGTAAAAAATGGCGATTGGGATATATATGCCACGCCCAAGACCCCAATTCCTAAAGAATGGTTTGGTAATTTAAAAAATCAAAATGTTTTATGTCTTGCTAGCGGTGGGGGGCAACAGGCGCCAATTTTTGCAGCTTTGGGTGCAAAAGTTACCGTGTTTGATATGTCTAGCGAGCAGCTGGCTTTGGACGCTTTAGTCGCTAAAAGAGAGGGGGTAGATATTGCTCTTGTAAAAGGTGATATGACAAAGGCTTTGCCATTTAAAAATGAAACCTTTGATTTGATTTTTAATCCCGTATCTACAACATATATACAAGAAGTCGAACCACTGTGGCGTGAATGTTATAGAATATTAAAAGATGGAGGTCGATTAATTACTGGAATTACTAATCCGGATATTTTTGCGTTTGATTTGACAGATGGTAAGCTTGAATTGAAATATCAGCTTCCCTATGATCCGATTGGTAACCAGTATAATCATTATAGTACCACTGATGATATTCAGTTTAGTCATTCAATTACGACGCAAATAGGTGGACAACTAAAGGCGGGGTTTATTTTAAAAGACTTATATGAGGATCATCATTATACATCTGTTCCGGAAGGAACGAATGAGCAGATGAAACCTGCTCAGCTAGCTATGCGATTAGCAAAGTATTTGCCAATCTATATTATTACTTTATCAATGAAATAAGGAGAGTATTTTTATGAAGATTGTTAAAAATGCGGAAATTAGATGGGTTTATTTCGATAAACATGATATGTTTGGTGGAGTGCATGATGATTTGCCTAATAATGAATATGCAGATGTAATGTTTGCAAAAATTATACCAAATCACACCTTACATAAGCATTGGCATTCTCGTCCAGGAAATGATGGTTATGAGTCATTCTTTTTCTACCAAGGGGCAGATATTGAATTACAATTGCAAGATAGCAATGTAATTTTTCATGAAGAAGAACCGTTCACTGTTACTTTTTATTCTAATGAAATTCATGGTATAAAAAATATAGGCTCCAAAGATTTATATTTTCAAGTTTTAACTGCACCACATTTTTCTGATGATGAAGAGCATTTTGTAAAATAATGTGAGGTACGCAAATGAAACCTAATGTGGTTGATTGGCGAATCACATCAAATTGTAATCAGGCGTGCGAATATTGCTATGCAACTGATTATGCGATGCCTGTGGTTACGCAACCCAAGTATGATAAACTTATAATTAGTAAGATTGCCGAGCTAGGAAATGAATCTGTCTGCATTTCCGGCGGGGAGCCTTTGCTGGATGATAATGGCGAGAGAGCTTATCGTATTATAAAAGAATTAAAAGATAGAGGGGTAAATATTTTTTTATCCACAAACGGCACAAATTATATGGATTTGGAGAGAAAATATAATATAGGTGCTCTACTATCTAAGTTATCATTGCCGTTGGATGGATATGATATAGAATCGAGCGGAATTAATGGCCGAGGCAATTCCTTTATATTCGTGAAAGAAATATTGGACGAATATAATAACAATTTTCATAATGGTAAAACTATCCCTAATATAAAAGTGAGTACAGTTGTTACTAAAAGGAATATAAAGGACTATGAATATTGGGAAAAATTGAGTTCTTTTATCAGCAAGTATCCAATTATAAGATTATGGAAAATTTATGACTTTATCCCGGAAAATCGAGGAGAAAAGAATAAGGATAATTTATCATATGATTCAAAAGATTTTGATGTTTTTACAGCTTTTATAACAAACCATAAAAACACTTTGTCTTGTCCGATAGAGATTATTAATCGTGACTCGCGTAGTCAAATATATTTCATAATACGTCCTGACGGAAGCGTTGTTATACCGCAAGATAGTAATGGCGTGACAAAAGAGATTGTCATTGGAAATATTATAAACGATTCTGTAGATTTTTTATTGCGTGAATGGGGTAAACATGCCGATAGTGCTAAGTGTAGTATTTATTCTTTAGGGCGTGCCATTGAGGATATAAGACGAGTAAGCGAAGATGATATTTCCAAATTTATTCTGACAAAAATTTCAGGCGACAAATTATTTAGCGTACAACAACTTTTGAATAGAGTTGTTTCGGATAAGAGTGTCTCAATTGCTATTGCTGAATCGAGATTTAACGCTTTAAAAAGTGGGCTTACACCAGTCATTCGCGAAATTGTTCCAATAATTAACTTGCCTGAGCTTGGGCTTCAGGTTTATCTAATTAATCTTCTATTTAACGCAAATGCTGGATATACTGCTGAACAAATTGCAAATGAGATATGCAGAAATGGGGCAATAGGATGGTGTGCCCAATATAAACTTATTGGGGCAAAAGAAAAAAGCACTAGTGAAGACATGGGTTCTCCTAAAATAGTGTTCCGAATTGCATTATTTGCATCAAATATGCAGGAATGTACTAACGAACTAAATAGTATTATTGATAAAATTAGGGAAGCCTACGTTTCAAAATCTATTGACTATGTTCCAGAAAAATATGTGGCTTATGATAGAATTTTAAATACTGATGAAAATGGTGGATTGGATGGACGGTTGATAAAATATCTTGAGCCACAAAAATTATTGCATCTTTCGAGGCAAGAAAAAGAAGTATTAACAGCGATGAGTTCTTTTTGCAATTCAAATAATTTGTCTCAAGAAAGCTTGTTGAATTTATTGATAAATAAATTCAACTGGAAGAAAAGAAACGCAAACAATCTTCTGCTACGTAATATTGATTTTTTAAGAACAAAACAGATAATTAATATGTTTCAGCTGGTAACAAATGATGACCAACTTGGATTTATTACGTTTTTAATTATATATGATTTGCATCCAATGTACAGTGAACGCGAAGAGGACCTTAAATTACAGTTTGAGGATTATGTAAAAAAATTACCTGGTGTCACCCACATTAATTTATTAAATAATGGGGATTGGGATGCTGATGTGGAAATAAAAGTTAAAACACGTGGGGAATTGTCCCAGATTGTTTCAATGATACTTAAACGATTTGGAAGCGAAATAAGGCATATACAATATATGGAATTGGTTAGGGAATATAGATTTACTTTTTTAATTCCTGTTGTTATCAAGAAGATTGAATCTATGAAAGGGAATTAAAATGTATGGTGGGTAATATATATAATATTTTGGCTGCGGCTGAAGGCGGTTTTGATTTTGGGCTGCTTGAATGCATTTTAGCAGGTCTATCAATTATCGTTGATGTTGGGCTTGTTTTCTTGGCTGCAAGGCTTGCAAAGCAAAGCGAAAGGCGAGAAGCAAAGCTGCAGGCAAAGGAGGCAATAGAGGTAAACAGTGTGGAAGATACAACTTCCGATGTGAGTACTGCTGATAGTCCCGACAATAAGCTCAAAAAGAAAATGCTGCGGGTAATTAAAAAATTAGAGAAGGAAAATCCCGAGCTTAAATTTTCCGCTGTCGCCTTAGTAATTACCCTAAAGGATTTATATGGCGGAGATGAAAGTTTTGTTGTTAAATTGCTAAAAGGTGCAAAGCAAAATGGGTTTTTAATGTGGGACGGCGATAGTTTGCGCACAGGTACAGTAATTACTATTGATAAAAGTAAGGAGAATGATTTAGTTGATTATTTTAGTTCACGCAAGCCTGGATAAAAAACAGGAGATGCTTGACGCAAAAGAAAAGATAGAAGCATTTAGTGAGCATAAGGTAATATTACCTGAGTTGACTCGATACCAGCACATCCGCGATGAGGAGGGCAATGATGAGCTGTTTACACAAATAAAAAACAGGCTTACGGATGAGAATATCAGAAATGTTGAAACAGCCGATGCACTTTTGATATTAAATTATACCCATAGAGGCATTGAAAATTATGTTGGCGGCAATTCGTTTTTAGAGATGGTTATAGCATATTATTTGCATAAGCCTATTTTTTTATTAAACAATATACCAAGCGGTATGCCATATACAGAAGAAATTAAGGCGCTGTATCCAGTAATTATACATAATATTGATTATTTTTTTAATGCTAGATAAGGTTTAACCATTTATATGGATAAATGATTTTACGATCAGGGGATAAAGATGAAGAAAAAGTTAATAGTTGAACTGGATGGGCAATGGGTATTGTCGCATCGTGATGATGAGATTTTACCCATTGCCGCAATAGAAAGCGAATTAAAGGCTCTTGACGTGTTTAAATGTGATGAGGGTTCTTTAACTTCGCTTTTTATTTTATTTGACGACAACAATATAGGCGCGGAGGAAGCCAAAGCCAAGATTGAGAGAGCTTTCCTCAGCAAATATCCTCAGGAGAATATCAAAGAAATCCTATCTATTCAGATAGAAGATTACGAGGAAAGTTTTGAGGAGCCTGAAATTGAAGAAGAGGATGAAGAATTAGAGCCAAATGAACCGAGGCAGAGGGAGCAAAAGTCGGACGCTCTCCAAAAGATCAATTCCCTTGTGGGGGCGGCGGAGTTTAAATTGCTTGCAAAAGAGATAGCCGAGCTTTCCCCTGAAATTAAGCGGACAGGCACTTATGAAGTCTTTTTCAATCAGTGCTATCTGTTCTCCATCGGGGACGGGCGTGGACTGACTACATACCTTACACTATTGGCGCAGCTTATAGGCGATCTTGGTTTATGCCAAATGAACGCCAACCCTGTGCGCGAGGAAAAATTAGAGGCTTTCCGTGACGGGATAGAGCCGTTTGAAGATGCAATGCGTGCGCTTGGCAATGGAGATAAGAAGAGCGTCAAACTTTTATGCATCGATATCAGCGAGTGGATGGACGAGACGGACAACAGATTTTTCAAGCAGTTTCTGCGTATTGTCGAAAAACATTCCGAAGAATTTATTGTTGTGTTCAGAGTTCCGTTCGTGGATAAAGACGTGTTGGCAAGAATACGCTTTTCGTTAAATGATTTGCTCAACGTAAGAACGATTTCGTTCCCCCCTTTAAACAGGAATGAAATAAAAGAATTTGCCGAGGTCGAGTTAGACCGCTTTAAGTTCACATTGACGAAAACTGCGTGGGACTGCTTCTTCGAGCGCATTTCAGAAGAGAAGAGCGACGGCAAGTTCTATGGCATAAACACAATAAAGAAGGTAGTGAAAGAGCTGGTCTATTATAAACAGCTCCAGAATGCCCGCGCTAAGAAAACCGACACGATCATCGGAAAGAACGAGGCGAAAAATATTTGCAGCGGCACCGACGATTCCAACCTTTCCGGGTTTGAAATGCTGTCCAAACTTGTCGGCAGCGAGAGCATAAAAAAACGTATAGAGGAAATTATTGCGCAGATCGATCTGTCGCTAAAGGACAGTTCGGTGGAGCGCCCGTGCATACATATGCGTTTTGTGGGCAACCCCGGTACGGGCAAAACTACGGTTGCCAGGATAATCGGCAAGATTTTAAAGGAGAAGGGCGTCCTCCGCATAGGAAACTTCTATGAATATGCCGGGCGCGATTTCTGCGGCAGATATGTCGGTGAAACGGCTCCCAAAACTGCGAGTATCTGTCGTGACGCATATGGCTCGGTGCTATTTATTGATGAGGCGTATTCGCTTTATCGCGGCGACGATAATTCGAGAGACTACGGAAGGGAGGCTCTCGATACGCTGATTGCCGAGATGGAAAATCATCGCAATGATTTCGTCGTAATTATGGCGGGATACACAGACGATATGGACAAGCTGATGGAGGGTAATATGGGACTGGCAAGCAGAATGCCTTACACCATAGAATTTCCCAACTTTACCCGTGCGCAACTCTATGAAATTTTCGAGTCGATGGTCAAAGCCAGATTCAGATACGACAAACAACTGCTTACTGTCGCCAGTGAGTATTTCAACAATCTGCCAGATGAAATTATACAGGCAAAAGAGTTCAGTAATGCGCGTTTTGTGCGCAATCTGTTTGAGCGGACGTGGGCAAAGGCTGCAATGCGTTGCCAGCTAAACGGCAGACAAAATATTGTGTTGACAAAAGACGATTTTGAACATGCGAGCGCCGATAAGGAGTTTGCTGTTAAAGCAACAAAAAAGACCAGAATTGGCTTTTAAAATATGATTTGGAGGTTAGTATGGCTGACAAAAAAGAATTAAAGCAGGCACAGACAGTGTTCAACTCATTGTGCAAAGCCCTCGATTCCGATGGATGGCATTATGAGAAGGACGAGGAAGAAATGATGATTAAATGCGGGGCACAAGGCGAAGATCTGCCCATAGCTATTAGAATCCACGTTGACGCAGATAAGGCATTGGTAAGCCTGTATTCACAGGTACCGTTTGCCATTGCCGAAGACAGACGACGCGAAATGGCTGTCGCTGTAGCTCAGGCTAACAATGGCATGGTGGACGGATGCTTCGATTATGACTATTCCGACGGTAGCATTATCTTCAGAATAACCACAAGTATAAGGGAAAGTCTCATCAGCGAAAAAGCATTAAAATATCTGGTATATTGTGCTTGCAGTACGGTTGACAACTATAACGATAAGTTCCTTATGGCTGCAAAGAGTGAAATGACGTGCGATGAAATCGCAAAGTTTATTGTTTAAGGAGGGATAGAAAATGGCTGACGAAAATAAAATCAAGCAAGCAAAAACAGTGTACAATACGCTTTGTAAGGCGCTCGATTCAAAGGAGTGGAAATATCAGGGGCATCCTGACGATATGGTGGTGACCTTTACTTCTGTGGGGGAAGATATCCCCATGGAATTTATCGTGTTTATAGACGCCGACAGACAACTGGTGAGAATGTTATCAAAACTGCCTTTTAAGTTTCCGGAGGATAACAGAGTAGACGGCGCCGTTGCAACTTCTTACATAAATTATAAGCTGGCGGACGGAAGTTTTGATTATGATTATTCCACCGGCGAAGTGACTTTCAGACTCACGGCAACCTTTATAGACAGCCTTATATCCGAAGATTTATTATTATATATGGTTGCCTGCGCCTGCTATACAGTAGACGATTACAACGATAAACTTCTCATGGTGGCAAAGGGGATGTTGCCCGTTGATCAGTTCATTTCAGAAGATTAAGAAGAACTTGTATATTTTACAGGATTAATCTATGAATTATGGAGTATTTGTATTAAGACTATAAAAAGCCAAATGCAACGTTAAATAAGCTATGTTAAAATATAAATACAATTTTAAGAGAGCGCATACTCTGAGGATATCTAATGATGCACATAGAGTTTAATTTAAATGATATACAACAAGAGCTTCTATGTGTAAGAAAAAATCGAAAATTTGTAATGCGTTGTACTGAAGAAAGAGCTCATGAATTAGTCGAAAATGCTTATTCTGCGGATCAATTAACGACTTTTGTCCATAAATATGGCTTGTGCGATGTTTGCAATTTTACCGGACTGGATATGTCGGCATCTCGTGTTATAGTCAATTGTGTGATAACGGTAATGTATAATTATCCCTGTTTACGTGGCTTAATGTGTTATATTGGTTCGAAAAAAGGCTATATGGTTTTGCTGAAAAATTTTTCAGCTTACGATGAATATACATTAAAGTCGCTCGGGGTGCAACACATTTGCGATAGTAATACTGCCAAATCCGTAGGGGAAGCCATGATAAGTATGCTTTCGGAGGCTGATAAAGATTCAGAGGCTAATGTGTTGGCGCAAGCAGTTTACGGGGTTGGACTATTAGATGGAATTTTACTTGACGAGAATGATTTTAGCACAACAAGATTTTTACAAATCAAAAAGAATCTTAGGCAAAGTGTGAAATCGAAATTTTCACCTGAAGGTTGTGATAGCGTTATGTCGGTTATTTATCATGAACTTGGCCACATGCTTGATTATTTGTGTAATGTTAGTGCAGATAAAGAAGTATTTGAGCATTATGAAAAAAGTTCTGAACATGAAATAGGCAAAGCGTTATCAATCTATGCGGCGTCGTCAATTCAGGAGTATATCGCCGAGGGATTTGCTGAATTTATGTCCAATTCCTCCCCGCGTGAAACGGCGTGCTTTGTTGCTAACGCAGTTACAAGATGTTATCAAACGCTTATCGCGAAAAGATAAAATAATTTTAAGGAGTAGATACTATGGAAAACATTGAAAGAAAGAACAGGTGTATAGACATCGTATTTTGCATTGATGGTACGGGAAGCATGAGTGACTGTATTGATACGGTAAAAAAGCATGCACGTAACTTTTATTCGATGCTTGTAGAAAAAATGACAAGACTCGGCAGTGATATTGATGAAACGCGTGTCAAAGTTATTGTATTCCGCGACTATGGGTGCGACGGCGAAAACTCGATGCAGATCAGCGATTTCTTCCTCCTTGATCAGGATGCTGCCGATTATGAGAAGTTTTTGTCGAATATTAGAGCTCAGGGTGGCGGTGATGGCCCCGAAAATGGATTTGAGGCACTTTTCTATGCAATGCAGAGTAAGTTTGAATGTGGAGATGACGACAGACAGGTAATAGTGTTGTTCACCGATGCTGATGCGCTTGATTTGGGCGCTCGTAGCGACAGCGATGTCTATCCGGAAAATATGGTCGATGCTGCGGGATTGGAAAAGATGTGGATAGGCAAGGATCAGGAAAGAGTGGGTTATCTCAATCAGCTAACCAAGCGTCTGGTTATTTTTGCCCCTGCAGGAACCAAGTACGAAGAGCTTGCAAATAAATGGAATCTCACATGGTATAAAGCCGTTGCAGACGATAATGGATTATCGGAAGTTTCATTTGATGACATAATCGATCTGATTAGTAAATCTGCTACAGCGAAGGCAAGACGTTAAGTATATTTACCTGGCATTACTCAGGAGTTGAGTTGCTTGCAAGGCAAAGGAGGAACGAATGAAATTTCACGGATATGAAGTAGAACCCGAGTATATCTTGGGTGATAAAGATGTCCTTAATTGGCATTCTGCAGGACTTGGTGAATATATTGTAGGCAGAAAGGACGGCATTCGCTGGTTTATAAAACGAAATAACGAATACCGTTTCCCTACGGAAAAAGAGCAGCCCGATAAGGAACTTCGCGACTATTACCTAATTCCTGCAAAAAAGTATCAGGCCGATCGTGAAGATCTTCGCAGGTTAATGGTTAAGGTAGGAAAATTATCGGCAACTAAAGACCACATTGTGCCGGAAGTCGAACACTTTATTTCCGATGGGCGAATCGTTCTCGTAAGCCAATATGTAGAAAATATTGCACGTGACGCCAATTTTACTGAAATGGAGCCGGAAGCTTTTATAAGATTCTGTTCTGACGTAGCGGAGCTTCTGGTAAAAGTTCATTCTTGCGGGGTTATACATGGCGATTTGAAAGTCGGCCAGCCCGATGATGTGATGAGCGGAAATATAGTTGCTACTATAGAGGGAGGCAAACTTACTCCATATCTGATCGACTTTGACTTATCTTTTCCTGCTCCGCCTGCGAAAAATCCTGAGGGGATACCTCATTCTGACAATTATGAAAGTCCTGAAATAATACCATATATTGACGGCGATGCAGATAATTATACGGTGATTACCACAGCAACCGATATATTTACGTTGGGTATTGTTTATCATAAACTTTGGACTGGTACGTTTCCTGGTACGGAAGTCGAAAAGGCTTCGGTCGGCCGTTGCGTAGCAAAAGATAAACACGTAACTATAAACAGTAAATTTAATGTAAAAATAGGCGATAACTGCGGAGCTACATTCATCTCGTTAATTAATTGGATGCTTGCAAAGGAGCCTAAGGCTCGCCCTACCGCTGCTCAGGTGGTTGCTGTTTTGAACGACGAATTGGCTGTTCCGGACGTATATCACATGGGCGATGACGTGAAATTATTTACAGAACTTTGGGATGCCCATAAGCGTGCAGCAGACCGATTGTCTGTTGAGGAGTTACAGGCTTTGGGTGTAAGTTCATTCAAGAGCGTCAATGAAGGAGGGCGTTTAAAATATAGTGTTCGCAAAAAGAATGGCTCGGAAACCATTCTTACGCTGGATGAAGCGATTGAAGCGGGTTATATAATTCGCAGACCCGCCGAAATTTCCGAGCCTTGGTCAGAACACAATATTGAGATGGTCTCAACAGAGGTTATAGCGGCAAAGGGTTACATAGAAGTTAAACGAACTACGGCAAGCGGCCACCGCTATAAAATAGTAACCGCTTCCGGAGTTATGTTTACACATGGCTATGAATGGCTTATATCTGAAGGGTTGGCAACGCGTAAAGCGGTTGCGCCTATCGAAGGGGATAAGCCATGGCCTGGAGATGGCAGGTATGCAAGTGCCGAATATCTTGCAGAACGCGGCGTAAAGAAAATACTTCGTGTAAAATATGGAGCCGAAAAGAGGTATCGCGTTGAATTTGTGGACAGGGAACCTCTTGATTATGTGAATGTCGGCACCATGAGGAAGTTGAGGTATATCGTATGACAGGGGATAACCTATCATTTGTTTTTCATATTAGTAAGCCTAACAACGAGGACGTAGAGCCGGTTATCTATAATAATTGGCTGGCGGTTGCGGACGGAATGGGCGGAACCGGTTGCATGAAGCATGTGGTCGACAAGAAATTTCGCTGTTCCATTGCTGATGTTTTAAGTTATGTTTTGCCAGAGTATGCCACCAAAATAAATGATCCCGGATACCAGGCGTTAAGATATTATATATACGGAGATAATTCCGGATGCCCTTCATATTTTTCAAGAATTTTCGCGTCTTGTATAAATGAAGATTGTAATACATCTGCACATTGGGCATCGAGAATCGTTATGGCTCGATTTTTGTACTATGTTATAAAAACAGATGTGGAAGGGAGTTCTGCGGCAAACGAAGAAGAGTATCTCAACCGCATGGTAATATTTATAAATAAAGGGCTTGTAGACACTAAGAAACGTTTGGGGCTTACAGTCAGCAATCCCGATATGTCAGTGTTGCCTACTACCTTTGTTGCCGCTCATTATAGCGACCTGAATGAGGAAGAATGCGTTGTACATGCCGTATGGGCAGGAGATTCCCGCTGCTATGTTTTGAACACAAACGGCCTGCAAAAATTGACATTGGACGATGAGGACGAAAGCAAGCTTCTGACAAATCATTTTAGCGCGGATATGGCAGCTGAGCTCCATTACCGCGTTTACAGATTGCGAAAGCCTTTTATACTGATAGGCGCGAGTGATGGCTTCTTTGACGCATATGATAAATCTAATTTGACCGTGGAAGCCCGGCTTTTATTGGATATATTCAATTCGTCATCTGTTGAAGAATTATATAGTGCATTGGTTGAGCGCTATGATAAGAATCTGTCCGACGACACCAGCGTTGCTTTTGTTTCTGTTGGATTTTCAGGATATGAACATATAAAAAATGTTTTGACCGACAGGTTTAATAAGATTAATGATTTGTATAGCAGACATAAAGAATATTCCCCTATCGTTGCATTGATTGATAAGCCTGAACATATTGTAACAACCAGTATATGTGATCGTTTTGAAAGCAGATTTGGGGATATCATTAAAATATTGGTTGAAGCGTCTTTTTCAGGGCAAGAAGATTTACTGTTGACGCAATGGTGGAAGGATGCAATAACTCAATGTCGGACAGAGAGTAAAAATGAATTGGCCATGCAAAAAAAGACGCTCCAAGAAAAATTAAAAGAGCAGATATTGGAATGTATTACCTCACAGCCCTACTCGGATTGCTTTAAGAAGAAAATACGCTTGAATGGCGGCATTTCAAGTATTATCCTGAATTTTCACGATGTTTCTGAAACTCTTGAAAAATTGAGGGCAAAGAGAAATACATTTGAACTTCGCTCCGAGAGCTTTAGAAAAGAATTAAAGGAAATTCTAGAAGAAGTATGGCGCGAGCAGGAGCAACTGATTGCACAGCTTAACGAATCACTCTCATTATCCGCGAATATGTGGGATAATGAGCTGCAGGCTATTAATGCAAACAAAACCCGTCGGAATATTACTTATTCATTGAGTCTTTTATCAAGAATTGAGAGCTTTTCTTTAAGCGGGGATTTCAACATTAGTGAAAAAGAATATAACGGAACCTATAAAAAACTTATTCACAAGATTAAAAATTTTCATGAAAGAAGATCTAAATATAATAATGAAATAAAAGGACTTGAGAATAAAGTCTATGAAACTGAACGGGATATAAACGTGTGTTTGAAAAAGATAAAGACCCATATTGGCCAGTTGCTAAAACTTCGGCACGAAATTTTTGCAAACGGTTTTATTGATAAGCTTGATATGGATAATATCATGAGTGAAGCTGTCGCAAAGGAAGATATAGAGTCATTAGTAGTAAGTAAGCTCGTTGCACGTTACGCAAAAGATGATAATGTCATTCAGGATAGTTTGAATCTTTATAAATCAAATCCCTCGGCTGTATCATGCGTAGATAGAATTTTTCCGACGGCCAAGCTATGTGACTTTAGAACATATTATCTGAATAAAGATAGAGCGCAGTTGGCGGAATTTGTACAGTATAGGAAAGATTTGGACGATTATGAGCATGATGTTGAGCGTTTGTTAATTGATGCCTGATTATTGGTGATTGAGCTCATATTGTAAATTTACAAAGTTTAGAAGGAGTACATATGTTAAAAAATTATATTTGTCCCGATTGCGGAATGGTCGTAGGCGATGGGTCAACTTCATGCATTAGATGCGGATGCCCTATGCCGCAGATAAAAGAAGGCAGGAAGACTAAGATAAAACTTCCTTATACACAGTGGGCAGGGCATAATGATGTGAAGTCGGCACCTAAGGACAAGTACGGTAATCCTAACGGAACCAATTACGACTTGCTCCGTGATGGCAGTATGAAGGGATATAAAATCCTTATTATTAATTTATGCCCTGAGTGGGACACCTGTGGCCAGCGGGAAAATTATGATAATCCAATAAAAGCTCTTGAAAATAAAGGCTTTGAGGTAATATATCGCGACGAGTTCCCTTCAGATTTTGTCCGCATTGCTGCAGGATTATGCCAGGTTTGGCTGATAAGCGGAAACGCTCGCACAATCACCGACGATCAGATAAGGCAGATAAAAGCTTTTTACAATCAGGGGAAAGGGGTATATTTATGGGCTGATAACGACCCGTTCTATGTGGATGTGAATCCTATTATAAAAGATTTGTTTGGGAGCACAATGTTTGGCGACTATATAGGCGAGCAGGTTATTGGTGTTCAAAAGCATATTAAGGATGTTGGTATTGTTGCAGGGCATCTTATATCAACGGGCATATCAAATTTTTATGAGGGCGTAACTATCTCCAACGTTGCCATGACTCAGTATCTTAAACCTCTTGTGTATTCTTCGGATAAAAAGGTAGTAACCGCATACTCGGATGTGGACGGCAAGAGGCTGCTTATCGATGGCGGTTTTACAAGGCTGTGCGTAGACTGGGACAGCGCAGGAACTGACCGCTATGTAGTCAATGCTGCCGGATGGCTTGGCAACTTTGAAAAATTTGGATGGCGTATACCAGAATAAAGTGCTTATATCGTGGCTTTATTAACTTACTTATAGTTTAATTATTCATAAGTATTGACATTTATTTAAATTGCTTTTATATTTTATAGTAATAATAAGTGAATTGCAAGTAAACTTCTACTGAGGGTAAAGTTATGTGTGGAAGAATTTCGAGCGTGGCGGAAGAAACACCCCCCGAAAATATGAATAAGGAGTTTCGTTACTATAGTATTACAGCACATCAAATAGTGCTGGTAATTTGGTTGTTAATAATTTCCTTGTTTTTGATTTTTATTTTCTCACTATTTATTGGCGGAATAGAGCGTCTATATCAAGAGTGGGATTGGATGTGGACAGGTGAAGATAATAGAGAAAGTGGAACCTCGGGAGTGGGTTTTAATCTCGGGGTGCTCCCTGATTTTTTGGGCGGTATGGTTGGTATTTTGGTCGGCTTCTTTTTGGAATGGCTTATATTTGAAAAAATCAAAAATCTTAGTAAATATCGTACTATAATATCTTGCCTTAAAATTGAATTTGATAAAATTGAAATGTTGTTAACTTATCAAAGAAAGAAGATTAATGAGGTGATTACAGATGACATAGTTTTATCTGCAGAAAATAGTGTCATAATAGAGAATTTACCACATTTCTTTGTGTTTAGAAGATCTAGGCAAGGAGAAAAACTTTTAAGTTTATTACAGGAAATTCATGGTGAAATTACATTTAGAAATGATGCTTTGATTCGCCAAGGTATAATGCTGTGTGAAAATGAAGTAAACACCGATAATGTAATATCAGCCTATGATAAAAAAACAAAAGAATTGCTTGATAAGGGCTATACTCAAGAGAAAGCAAAAGAGACGTTGTATGAAAAATATTTTTTAGTGAAACATGATGATAAAGTTTATAAGGTTGGGGAACCGTATATATTGGATGAAAATGGGTGCGTGACCGATGAAACAATGAGGGACTCGATTTTAGGTAAAATAAAAACTTTTAAGCGGGCAACAATGAAATCTATATAAGCAATCGCATTTCAAATCATGAAGCTTAAGATGTTAAAATACATAAGGAATATATTAAAATACATGAGGAATAAATTGAAATCAAAAAAATCTAACATTTCAGGAACCAGTGCCGTTGATGGCGGGTCAGTCCCTCCTCCGCTTCCGATTGAAACTGATTTAACGCGCGCGCAAGCTGAAACGAATCTATCACCGTTTCTGTCTCCGATTGAAACTGATTTAACGCGCGCACAAGCTAAAAAGGAACTATGTTTTTTAAAGTTCTATAATTGCTTAGACACTTTAGGCACTAATGGAAAAAAGCAGTGGCTTGTTAGTTTTAAAAATAATATGACAGATATTTTACTGTCCACTGGATTTGATAGAATAAAGAAAATGTGTGAATTGTTGAATGGTTCATCTAGGATGAATGAGCCACCTGAGAAGTGGCGCATTATTTATTCTCATCGCCATATGGGAGCAACAAGGTTACTTGAGGCTATAAAGATTGTTTGGACAGGTGAATACAAAGGACAAGAACAGTATTATAATCAGATTCAAAAAAAAGAAAGGCCATGTAAACTTGTTTCATTCAGCAATAGTGAAGATAAGCTAGCAACTTTTTTGGATGATAATTTGAAAAAGTGGTTTGCAAAATTACCGAACGAATCTAAAGTTAATTGCCCGTGCGAGGCTATTGAAGAAGCGATAATCGGTGAAATTAAAACGGGAATATTAAAGTATGTTAATGAAATTGGTAGTACATTTGCTGACAGGCTAAAAGGAAAAAAATTGTTGCTGTTGGATGACTTTGATGTGCATCTTTGCCAACTTTACAAATCTAATAGTGATACATATAAAACATATAAAATTTGGTTTTACCGTAAATGTTGGATAACGGCTGTTTTGAGCCTAAATAAAGAATGTGTTGACGACTTAGCAATAAGTTTGGTATTGCTCACTAATTTAAGAGAGTATAAAGTTTGTAATTATGATGCAAAAAATCGTAAATGGGAACCACAGAAATCCGGTTTTGGCTATCTTGGTGGGGATATAAAGTACGAAGAATCAGTATTCAATCTTTATGAGGCATACGATTCAATAAAAAGTGCTTTTAACGACGCTTGTTTTTTTAAGTGTAAGCCTGATGTTATTGGCATGTATAAATGTTCGTATTTGAGAACAGGAAAAAATTGCAAGTTCGCTTTAAGCGAAGATTATTGGCATGAGGACAGCGTTCCTGCGTCTGAATTAAAAAACCCCGAATATACTCAAAAATCAAAATATATTCAAGAAAACGTACTCAAAAATCGATATGAAAAAGTTAACAATAATCCTTGGTGGATAATAGTACCTTTAACTCACGTATTTAACGATACGAGTGGCTGCTTGTATGACAACGCGGATGCCCATTTGAAAGCTTACTACAAAGGAACAGATGACAAATATTTACAGCGTAGAAAAAGTGGCAATATTTTAGATGGATTTTTTGCAACGATATCGCTCTATTGTCAGGTCGATTGTTCGTTTGATGAGCTTCTGGGAGCACAAAAAGATTTTAAAGATATCATATTAAATAGATTAAGGGAGGGGTACAATGATGTCGAATTGAAAAGGCCATCAACCGATGGACATTCAGAAAAAAAAGAAAACATAATGGTTAAAATGATGCTTGAAGATAGTGGGTTGGTTAAAAAGAAAGAGGAAGGCGACTCACATGATAATTGGTTTTGGATACATCCATTTGTGTGTTACGTATATTCGGATAATGAAAAATATTTTGAAAAGGAGTAGTAGTTGTGGATAAGAAAGCAGTTAAAAAATTAGAAGAAGAATATATCAAATATATAAAAACTATCAGTTATTGTAAGGATGTGGATGAAAATTTTATCTTTGCGGGGGATGATAACTACTCTGACTATTCTGGCGGCTATAGTGGTTATGATGACTACTCTGACTATTCTGACGACTGAAATATATGAACAACTTTCCCAAAAATTTGACAGTATTGCTGGAGCCTACGGCGGAGTGCAATCTCCGTTGCAGGCATTGCTATCATGCAAAGACTGACTATGTAAAGAACAGAATGAGCATTTCCACTTTAAATAAGTTTCTGAAATGCATCGCTAGCTACTATAAGGATGTAAAAATAATCTGGCATGGCGGGGAACCCCTTTTAATGGGCTATGAATTTTTTAAGGAGGCCTATACCCTTTTCAAACAGTTTTCGGCAGAGTATAATATTCATTTCAAATTTGGTATTCAGACTAACGGAACACTTTTAGATGATGACCTTATAGACTTATTTGTAAAAACAAATACTCATATTTCAATTTCTTTTGACGGTATATATAATGATGTTCTAAGGCAAAGAACAAAGGAAGTTGAATGTGTTATTGATAAGTTGAAGAACAGAGGTGTTGAAATTTCGTGCATATCTACTATTTCATCTGCTAATGTTAGTCATATGAAGGAGATGTATGAGTATTTCAAAAGTTTGGCTATCTCAGTTAAATTTAATCCTATATACCCTGATGGGGCAGCAACAATAAATAATAAATTTTTAATTACAAAAGAAGATTGGGCGCATAATTTTATAGAATTATTTGAGTATTGGTATAATGATGCCGATTGCAATATTAAGTTAATTTCTTGCATTGAAGTGCTGAAAAAGTATTTAATCAGCTATTATGGTTGCCTTGGCGGGGTGTGCCTTTATCGCTACTTAGCTATAGATTCCTATGGCGATTTATATCCTTGCGGAAGGCTTATCAGTGATAATTTTAGGATTGCTAATGTTAATGAGCTAAACGACATACGAGAAGCATTCATTAGCCCTAAGTATTCGGAACTCTCACAGATTGCAAGTATAAGAGCTGATAAATGTAAAGCTTGTAAATGGTTTTCACGTTGTCACTCTGGATGTAACGCATCGGCCAATCTGGGCGGGGATTTGGCAACGGCATACTCCTTTGATTGCTATTTTACTAAATATTTGTTTGATAAGATCGAAAAGATTTTTTCTAATCATGAAACGAAAAATCCTTGTGTAAAAGAGTTAATAACTCATATACGAGGAGAATAAAATGGGAGGTACATATATAGTGCGTAAGTACATAGATTGGGAAAAGACTGGCTGGAATTTAAAAATGCTTAGGACGGATAATCTGGCTCTGAGGAAATATGTTTGTCGTGAACTCAATTACGATAAAGGCGAATGCTCAGGAGACTGTGATACCTGCAGATACGATATGGATACAAATATAAGCCGTACTGAGCTTGGCAAAGTTTTTAATGTTTCCGATAGCGTCATTCTCAATTGGGAGAATGGAATAACCCCTGTCAGTCTTGAGGATATGTTGTTCTATTGCCAGATTGCCAATGTAAAGTTGGAGGATATAATTGTTTATTCCTAAATTTAGTGGTTTGCTTCCGCTTTAAGCCCGAGGGGGGTAAATTTTTATTTGTTATATATTCTGTTTAAAGAGGATCTGTATTTTTTACAGGTTCTCTTTTAATTTTGCGGAATACCTGTACAAAAGGAATGATGCCGGTTTGAAAGTTAAATGAGGCTGTTTTAAAATATAAATTGCAACACAGGATAGTACCAAAAGCAAAATATTCTTTATTGCAAACCATTATTTCAGGAGGTAATTATGGATATACTTGATGTTTTACTCGACAAAGACAACCGCGACCCTATAACGCTTGTAGATACAAGCGGCAGGACAATCGACTTTGAACAGATTGCTGTCATTCCCTTTGAGACCAGGCGGGGCAACCGCAACTTATATTGCGTGCTGAAGCCGCTTGACCCTATAGAAGGTGTTGCCGACGACGAGGCTATAGTATTTCGCGTCGACTGGAATGAAGAGGGCGTTTCCGTGATCCGTGTGGAGGAAGACAAAGAGATAGCCGTTTCCGTTTTTGCGCGGTATTATGAGCTGATGGAGGAAAATGCTAAACATAATAACGAGGAAGCGTAAGCGGCGGCAGGGTTAAAGACATCTTTGTGCATACAGTTGCAATATTTTCAACGTCGGAAAATTTGAGGAGGAAATGTGCGGAATGATAAACTCAATGTCGGAACTATTTTTGAACAACTATTTTTACATTATGGCGCTCGTCGGCAATTTTTTAAGTAGCTGGGAGAAGCTGTTTTATCACTTTGCGAAGATATTTTTTGTGCCGCATGAGGAGGCGGAGAGACTCTATAAAATTGCGGATAGCCGCGATGTGAGGCAAATATCCACGCCCAATAGCTTCAACCAGCGCAACAGGCTGCTTGAATACTATGAGCTTTTCGGTAAAAGCTCGCAGATAGCATCAGAATATGATGAGGTTATCCGCATAAAGGGCAACGCCTTAGTATCCCTTAAAGGTACGCCGCTTGAAGTAAAGGGCAATGCGCCCAGGCAGGTAATCTATAACACTCTGCTTACGGCCGCTAATGCGGGTTCTGTGAGCGCGTTATTTGCCTGCGGTTTGCTGCAGTGCGAGGGCGTATTCTTTGATAGGAACTTCAAGGCAGGCCTTAAAAAACTGAACCATGCTGCTGACTGGCTGGATATTGTAAGCTTACTCGCGCTCATTGAATATGACGAGGGTAACCGCAGTTATAACCTTGCGAGGTTGGAAGTGGCAACATACAACACGCTCTATGAGCGTCTTGCCCAGGCTGTAGCACGTAACTATGTAATACCAAACTACTTCGGTGATCTGAGCGCAAGCATACTCTTAATAAAGGCGTTCAGCTCTGATACATTGAAGCGTGAGCAGTACGATGCTAAGGTTTCGCGCATACTCAAGAGCGACGTTTTAAGCTATGGCGACAAAGAGCGGCTGATATATACGGGCAGCAAGGATTTGTTCACTACCGTGGGCAACCTGCCTTTAAAGCTGGGTAGGAGCAACTTTGCCGATATGGCTGGTAGTTGCAGGCTTGAGCTTCCCTTCAAAAGACCTTCTGAGAAGGATGAAGTGGATGGGTGGTTTTCGCGCTATGCAAGCAGCGGAGCTGACATGCGCCCCTTATGCATTTCCTGTGAGAGCGAGTACATACAGGGGTTATATTACAATGCCCTGTCCGACGCCTTGAGCGGTGCGCATATTGCCTGTATAGACATCTCCGCACTGACGGGTTATGACCTTGAGCCCTCGCCGGGTAACATCTTTGTGCGTAACATCGACGAGGACAAGTTCAACGTGTTTATATTGTCCGCACGCGGCGAATTGAACGAGCAGATGCTGTCCTCCGTGATAAACTTTGCCCGTGGCAGCGCCCGCGGGCAGTTTCATATCAGTACATTGGGCGTCGCGTTAGACCTCAGCGACATAATGATAATCTGCCTCTGCGATAAACAGAATGCCGTCGCGTTCAGGAAGTACTTTCAGGTTATTGAAGTCAAAGACCTTTCGGCAAAAGAGCGCAGGGAGTGCCTGGATACAATCGCTGGAACGAGGGCAAGGGTATACGGTCTTATGTCTGCAACAATTTCCGACGAGGCATATTCATTTATGGACGATTGCAGTATAGACCAGGCAGAAAAGGCACTTGACGCCGCTATCCGCCTTAATAGTGCCAACCATAAGGATATTACAATAACGGTCGATATGATCGCGCCGTATGTAAAAAACACTCATAAGAGCACCATAGGTTTCGGAGGTGATACAAATTATGTTAAATAACGATTTCTTTAATGCCTATGAAAACAGGCAACTTTTAAATTGTGGAGCTGACGGCGATCGCCTCAACTGGGTGGCCTACGATGAACTGCCGCAGAGCGATGCGCGAGGAGTTTTAAAGGCAGATACATACCGCAACGGCAAACTCATGCAGGCGTACTCAAAGGAGGAGAACCATACCCTTGTCGTCGCCGCAACAAGACTGGGCAAGACGACGAGCTATGTGATACCTGCCATAATATCAAACGCCAGGCGCAAGTTAAAGCGCAGCATGGTTATATCCGATCCCAAGGGCGAGCTCTACCGCATAACCTCTCAGACGCTGCGCGATGAGGGATACCGCGTAATTCTCTTAAATTTCCGCGACTACATGCACAGCGAGTGCTGGAACGTGCTTACGCCCATATACCGCAAGTATCAGCACGCAATTTCATTGCGCGACGAGGTTGAGGCGGTAGATACACCCCAGGGCCCGCGCAATAAGTTCCGAGGCAAGATATATTCCAAAAGAAGCGAGCTGGAGCGTGACATAGACATGTACGAGCGCATGGAACTTGAGTCCGTGAGCAAGGACATAGATGACCTTGCAGCCATGCTCATTGTCACTCATCGAACGGACGACCCTTACTGGGAAGACAGCGCACGAGGGGTGCTAAAATCGTTTATTTGGGCACTTTTGGAGGATAGCAACGAGGAACTTTTAAACGAGCGCGATGAGTGCGATTTCCAAAAGCAGCTTATAACCGAGGACACATTCTCCTTCCGTACTATATTCAGCATATACTCCGGCTTCAGAGACAGCAACGAAAGCAGGTACGATGATGGCGGCTTTTTTACAAAACGCAAGCCTGATTCGCGTGCTTATCTGCTCGCAAAGAATAACTTTATAGAAAACGCTCCCAATACCAGAAAGTGTATTATGAGCAGCTTTGACTCCAAGATGTCGATATTTCGCGACAGCACTATAAGTCAGATAACCAGCTGCAATTCCTTTGATTTCGATAGTCTTGTCGATGGTCCCGTGGCGGTGTTTATCGACTATCGCGATGAGATAAAGGCGCATTACCAGGTGATATCGCTCTTCGTACAGAACATGTACAAGATGCTCATAGAGCGCGCCAACAACCTGCCCGGCGGCAAGCTGCCCGTGCCATTCTATTTCATGTTGGACGAGTTCGGCAACTTTCCCGCCTTGCGTGATTTTGATACCACCATATCGGCCTGTGCGGGCAGAAATATCTACTTTACCCTCGTCATCCAGTCATATGCTCAGCTTAACAATGTGTATGGCAAGGATGTGGCGGAGATAATTTTGGACAATCTCAACGTAAAGATATTCCTCGGTTCGAACAACTATGATACACTGCAACAGTTCAGCCGTGAGTGTGGTGAAATGACGCGCATATCTCCGCTCTCTGCACTCAACGGCAGCGGGAGCGAGATAGAGCACTATGAGCTTGAAACCATACCGCTCATAACGCGCAGCAGGCTTTCGTGTTTTGAGCCTGGCGAGTGCGTCGTGCTCGAGGCCAACTGCGACCATGTGCTCTTTTCGCGGCTGGAGCGCTATTATCTGTGCCCCGAACTTTCGTCGCTGTCAACGGCTTCGGAACATGAGTATACCTGTTCAGTAAATCCCTTGGACGAGAGATATCTCTTTACTTTGAAAAAACGTAGCAGCCGCAATGCGCTGTGGGAGTGAGGTGAATTATGGCATCGGTTAAAGATATAAAGGCATTTTGCAGAAACAGCATAACATTTTCGATACCGCTCATTCAGCTTGAGTTTTCTGTAACATATAAAGAGGCCGCCCGCATTGTCGACGAACTCGTCGGCGCGGGCATGGCTTTGCTTCTTCCCGACGGGCTGAACTATAAATACAACGAACTGCTTAAGCAGAAGGCTGTGCGCGGCAGAAAGGCGATAACTACCCCCGATGATTCCCCCTCTGATGATGTTGAAGCCGCCTATGTGGAATTTTTAAAGAGGCGCGCCAGCGAAATTGCCGAAGAAAAAGGCAGCGGCAAGGCGAATGACGATACAAAAGAGGTCAACGGCGATGAGGCCATGCGTAAGTTGCGCGTCGACGGACTGAGGAAGTGCATCGACCGCGGCTATGCCTCGGTGTTCGTTGTGCTTGCCGCTCTGCCTGTAAACTATACAGAGGCCAACTCAATAATGGAGTGGATGCAGAATATGAAATACATCTCCAAGACCCCTTCAAACTCGGGCACCTACAAACTACTCATCACCCAAGATCAGTTCAGAAAGCTCTATGGCTGGTAAAATTGATTTGGTGCATTAATGTTCAGTCATATAAAGTCAACAGTAATGCTGATTTGTCGCTGTATGTTGAACATGAATTAAAAATATGTTATAATATGAGGACAAAATGAGGACAAAGCTGGGAGGGTGCATACATGAATATTTATAAGGTGATTGGCTGGACAGATTGGTCTAGTCAAGAATATCCTGAACATAAAGTCTCTATTGCTGTCGATTTGGCGGTAATAGAATGTATCCGAAATAACGGATATAGGTTTGGCGGAGATTCTCACCAATATAGAGAGGGGTGTTGTCCTGTTCTCAATGACGGCACAAAGGCATGCTATTCTCTGCGTGGCTGGGGCTCAATAATGTCTTCTGCGCTCAATATTGATGACTCGGACGGCTATGCCTATATGGAGTGGTATATGGACTCATGGACGCGAACGGGGTTGGTGGGAGTTGACTGCCCTTCCCGTGAGCTAGTCTATCCTCCAAAAGGCGTAGACAAATCAAGGCTGAATAATGTGCTTTGTACAAAAGCGGTGCATGAAATGCATCTTGCCGATGAACCGTTCGATAAGATAGTCAGCGGCAAGAAGACTGTAGAGGTGCGTCTTAACGACGAAAAGCGCAGGGAAATTTCGTCGGGAGATATAATAATATTCTACCGCAAGAGTCATATTTCCGATATGTGCGCGGTAACGGTTGTCGACTTAAGAAATTATAAAAATTTTTCTGAACTTTTTTCTAACGAACGGCTTACAGATACAGGCTGTATGGATATGACTGTGAAGCAGGCCGCCCAAAGCATGTATAAGTACTATTCTCCCGAACAGGAGGAAAGGAACGGCGTGCTCGCAATAGAAATAAAGCCGATAGAGGGATAGTATGATTTACGTTACAGGCGATACGCACGGTCAGATTGACTTTGCAAAATTGCGTATATTTGCGGATAATAATCCGCAGCTGACTAAAAATGACTATGTTATAATCGCGGGAGACTTTGGCGCAGTTTGGTGTGAGCCGACTCTGGAAAAAGATTTAAAACCCTACGAGGAGCTGCCCTTTACCGTATTGTGGGTCGATGGGAACCATGAAAACTTTACTATGGTTAATTCTTATCCCGTGAGCGAATGGCACAGAGGCAAGGTGCATTTTATAAAGCCTGATATTATTCATCTAATGCGGGGGCAGGTATTTGAGTTGGAGGGGAACACTATCTTCACCTTCGGCGGCGCGACGAGCATAGATAGATATATGCGCAAGGAAGGAATATCGTGGTGGCGGGAGGAGATGCCCTCGTATGAGGAGTTAGATGAGGGCATTGCGAACTTGAAGAGGTATAACAATAAGATAGACTACATAATCACTCACTCCTGCGGTGAGCGCGCACTCATGTACCCGCCGCTGCGCACGCGCTCATCCCAGATGTGTAGATACCCAGAGAATAACATGTTATCTTATATAGAAGATATCACTAACTATAAAAAGTGGTACTTTGGACACTACCACATGGACAGCCAACTAAACGATAAAATGCGTGTGTTATATCACGACATAGTGCCGCTGGGAGAATGAATATATTGGAGGAGTGAATATGAAGATATTATTCTTAGACATCGATGGTGTGCTCAACTCGCGTGCATATGATCGCAAAAGAAATTGGAGCGAGCTAACAAACATAGACGAAACGCGCTTGCCATTGGTCAAAAAAATTATAGACAAGACGGGCGCGAAGATCGTACTTATCTCTACATGGCGCAGGCATTGGGATAAGGACGAAAGCCTCTGCGACGAGGACGGAATGTATATAAATCGCCTGTTTACAAAATATGGATTAACCATATATGACAAAACTCCAGATTTAGACTTGCTCTCAAAGCGCAGGGATGAGGTTAAAGCTTGGCTTGAGGTTAAGGCTTGGCTCGCCGAATATGGGTATGAGGTTGAGTGCTTCGTGATTTTAGATGACTATCGCTTTGGCTGGGAGGACTTGTCCGAGTTTTGTATTCACACGAATCCTCAGTATGGTTTAGGCTTAGAGGAGGAGCACGTAGGATCGGCAATCAACTTACTTAACTCATCAAAGTGGTAGTCAAATATTTGAGCATTGTATACAGTACAGTATGTAAAACACAAAGGCTTCATGAGGTGAACTATGGCCAACAATACATTGAATAACGAACTTCTTCATGTCGGTGATTTTGTTGAGCTATTTAAACAGGCGGCTACTTGTAAAACGGCTATTGAAAATTTTACAACTGCCGTATGGCAGATCAAAGAACGCAAGCAGGCTGTGGGTAAACTTGTAAATGTCATTGAACAAATTGCAGTAAAAAAATGTATAGAAGAGCTCGTTCTGGCTGATTCGTCGCTTACTAGGCCAAAGACAATAATTAAGGCCAACGGCGCACTGTTTGCTGCAAGTCAGTTGGGTCAATCGCATTACATCCAACTGTATGAAGCAATAATAGCTGTGCTGGAAGGGATGAGTAATCATCAGTTCAATCAGTTGCGTTCAAGCATTGTTGGGTAATTTACCGCGGCATAGCCGAATTTGCAAGGGAGGCATGATACGAATTTACATTCAGACAGGGCTGTGGTTGAACTAATAATAGGCGAAATGGCAAACAATAGCGGCGTTCGTTGTGACGTGCTTGAAAAGAATTTTAAGGAATAATATCTGAATTAAGAATTTTTTATAAACAGGCGACAATTAATTATCCATATTGCATAAAAACCGTTGACAAATTTTCGTAAATTATGTAAAGTAGATATATGGAAGATGCTTTTTTGAGCCAGGCTATATTTCGTACAGAAGATATAATCGGCAATTTTTCCGGCAAGCGAAGTATGCAGCTGAGGCTTAAAAACTTAATAGATGACGGTCGCGTCGCAAAGATAAAAAACGGCCTATATGCCACCGTCAATCCCTTAACGGGAGATATTTTTGCGAACCGTTTTGAAATGGCGTCCGCTCTGTTCGAGAACGCCTGTGTAGCATACCATTCGGCGCTGGAGTTTTATGGACTGGGCAATCAGGTCTATTCCGAGGTGTACGTCTTTACCGATAACAGGAATATCCCGTTTGAGTATGGCGGCCTCGAATATAAATTCTTCTTGCCTAAAATAAAGGAGGGAGTTTCTCACCTTGAACACAATGCATCGATAGCCGTGACGAATTTGGAGCGAACTATTATCGACTGCTTTGACCGCATAGATCTTGCGGGGGGATTGGAGGAGCTTGTCACTGCAATTAGTGGTATAACTTATCTGAATGAGGAATTGCTCGCCGACTATCTCAAGGAGTACGGTAAAAAGTTTTTGTATAAGAAAGCCGGCTTTTTACTTTCTCTTCTGAAGAGCGAACTGCTTTCGCAGAAGTTTTTTGATTTGTGCAAAAGCAACCTTTCTGCAAAGATAGACGATATAAGTGAAAATAAAATGCTTCCGAGAAGGACAAACAGGGAGTGGGAGATAATATACCCTGCGACTCTTGTAAATACGGAGAATTGAAGTGATAAATTTATCCCAGAAAAATGTAGTGCAGGTAGCAAATTTAACGGGGTTCATAAAGGATAACGTTGAAAAAGTTATGCGCCTTGCGGATATTTTGGAATTTATCTGTTCCACGCAATGGAAGGATAAACTTGTATTGAAGGGTGGTACCGCAATCAATTTATTTTACCGCCAGCTGCCCCGTCTCTCTGTCGATATAGATTTGGACTATATAGGTCAGTCAAAGGAGGAGATGGGGGAGGATAAAGAGCGGCTATGGGAATTTTTACAGACCTCTCTGTATCAAAAAAATTATTCGTTGTCACCTAAAAGAAAACGCTATTTTGCGCTTGACTCCGCTGTTTTTCAGTATGTCAACAACGCGGGCAACAGGGATAATATAAAGATTGAAATTAATTATCTTGACAGAAATCATATTTTGCCTATAAAAGAGATGCCGCTTGCTACTCCTGTGGTGCAAAGCGACATAACGATAAATGTGTTGGATGTCTGCGAGCTTTACGGCAGCAAACTTGCCGCCCTTTTAGGTCGTTGCAAGCCGAGAGATGTATATGACGTGTATGGGCTTGTAAAAGATAACATTGTTTCGGATATGGATATGCTTCGCAAGTGCGCAATTTTTTATAACTGCATAGCGGGCGAAGCAAATATAAATGAAGTGTCGTCAGATATTTTGGACGGCGTAACTGAAAGGGATATTAACAGGCAACTAAAACCCGTTTTGAAAAAGAGCGAAAAGTTTAACAGGTCGGAAGTAATATCTGAGCTAAAGGAATATCTAAAAGAGTTGTTTGCATTAACTGAAAAAGAAAAGTTGTTTGTAGAAAAGTTTAATGCAAAGCAATATTGCCCTGAACTTCTCTTTGAAGACGAACAGATATTGAGGCGGATTGCTCATCATCCCATGGCTCTATGGCGGATGAGATAAATTAGGTATTATAATATTAGTGTTAAAGAAAATCCCATGGTAGATTGGCTCTATCGTGGGACAATTTTTTGTAAAGCAGATGGCGGCCCGAACGGGTATTGCTT
>ERZ1643250.777-NODE-777-length-31317-cov-5.233990_pt1 | contig 31317 bp, 29 predicted proteins | sample MGYA00579262_ERZ1643250 | MGnify/ENA primary metagenome ERZ1643250 (study PRJEB29033, sample SAMEA4952265) | chicken gut metagenome | biome: Broiler Chicken; feature: Gastrointestinal Tract; material: Caecum | place: Ireland | collected 2018 | study: Broiler...
CCTGTGGCGCTCCGTGTTCGTTTCCGTTTAGGTGCACCACTAAAAAAGGGACGACAAAGGGTGTATTCCATAGGGAATTTACAAAAAACTAAATTTTATATGGGTACACCCAAAGGCGAGTCAACAAAAACAGCGATTTCATAATGAGATCGCTGTTTTTGCGTTACTATATTATGTAATTTCTAATATCGTCTGCTTTTTCGCAAACTCAAACGCATTTTGTAGAAAAATTGTAGAAATAGTATGTCCGTTAAATGAATAAATCCGCCCGTTTTGTATCCTCAAATGCGAACTCTAAAAAATATCAATATCAAGCAATGCATTATAAATAAAAAAGCCGATAAACACAATTTGAACTTTGTGAATTATCGGCTCTACGTCTTTGCGTTTGGCTCTTTGATGACGGTTATATTAAATTGTTTAACATTGATAAGCGTTTCGTTTTTACATTTTGGACAAAACAGCGGAAATTTTTCAAGTACGGTATCATCTCTTATTTTTACCCGTGTTTTGTTTTTACACACAGGACACAATAACCACTGTAATGATTTTTCTTGTTCTTGTAACATTTTTGTTTCTCCTTTTTCTGATTTATTGTTGTATGTTCCAGCCAACTGACCGCAAGCGGCATTTATATCAGAACCGAATTGCGTCCTTATATTTACGCTTATTCCCGCACCGTGCAAAACTTTGCAAAAAGCTTGTATGCACTTGTTGCTTGGTGGCGTTAGTTTTTGAGCAACCGTTGTCTGATTATACGGAATTAAGTCTAAATGATATAGTGCAAGATATTTTTTGTGCCGGAATAATAGTTCTATAAGTTGCTCGGCGTGTTTTTCGCTGTCATTTATACCTTTCAGCATTATATATGCTAAAAATACTTTTCGATTTGTTTGTCGTATATGGTTATCTAACGTGTCAAGTACCAAATCAAGAGAGTACGTTTTTGTAATCGGCATAAGCGTTTCCCTCAACTGATTAGTCGGCGCGTGTAGTGAATATGCTAAATTAATCTGCGGAAATTCTTTTGTCAATCTTTTAATACTTGGAACTATGCCGATAGTAGAGATGGTTATTCGTCTTTGAGATAAGCCGAATAATTCAGTATCCGTCAAGTCGCGCAGAGCTTCAAACAAATTCGGGTTTGCAAACGGCTCGCCCATACCCATAAAGGAAATGCTGTTTATCGTAAACCCCTGCTGCATAAAGTAAAGAACTTGGTCGCATATCTCATCTGACGTCATATTTCTATGTAAACCCAGCGTGCCCGTAGCACAGAATTTACAACCAAATGCACAACCGCTCTGCGAGGATATACAAAATGAATTCCAACCCTCTTTGTAAAACAAGCCTACCGTTTCAACGCGGTTGCCGTCGGGCAGTTCAAACAGTACCTTGTCAGTTTGCGTTGATTTTTCGTGATGAATAGCTTTAATTCCTATTACCGTTTCCCCAAATTGCTCGATAAGTTTTCCCCGCAGTTCTTTTGGGAGCGGTTTCATATCTTCAAAGCGTATTGTGTGTTGTCGGAAGACAGCGTCCAATAATTGCTTATAGCGATAATCGGGCAAGTTCATCTCGGCTATAAGCTCTTTCATTTTTAGAAATTTTGACATAATTTAACTTGTTCCCATAATAATATTTTGGAGTTTCTCTGTTAAATGTTCGTTATATTTCTTATTTAAGCTGATATAAAGCTCTCTTTCTTCGGGCGTTAAAGAGGCAAGGGCGGCAAGCTCCGTATCAAGTAATACATTGATTGTCTTTGCGGCAAATTCCTTTCCTGCGGCGGTTAAAGAAATACTTTTCTTTTTTCTTGTTCCGCTAATCGTGGAAAGAGTTATAAATCCTTTATTTTGCAAAGAGGCTAAGGCGGTATTTACGGTTTGTTTTGGAATTGCCCATTTATTACATAAATCGTATTGCGAACAAGGAGCGCCTTCCGCTAACGCATATAAAACGCCAAGCGAACTATCTGAAATTCCGATAGAATTTGCAAATTTATGGTAAAGTGCGACACTACGTTTAGACATTTTATTTAATTCAGATAATTGTTCTCTAATATTCATTTCTTATTCTAACCCTCCGACAGTCCGAATTCGGACACAAATATTATAGTCCGAATTCGGACATTTGTCAACCATTAAAAGGCTAAATAAAAATTTACGAAAAATAAAGACTTTAAATGATAGGACTACTATCGTTTTTCTCTTTAATCGACAAGATCTCCTAAACTACTTTTATGCTATAATAAGGGTAAGTATCACCGCCGAGCAGAATAGTCAAAAGCAAAACGGGCAGGCATAATAAATTGTCTGTCCGTTTTTAGAAGGTGCTGTTCAGCGGTAAGAGCGGAACCCTTTTAAGCGGAAAACATACCTTGTCCCTATAATGGTACATTTATAAAAAACTTTTTAATTATGACAACTATTGTCAACAATAATATGTTATAATAGCTTTATGGTAAAGGGCTATCGGATAATTTCAATAGAGGCTTGCGACCTATACAAGCACGAACAGGAATACGGCGTCGAAGTCGGATACAAAATGCCCGAATACAAATCGGACGCCTATTTTTGGTTGTTCAAAAACACATTGGATTATTCGCTTGACACGGTAGAGCTTGAAAAGGCATATACTCGTATCTGCCGCAAAAAGTTTTCCTTTGTGGACAAACACAATAATTCCTACACCCTCGCCGTAGTAAATGTAAAGTTCAATTATACATACAAAGCCGATGGCGGTAAGGTAATAAACAAAAAGGCTCTGCGCGATCACTTTTACTCTAACGGCTTTAACTTGGATAGCGTTCACTATGTAAGATACAAGCGTAGCGCGGGCAGCTCACGCGAAGGTAAATGCCTTTTCATTGATGAGCGGCTTTACAAGTATATGACCAAATGGAGCGAGTGCGGCATTAAACAAAGTTCAGACCTCGCGTCGTGGGAATCTTATCGCGCCTTATCTCTTTCCTCTATCAAGGGCGTTATAGATATTCCGCTTGACGGTATCCTCTTTGTGCCGGACTACAAAAGCACTTTTACAGATAAAGTCGTATCGGTAGAAATGCAGGACGGCAAGCTCATAGCCACAGAAAAGGAAACGCAGATAACCAACGATATATGGGACGGAGAAAGCCTTTTGGACGAAAGCCTGTTTTCGGGCGAGTATTCGGACAAGCACTTCCTGCTTCTTCGCAACAAGTTTTTCAAGTCGTGCGCCTTCCGTACAAAGCTACAACAATGGATAAAAGACAAAGGCATAACGCTTGACGACCTTAAAACTCGCGGCTTTACGCTTGCGACGGATATAAGTCAGATCGTAATGGTAACAACGCCCAACAGCCTGAAATACTTAAAATTCGTCGGCGACCTGAACGAAAAGAATATCCGCAAGTGGGCGGACAATGTAAATAGCACCTTCGGCGTGGTCAAATGGGATAAACCTACGCATTTTTTCCACGGCAAAACGGTACAGAGCAGTTATCAGGTGCTTAATACACTACCTCTTGGGGAAGAACAGGTTGCCCGTTTGCTTCAACCGAGCATAGATTATATCGCCATCGTCCGCAAAGAAATACACTTTATGCGTTACCATTTTACGGACGCTTTTGCGAGAGATAAGGACGAAGATTCGGAAGAACGTGCCGAAGGTCTTGCGGACAGAGCGGACGTGCTGTTTACTCTTATGTTCCAATCGCCGCATTTCAGCTACACGGCGCTTTACGAAAACTTCCGTAACGACGTGGTCAGAAGTCTGAAAGACAGGTTGAAAAAAGGTCATATTCTTTTTAACGGCACAAATGCTACTCTTTTCGGAAACGGTCCCGAACTGTTGCAATACATAGCCGGTGAAGAAATAAAGAGCATTTTGCAATCGGGGCAAATCTATTGTGAACGATTTGCCGATGGCGCAAAATTGCTTTGCGCCCGTTCACCGCATATCACTATGGGCAATCTCTACTGCGTGGAAAATAATCTTGACGGAGATATATGGGACTACTTTGACTTGGGCGAAAATATAGTCTGCGTCAATGCCATCGGGGAGAATATACAGCAGCGCCTGAATGGTTGCGATTATGACTCGGATGCTATGCTTGTAACGGACGACGCGCTTTTGGTGGAAGCCGCAGAAAAATATAAAAGCCTATTCAAAGTGCCTGTATGCAATATCCCTTCCGTGAGCAAGTCAAAGTCATCTGTTGCCTTGCTCGATTATGAAACAAGCGAGAACAAAATCGGAGAGATCGTAAATCTATCGCAACGGCTCAACAGCATTATTTGGGATAAATTCAACAACGGCGCAAACGAAAAGGATATACTTCCTGTTTACGAGGACGTGTGTAAGCTCGCCGTATTGTCTGGTATTGAGATAGACAAAGCAAAACGCGCCTATGACAATGTAAATGTCGGCAAGGAAATAACGGCTCTGCAAAAGAAATATAGTGTTCCCGCGCCGGTCTTTTTCAAAGAGATACACCGCATAAAAGATAAGGAACGGCAATACCGCTTTCATAAAACCGCAATGGATTATATCTATGAGGCGGCAAATAAAATTTCTTTCCGCGAAGGCAGAAAACAAAAGAAATTCTTTATTCCCATATCCGTTCAGCTCGGCAGCGCGTTAGTCATAGGTAATGCAACCGAGTACAGGCACAAGGATAAAATCGTGGAAATCTGCGACACCGCAAAGGCTCGGATAAAGCAGTTATACAGCGCTCTGCGCTCTGCCGACGATGATGAAAAAGAAGTCCTCTACGACAGGATAGAACAGGAAAAGAACGAGCGCGACGAGCAAGCCTCAAAATGGCTTACGAACAAAAACGTGCTTATCCTCGTCCTGCGGCATTATGAAAAGAACGCTGCTTCGGATTGGCATATCTACGCCGCCTTGATGAACAGCCCCGTATATGAAAAGTTTATGTGGGACGTGGACGACGATACTATCGTTACACCCAAAGTGGTTGAAGATAAAAACGGCAAATACGAAATGTACGGTATGAAATTTGCAATTAAGTAGCGAAAAGTGAGAATCGCTATTTTTTAGCGTATATAACGGTAGCCCGTTATTTTGAAAAAACCTCTAAAAACCCCCGTATTTTCGGGCAGAATCGGTTGTTTTTCGGGGACAATTTTGGAAAAACACAAACGTAAATAAAAAAGCTCTAATCGGCGTTATAGACACCGAGCGTACAGATCGGTAAAATCTCGGCTCGACCAAGAACATTGGTCGGGCTTTTTCTATGCCCGCACAGGACAAAAAATAAAAATTACGGAGGTGATGAAATCAAAAAAGGCGCAGCCGATAGCCTTAAAACGACGGCGAAACGACAATTTAATATCAGGGGAAGAAGTTGGTTTATCGGTTATAGCGAGGAACGTATTTGGATTGCCAAATACCGAGCGCAGGCGCTCGCCTCGTTAGGGGCAAGCCCCTAATACCCCGATAATCCGACGAACAAAATTGATGAGGAGGGAAAAATTATAGGCAACAGAACAAGACCGTTCGCTTACATATTCAGGGCAAGCGAACAAGAGAAAAACTTAATAGACAAAGCGATAGCGACGAGCGGACGTTCTATGACGGAGTTTGTAATACGGGCAATCACCGATAAACCGATTATCGTGGTGGAACACGCGAGCGAGATGTTAGCCGAGTTGAAACGGCAAGGAAACAATCTTAATCAGGCGTTAAAGTATTGCTACTACGGTGATGCGGAACAGCGGCGCATTTTATCTTGCGCCGAAGAATTAAAGAAAACGTATAAAGCAATCACTACCGCCGTTGGGGGTGGATAATGCCGTTACTCAAATGTACCGCAGGCAAAGCAAGACCAAAAAACGCGATCACTTATATTACGAAGCCCGAAAAGGCGGCGTATGTATCCGTCCGTAATTTATTCGAGGATGAGGACTACGCCAAGCAGTTTGAGGAAACGGCGGCTATGTACGGAAAAGGTACGGACTACAAAGAGCGCAAGTATTATCACTTCAAACTATCGTGCGCGAGAAAAGATAACGTCAGTCCACTGCAAGCGCATAAGTACGCCGAAGAACTTGCGGAAAAATTGTTCCGGGACTATGAGTGCGTAATCGCTACCCACACCGACACGCAGACCGTACATAGCCACATAATCGTGAACGCCGTCGATCCGCTCACGGGGAAGAAATTGCAATTCAGCCCCAAAGATTATGTTGCTATGAAGGACGAGGCTAATCGTATCGGCAAGCAGTACGGATTTACCGAAACGGACTTCCGTAAACGCGGCAAGAACAGCAGAACGGCGACGGAGCAAAAGATAATGAAGAACGGCGGCGTATCTTGGAAAGAAGAATTGCGCGAGGTAATTCAGGAAGCCGTAGGTAAATGTAAAACGGCGGATGAGTTCAAAGAATACCTTGACAGTTGTTACGGCGTAAAAATCACGCAGGACGGTAAGGACTATTCCTACCTTCATCCGCAGAAAAAGAAACCTATCCGAGGGGAAAAGCTCGGAACAAACTACACAAAAAAGGAGATATTGAGAAAACTTGGAGAACAAACTAACAGGCAAAAGTCCGCAGCCCATAGCGGACGAAACGGTAACTATCGAGGACAATCTGCCGGCACAAGAATTGTGCGAACAGGTACAGCTACTCACGGCGCAAGCGCGGGAAGCCTTATTGCAGCAAGCCTTGACAGTATCGAACGAGAAATGCAACGGCTTAATTTTGAAGCTAATTGCGCAAGTCGAGGAACTGACGCAGCAAGTGTCGAACGTGAAATGGAACAACAAAGGGCTCGTGAAGAATCTGAAAGAAGACATAGAGAATATGCTGAAAGAGCTGAAAGAGAGCAACAACAACCTGTCGGAAGTGTTGAGGAAGTTAATACGCCGGATGACGGAAATAGCAACTCAAATACAGGAAGAAGTAAGTACAGCTACGGCAAAGGCGACTAACGAAGCTACCGCCCTTTTCAATAAGAAGATAAACGAAGCTGCAGACAGTGCCATTGCAAAAATGGATAAGCAGGCAGAAGAAATCTCGAAGAAAGTCAAAGCCGCTGAAAAAGAAATAGACGGCGTGAAAGACGACATACACTACGAGCGCGGCTTTAGAAAGTTTATGTTTTGGGCGACACCTGTACTACTCTTGGTGCAGACAGTCATCACGGCATTTTTATTGCTGAAATAACAAAAAACCATTGACAAACCTTCCGAGATAGAGTATAGTATATATACTATACAGATATTTTGGGAGGTTTGCTATGGTAACGAGAAAAGAGGACACGCCTACTCGCAAAGCGAATAGGAAATACGAGGAAACTCACAAGGAAGAACGCCGTAATAAGTGTGGCAATTTTCAGACAATGATACCGAGAGAATTATTGAACGAGATAAATTCATTTCTGAAAAAATACGGTTATACGAAGGTTGAGCTTATACAGGCGGGTTATGAGGAGCTGTTATCTCGGCACGATACTAACCTCGCCAAACTTATGGACGGTTATGATGACTTCTTTGAGAGTGAAAAGAAAAACAGCGGAACACTATAAGGTGCTTATTACACCCGTAACGTCGGGAATATTTTGGGGGAAATATTGTGTGATAGGGCAAACTGCGCGTACCTTTCCGTTGTACGCGCAGAGGGAATAATGAGAAGCAAAGGAACTGCAAGGTAATGTACGCCCGCCATAGTGCATAAGGGAATTGAGTCATAAACCTTGCAACCTACATAGAACACAAAAAATTTGGAGGAATTGAATCAACAGCGAATTGAAACCATAGTAATCGGCAACACCGCCTATACGGTAATTGCCAAAGAAAGAATCGGCGCGAGTAAAACCGCGCTTGACATCACAAGGAGATTATTGCTTAATGGCAATACTCATAACAAAGACTCGTCTGCGGGTTGTGATCCGAAAGGAGAAATCAAATGAGATTGCAATCAACAGACAACCAACTTATAACTGCTCTCTACTGCCGCCTTTCCCGTGACGACGATTTAGAGGGCGACAGCAACAGTATCAAAAATCAAAAGGCTATACTCGGCAAGTATGCACAGGACAGAGGATTTAGCCACCCTGCCTACTATGTGGACGACGGGTATTCGGGAACGAACTTTAACCGTCCCGACTTCCAAAGACTTATAGGCGACGTCAACGACGGTAAGATCGGAACAATTATCGTAAAGGATATGAGCCGTTTGGGACGCGACTATCTGAAAGTCGGCGTATATACGGAAATCACCTTTCCCGATGCAGGAGTGCGGTTTATCGCCATCAATGACGGCGTGGACAGCGACAGTCAGCAAGACAACGACTTTACGCCCTTCCGCAATATCATCAACGAATGGTATGCAAAGGACACGAGCAAAAAAGTCCGCGCCGTATTCAAGGCAAAAGGAAACGCAGGCAAGCATCTCTGCACGATACCGCCCTTCGGATACATAAAGGATAAGGACGATAAGCAGAAATGGATTGTGGACGAGGAAGCCGCCGAAACCGTCAAAGAGATTTACAGGCTTTGTATAGAAGGTTACGGTCCTACTCAAATCGCAAGGATACTTACGGAACACGGAATAGACACACCCGTCATTCACGCGAAGAAGGTAGGCATTAAATATGGTTCAAAAGAAAATGCGTTGTCTTACATTTGGGATACTCAAACCGTAATAACAATCCTTGCAAATCCGTCCTATCTCGGACATACGGTAAACTTCCGGACGAAGAAGAAATCGTATAAATCGAAAAAGAAGATTGAACTTCCGCCCGAAGAATGGGTTGTGTTCAAAAACACGCAAGAGCCTATCATAGACCAAGACACCTACGATACTGTTCAACGCATTAGACAGAACAAACGGAGACCGAGCAAAATGGGAGAAATGAGTATCTTTTCGGGGCTTGTATATTGCGCCGACTGCGGAAAGAAAATGTATCTCTGCCGTTGCACGACAATGCAGCAAAAGGAATACTTTAACTGTTCCACCTATCGGAAGAAGTCAAAGAGCCTTTGCACTTCCCATCAAATAACGGTTGAAGCGGTAGAACAAATCGTGCTTGCCGACATCCGCAAGGTGCTGTCTTATACAAGCAATCACAAACAGGAACTATTGGAACAATTAAGGCATAACGCCGAGATAAAGACCAAGCAAATGCTATCTTCCCAAAGACGGGAATTGGAAGAAAGCGAAAAGCGCATACTCACGCTCGACAAACTTATTCAGAGTTTATTTGAGGAAAAGGTTGCGGGAAGCCTGTCCGACGAGCGCTTCCGTAAACTGACGTCCGCTTACGAACAGGAACAAACAGAACTTGAAAACCGTGTAAAAATGCTTCGGGCAGAATTGTCCGAAGCAAGCGAGAAAAGCGATAACATTGAAAAATTTATGCGACTTGTAAATAGGTACACCGATGTTCCCGAACTGACACCCGAAATCGTAAAAGAGTTCATTTACAGGATTATCGTACACCAAGCGGAAAAAGTTGACGGACACAGGACGCAACAGGTAGAAATCATCTATAACTGCGTAGGGGCAATAACTATCCCGAACAGTTAGGGCAAAAATGAGTTAAGGCATAGCCTTTCGACTATGCCTTACTCAAAAATCCCTATGAAAGACACCCGAAGGCGTCCCTTTTGCTGTCAGGAACAGCAGTTGTTCTGCGAACAGCATCCGAAGCCGCTCGCGTTCTGTGTAAGCGTACCCGAAGAGCAGAGCAATGCGAGCAGGGCGAGCAGCGCCGTGTCCGAGCAGCCGTTCTGCCCCATCAGAAACAGGGCGAGCAACATCAGGCAGACGTTTTTGTTCAAACCGGAACCTCCTTCACGACAAAATTCCTGAAAAGCAGTGTTTTTGCGACGAAAGCGCTTATGTGCATATATTGACATATCACCGCGCACGGATTAAAATGAAAGTATAAAAAATGCGCGGAGGGAAAGGAGAATGATCGCCGAAGAAGATATGCTTCTGCTTGACAAACGGACGCAGTCTCTCGTGGAAAATTATGTACCGGAAGGGGAGATCCTTGAGGGGATCGTGGACTTCTTTTCGGTTTTTGCAGACAGTACGCGGGTGCGGATCCTCTCCGCGCTCGCCATTACGGAAATGTGCGTGACGGATATATCGCGCGTGCTCGGGATCAATCAGACCACCGTGTCGCACCAGCTGCGCCTGCTCAAAAATATCGGGATCGTCAGGTGCAGCCGCTGCGGAAAAGTTATCTTTTACAGCCTGAAAAACGAAACCGTCAACGACGTCCTGCTCAAGGGCGTGGAATTTTTAGGATATTGAAAAGGGGCGGCCGGCAAAGTTGCCCTTTTTTTATTGCAAAATCCGTGCCGTTATTGTATAATAAAACGGGCAGAACGGGGCGGATACAGTACAGTATATGAGCGAGATACAGGAAAAGTTAAAACTTTTGCCCGATGATCCGGGCGTTTATATCATGCTGGACAAGGACGGCAACGTCATCTATGTCGGAAAGGCGCGCGTGCTCAAAAACAGGGTACGGCAGTATTTCCATTCCTCGCTCAAGACGGAGAAGGTCGCCGCGATGGTCGCCAACATCTCCGATTTCTATTATATCATAACGAAATCGGAGATCGACGCCCTCTCCCTCGAAAACAACCTCATCAAAAAGTACAAGCCCAAGTATAATATTCTCTTAAAGGACGATAAAACCTATCCCTATATCAAGGTATCCGTTTCGGAAAAATTTCCCTCGTTCACGGTCACGCGCAAGCTGAAAAAGGGGAGCAGATATTTCGGGCCGTACATGGGCGGCGTGCGCGTGCGCGACGTTCTCGAGATCGTGAACATGGCGTACGGAGTGCGTACCTGTTATACGCCCGTCGGCGAGAAGCCGAAAAAGCCGTGCCTGAACTACCATATACACCGTTGCCCCGCGCCGTGCGCGCATCTCATTTCGGAAGAGGAGTACGGGGAACGCGTGAAGGCGGCGATGCGCTTTCTCGACGGCGACGAGGGCAACGTGGAGGCGCTGCTGAAAGAAAAGATGAATGCTTATGCGGCGGCGGAGGAATTCGAACTCGCCATAGACTGCCGCAATAAGCTGGAGATGCTCTCCAAGATCGCCCTCAAACGGATCACCGCGCTGAACCGCGACATCAATGCGGACGTCATCGCATACGTCAGCAACAAGCTGTATTCCGCGGTGAATATCCTCATCACGCGCAGAGGCATCATGCAGGGCGCGAGCACGTTCGCGGTCGAAAACGCCTCTTCGGACGGGGAGGCGCTGACCTCCTTTATTTCGCAGTACTACGCAAACCATCAGCTCCCCGACGAACTCATCGTGCAGGATTTCGCCGAAAGCGCGCTGCTGGAAGAATTTTTCAGACAGACGTATTCCAAAGCGGTATCCGTGCTGACGCCCAAACAGGGCGTGCGCAGACAGCTGCTCGACATGGCGGAGAACAATGCGGCGGAATACCTCGAAAAGGCGATCGACAGGATACGCCACAAAGAGGACATGACGGTGAATGCCTGCCTGCATCTGCAGGAGGAGCTCGGGCTGTCGCGCTATCCGCGGCGCATGGAATGCTATGATATTTCAAACATCAGCGGCGTTGACAAAGTGGGCTCTATGGTGGTGTTCATCGACGGAGAAGCCGACCGTTCGCAGTACAGAAGGTTCCGCATAAAGACGGTGGAGGGCGCGGACGACTTTGCAAGCCTCCGCGAAGTGCTCCGCCGCCGCCTCGCCAAGCTGGGCACGGAAGAGGAGGAGCATTTCCCGAAGCCGGATCTCGTCATCATCGACGGCGGCAAGGGGCAGCTTTCCGCCGTGAAGGGGATCTTCGACGAGGCAGGCGTTTCGGGCATAGATCTCATCTCGCTGGCGAAGCGCGAGGAGGAAGTTTTCACCGTCGGCAGCCGCGAAGGGATCCTTTTGGATAAGCGGGATTACAGCCTGAAAATGCTGCAGCGCATCCGCGACGAGGCACACCGCTTTGCCATTACCTTTTTCAGGAGCATACACAGCAAGCGTTCGCTCACCTCCGTCCTTGCGGAAATACCGGGGGTGGGCAAGATCAAGCGCCGCGCCCTCATCGAAAAATTCGGGACGATCGACCGCATCATGCGCGCTTCGCCGAAGGAACTCGCGGAGACGGAGGGGATCGGCGACGGGCTTGCCGCCGCTATACGCAAATATTTTGAGGAAGAACTGTAAATGCTGAAATACGGGCTGATCGTATCGGACTTTGACGGAACGCTCCGCCGCACGGAGGGCGGCGTTTCCGAAGGCAACGCGCGTGCCGTGCGCGACTTTCTTGCGGCAGGCGGAAAATTTGCGCTCTGTACGGGGCGGATGCCTTCATCCATCCTTCCGTACGCGCGCGAACTGACGCCGGACGGGCTTGCCGCCGCCTATCAGGGTGCGATCGTCTTTGACGTCGGGACGGGGCGCAGGCTGCGCGACGTGCGCATCCCGAATGCGGAAGCCGTCGCGGTCGTAAGGGCTTTCCAGGAGAACGGACGGCACGTTCACGTCTACGACGGCGATGATTTTTATGTGAACAAAGCGGACGAATATCTCGGGTTTTACGAGCGCGTCTGCGGCGTGAAAGGAATTGTCACGCCTGCCGACATCGCATCCGAGATCGGCCGCAGGGGTATCTGCCCGCACAAGATACTTGTCATGTGCGCAGCAGAGGAGCGCGACGGTATATATGCCTTTGCAGCCGAAAAGTTCGGCAAAAGGTTTTATGTGACGACGAGCACGGAAAATCTCGTCGAGCTGACCATGCCCGGCTGCGACAAGGGAGATGCGCTTGCCGCCTTTGCGGACTACTACGGCATACCCGTGGAAAACACGGTCGCCGTCGGCGACAATATCAACGATCTGCCCATGATACGCCGCGCGGGGCTGGGCGTCGCTGTCGCGAACGGCGATGCGGCACTGCGCGCGGAAGCGGGATTTGTCACCCGTTCCTGCGACGAGGACGGCGTCGCGTACGTCATCAGAAAATACGGTTTGGGGGAAGAACTATGAACGAACAGGAAACCATACTTCTCGATAATTTTTGCAGCGACCTCGGGCTTGAGATCGTGTTTGCGGGCAGGGGCAGAGTGACTCTCTCTTCTTACAGCGTTTCCCGCCCGGGACTTCAGCTCGCGGGGTATTTCAAGTACTTCGATTCTTCGAGGATACTCATATTCGGCAATTCGGAATATGAATTTCTGCGCGATCTGCCGCCCGACGTGCGCAGGGAGCGCGTGAAGATGCTGTTCTCTTATAAGGACATACCTTGCCTCATTCTGTCACGCGATCTGCCCGTTCTGCAGGAGATCATAGAAGAGGCGAGGCAGACGGGCTGTCCCATCCTTCGCACGGACAAGGTCACCACGGCGCTCATGAACGACCTGTTCTTTTATCTGAACGAGAAACTTGCGCCCTCCGTGACCATGCACGGCGTGCTGATGGATATTTCCGGCGTCGGCATACTGCTGACGGGGCACAGCGGCGTGGGGAAGAGCGAAACGGCAATGGAGCTGATCAAGCGCGGGCACAGGCTCGTCGCGGACGACAGCGTCATCATTAAAAAGGTCGCCGATTCGCTGATAGGCACATCTCCCGAAATGATCCGCTATTTTATGGAGCTGCGCGGCATCGGCATCATCAATATCAAGAATATGTACGGTTCCGGTTCCATTCTCAACGAAAAAGAGATCGAGCTCGTGATGGAGCTGGAAAACTGGGAGGAAGGAAAGGAATACGACCGCCTCGGCGAAGGAACGCTTTACGAAGAGATCCTCGGCGTAAAGGTGATGAAACATGTGATCCCCGTAAAGCCGGGCAGAAACCTTTCGATCATCATAGAAGTCGCCGCGAGAAATTTCCGCCTCAAGAGCATGGGGTACGATGCGGCGCAGGAACTGATCGCCCGGACGATCGGGCGGTAACAGACTTGCTGCGCAAAGAATATTATGGAGCACGGCTCAGAAAGCCGTGCTCTTTGTTTCGTTGTGCTAAATTTTTTATCTGCGCAATACAATAAGCGTATGAGAAAATTTATAAAGCGGGCGAAACTGCCTTTTCTCTGCGCGGTGCTCGCCGCCGTCGTTTTAGCCGCCTGCCTCTGGGTATACCCCGCGGCGAATGCGCTTACGGAACGGGAGCCGGAGGGATACGGCGGTATCCTGCGGCTGTGGCATATAGACAGCTTTGAGGGCGGAAAAGGTTCGCGCGCCGCCTTCCTCCGCAATGCGGCGAAAGAATTTTCCGAACGGACGGGTGTTTTTATCCTCGTGACGGTACATACGCCCGGCAGTGCGGAAGCCGCGCTGGAAAGAGGAGAACCGCCCGATATGCTGTCGTGCGGGAGCGAGCCGTTCGCGGCGGAATTGGCGGTGCCGCTGGAAGGATATGACTTTGCACCCGCGAGGGCGGGAGGGAAAACGTACGGCTATCCGTGGTGCAGGGGCGGATATTTTCTTTTCGGTGCGGAAGGCTGCGACGCGGCAGAAACACGCCCGGACAATACTGTAATCGGCAGCGGCCCGGGAGGCGCGGCGGCAGCGTATCTTTCCGGGCTGCCGCAGGGGAAATACGCCGTGTACGGCGCGTCGGAAGCATATACCGCGTTTGCGGGCGGGAAATATTCCTTTCTCATCGGTACGCAACGGGATTATTGGCGGCTGACGTCGAGAAAACTTGCGTTTACAGCCGTACCGCTGACCGCATTCGGCGATTTATGGCAGTATCTTTTCATATGCGCGAAGGATACGGGCAAATATCGCGGGTGTATAGATTTTCTGGCGTATCTGTTGTCTGATGAAATACAGAGCACTCTTTCACGGATAGGAATGATGAGCATACGCACTTCCGTCTATACGGACGACGGCCCTCTCGCCCTGGCGGAAGCAGTCTTGCCCGCCCGTTCGGCGAGCGCTTTTTTGTCCGAAGAAGGGAGTGCGGAATTTGCGGGGAGCGCCTTTCTTGCCGTGAAAGGGGACAAAAGCGGCGCAAAAAAATTGGAAAACTTCCTCGTATAGCATTGTAAAAAAAGCTGTTTTGCTGTATAATATTGGAGGATAAGGAATGCTATCGGATTTCGTCGGGCTGCTTGCGCGCCTTCCCGATATACCGTATCGGTCGCCCTTCTCTTTCCGGCGCAATACGACCGTCGGGATCGGGGGCGAAGCGCCGCTCGCCCTTTTCCCACGCGGCGAGGAAGAGATCGTTTCCGCTCTGCGGGAGGTGCAACGCGCGGGTTTCCCTTATGTGATGCTGGGGCGCGGTTCAAACGTGCTCGTTTCGGACGGGGGATTTGACGGCGTTGTTATCGCCACGGCGCTTGCACGGGCGATACGGGCGGAAAACAGACTGATCGTCGCCGAATGCGGCGTCGCCCTGTCTGCCTTGCTCCGATTTGCCGCGGAGAACGATCTCGGCGGCCTCGAATATCTCGCAGGGATACCCGCATCCGCAGGGGGAGCGGTCTTTATGAACGCGGGCGCGCGGGGAAAATATATCGGCGAGAACGTGCACAGAGTCACGGCGTTTACAGACGGCGAAGTGTGCGAACTGGCGGCGGATCAATGTGATTTTGCGTATAAGAGCACGCGTTTCATGCGCGGCGGCTGTATTCTTTCCGTTGTATTGCGCGCCGAACCGGATGCGTATGCAGGGGAGAAGATACGCGCCGCCCTTGCCGAGCGAGAAAAACTGCCGCGGGAGCGCAGCCTCGGCTGCGTGTTCAAAAACCCGCCCGGGCATTCGGCGGGGGAACTCATCGAACGCGCGGGGCTGAAAGGAATGCACATCGGCGGCGCTTTCGTATCGGAAAAACACGCTAACTTTATTGTAAACCGCGGAGAGGCGACCGCGGCCGACTACCGTGCTCTGGTCGCGCTTGTCCGGGGGAAAGTTCTCTCCGAAACGGGGATACGCCTCGCTGAAGAGATTCGTTACATAGGAGAATTTTATGCTTCTGACGGGTGATTACCATACGCATACGATTTACAGCCACGGCAAAGGCACCGTGCTGCAGAATGCGGAAAGGGCAAAGGAGATCGGGCTGAAGGAGATCGCCATTACAGACCACGGATTCGAGCAGATGGCGTTCGGTTTACGGCACGAGCGTATGCCGCAGCTGATCGCCGATTGCAGGGAAGCGAGCGAAAAGACGGGACTGAACGTGTATGTCGGGATCGAGGCGAATCTCTGCGACGAAAACGGCAGGACAGACCTGCGGGAAGAAGATTATAAAGATTTCGATATCTATCTGATGGGTATACACAGATTCGTGAAGTTCACGCATTTCCGTGATTTCTGGAATATGCTCGCGCTGAATTCCCTGTATACGACTTTTCGCCTTCACGCAAGCAAGAGCCTCATCCGCTACAATACGAATGCGTATATCCGCAGCATCGAAAAATATCCGATCGACGCGATCACGCACATGAACTTCCTTTCGTTCTGCGACGTGGAAGAGGTGGCAAAGGCCGCAAGGGATCACGGGACATACATCGAACTGAACGCGAAAAAGACGCACCTTACGGACGAAGAGCTCGTGAAAGTGCGCGATACGGGCGTGCGCTTCATCGTCGATTCGGACGCACATTCGGTGGATCGGATCGGGGATACCGCACTCGTGGACAAGCTGCTCGAGCGCGTGGAGATACCGAAGGACAGGATAGACAATATAGAGGGAAGAACGCCGTCTTTCCGCTTTACGGAATATAAAAAGAGGCATCTGTAAGTGTCGGCGGGAAACTTCACTGCGGAAATAAAGCGCGAGATCATCCGCGCGGGGTTTGAAAATACCTGCTGCAAGACGGCGGCGCTCTCTGCATTTTTGCGCGTTACCGGCAGCGTCGTCCGAAGCGGACGATTTACGGGGTTTGAATTCGTGACCGAAAGCGAACAGTCGGCGGAGTTCGCTGTCGGGCTGCTGGAAGAGATCTACGGCGCGGAATTGCAGGTCGTTGAAGCGGCGGAGGATGCGAGGAACGGGCGGAACAGGCTGGCTTTCCGCTGTCTGTCCGAGAGGTCGCTGTTCATTCTCACCGAACTCGGGATAGCGGAAATCTCGGGGGAGAACGTATCGCTCAAGTTCGATATAGACCGCTATCTGATCGAAAACGAGTGCTGTAAAAAAGCCTATATCAAGGGGGCTTTCCTCGGCAGCGGAAGCTGCACGCTTCCGGGACCGGGCGCGCGTTCCGGTTATCATCTCGAAGTCGTTTTTTCGTCTGATACGGCCGCTTCGTCTTTTTGCGGACTTCTCGAACATTATGAAATTCTGGCAAAGAGCGTTGCGAGGAAGGGGACGCACGTCGTATATCTCAAGAGCAGGGAGAGTATTTCCGACTTTCTCGATCTGCTCGGCGCGGCGTCGTCGCTGGCGCGCCTCGACAGGCTCGCAAGCATAAAAGATCTGCGGAACAATATCAACCGCGTGGCAAATTGCAGGCAAAAGAATTTCGATAAAAGCGTTCTCGCCTCCGTCCGACAGGTACGCGCCATCGAGCGCATCCGCTCGGAGGGAGGTCTGAAGACTCTTGCGCCTGCCTTGCGTACGGTCGCCGAGGCGAGGCTTGCCGATAAGGAGGCGTCGCTCAAAGAACTTTCCGCCCGGCTGGGCATATCCAAGAGCAGTCTGAACGACCGTCTGCGCAAACTTGAAAAAATTGCCGAAGAATATTCGGGGGAGTAATTTATATGGAACGTGTATCTTTCGTATACAATAAAGACACATACAACGCCTACGACGCGCAGCGCATCGTTTTCGAGGCGGGCAAGTATAAGAGCGAGATCATCTTTGAGGACGGCAATAAGCGGGGGAACGCAAAGAGCATCATCGGATTGCTTTCCATGAAGTTCCTCAAGGGGGACGAATATACCGTCCTTGCGGAAGGGCCGGACTGCCGTCAGGCAGCCCGCGGGATCGCCGATTTCATTTCCAGGCTCTGAACCGAATACCGTTTCAAAGATAAAACCGAGAGGTACAAATGTCCGATTTCGTTCATCTTCACTTACATACCGAATACAGCTTGCTCGACGGCGCCTGCAAAGTAAAGGAGCTGGTGTCTTATTGTGCAAAAAACAATATCAGGGCAATCGCGATCACCGACCACGGCAATATGTATGCAACGCTCCAGTTTGCCGAACAATGCCGGAAAAATAATATTCAGGCGATCATCGGCTGCGAAATGTATATGACGCACGATCTGCACGTCAAGGACAATACAAGTGAGTTCGAGCATCTGATCCTGCTGGCGAAGAACAAAACGGGCTACAAAAATCTCGTAAAACTCGATTCCATCGCCTTTGTGGACGGCTTCTACTATAAGCCGCGCATCGACTACAAGACGCTGCGGGAGCACAGCGAAGGTCTTGTCTGCCTTTCTGCCTGTCTTGCCGGGCGCATCCCCAAATTGCTGCTCAAAGGGGATAACGAAGGGGCGAAGAAGACCGCTCTCGAACTGAAGGATATTTTCGGGGATGATTTTTATATCGAAATACAGGATCACGGGTTGGAGGAGCAGAAGCGCGTCCTTCCGCTTTTGCTGCAGCTTTCAAAGGAACTGGATATTCCGCCCGTGGCGACGAACGACGTGCATTATCTGCGGAAAGAGGACTGGGAAATGCAGGACGTTCTGCTCTGTATCCAGACGAAGAAGACGATCGACGATCCGAAGCGGATGAAATTCGGCTCGCACGAGTTTTACCTGAAATCTCCGGAGGAGATGTCGGAACTGTTTTCCTATGTTCCCGAGGCGATCGAAAATACGCTCGTCATCGCGCAGAAATGTGCGGAAGAGCCCTGCTTTGACCTGAAAGACAACGGCGACCCAATCAAGGATAAGTCGCTGATCCCGGGATATACGCCCGAGGACGGCTCCGACCCGAAAGACTATCTTACAAAGCTGACCTGGGACGGGCTGAAGCGCCGCTACGGGGAAATAACGGAGGCCGTAAAAAAACGCGCCGATTATGAATTGGGTATCATCCTCGGCATGGGGTTTGCGGAATATTATCTCATCGTCATGGACTTTATTCAGTGGTCCAAAGCAAAGGGGATACCTGTAGGGCCCGGGCGCGGCAGCGGCGCCGCAAGCATAGTCGCCTACGCGATCGGTATCACGGATATCGATCCGCTCAAGTACGATCTCTTCTTTGAGCGGTTCCTGAACCCTGACCGCGTCACGATGCCCGATTTCGACGTCGACTTCTGTAACGAGCGGAGACCAGAAACCATCGAGTATGTGCGGAAAAAATATCATCCGGAAAACGTTGCGCAGATCGTTACTTTCGGTACGTTGGCTTCAAAAGCCGCGATTAAGGACGTTGGCAGAGTACTTCGCGTGCCATATTCCGAGACAGACCGTGTTACGAAGCTGATGGACTGGAAATCTACCATCAGCGAACTTCTCGGGTGGAATCTGCCGGGGCTGCGGAAACAGTACGAGGCGGAGGCGGACGAGGACAAGCGCGGCGAGCTGCAGAAAAAGATAGAGGAACAGGAGAAAAAGCGCAATCAGGATTTCATCAATTTATATGAAACGGATGAGCAGCTTCACCGCGTCATAGACATGGCTCTTCGCCTCGAGGGGATGCCGCGCAATACGTCGATGCACGCGGCGGGCGTCGTCATCTGCCGCAAGCCGATCGCAGAAGCGGTGCCGCTTTCGAGGAACGGCGAAGACATAACGACGCAGTTCAACATGAAAGAGGTCGAGTCCATCGGTATGCTCAAGATGGACTTCCTCGCGCTGACCACGCTGACGGATATCAAAAAGGCCTGCGATTATATTCTCGAAGACACGGGGCGGGTGATAGACTGGGATGAGATAGGATACGACAACAAAGAGGCGTACGGGCTGATTTCCGAAGGCGATACGGACGCCGTGTTCCAGCTCGAACAAGGCGGGATGAAAAAGTTCATGAAGGAGCTCAAGCCCGGTTGCCTTGAAGACATCATAGCGGGCGTGGCGCTCTATCGTCCCGGCCCGATGGCGTATATCCCCACTTATATCGCCAACAAACAGAATCCCTCGCAGGTCAAGTATGATACGCCGCTGCTCGAGCACATCCTCAAAGTTACTTACGGCGTCATCGTCTATCAGGAACAGGTCATGCAGATCTTTCAGGATCTTGCCGGATTTTCTCTCGGACAGGCAGACCTGGTGCGCCGCGCGATGGGCAAGAAAAATAAAGCCGAACTGATGGCGCAGAAAGATAAATTCATTTTCGGCAACATCAAGGACGGGGGCAATATCGAGGGCGCCGTCAGCCGCGGGATCCCCAAAGAGGTCGCGGCGAAGATTTTCGGCGACATGGAGAGTTTCGCAAGCTATGCCTTCAATAAGGCGCACGCGACCTGTTATGCCGTTCTGGCTTACAGGACGGCGTATCTGAAACGCTTTTATCCGAAAGAGTTCCTTGCCGCGATCCTGAATAACCGTATCGAAAAAATCGACGAGGTCTCAAAATATATCGTCTATCTGAAGGAAAAAAACATCCTCGTCCTTCAGCCGGACGTAAACAAGAGCAAGACGTACTTTTCCGTGCAGGGCGACGGCGTGCGCTTCGGGTTGAGCGCCCTCAAAGGCGTCGGCGTCGGCGCGACGCAGGCGATCATCGAGGAGCGGGAGAAAAACGGAGAATTCCGCAGCTTTCCCGATTTTGTGTTCCGCTGCGCGCAGCTGCTCAACAAGCGGATGCTCGAAGGGCTGATCTGCGCCGGGGCTTTCGATTGCTTCGGGCAGAACAGGGCGCAGCTGCTCGCCGTATACGACAGCGTGCTCGACCGCGCGAACAGGATCGCAAAACAGAAACAGAGCATGCAGATGAGCCTGTTCGGGGATATCATAGAGGAAGACGTGGAAGATATCTCTTACCCCGATATCCCGGAATTTGAAACGAACGAAAAGCTCGCAAAGGAAAAAGCCGTGCTGGGAGTTTATGTCAGCGGGCATCCGTTTGAAAAATATGCGGCTTCTTTTTCCGATTGTTCGTTCAACTGCCTTGCGATGCAGAATTATGAGGAGGACGAGGACGGAAACCGCACTTATCCCGATCTGAAAGACGGGGAAACCGTCACGATGGGCGGGATCATCGGCGCATTCAAAAAGATCAATACGCGTACCGGTTCGTCTATGGCCTTTATCACCGTGGAAGACCTGTACGGAGGCATCGAGTGCGTCGCCTTCCCGAACGTCTTTGAAAAGATCAGGAGCGTGGTCGTGCCGGACAAGATCGTCCGCCTCGCGGGAAAATTGCAGGTGAGCGACGAAAAGGCGCCCGTCATCATTCTCGACAAAATGCAGGAGTTTGTCCCTGCAGGCACGGCGGCGACGGCACAGGAAACTTCTGCACCGCAGCCGCGCGAGCACGCGCTGTGGCTGAACGCGAGCGCGCTGACGGAGGAAGAATTCGAGGATTTTACGTCGCTCTTTTCCCATTACGGGAACGGCGAAACGGTCGTGAAGATCAAGCGCGGCAGCAAGCTGTATAAAATGCGCAACATCAACGATTGCAGGGGGCTGCGCGACGAGTTGTATATATATCTGTCTGATAAAGATATCGTGCGCGTATGAGCGCGGAATTGCGCAATCGTGCCTGAATTATCGTTGAGATTGACAAAAAATGTTAGAAAGTTTAAGAAAGGGGGAGTGCGAGGCGACACCCGTGCAAATTGCTTTCATTTTTTTCTGCGATTTGCTATAATGGGAGGGCAGTCGGATAAAATTTACGCAAGAGAATCTTGCTTATTTCGGAGGATTGTTATGAAGAGAATCGGTGTTTTGACGAGCGGCGGCGATGCGCCCGGAATGAATGCCTGTATCAGGGCGGTCGTCAGGACGGCTAAATATTTCGGAATGGATATTTACGGTATCCGCCAGGGCTATGCGGGGCTTATCAACGACGATATGGTCCCGATGGAGATGCGCAGCGTTTCCGATATCGTTCAACGGGGCGGGACCATCCTCCGCACGGCGCGCTGCGTCGAAATGTATACGGTGGAAGGTCAGAAGCAGGCGGTCAAAACGCTCAACGACCGCGGCATCGAAGGGCTGGTCGTCATCGGCGGGGACGGGTCTTTCCGCGGGGCAAAGTGCCTGAGCGAAGAATACGGCATCCCGACCATCGGCATCCCCGGCACGATAGATAACGACCTCGAATATACCGATTACACGCTCGGTTTCGATACTGCCGTGAACACCTGCCTTGACATCATCAATAAATTGCGCGATACGATGACTTCGCACGAACGAATCAGCGTCGTCGAGGTGATGGGGCGCCGCTGCGGCGATATCGCGCTGTATTCGGGCATCGCGAGCGGGGCGGAGATCATCATCGTTCCCGAAATAGCTTATGACATGGAAGATGTGGTGCTGCGCATCAAGCGCAGCCGTGCGAACGGCAAGCACAGCAACATCATCGTCCTTGCGGAGGGTGTTTCCACGGCGGAAGAATTTTCCAAAAAGCTGCAGGCGATGACCACATATTCCGTTCGCGGAACGACGATCGGCCATGTGCAGAGGGGCGGCTCTCCGTCTATGGCGGACAGGATGCTCGCCGCACAGTTCGGGAACCGTGCCGTTCGTATGCTCATAGAAGGGGTCGGCAACAGGGTCGTCGGTATCCATAAGAATGAGATCATCGACCTCGATATCATCGAAGCCGTCAGCATGAAGAAAAAGTTCAACTATGAACTGTACGAAACATTGCAGATGATCTCCATGTAAAAGACATTTTCTGTCAAGCACCGCTTTCCGGCGGTGCTTATTTTTATGAGATAAATCTCTGTATTTTTGCGGAGGGATAAAGCTGATCCGCCCTTCTTTGATAAAAATTGCAAAAATTGCCAAAAAATTTTGAATATAGTCTTGAAATTCTCCCGAATGTGTAATATAATATAGTATGAAGTGAATTTCGGACAAGCCTTGCCCCGCTTTCGCCGCCTTACCGCCGGCGCGGTCGGCTTGTCCATCGGAGAGTACCATGATCCTGACCGTATGTCTGAATCCCTGCACCGACGTTACCATTGAGCTCGATTCTCTCAACGTCGGCAAGATCAATCATGTCAAAAACAAGACATTGAGTTTTACGGGGGCCGCGCTCAACGTGGCGATCGGGGTCGCGCGGCTGAAGGGACAGAGTTATGCGACCGGTTTTATGTACAACGAAAATGGTTCGCTCTTTGAGCAGGCTCTCGACAGAGAGGGGGTGCCCAGCGCGTTTGTATGGAACAAGGGGCGCGTCCGCGAGAATTACAAATTTATCGACAATAAGTCCATGCTGACGGAGGTCAACGACGTCGGCGAAAATATCAGCGGGAACAAGCAGGAAGAGCTGATCGAGATGGTCGGGAATCTTTCCAAGACGAGCAGCGTGATGGTCGTTTCGGGGAGCCTGCCGCAGGGGGTGGAGAGCGATTATTATACCAAACTTTTTTCCGTCGCCGCCCCGGGAACACTGAAAATAGCGGATACGGAGGGGCCTCGCCTTCTGGCTGCGCTGAAAGCGGAACTCGATCTTGTGAAGCCTAACAAAGACGAACTGCAAAACACGCTGCAGCAGGAGCTGCGCTCGCGCGACGACCTGCTCAAGGGGTGCTATGCGCTTTTGGACAAGGGGGCAAAGCGCGTGCTCGTTTCTCTCGGAAAACGCGGTGCCATCATCACGGACGGGACGAAGAATTATTATTGCAAGAGCATCAACGTGGCGATAAATTCGACGGTCGGCGCGGGGGACGGAATGGTCGCGGCTGCTTCCATGATGCTGGAACAGGGTGCGCCGCTCGACGAGATTCTGCGGGCGGGCGTCGCTGCCGGCACGGCGACCGTTACCACCTTCGGCTCTATTTCCTTTACAAAAGAGAAATATGACGAGATCTATGCGAATCTGAAACTCGAGGAGTTTTGACGTTTGATAAAAATTGCGGATATAAAGGCAGATGAGGAAGTAAAGGCGATCATGTTCATGGCGGAAAGCCAGATCGAGGCGCTCGGATTTACCGAGCACTCGGTGCGCCATTCAAGCATCGTGAGCAAGTGGGCGGGGGATATCCTCGAAAAGATCGGGGCGGAAGAGCATCGCATCGAGCTTGCGCGTATTGCGGGGTATCTGCACGATATCGGAAACAGTGTAAACAGGGAGGATCACGCACAGAGCGGTGCCATCCTTGCGTATAAAATACTGACGCGGATGGGGATGGAATACCGGGATGCCGCGGCGATCATGATGGCGATCGGCAATCACGACGAGAGCCAGGGGCTGCCGGTCAGCGATATCACGTCTGCGCTTATCATTGCGGACAAGGCGGACGTCCATAAAAGCCGTGTGCGCGTAAATACGACGCGTATGAGCACCGAGAACCTGAACATCCATGACCGGGTGAATCTCGCGGCGGAAAAGTCGACGGTGGAAGTAGATGCGGAGCGGGGGGAAATTGTTCTGAACATTATAATAGATACGGAAAAGTGCCCGGTAATGGATTATTTTGAAATATATTTCAAGCGGATGCAGCTGTGCCGGCGTGCGGCAGATTTTTTGGGAAAGAAATTCGTTCTTGTGATCAACGATGTGCGTTTTCTGTAAAAAAGGCGCCTGCCGGAGGGCAGGCGCCTTTTCCTTGCCGTTGCTGCGGTCAGACCATCCGCCTCGTTTCGATGTAATACTTCCATCTCTGCGTGCTGATCTCTTCGATAACGGCGTAGTCAGAAGCGGTGTGCAGGATATAGTTGTCGCCGAGATAGAGGGCGACGTGCCCGATGCGTTCGACGCCCGTCTTATTATAGCGCGTCGAGTTTGTGAAAAAGATCAGGTCGCCGCGGGCTATTTCGGAGCGGGCGACGTGTTTGCCCTGTGAAACCTGCGTCCGTGTGGTCATGTTCAGGTTTACGCCCGCACCGTGATAGAACATATACTGCATCAGTGAGGAGCAGTCGTATTCGCCGGGGTCGAAATTTTTCAGCAGATTCCCTTTGCCGTCGTGCAGGCGGATCGCTCCGTATACATAGGGGAAGCCCAGAAGGCGCAGTCCTTCTTCAACGATGCGTTCAATGCGCTCATCGCCGGAATAAGACATCTCGTATTCTTCGGTATAAGAGTTTCCCGCACTGATATAGGCGGTCTTGTTTTTATAGACGGTGCGATACCAGTTTCCTTCTTTGCCCAGCAAAGTTACCATATCGCCTTTATTGATATTTCCGAGCGATGCGTAACCTGTTCCCGGGCCGCTCCGAAGCTGCAGTCCGTTGACCTTTGCCCGCACATACTTTGCCGTGGGCTCGGGAGCAGGGAGTTCAGGCTGAATTTCTTCCTGCGCGGGAACATCGGGTTCGGTTTCTTCTTCGGGGCCGTCGGTATCTTCCGGAGCTTCAGGAATATCCGGAAGGACGGGGGAATCATCGGGAAGCTGTTCCGGTTGCTCCTGCGAGCCGTCTTCGGCGGCGGGGAAATCGGCAATATCGTTTCTTTCGCGCAAAGGTAAAAGCAGTCCGAAAACTGCTGCTAACAGAATGCTTGCCGCGAGCAATGCTGCGGCGGATTGAATCATAAGTTTTCTCATATTGTTTCCTCCGCGCAATAGAATATCAGAAAATATACAAAAATGCAACAATAAATTTTTGTCATTTTTTCCATTTATATCTATTTGCAGAGTACTATGTCAAGCATAAAACGAGGTGAATACGATGGTATGGCTTATTCCTCTCTGTATTGCCGCTGTTCTGATTCTGTTTGTGGCTGCGGCAGGGATCGCGGCGCGCGTTGCCTTTTCCCGCATTTTTGACAGGCGTTACGACGGAAATCCGAATTTGCGCTATTTTAAGGCGGAGGATTTTCCGGATATAATTGCAGAACCTGTTTCTTTTGCGTCGGACGGCGGGCAGATGCTGCGCGGCTTTATTTATCGCCCGAGGATGGGTTCCGCGGCGGGACTCATTGTATTTTCTCACGGGTTCGGGGCAGGGCATCATGCCTATACCACGGAGATCGCGTTTCTGGCGCGCAACGGGTTTGCCGTGCTCGCCTATGACGGGACGGGCTGCGTGGCGAGCGAAGGTAAATTCAAGGGGTTTGACCAGGGGCCGGTCGACGTTGCGGCGGCCCTTCGTTTTGCCCGTGAACATGAGGCGCTGAAAGAGTTTCGCCGCGTCGTGCTGGCGGGGCATTCCTGGGGAGCCTTCTCTGTGTGTAATGCGCTCGACGCCGATGAGCGCGTCGCAGGCGCGGTCGCGATGTGCGGGTTCATCTCTTCGGCTTCCGTGATGGGACAGACGGGAGGCGGCCGTTTCCGGCCGCTCGTTCTCCTGTTCACCTTCTTTTTCAGAATGTATAACCGTCGCCGTTTCGGAGAGAACGCCAACAGGAGCGCCCTTGCATCCTTGCTGAAAACGGAAAAAGACGTCTTGCTTCTTTATGGGGAAAAGGATAAGACCGTGCCGTTCAGGTATAACGGCAAAAAAGTCGCGGAGGAGGTATCGGGAAGAAAAAATATCGTATGCCGGCTTTTCCCATCCAAAGCGCACAACGTATATCTGACGGAAGCGGCTGAGGAGTATATGCACGGCGCCTTCGCGGAGATCGCCGCCCGCACAAAGAAAGGCGGGGATGTCGCGCGGCTGTACTCTTCGCTGGATTACGGAAAAATGACGGAAGAGGATCCCGAAGTGATGGCGCTTATCCTTTCTTTCTGCCGCCGTATTTTCTCCGAATGTGAAAATTAACGATAATTTGAGGATCGCGGGGAAAATCTCTTGCGATTTTCCGAAAAAAGTTTTATACTGTTTCGCAATGAGCGGGGAAAGTGAGAAATCGGAGGTTATATACTTATGACGGATCTTGAACTGCTGCAGAAGACATTGGATGCCGATAAATGGTATGAAAGCGAAAAGAAGGGCCGCGACGTGTGCGGCGAGTTCCCTTTTTGCGTCAGGTGTGAGCGTGAAACCGCATATCCCTGCGCTTCGGCGTATCGTCGCTTTTACGCGAAGGATGAAAAAAAGCCCGCCAAACGGGCGGCCGCAGGCGGGAAAACCCCGCAGAAGCGCAGCGCGAAAAACGGCTGACCTGTCTGTCGGAAAAAAGCGGCGCGGAAGACTGAAAAGTCTTCCGCGCCGCTTTTGTCTGTGCGGTCAGATTTGTTCCGTAAACGGATAATCGCGCACGCGCCGCCGCAGTTTTTCCAGAAATATCTGCGCCGCCTTTGAAAATATCTGATATTTTTTCCATACAACGGAAATATGCGATTCAAGCCTCGGGGAAAAGGGCAGAAAGCAGAGCGGGCTGTCCGCGCAGAGATTGATGAGCTTGTCGAGGCATATCACACAGCCGACGCCTTCTTCGGCGAGAAATGAGGCATTATACAGCAGGTTATAGGTGGATACGATGTCCGGGATTCCGCCGCTGCCGAACCATTCCGTCACGTTGCTCCTGTTGAGGGCGTGCTTTGATATGATGACGGGAACGGAACGCAGATCGTCGGGCGTCACCGATTTTTTCAGCGCGAGAGGATTGTCTTTGCGCAGCAACACGCCCCAGGTGTCCGAAACGGGAAGGCGCAGAAATTCATATTTTGACAGGTCGGCGGGTTCGATGACCAGCCCGAAATCTATGAGCCCTTTATCCAGCCTTTCGCATACGTCGGCAATGTCGCCGCTGAAGAGGTGAAAGCGGATATCGGGGTTGAGTTCTCTCGTTTCCTTTGCGACGGAGATGAGCAGTTTCATCGCATAGGTCTCGCCGCCGCCGATAAAAACGTCGCCGCCCGGCGTTTCCAGAGGACGGAGAAGTTCCGATTCCGTCTTTTCATACAGCGACACGATCTCTTCCGCCCGTTTGCGGAGATGTGCGCCTGTTTCGGTGAGCGTCAGCCTGCGTCCGCCGCGCACGAAGAGCGGCCTGCCGACTTCCCGCTCCATGCTCTGTATCTGCCGCGTAAGACTGGGCTGTGTTATATAGAGAAATTTTGCCGCACGCGAAATGCTTTCTTCCCGCGCCACGGCGAGAAAATATTTCATCTGCTGGATGTCCAAACCGCACCTCCTTGTCGTAGTTCCGCGATAAAAGTATACAATATTTTCTCATGCGCGTCAAGTATAAATTTTTTTGTCCGGCAGCCGGAAGGTATGGAAATAGCGGTTAACTATGCTTTCGCTGTATGATCGTGATAAAAAGAAAGTATTTGACAGGGCCTTTGCCCCGGCTTTATAATAAAGGAAGAAAAAACAGTGCAAAGGAGGACGATCATGATCTACAGGGATTTCAAGGGGCTGAAACTGTCGGCGCTCGGGTTCGGAACGATGCGCCTGCCTGTGAAAAACGGTGTGTACTCGGACATCGACGAAGAAAAGGTCGCCGAAATGTTTTCCTATGCGATCGCGCACGGGGTCAATTATTTTGACACGGCGTGGGGATACCATGAAGGGAATTCGGAAATCGCCGTCGGGAAAGCTCTCTCGGCGTATCCGCGCGACAGTTTTTATCTCGCCACAAAGTTTCCCGGGTACGATCTTTCCAATATGGGGAAGGTCGAGGAAATTTTTGAAGCACAGCTGAAAAAATGCGGCGTCGGCTATTTTGATTTTTATCTCATTCACAACGTGTGCGAGATGAATATCGACGCCTATCTGAACGAAGAGAAGTACGGCACCGTGACCTATCTCAAAAAGCAGCGCGAGAACGGGCGCATAAAGCACCTCGGGTTTTCCGCGCACGGCGATCTCGGCGTCATGCGCAGGTTCCTCGATGCTTACGGAAAGGATATGGAGTTCTGTCAGTTGCAGATCAACTATCTCGACTGGTCTTTTCAGAATGCGAAGGGCAAAGTGGCTCTCCTTGACGAATGGCATATCCCCGTATGGGTCATGGAGCCGCTGCGCGGCGGGAAGCTGGCGACGCTTGCCGCGCCGTATGAAGAGAGGCTGAAGGGGCTTCGCCCCGACGAAGGGGTGCCTGCATGGGCCTTCCGTTTCCTGCAGGGGCTGCCGCAGGTGAAAGTCATCCTGTCGGGGATGTCTGACTTTGAACAGGTGAAGGACAATATCCGTACGTTCGAAGAGGATAAGCCCGTGAACGAGGAAGAGCGCGCAGCGCTCTTCGGGATAGCGGCGCATATGACGGGTAAAACCTCTCTGCCGTGCACGGCCTGCCGCTACTGTACGGGGCATTGCCCGAAGCATCTCGATATCCCCGAGATCATCAGGTTGTACAACGAATACAGCTTTACGGGAGGCGGCTTCATTGCGCCGATGGTCCTGGGCACGATGCCGCATGAAAAATGGCCGGATGCCTGCATCGGCTGCCGCAGCTGCGAGAAGGTGTGCCCGCAGCAGATCAGAATTTCTGAAATGATGAAAGATTTTTCCGCCCGCCTCAAAAAGGGCGAATAAAGAAAAGGAGCTTATAAAATGATCGAATCTGTTCTTCAGAGAAAAAATGTGAAGGCCGGCATCCGCCTGACCATAAAGACGGCGCTTTCCGCGGCACTCATTGCGGTCGCCGTCCTGTTGCCGCAGCTCGTGCATCTCGCTGCGGGCGCCGAGGGCGGGATGCGCTGGCTTCCGATGTATCTCCCCGTGCTGCTGGGCGGCTGTCTGCTCGGGTGGCGCTGGGGGCTGGGCGTCGGCATACTTGCGCCGCTGGTCAGCCTTGCGGTGACGTCTGCGACGGGCAGTCCGATGCCCGCGGCGGCCCGCCTGCCGTATATGATGGCGGAACTTGCCGTGTTTGCCGCGGTATCGGGAGCGTTTTCTTCCGCTGTTTCAAAAAATGCGTGGATGGCCTTCCCTGCAGTTCTTCTTGCGTCCGTTTCGGGCAGGCTGTTCTTCCTTGCCGTCGCGGCGGTTTTTCAGTCGGTTTCTCCGCTGTCTGCCGCTGCCGTCTGGTCGCAGATACAGGCGGGATTGCCCGGGCTTGTCTTGCAGGCGGTGATCGTACCGTTTGTCGTGATGGGCATCGCCGCGCTGCTGAACAGGAACAAAAAGTGATATGTTGTACAGAGAACTCGGCAATACTGGGCTGAAGGTCAGCGAAATAGGGCTGGGCTGTGAAGGCTTTCTGGGAAAAGACGAACGGGAATGCGACAGAATGTTTTCCCTCGCCTTTGAACGGGGCGTCAACTGCATGGATCTGTACAGCCCGAACCCGGAGCTGCACAAGGCGGTCGGCAGGGCTGCCGCCGCGCACGGAGTGCATCTCATTTTACAGGCGCATCTCTGCACGGTCTGGAAAAACGGGCAATATATGGCTACGCGCAATCCGGCGGAAGTCAAAGCCTCTTTTGAGAGGATGATGCAAAATCTCGGGACGGAGCGTGCGGACATCGGCATGATCCATTACGTCGATTCGGAAGAGACCTGGAACAAGGTCATATCCGACGGCATCCTCGACTATGCAAAACAGCTGAAAAGAGAGGGACGTATCGGTCACATCGGCATGAGCAGCCATAATCCGCTCGTTGCGCTGAAAGCCGTGGAAAGCGGCGAGATCGAAGTGCTGATGTTTTCGGTCAACCCTTGCTATGATCTCCTTCCCGGCGACGAAGACGTCAATAAACTGTTCGAGGAGAACAGTTACAGCAAGCCGCTCTTCAATATCGACCCCGTGCGCGAAAAGCTGTATGAAACCTGTCAGCGGCGGGGAGTAGGCATCACCGTGATGAAGGTATTCGGCGGGGGCGATCTGCTTACGGACGATTCGCCGGCGGGAAAAGCGCTTACCGTTCCGCAGTGCATCCATTATGCTCTGACGCGTCCCGCCGTTTCCGCGGTGTTTGCCGGGGCGCATACGGAAGCTGAACTTGCCGCGTCGCTGCGCTATGAAGAGGCGGACGAGGCGGAACGCGACTATGCCGCCGTTTTCGCGACATTCCCCAAAATAAGCTGGCAGGGTCACTGTATGTATTGCGGACACTGCGCGCCCTGCCCCAAAGGGATAGAGGTCGCTTCCGTCACGAAATTTCTGAACCTCGCCAAAGCACAGAAAGCGGTGCCCGAAACGGTGCGCGAACACTATAACGCCCTGCGGGCGCACGCCGGAGATTGTATTGCCTGCGGCGCCTGTGAGAAGCGGTGCCCGTTCGGCGTCCGTATCATCGAAAACATGAAAGCGGCGCGCGCCGTATTCGGGAAATAAGGAGGCGCAAAGATGGGAACAGACCTCGCAAGGCGTCTGCTTGCCTCTGAAAACTACACCAGCGTCATCGTAAGCGCGGAAGGTGTGCTGACCAGCCGCGAACGCGGTATCCTGCCGCTCATGAAATGGATCGAAAGCGGCGCCGATCTCCGCGGCGCGGTTGCGGCAGACAGGATCGTCGGGCGGGCAGCGGCGCTGCTGTACGCGTATATGGGC
>ERZ1643250.779-NODE-779-length-31274-cov-11.412409_pt1 | contig 31274 bp, 45 predicted proteins | sample MGYA00579262_ERZ1643250 | MGnify/ENA primary metagenome ERZ1643250 (study PRJEB29033, sample SAMEA4952265) | chicken gut metagenome | biome: Broiler Chicken; feature: Gastrointestinal Tract; material: Caecum | place: Ireland | collected 2018 | study: Broiler...
GTGATGGTCAAATGCCCGGAGCTGGCATTACGCGAAGTCCAGGCACTGACTGACAAGCAAAAGGCCATCGCTGATGCGCGGATATTGCTGGCTACTGAAGTGCATAAACTGCGTGAATACGCCGGAATGACCAGGAAGGCCGCTTTAAAGCACATCGTTGATGGTGTGCGCATGGGGGCGTTACCTGACCGCATTATCGAAGCAGCGAATACTGCAAATGCACGTCAGGGAAAGCGAACCGGTGTCAGCACCGGCAGCCTGGATAGCTGGTACTCCAGCTGGGTGATGGCGCGCGGTGATGCCAATCAGTTACTGGCGTTACTGGCTCCCGGTCATCATAAGGGAACACCGTGGGAGCAGGTCTGGTGGTTGAGCGATTTCTTTATGTTCTATCGCTCATGGAAGCGCCCGACCGTTGAATATGCGTATCGCGAGTTTTCAGCCTGGTGGCATGAAAAACACGCGAACGATGCGGGAATGCTGGCGGCACTGCCTTCAGTTCACGCAGTAAGACGGGTGTTAAGCAACGTCCCGGTGATTGTTAAGGAGCGTTTCCGCTCCACCGGTTCAGCCTGGCGTTCGCTCAATCCCTTTGTGCGGCGCGACTGGAGCACATTACCGGTTAATGCGGTATGGGTCGGGGATGGTCACTGTATGAAACTGATGGCATTCAACCCTGCCACCGGGAATACATTCCGGCCAGAAGTGACGCTGGTTATGGATGCGGGGCAACGCTTTATTGTGGGCTGGTCGCTGTCCCTGTCGGAGAACGTGATAGCCGTTGCTGATGCATTGCGTCATGGCATGTCACAACACGGAATACCGCTGATTTATTACTCCGATAACGGGGGCGGTGAAAAAAACCGGGTGCTTGATGCCGATATTACCGGGATTCTGCCCCGGCTGGGTGTGGAGCATCACACGGGGATACCTGGTAACCCGCAGGGGCGCGGGGTAATAGAACGGGCAAACAAAGGAATACCCAAAGATGTGGCCCTGAGTTTCCAGACGTACTGCTCAAAAAATGCAGACAAGGAAACGGTGATGATGCAGCAACGCATCACACAGTCAGCCATTAAGGCCACCCACAAAGGGAAAGAGCTGACAAAGCGGCAGGTTAAAGCGATGGGAGAAGTCCCCACTTTTGAGCAACTGATGGCCGCAATAGAGCTGGAGGTGAAACGGTATAACAACCGGCCACACAGCAGCCTTCCCCGCAAAGAGGATGGCGAACATTACAGCCCGGCAGCGTATCGCCGGAAACTGATAAAAGAGCAAAAGGCTGAAATCGACATGCTGTCGCCGGAAGAACTGCATGAAATGTTCCGACCGGAAAGCATCTGCACGGTGCGACGCGGTGAAGTGGTGTTATTCAGAAACATCTATTTCTCCACAGAACTGGCAGCAGAGCACGGAAATGAAGTCAGGGTTTGTTACGACATTCACGACGCAAACAGCGTGATTGTCAGGCGGATGGACGGTTCTTATATCTGCGATGCCATCTGGAACGGTAATAAGGTTGATGCGTTCCCGAAAGCTGTTATCGAACAGCAGCAGGAGAAACGCGCCAGAGGCCGCATTGCACGGGCCACGCAGAAAATCGAAGAGGCTAAACGCGAGCTTACCCCGGCTATTACGCAGAGACCTGACTTTAATTTTGGATTTGGTCTGGAGCGTAAGGAGGAAAAGAAAAAAGAAGAACTTTATTTCTTTGCATCCGAGCGTGACCGCAATTTAAAGAAAGACGGCACAAACAACCGTTAATTTAAAAGGTATTTAATATGAGTTTAATTACGCAATTAAATGACGTAATGGCCCGTCGCGGCTATACGCAGACCCACGTTGCCCGTGCTATTGGTCGTAGCAGCGCCGTTATCAACCAGTATTTGCAGGGTAAATATCAGGGCGATATCACTGATATCGAAGAGCGAATTTCTGCCTTTGTCAGCCGTGAACGGGAAAAAGAAAACAACCGGCGTGTAAAAGCAAGTTTTGTGACTACAGGTATGGCCGCCAAAGGGCTGGAGGCGCTGGCCTATGCTCATCTGGAGTGTGAAATTAGCGTGTTGTATGGCGCGGCAGGTCTTGGCAAAACAATGATTTTGCGCGAATACGCCGCCAGAAACCGGGACGCAATACTGATTGAGGCTGACCCGGGCTATACAGCCAGGACACTACTGGAGGAACTGTGCCGCCAGTTGGGGGTAAAGGTTCGCGGCAATATTCACGAACTGATTAATGCCTGCGTACACGAATTGCGTGACTCCGGTCGCCTGCTGATGGTGGATGAAGCCGAACTGCTCCCCTATCGTGCGCTGGAAGTTCTGCGTCGTCTGCATGACAAGGCGGGCGTCGGTGTTGCCCTGGCTGGTATGCCGCGCCTGTTGATTAATCTTAAAGGCAATCGTGGGGAGTTCGCGCAGCTATACAGTCGGGTGGCTCTTTCGCTGGACCTCGGCGATACGCTGGCGCAGAAGGATTTCATCCAGATAGCCGCCGAACTGATGCCGGAAGCAGCAGCGCCTGAAATCTGTGAAGCACTTTACACACGCTCACGGGGCAATGCCCGACGCCTGTTTAAACTTGTGCGTGGGGTCTACCGGATTTGTGATATCAGCGATGCGCCGGTCAGTGTGCAGGCTATTGATGATTTCGCAGAAATGTTAATTCACTGATGGAGAACAAGACGATGGACAAGCAGACCATTAACGCCGTCCGTTCCCGTGCCCGTGTGGCCATCCACACCACCGGTGGCCGTGTAACGGGACAGCATCACCGTTTACCTGTGGTTTATGCCTGCCCGCCCGTGGGGGGTCCTGTATGGCCGGTAACGGAAATCATCCAGAGATTCAGCGGCCTGCGCCGCGTGGTTAAAACGTCCTGTATCGACGGCTGCACCGTCGTATGGCAATAAAACGAGGAATTAAAAGTGAGCGTGAAATTAACAATAGTATTTACCGACCTGGGTAATAACCAGTGCCATAACCTTATTCGGGTGGAAAATGGCGACAATGCCACACTCGAAGAAGCAGCAAGAACTCTGGGGACTGTCGGTGCTATTTGTACGGTTCTGAAGGAGAAACACGGAAATGAACGGCTTGATCTGCAAATCTACCATGACTACGTGAAACAACTGGCACAGGGATGTCCGTATATTCCTCAAGAGACACAAATGCATTGAGAGGTGAAAAATGTCACTGGAGCTTGAATTAACTTTCAGCCTGGACAGGCCAGGTAAACCGGAGAAAACCGTCGTGACGTATCAGTTGCCGCCAGATGTCACGGGAGAGCAGATTTCCGACATTATCAGAAAAACTCACGGTTTTATGAACGAAATTATTTTCGAATCGTTTGATATCAAAGGAGAAAAACATGGCGGTTAAGTTAGAAGTAATTATCTATACCGATGAAAACGGCAGAGTTCATGTCAGGAATAAGGGATTTCTTAGTAACAGAGGATTTACAGATAAAGAGGTTGGCGTAAGGCAGCGGATATGGGAGGTAATAAATCAAACCCTGAGTAAAGAATTTGATGGCATTGATACTTTTTCTGTTGGCGTGGAACCCTGCGCGCATAACACACGTTAATCTGTAAATATCACTGAGGTAATTTAATTATGACGACTGAAAATAAAGTTAAGCAATACACGAAAACTCAAGCGCCTGAAGGTTACTGGGTGGATGCCCGTGGTGTAATGACACCTGAAAGCCTTATCAAAGATATTGACCGCGACCGTGAGCAACTGGTCGGTGAGCTTGTGGAGATGGTGATTGCTGCCTCCGCCTCACTGCGTGAACTGAAACTGCGTGCGTTTGGTGATATTCAGGCGTTTATTGACCTGTCGGCGGAGAAATACGGCGCTGTGAAAGGCGGTAAAAAAGGCAATATCACGCTTTACAGCTTTGACGGGCGTTACAAGATTCAGCGCGCTATGCAGGACCGTATCGCGCTTGATGAACGCATTCAGACCGCGAAGGCACTGATTGATGACTGCCTGGCTGACTGGACGGAAGGAGCGCGCCCTGAAATTAAAGCCATCATCAGTGAGGCATTCAGCACGGACAAGGAAGGCAACATTAACACCGGGCGCGTTCTGGCTCTGCGTCGTCTCGATATTACGGAGGAACGCTGGGATAACGCCATGAAACTGATTGGTGAAGCCGTCCAGGTGGTTGGCAGCAGAAGCTATATCCGCGTGTATGAGCGCGTCGGTGATTCTGATGAATACCGCGCAATCCCGCTGGATATTGCAGGAGTTTAACATGCATCAGGATATCAAAGAGTACAGAGCCGGAAATAGTTGCGCAGCGTATTCGCTGGGTGCATCCAGAGCAGAACAACGCGGTGATTATGCCGAGGCTGAAAAGCTGTGGCGTAAGGCAACGCAAAGCCCGTGTAGCACCCTGCGCCGCATCTGGGCTGAACATCGTGCGGAGTTCTGCGCTAACGCTCACCTGAAGGGCTGGAGGCCACGCCATGAATGCGAAGAACTTTAATCAGCTATATCCGGTGGGGACTCGTTTTACACATACCGACAGCGCAGTGTTTGGTTGTGGTCGTGTGGTGAAAACTGTTGCGCCAGCCAGAGATTTTAAATGTGGTTGTGTGGTTGAAATTAATGTCGAGCCTTATTTCGTAAAAGTCGAAACACTGAAAGCACCGCATTAATTTAATTTGTTTTTAATTGTTATTTAAAACAGGCGTAAACCCGCCGGGGCTGGCTTACGCCTGAATTAAGGGGATTTGTATATGAAAGATAAAGTCTGGGATTTTATTGTTACTCCTGAAGGTTTTGCTACCCGTTCATCTGAGAAGTTAACCAATGTAACGTTATGGGCGTCATCATTGCTGGGCCATCTGGGAGCACCTGCCGATTTTATGCATGTGGTACTTGATGCGCAGATTGCCGGAAATGCTGTGGCCAGTAAGGGGGCTTATATTCAGGGGGATTTGTTCGCCATGATGGCGAATGACACAGCAGCGCTGTATATCGCCACACGGAACATACTGACAAGAATATCCATGCTGTCTGACTGTAAGGATATGGAAGACCTCGCATACATCCTTGAAGATGATTTGCTCACTATCTCAGGTGTGCAGAAATCCCTCCCGCGTCAGTTGCGGTTTATTGACCTGATGGAGTCATATAAAGATAAGCCTGATTTTTTTCAGATTCGATTCAGTGGAATGGAACTGCTGAATGAATATTATCCGCTGGATTCGATTTCCCGTGATGTGAAGGCGTTCGTAAAGTCTGTTGACCGTCATTACCGGAAAGCTGAACGTCGTAGTTAATAAGTCTGTTTTTAATTTTATTTGTATATGGCGTAAACCCGCCGGGGCTGGCTTACGCCTGAATCTGAGGAAGTTTATTTATGAATATCGCTAAGCAAAAAAAATTCTCTCGCGAAATTAATCTGACAATCGTTTGTTTTAATCGTCTTGCGACCAGTTCTCAATCAACAGCAGATGTTCATTCAGCGCCGCAGCCAGAACGAGCTCCCCACGCTCCTGAAGGCCGTGCCGGAAGTTGCGTAATTCAGAATTCAGGATGCTGAGGTTCAGACGACCATGAAAGATAAATACATTGCCAAAATCAAAAAACTGTTACGCCTTGCCAGAGGAACATCAAGCCCGGAAGAAGCCGCTAACGCTATTGCAAAAGCCCAGGCTTATATGCGTCAGCATAGTATCAGCGAAAACGACGCGGAATTGTTCGACATTCAGGAAGCTGCCAGCGCGGGTGCGCCGAGTGATGCCAGTACGCCGCCGCGTTATATGCACATCCTGTGTGACCTGGTATGTAAAGCCTTCGGTGTCGAGTGTTACATCTCCGGTGAGTACCGGGCTTCTGGTTCACTCAAACGTTACGTGCGTTTTTATGGTCCTGACAGCCGCCCGGAAATTGCGGCCTACGCGTTTGATGTGCTTTCCCGTCAGATGATGGCTGAACGCAAGAAATATCAGGATAAACACTGCAAACGTTGCGGCCCGTCCACGCGGGTGGCCCGTGGCGACCAGTTCTGCGAAGGCTGGGTCTTTGGTGCCCGTGATGTCATTGCGGTGTATGACGTCTCCCCGGAAGAAAAAAGCCGCCTTGAGCTTTACAGAAAGAACCTGCACAGCACTAAGGGACTGCGCGACGGGGATATGCGCACAGCTAAAGCGTGTCGGGGTGCAGAGTTTGCCGCTACTGCCGGTTTTATCGCCGGGAAAAACGCCAGGCTGCATCAGGGGGTTAATGGTCAGAGCAACAGACCGCTGGCACTGGGGAGGGGGTAACGATGGCTTTTAAACTTCTCAGTGTTACCGAAGCAATATACCAGCCTCCCGGAGAACGCCACGAATACAGGATGAATGACGGTAGCGCGGCGGTTGAGTTCCCTAAATATCCGGGGGATTCCCGGTGGCGGTTCTATGACAGTGCGGGACGCCGGATTATTAAAAGAACCGTGCACAACGCCATGAAAGCCGCTGTAGAACGTCACAAAAGGAGGTTTAACTGCAAATGAATATTGAATTTTATGACTACGGAGTCACCGCAAAAATTATTGTTACCTGCTGGTTCTGGGAGTTCCGCCGCTATTGCCGGGTTGTGGATGCGGCGCTGTTTGTGGCACCTGAAGTGCGCCATCAGAGTGGCGGTGGCCTTTTAATGAAAACCGTCATCACCGGTAAAACGGTTCCGATGTTACGGGCGTTTAAAGTGGCAAAACAGGAGGCGGCGCAGTGAACCAGCAAACCAGAATAAGCGATAAGAGCCTGACCAGACTGATTGCCGATGCGGACAAGGTGCTGGAGCGGAACACACCCGTTGCCGATGAGGAATGGTGGCAGGATTTCCGGGCCGCAATGCTGGAACTTCAGGAACGGCGGAGAGCTGGAATTATTCCTGTGACACAGGAAGCAAAGGAACATCAGGTCAGGGAACTGGTTAATAAGTTACGCGATGTGGCAATCAAGTACCACGGAACGCAACAATTACGGGCGCATATTGTAAAAACGATAATCCGTTCAGGATTGGTTTGCGGGGGAGCAATCAGTGAGTGAGATTAACTATCAGGCACTGCGTGAGGCGGCAGAGAAAGCCGGTGAAGATAAGTGGCAGGCTAAAAAAATAAATGGTGATTTTTTCGTTATTCGTCACGGTAGTTATACAAGGCAGCATGGCTACACATCGTATCAACCCATTGCGGAGATTGATTGTAAGCCAGTCCGTGATTTTGTTGCCAAGGCCAATCCGGCAACCGTGCTGGCACTGCTGGATGAACTGGAAGCAGCAAAAAAGCGCATAGCAGAACTGGAAGCACGGGAAATAAAACCAGCCAAAGGCGAAGTTCTTGTCGTTGTTTCTGGTTTTACTGGTTGCGGAAAAAGCGCCATTGCCGGGGAAATAGAAATCGCGATGAAGGCTATTGGTGTACCAGTTCAGTGGACTAATGGCGATGCGGAAAAGCGCATGACAGGAGCTGACTGGCTGACAGCGATTGAGATGTACAAACCAACAGTGCGCATCGTGGAAGTTAATATGCCACGCGCCGCTGGCATTCGCATCAAAGGAGGTGAGTAGTGCGTGTGGCATGTATCGGCTTGTTACCGTACCCGACTCGATTTTGGGCTTCTGCGCTAATTGCAAAGCCGCATGTCCTGATGGCTGACAGCATCATCCCTGCACCGAAACGCCGTACAGGCATTGCAGCGGCACGACGAGCAGCAAAGAGACGCAGGAGAGCAAAGCGATGAAAAACCGTAAAGCAAAGATTCTGTTAGTTCGTAGAAACGCTCCTGGCGTCTGGCAGTGGGTGAGACTCAGCAACCGACGGATGGGGTTGATGAAATATTACGGGATGATGGATTGTGGTTTTTGCAAAAAGCCCAGCGCGGCGCAAAACCGCTGGAAGAATCACACTAACGCAAATTAATTAAATAATAACCAATAACAGACCAAAACATATGTTTTGGTCTGCCAAAAGTGATGTTTTGGTCATTATGAAGATTGAACAAATCGGAATAGCTGCCTTCAGGCAGCAGGCTGAAAGCGGTGGCGTGGATGAGTTCGTCGTGCAGCGGTTCGGTGGTGTGTATCATCTATTCGCTGTGAATCGCCGCGCCGGGGTGTCCTATTTTCTACAGGAACGCCGTGGCGATTACAAGACGTGGCTGTCTCTTGACCGTGCCGCCGCGTTCCTGTCGGGGATTGGCGTTTCACGTTTTACCGTGCGTTTTGAGGATAACAAACATGCTGAAAAAGATGATCGGGGCCATTAAAGCCGGTCAGGCGTATCTGGGGTGGGATGATGCCCTTTATCGCCAGACACTGGCCCGCCTGACAGGTAAAACCAGCACCACACGTTGCAATCTTGATGAACTGCGCATCATCCGGGAATACATGCACGAACAGGGATTTCCGCGCAAGGCACCCGCCGGTAAAGGTCGTCGCCCCCGTGTGGCAATGAGCAGAAAATCGGTATTATCCAAAATTGAAGCGTTGCTGGCTGATGCCGGTCGTTCCTGGGCATATGCGGAAGGACTGGCATCTCACATGTATAAGCAACATGTGATCGAATGGCTGACAGATGATCAACTGTTCGGGGTGATGGTGGCGCTGACAAAAGACGCCAGAAAACGAGCCAGAGCAGCACGTAAACAATAAAGAATCAGCCCCTGCCTTGCAGGGGCTTTTTTGTGGTCTGTACAGGCGATCATGTATGGCTATAATAACAGTAAGTTACTACCGGAGACGCCATCATGCAGACCTTCAGTGAAACAGATCTTCGCGATGCGCAGGCACTGCTGCCCGATTCCGTGCAGCAACTGATTAGCGTGATTGGCTTCCCCGCCCTGACCCGGTTGATTCGTTCTTTTGGTGGCGTGACGTTAAGCGGTAAAACCGGCGCACACGCCGGACGCACCGGCGGTGTCCATGCCCTGTTACATGACGTGCTGACCGAAGACGAAATCAACAAACTGATCCGCTTTCTTGGCGGTGCTCCGTTTTACATTCCCCGTTGCGATCATGCGTTACGTGCCCTGCGTAACACCCGTTTTATGGCTGATTTACAGCAGCATGTAAAAGACGGATGCTCACACCGGCAGGCGCTGGCACTGCTCTGTCCCCGTTACGGCATTTCAGACCGGTACGCATGGCAGCTGATACACCGACGACAAAAACAGACTTCGCTGAAAAGCCCCACCCAGGTGGGGCTTTTTGATTAATGGGCCTCAGAAAAAGGAGACACTTATGACCAACTATACGGCACTTGGCGAGTATACAGCCTACTCAGAGCAGGCCAGGGATGCTGCCGGACGCCGCTTCGCTTATATGAAAAATCTGGCCAACCAGCTAAACCGAATGGCTGAACAACCGGATATGGTTGTTCAGGAAGAAGCGTTGCAGTGTGCCATTGCTGACATCATCGCCAGCGAAAACGAGATGCGCGCGGCGATGGAAAAGGCGAACACCTCTGCTCCGCTTTGTAATAAACCTCTTATTACGCCGGATTCTCTTTCCCGCTTCTGATTTAGCACCCCGCCGCCGCGGGGTGCTGAACTCCCCCAGCAGTACCCACCACACCAGACCGTTTACCCTGTCCACTCAGACCACAAGGCACCTTAAGGGATAGCGCCCGGCAAAAGTCATTCTGTGCCTTTGACCGGGTGTTATTTACGGGCCGTCAGTGGCTCAGATTTACAGGAGAAACTCATGTCTGAACCCTTATCAGGCGGCGGAGCTGTGGCAGTCACCATCGGTGGTGCCAGTGTGTTTGGCCTTCTCACCAATACCGATTTCGGGGTTGTGGTGGGTGCGTTTGCCGGGGCGCTTTTTGTTGTCACGCAGCAGAAAGAAATCCCGGTCTGGCGAATGGCCATCCACCTGCTCGTCGCGTTTGTGGTTGGCGTTCTGGGGGCTGGCGTGGCTGCGTCACTGATGCAGTGGCTGACCCACTACAACGACAAACCGCTCGATGCATTGTGTGCGGTCGGTGTCTCGGCGTTATCCATCAAGATACTGACCTCTCTTTATCAACAGGAAATTTCATCGCTGTTCGGCCTGTTTTCCAGACTGCGCGGCGGAGGGGGTGGAAATGGAAAGTAGCCTTGCCGGTATCGTGAACGTCTGGCTGTGTCTCGCCATTGTGCTGGGGTTGTTTGTGTATCGCCGCCACGGTGCGGCGCATAAACCGATGATTACCTGGCTGGCGTACTGGTTGATGCTCGGCTACATCATCATCCCGTTCCGCTGGCTGTCCGGTACATACACGCACTCAAGCTGGCTGGTTGTGGCGCTGAATCTGGTTTTCTGTGCGCTTATCGTGTGGGCGCACGGGAATTTGTCAAAAATCCTTTCGTTACTGAGGCATCCACATGAAATCAAAAGATGAAATTTTTGATGAAGTTCTGGGCAAAGAAGGCGGTTACGTCAATCACCCGGATGATAAGGGTGGCCCGACCAAATGGGGCATTACGGAAAAAGTCGCCCGTGCCCACGGATACCGTGGCGATATGCGTGAGTTAACCCGCGAACAGGCGCGGGACATCCTTGAAGCCGATTACTGGTATGGCCCGCGATTTGACCAGGTAGCAGCGTTATCCCCTGATATTGCCGCAGAGCTGTGTGATACCGGTGTGAATATGGGGCCATCCGTGGCGTCCAGAATGCTTCAGCGCTGGCTGAATGTGTTCAATCTGCGCGGCAGGCTGTACCCGGATATGGATGCAGACGGACGCATCGGGCCTCGTACCATCAGTGCATTGCGCGCATTCCTGAATAATCGCGGTCAGGACGGTGAACGGGTAATGCTGACAGCCCTGAACTGCACGCAGGGTGACCGCTATCTGGAGCTGGCAGAGAAACGCGAGGCTAACGAATCGTTTGTTTATGGCTGGCTGAAGGAGCGCGTGGCGGTATGACGCGTCAGCACTGGACACACAGAACGCTACGTAAAGCCGCGCGCTGTGTTCTGGCCCTGTTTCTGGTGATGTTGCTTCCGGTGGGATGCACAGACATTAACAGAGCTGGCCAGTTGTTTGACGCGGCGGCGCAGGTCTGCCGGATTATTGACGGTATCCGGCAGTGTTCGCAGAACTGATTTTTTAAGGTTTTGGACAGATGAAACAAAAAGAAAACACCGCGATTGCACTGGTGGAAGCCGCTGTTCCCGGGCGTCCCTTTAAGTTCGGACTGACGCAGGTTGTGGCTTTGCACGTCAGCGGAGAATGCGGGGAAATTAAAGCCCGTACCCAGTATGCAGATGGTGAAAACCGTTATCTGGTTTATTACCAGGACGCCCGCAAGGCAGCACAGCTGAAATGGTTTGGTGAGTCCATGCTGGAAATGATTGAGGATATCCGCCATCCCGGAATGCCTGTATTTGCAGTCACCGAACTACCTGATGGCGCAACGGTTTCAGATACCCGGAAGGGCGTTTGATGGCGTGGTCACAGGATATCAGGGACAAAGTCCGTAACGGGTACATCTTTGACCAGCTTCCGCTGGATATCGTCGCCATGAAGTACGCCGTGCCGCACGACACCGCGCGGCGCTGGAAAACGCAGGCGATGAAGAACGGCGACGACTGGGACAAGCTGCGGGCCGCGCACGCGCTCGCCGGTGACGGGCTGGAAAGTGTCGCCCGCACCGTGCTTATCAGTCTGGTGGTGAAGTGTCAGACGACGCTTGAACGGCTGAACCAGAACCCGGACATCCCGCCGCAGGAGTCCGTCGAACTGCTGGCGAGTCTGTCTGACAGTCTCAGTAAGGCGGTGGCCAGCAGTAAAAAAATCCTGCCGGAAACCGACCGGCTCGCCACGGCACTGGAAGTGGTGCAGCGGCTCGGCGCGTTCATCAAGGAGCGTCACCCGGCACAGTATGCCCCGTTTCTTGAGGTGCTCGAAGGCTTCGCTAAAGAGCTTGAGGATAATTTCAGTTAACCACAGCGGCCCGGTTTTCCGGGCCGTCTGATATTTGTATACCAGGTGTGACGTGGCAAAACGTAAACTTTCCATTAAAGAGTTTCAGAGAAGCTTACAGGAGTACATCGCCAACCTCCGCCAGACCATTGAGGCTGAATGTCTGGGGTTCGATGTAAACCCGCAGGCCACACAGGCCCGCCGGGCGGCAGTCTGTGACCCGGTGACGGGCTACGATTATTTTGTCGAAAACTATTTCCCGCACTACGTCCGCAACCCGGCAAAAAGCGAGCTGCATAAATACCTGTTCAGCCGTCTGCCACAGGTTGTGGCAAGCCCGGACCCGGAGAACGACGCCATCGCCGCGCCCCGTGGTGAAGCAAAATCCACGCTGGTGACTCAGTTGTTTACCCTGTGGAACATTATCCGGGCCATTAAGCATTATCCGGTCATCATTATGGACAGTATCGACCAGGCTTATCCGATGCTGGAAGCCATCAAGGCTGAACTGGAATTTAACCCCCGTTTAAAAAACGATTTCCCAGAGGTGTGCGGGCAGGGTCGCGTCTGGCGTATGGGGACCATCGTCACGGCCAACAATATCAAGGTGACCGTTGCCGGTAGTGGTAAAAAACTGCGTGGTCTGCGCCACGGTCCGTACCGTCCTGACCTGGTCATCCTCGACGATATCGAGAACGACGAGATGGTGCGTAACCCGGAGCAGCGCGACAAGCTGCATGACTGGCTCACCAAAACCGTGATGCCGCTGGGTGAGGCTGGCGGTAAAACCGATATTATTTATATCGGAACCATCCTGCATTACGACTCCGTGCTGTCGCGCACGCTGAATAACCCGATGTGGAAAACAGCCCGCTTTAAGGCCGTTATTCAGTGGCCTGCCAATATGAAGCTGTGGGACGAGTGGGAAGAACTCATCCGCAACAAACAGCCGGAAGCAGCGGAGGCACTTTACCGACAGAACGAGGCTGAGATGCTCGCCGGGTCGGTGGTGTCATGGGCGGCGCGTCCCCTGCTGGCGCTGATGAAAATCCGTGTCCGTGATGGTCACGACACCTTTGATTCTGAATACCAGAACGACCCGGTCAGCGGTGAAGATGCGCTGTTTGCGGGCTGCATTAAATTCTGGGTTAACCGTCTTGATGAATGGGTGTTTTATGGTGCTGTTGACCCCAGTCTCGGGAAGAAAAACAAAAACCGCGACCCGTCGGCCATTCTCGTGGGGGGCTTTAACCGTTTTACCGGCATTCTGGATGTGGTTGAAGCCGATATCCGCCGACGACTGCCAAACAAACTTATCGAAGACGTGATTAAGTATCAGCGTGAATATCACTGCCTGTGCTGGTCGTTTGAGTCCGTTCAGTTTCAGGAGTTTCTGCGTACCGTGCTGGTTGAGCGTTCGGCGGCGCTGGGTGTGCCGGTTCCGGCGCTGCCGGTCATCCCGCTGGAGGATAAGGCACTGCGTATCGAATCCCTTCAGCCGCATATGGCCAACGGCCTGATTCGTATCAGCCACACACATCAGACGCTGATTGACCAGCTGCGCCACTACCCCAAAGCCGACCACGATGATGGCCCGGACTGTCTGCACATGCTGTGGACGCTGGCGGTTTCGCGTAGCGCAAAATTTCAGATTCACACCCCACGCAGCACCGGGCGTGACCGTGGCGGGCGTTTTGGTTCAGGAGGATGGTAATGGCACAGCTTGTTGATATTTACGGACGCCCGCTGAAACGTGAGGCACTCAAAACCACGCAGTCGGTCAGAGTGGCGGAACGGCTGCGCATTTATCCCGACCACCCGTCCCGTGGTCTGAACATCAGAAAACTGCCGCGCATTCTGGAAGCTGCCGAACGCGGTTATCTTCCGGCGCAGGCGATGCTGTTTGCGGATATGGAAGAACGTGATGGCCATCTGTTCGCCGAGATGGAAAAGCGCAAAAAAGCGTTGCTGACGCTGGACTGGTCGGTGGAGCCGCCCCGCAATGCCTCGAAGGCAGAAAAGGAGCTGGCCGCCGCCGTGGATGAGTGGCTGCACGGCATCCCGGACATGGAGGACATCATCCTCAACGGGATGAGCTGTGTCGGTTACGGCTTCAGCTGTCAGGAAATCAGCTGGGCGTTCGTGGATAAAACGTGGTTACCGGATGCGGTGACGCTGCGCCCGCATAACTGGTTTATTACCCTGCCGGAACACAATGACGAACTCCGGCTGGATGACGGCAACCGTGGGGAAGACGGTAAGGACGGTTCCGCATTGTGGCCATTCGGCTGGCTGGTTCATCGTTATAACGCCCGGTCGGGATTTCTGGGTTCATCCGGCCTGTTCCGCGTACTGGTCTGGCCGTATCTGTTTAAAAACTTTGCGCTGCGTGATATGGCGGAATTTCTGGAGATTTACGGCCTTCCGGCGCGCATTGCGTACTATGCACAGGGCACCAGTGACGAGGACCGGGACAACATTCTCGAAGCCCTGGTTAATCTGGGTCATGAAGCGGTGGCAGCCCTGCCGCAGGGTAACGAAATCGAGTTCAAGGAAGCTGCATCCGGCGGACCGGAGGCGTTCATGTCGATGGTGGAATGGGCGGAGCGCACCACCTCAAAAGTGATTCTGGGCAGTACGCTGACCAGCCAGGCCGACGGTAAAACCTCCACCAACGCACTGGGTAATGTCCATAACGAGGTCCGGCACGACATTCTGACCGCTGATGCACGCCAGCTGTCCGGCATGTTCAGCAGTCTGATACAGATGATGGCCAGTCTCAACGGCTGGCAGGATATCCCGTCACGCCGTCTTCCGCGCCTGGTGTTTGATGTGCAGCAGGAAGCTGACATTAAGGGCGTAGCGAAAGCCGTCAGCGTGTTGCTCAACAATGTGGGGATGAAGGATATCCCGGCGTCGTGGGTGCGCAAAAAAACCGGCATCCCCACCCCGAAAGACGGCGAAGAGGTGCTGGTGCCGGTGGCACAGTCTCTCCCTGTGCAGGCTGGCCTCAGCCAGCTGCGTGAGCGGATGAATGTTGCCGCACTCAGTCAGCAGGACAACGGGGAGGACGACCCGGCACAGAACGCCATCGACCGGGCAGAGCTTCCGGCAGAGGCCATCGCGCAGGGGATGAACGAACTGGTGGCCCCACTGGTGCAGGCCATACAGGAAGGCCGGGATGCAGACGAGGCTATGAACGTACTGGCGGAAGCGTGGCCGGAGCTGCCGGATGAAACGTTGCGGCAGTTGCTGACGCAGGCATTCTTTGTGGCGGATATCTGGGGGCGACTGAATGCCGACTGTTGACGATGTTGACCTGGGTTATGCGTACACCCTGAAGCCGGAAGAAGCGATTAAGTATTTCGAAAGCAAGGGATACGTCATCGGCTTCCGCTGGCACGATGTGAAGGACATCGCACACGCCCGGGCGTTCACGGTGGCGGGCGTGCTGAAACTGGATGTTCTGAAGGATATCCGTGATGGCCTGACGGCGGCACTGGCTGACGGCGGGACGTTCCGGGAGTTTGCCGCACAACTGGAGCCGCTGCTGGAGAAAAAAGGCTGGCTGGGTAAGCGGCTGATTGTGGACGAGGACACCGGCGAACTGTACGGCAGACAACTGACGCCGCGCCGGTTGCGCACGATATTTGATACCAATATTCAGTCGTCATATAACGCCGGACGTTATCAGCAGCAGATGGCGAACGTGGCTGACCGGCCTTATTTTGAGCGCGTGGCAGTGATGGACCTTCACACCCGCCCGAAACACGCCGCCCTGAACGGTTTTACCGCCCGGGCGGATGACCCGGTCTGGGAGTATTTCTACGCGCCTGACGGATACGGATGCCGCTGCCGTATCCGGGCGCGTTCGGCGTCAGATGTGGAGAAATATGGCCTGACGGTGCAGAGCAGCGAGGGGCGACTGGTTGAGGTTGAACAGGAATATGGCCAGCCGGGCCAGACCATCAGAACAATGGGGCTGAAGATGCCGGACGGTTCCGTGTATACCGCCGACCCGGGCTTCGGATTTAATCCCGGTCGGGTGGCATGGCAGCCGGAACTGGAAAAATACGATTACCGCAGCGCCCGCCAGTATGTCACCGGCACCCTGACCGGGCCGGATTTTGCACGAGGGCTGGCGAACGTCAGCGAACTGGATGCGCGCCAGCGATATCCGCTGGCCATCCGTTCACCGGAACAGGTCGCCGCCACGGGCGCTGCACGGCAGACGGTAAACCTTACGGCTGACGTCATGAAGCGCCTCAGTGCAGCAAACACGCCCCCGACTGCCGCCGACTATGCGCTGATGCAGCAGACCATCGAACGGGCGGAGCATGTCACGCCTGACGGTAACGCGTGGCGGTATGCGTTACAGTCAGGCGACCGCTGGTCGGTGGTGACGGTTGAGGATGACGTGCTGACAGACTGGGTTATGCAGGACACCCCGGAGGCATCATGAGCAGCGGTAAACTGGATATTAAGATTGATTTAAGCGCGTATAACACCACGCTGGGGAAACTGATTCGTTCCGTGAAGGAACGGCGCGACCTGATGACGGCACTTGCAGGCTCCATGCTGGATGCGGTTGAGACTAACTTTGAACAACAGGGTCGCCCGAAATGGATGGGCTGGAGTCCGGCTTATGCGAAGCGACGCGGCCCCGGGCAAATCCTCCAGAAGTCCGGGCGACTGGCTGCCAGTATCCGCTCTGCGGTTAACAATAACGAGGCCACGGTCGGGACAAACGTCCGTTACGCCCGTATCCACAACGAAGGCGGCGAAATCCGCCATCAGGCACGGACGCAGAACCTGTATTTTAAACAGTACAAAAACGGCAGCGTCAGCACCCGCTTTGTGAAAAAGCGCATCAGTAATTTTGTGCAGAGCGCAACAGTGGGAGCGTATACGGTCAACATGCCCGCGCGCCCCTTCCTTCAGCTTGTGCAGGACGACATCGACGAGCTGGAGAACACCGCAAACCGCTATTTTGCGCGTGTGATTGACTGAATGGCGACAAACGCGCTGTAATCGTCTGTGACAACATAAACGCCTCACGGATGAGGCATTACAGCACAGCACCCCGTAAATGCCGTCAGAATCGTTTTTAAAAGGGTTTTAAAAACGGTTTTATTTCCCCTTTTATCCTTTCCCGTTATGGCAGGGTGCTGAACACCCTCCACAGTACCCCGTGTTCCCCTTCCGTCATCATGCCGCGTATGAAGATGAACATTGCGGCGTTAAGCCTCGAAATTACTAAAGCAACCCACAGCGAAATCCAGCTGTTTCCGGCGGGCGAGTTCAGCGCGGTGGATGGTCGCCCACATACCGATGAAGTCGAAAGCGGTAAATGGGTGCTGACTGCCGGACTGGCCGCGCAGCTTGTCGCACAGGTGGCCGCCCGCGCCACGCCTTTTGTCATTGATTACGAACATCAGACGCTGCGCGCCGTAAACAACGGCAAGCCCGCCCCGGCGGCGGGCTGGTTCAGCCAGGTGGAATGGCGAGAAGGTACGGGCCTGTATGCCACCGGTGTGGAGTGGACGGAGAACGCGGCGGCCATGATTGCCGCCGGTGAGTACAAGTTTATTTCCCCTGTTTTTGCCTACAACAAGCGCGGCGAAGTGCTGGAGCTGTTACATGCTGCGCTGACCAATACCCCTGCGCTGGACGGTATGGACGCGGTCATGCTGGCTGCGGCCAGCCGTCTGGCGAGTCTGTCAACTGAAACGGAGACCAAAACCGTGAACCCGGAACAATTAGCAAATTTACTCGCGCAGTTACGCTGGCTGCTGACGCTGCCGGAAACCTCAACCGAAGAGGAAGTCTGCGCAGAGCTGCAAAAAATTATTGATGCTGTCTCTGGTGGCAAAGGAACGACAGCGGCTTCTGTTGGTCTGCTGACCCTGCTGAATCAGAAAGACGAGCAAATCGCCAGCCTGTCAGCAAATGCCTATGACCCGACGAAGCATATTCCTCTGACGGCATATGAAGAACTTCAGGGGCGTTATGCCGCACTGGCGCAACAGTCCGGTGAGGCCGAAGCCGGGGCACTGATTCAGGCGGCGCTGTCTGACGGGCGACTGCTTCCGACGCTGGAAGACTGGGCGAAAGATTACGCTCGTCGCGATATCAACGGTTTTAAAACCTGGCTGGATAAAACCACCCCGCTTGCCGCACTCAGCAGCACCCAGACCGGCGGCAAACCACCCAAAACGCCGTCACCGGCTCCGGCGCAGATTAAAACCGGCGATGACGTTGATGTCGATATCGCCATTTGTTCAATGATGGGCGTTGATCCAGAGGATGTCGCCCGTTACGCAGGAGATAAGTAAATGGATCGCAATACCCCCTACTGTGACGGCGAGCTGAACCCGGTGCCGGTTGCCGCTGCAACCGAAATTTTTGGCGGTCATATGGTGGCCGTTAACGCATCCGGTTATGCCGTTCCGGCCAGTGCCACGGCCTCACAGATTACGCTGGGCGTGTCTGATGGCTGGGCGGATAACAGCACCGGCAGCGATGGTGATGTCACCGTTCTGGTGCGTTGCGGCAAAGCCTTTCTGATGGCGAACAGCACCTCAGACCCGGTCACACAATCGCAGGTCGGTAAGCTGTGTTACGTGGAAGACAGCGTGACCGTGGCAAAAACCGACAACAGCAGCGCCCGTCCTGTCGCCGGTAAAGTGATCGGCATCTGTGGCGATGGCGTCTGGGTTTATTTCAGTTAAGGAGCAAAACGTGTTAGTCAACGTTAAAAACGTCAAACAGATTTTTATCAATCTGAAGGCCACCTTCCAGAAAGCCTTCGACCAGTCGCCAACTGACTGGCAGAAGGTGGCAATGGAAGTGCCATCAAACGGCAAGGAAAACGACTACAGCTGGTTAAGTCGTTTCCCGAAAATGCGCGAGTGGATTGGTGACAAGGTCGTCAAATCACTGGCGGCATTTAACTACACCATCCGTAACAAGGACTGGGAAGCCACGGTTGAAGTCGATCGTAACGACATCGAGGACGACCAGATTATGGGCTATGCCCTTCAGGCGAAAGGAGCCGGGCAGTCGGCAGCAGAGCTACCGGCAGATATTGTGGCGTCCCTTATCAGTAACGGTTTTACCAATCCCTGTTACGACGGTCAGATGTTCTTTGATACCGACCACCTGGTCGCCGGTAAATCGGTGTCCAACAAAGGCACCAAAAAACTCAAAGTTGGCTCGCTTGCCGAGGCGAAAGCCTCCTACGGTGCCGCCCGTACGGCCATGCGTAGTCTGAAAGATGACGAAGGCGCATCCCTCAAAATTCGCCCGAATCTGCTGGTTGTGCCACCGGCGCTGGAGGATGACGCGAACTACCTGATGACCGCCGAGAAGTTCCCGGACGGTACACCAAACCCGTACCGTAATACCGCCGACGTGCTGGTGATGCCGGAGCTGGCGTCGGATTCTGCGTGGTTCCTGTTTGACACCACCAAACCGGTGAAACCGCTGATTTATCAGCTGCGTAAAAAGCCTGTTTTTGTGGAGCAGACGGACTACAACAGCGACAACGTGTTCAAGCGTAAGAAGTTCCTGTTTGGTGCCGAAGCGCGCTGTAACGGCGGTTACGGCTTCTGGCAGATGGCATTTGGTTCAGATGGTACGACGGAGTAATGCATGGAAAAGGTGATTGAAATTACCGCCCGCCGTGAGGGTTTTCGCCGCTGCGGTGTGGCACACAGCGCAACCACGAAGGCATGGCCTGCGGATGCATTCACCCCGGAACAGCTGGCGGTGCTGAAGGCTGACCCCATGTTGATTGTGGTCGAACGCGATAAAGCGTCCGGCCAGAACGACGCGGCCCGGGGTAATGAGCTGGCCGCACAGCTGGATGCCGAACGCCAGAAAGTCAGCGAACTGACGGCGCAGCTGGAAGAAGAGCGCGGGAAGGTCCGGGAACTGACAGCTGCGCTTAAAGCAGCGCAGAAAGCGGACAAAAAGGAGAAGTAACCCATGTCTTACGCCACACCGGAACAGTTCATCAGGGCGTTCAGTGAACGCGAGGCGCGCACACTGACGGATGAAAACATGACGGGATTCATCGACGAAGAAAAACTGGCTTCCGCGCTTGCGCGCGCCAGTGCCCAGATTGATGGCTATCTGGTGGGGCGTTACCGGACCCCGTGGCCTGACAGCCCGGGGATTCTGGTGGGTTACTGCTGCGATATCGCCCGTTATCACCTGGCGACCGATTACCGTATCAGCTCAGAAGAAATTCAGATGCGCTACCGGGACGCCATCCGCTTTCTGGAGAAAGTCGCGGCAGGACAAATCAACCTCGGGCGGGATACGTCCGGCAGCGTGATCCCGTCATCGTCACAGGTGCGTATCCGCTCCGGCTCCCGTCAGTTCGGGCGTGAGTCCACGCGGGGAGGTGCATTCTGATTACTGAAATTGAACGGGCGCTGGTTGAACGTCTGCGTTGTGGTCTGGGGAAAATGGTGCGGGAAGTCCGCACCTATGCCGGTGAACTGGATGAAGACCCGGGCCGGATTGTTCGCAGCCTTCCGGCAGCCTGGGTGACGTTCGGCGGCATCGCGAAAACCGAACGCTATTCCACGTCACGCCAGAAATACATTGCCACCGGACGCTTTGTGGTTGTGGTGGGTGATTACAACACCCGCAGCGAACAGAGCGCCAGACAGGGAGGCACCGTCCGGGATGAGGTCGGTACAAACCTGCTGGTTGAATCCGTCCGTCGCCTGCTGACCGGTCAGGATTTGGGGCTGGAGATTGATTATTTCGAACCCGGGCGGGTCAGGACGCTGTTTAACACTGGCGTGGCAGAGCGGGCAATGTCCGTGTTTGCCTGTGAGTTTGATACCCGCTGGGTGGAGCACGCGCTGGAAAACGGCAAATGGCCGGAGCGCGGTGCAGAAGCGGATATGGCTTTCAACCGTTACCACGGCCGTCTGTCAGACCCTGACCCGGATTTACTGCGAATTGGTACGCAATACGGCGCAGATATCTGTGGTCTGGATGAATTAAGAGAGCAACAGCATGAACAAAATGAAGGTTAAGGCGGCTCCCGGGATGAAGTTCCCGATGGAGGATAACGCCCGGAAATACATCACCACGGAAGCGGTGATCGTTGAAAACACCGCTTATTACCGGCGCGCTGTTCAGGATGGTGACCTGATTCTGGTGGCTGAAGAGCCTGAAACGGCAGAACAGGACACCGGACCAGAAAAAGCGAAGGCGAAGAAAGAGAAACAGGTGGGCTCCGATGAGTGAAATTCAGTTTGACACCATTTCGGGCAGTATCCGTAAGCCCGGTGTGCATTTTGAGTTTAATACCCGGCTGGCCGTTAACACGTTGCCGGGTAACGAACAGCGTGTTCTGGTGATTGGCCCGATGCTGCCTGATGGCACCGCCACCCCCCTGAATGCGGTTTCCGTGTATTCCGAAGACGAAGCGGATTTGTATTTCGGGGCCGGTTCACTGGCCGCAGCAATGGCGCGCGCGGCCATTAACGCCAACAGCTATCTGCAACTGGATGTTATCGGTATTGCAGACGGTGGTGCAGGAAAAGCGGCAACAGGCGCAGTTAAAGTCACCGGCACTGCAACCAGCAGCGGTACGCTGTCGGTATGGATTGCTGGCGAGCAGATCGCCATTAATGTGGACGTCGGGGATGAACCGTCGAAAATCATTCCGGCACTGGTGACGGCAATGACGCAGACGCCATCGCTTCTGGTCACGGGGGAATACAAATCTGACACCTCTCAACTGATAGTGACCGCCCGGACCAAAGGTACCTGGGGGAATGATATCACCCTGTCGGTATCCACCACTGCAACCGGCCTTGTAGTGGCTACCACGCCGATGGCGAGCGGCGAAATGGACCCGGATATTCAGCCCGCACTTGATGCGGTCTTTGCTGCCGGTCACAACATTCTGATTTGTCCGTTCAGTACCACGCCAGCCCTTGCCGCCCTGAAGCAGCACCTGGAGAAAACCGGGAACGCGATGGAACAGCGTGGCGCGATTGGTTGTGCGGGCTGGACAGGTAGTCTGGGAAACGGGATCACCCTGGCAGCCGGTGTGAACAGCGGGCGCGTGTCTGTCCCCTGGTATCGTGGTTCTGTGATGCTTCCTGCTGTGCTGGCCGCCATCTACGGCGCAGTAATGGCGAGCGAAGAAGACCCGGCACGCCCGCTGAACTCGCTGGCGCTGTCCGGGCTGGATGTGGTCGCCATGTCACAGCGCGAAAGCCGTAACGAGCAGGAAAGCGCCCTGCATAACGGCCTGACACCGGTTGAGGTTGGACCGGGTAATACGGTGCAGATTGTGCGTGCGGTCAGTACCTACACAGTGAACGCTCAGGGTGTGGCTGATGTCTCGTTACTGGATATCACGTCCATCAGAACGCTGGACTACACCCGCAAGGCGTGCCGCGAACGTATCAGCCTTCGCTTCCCGCGTGAAAAACTCAGCACCCGAACCATCGCAAAAGTGGAAAGCGAACTGTATGACGTGCTGCTCAAGCTGGAGGAGTCTGAAATTCTGGAGAATGTGGAAGCGAATAAGGCAAAACTGCGCGTTCAGCGAAACGGGAAAGATGCAAATCGCCTGGACTGCGCGATCCCTGCCGACGTGGTTAACGGCCTGCATGTGTTTGCCGGTCGCATCGACATGATTTTGTAAGGAGCCTGATAAATGTCCCTGAAAGAATATATCGGCTCGATTGTGTTGGAAATTGACAGCCAGGAAATCGAGATCACCGACCTTGATGTTCAGATCAACACCGGGCGAAAGCTGGTCAAGACCATGAACAAAACCGGCAGGGCTAAAGGCTTTGCCCGTGGCATTGCCACCTACGAACTGTCCGTTTCGGCGGTTATTCCTGATACCAACGAGCCGGACTGGGAAAATCTGGAAGGTGTGAAAATCTCGCTGTACCCGCTCAGTAACAGCGGTAAACGCACCTCTTATCTGGACTGCTTCACAACCGAAGTGGGTGAGAAATACACCGTCGATAATGAAGCGAAAATTGATATCAAAATGGCTGCACTCAGGAAGGTGGAAGGATGACGATTATCGCTACACAGACCGGCGAACTGTCCGATGGTCTGGTTTTTAACGGCACCATTCATAAAAACTTTGAGCTGCGTCTGCCGGTCATGCGTGATAACGGGCAGGCACTGGAAGAAACTGAAGAACGCTTTCAGACAGTGGACGGCTTCGCGGCGGATTATTACTACCGCTGTGCGGTAATGGCGGCAACGCTGGTCCGTCTGGGGGATATTCCGCAGGAAGAACTGACGGCGGAGCTGTTGCACGACAACATGACGCCGGAAGATTTTAATATTCTGCTGGCATCACGCAACGTCCTGAAGGTAAAGCGGAGCGGCGGGAATCCCGGCTCGCCGGACTCCGGCTCGCAGTCCTTATCCTCGGGCGCTACGGAATAACCGAAGAACAAATCATGACCATGAGCCGTCCCGAGCTGGACGGCTGGCTTGCCGCCGTTGACAGGCTGAACGGCGGCGGCTCAGGAAGAAAGGACACCTCACAGACCACCCGCCAGTCATTTAAATCCCTCAGAAAGAAACGCAGAAAAGGTAAACAGAAAAATGGCCGGTAATTTCAAAGTTGGCATGACCCTGACTGCGAAGGACGAAGCCTCGCAGGTTCTGGAAAAGGGACAAAAACAGGTTATCAAAGCCACCGAAGGTGTAACAAAGGCAACCCGGAAGGCAGGCGCAGAGCAGACGCGTACCGGGCAGGAAAGCGTTAACAGCACGAAAAAGGCGGCAAAAGAGATACAGCGTGCCGCCCGTGCCCGGGAAACGCTCGGTATTCGTGCAGAACGCGAGATCCGGCGTGAAATTTATCAGACGGTTGCCAGCTATAACCGTCTGGCCCGCGCCGGTTTTGAATCTGCGCAGGAGCAGGAGCGCGCCATGCAGGCCACCCGGGAAAAAGCCCGGGCACTCAAGCGTGAACTGGATGGCGTCACTCAGGCTCAGATGAAGATGGCGAAAACGCCTGTTATCCCTGAACGGGGGCGTTTTGCGCGTGCGGCTGCATTTGGCGGGAATGCCGTGACAATAGGTGGTGGTATCGCGGCAGGTGCCGCCATTATGACGCAACCAGTCAGAAATCAAATGAGTTATGAACGTCAGCTCAGCATGATGGCGAACACGGCGTTCAGTGATGGTGGTCTGGAAGGCAGGCAGTTTGGGCGTGAAAAGCTGAAAAACAGTATCCGCGCGGCGGTAACGTATGGTGGCGGAACGAAAGAGGATGCAGCTGAAGCAATGAATGAGATGTTGGCCAGCGGCGCTTTTTCCTGGGATACCGCGAATAATCTCTTACCGCAGATTATGAAATTTGCTACTGCATCCGGTGCATCCCCACGCGATCTGGTCACTATGGCGGCCAAAGCTAAGCAAACATTTGGACTGACAGACAACGATCTTCCGGCCATGTTTAATATGGCTATTGCAGCCGGTAAAGCCGGTAATTTTGAGCTACGGGATATGGCGGAGCATCTTGGACCTCAGATGGCGTTAGCTGGTAACGCCGGAATGAAAGGACTGGATGGATTCCAGAAATTACTGGCATTTAATGAGGTCGCAGGTATTGCCGCAGGCAGCAGCAGTGAGGCAGGTAATAACGTTGTAAACCTGTTGGCCAAACTTTTCAGTAGTGAATCAGCAACAAGGGCGAAAAGCATCACGATTGATGGAAAGGGTATTGATTTACCCGGTACATTGACCCGAGCTATGGAAAACGGCATTGATCCGATAGAGGCATTTTCACGCCTTGCTGATAAAGTCGCCGCGAACAACAAACAATATCAGGAGCTTCAGAAGCGCCTGGCAGCAACAAAAGACAAAGGCCAGCAGGACAAAATTCTGGAGTCTATGGCGAAAATTCTTGAGGGGTTCGGTGTTGGTGAGCTTGTCGGTGATATGCAGGCACTGAAGGCAATCCTGGCTTACAGGAATAACCCGGAATACCGAAAGCAGGTCGAAGCTGAAATCAGTCAGCAACGCACCCTGCCAGAAGGTCAGCGCGCCGGAGATCTGGATTTTAAATTCATGTCAGGCACGAATGATTTTAAAACCGAACAGGCTAAAAACACGCTTGAATTTTCACAAATGGACAGCATGAAAAAGCTGGCTGATGCGTCCGGTACTGTGGCCGATGCCATAAGCTGGGCGGGTGAAAAATTTCCGGGGCTGACCACAGCAGTGGTGGGTGCCACGACAGCCATTGAAGCGATGACCGCAGCGGCTCTGACATGGGCCGGGATCAAAATCCTGACCGGGGGTAAACCCGGTGGCAAGGCTGGCGAGGTTGTCGGTGATGTAATTGAAAACACGGTCAAAAAAGGCAAAGGATTTAAATTCCCCGGCATTGCCGGTAGCCTGCTTTCTTTCGGTGGCACCGTTACGGCACTGGCCACTGCAACCAGCCCGGAAGAAGACGCCGCCGTCGAAGGAAGCGAGGAGCGCTGGAAAAACATACGGGCTAAATATCCTCAGTGGCTGATTGATGCTGCCCGTGAAAAATATCAGCCGTGGTGGCAGTTTGGCGAAGGTTACTCAACAGAAAACGAGAAATGGATCCAGCAGTATCTTGACGAACTGAAAAAAACCGGGGTTATCGCCGGTGATTCTCTGCCAACACCAGAACAAGTCCGACAGCAAGCCGGAATGGCAGCGTCTGAAACAGCATCAAAGCAACCCGGACGCATCACCCAGCCGGAATACCTCACGCACTGGGGGCCACCTGCCAGCCCCATTAATTTCACCACACAACTGGTGCTCGATGGTCAGGTCGTGGCGGAGGCAGTGAACAAATACAACCTTCAGGACGGTAACAGAGGTACGGGAGGAACTTACTGATGGGCTGGGCTGAAAACCTGCAAAACGCTTCCTTTCGTGGCGTGCAGTTTGAGGTGCTGAATACTGACGAACAAATCAGCCGCGACCATGCGGTCTATGAATACCCGTTTGTTGACGGGGCGGATTTGCACGACCTCGGACGCAAGGCGCGACCGTTCCGCATGACGGCGTTCCTGTGGGGCGATGACTATGAATATAAACTCGGGAAACTGACCGCCGCCCTGGATGAAGGCGGCGATGGTGAACTGATTCATCCGGTTTATGGCTCTGTGCCGTCGGTGATTGTGACCGGCTACAGCATCCGCCATGACGCAGAAAGCCCGGACAGCTGCACCATTGACATGAGTTTTCTGGAAAACCGCACCGGTAGCGCGTTGTTCAGCACCCCGTTACCGGAGCTGTTCGCGCAACAGTTGTTTGATGAACTGGACACTTTACAGGCGCGGTTAAGTGATTTTTTTGATGCCGTTACTGCACCTTTAAATACCGTTAACAGCATGATTAAAAAAGCCCAGACAGTGCGTGCCACACTGGTGAATACCCTGCTGTCGTTCAAAAGTGATTTTGTCTCCACTGTCGATAATATCGTGTCACTGGCAGGCGAACCCGGAAAATTTATCAATGAACTGGCAGAGGTGCTGGAAATCCACACATCAGATGTCGGGCAACCGGTGCAGGTTCTGCAACGTGTTGATTCTGCCACCCGGACCGGGTTGGCAGGAGAGACGACCGTCGCCAGTTCTGCGACAGTGATGAACTGCTGGAATAAGGTCATCACTGATATGGATGAATTTGTTGCGTTGCCTGTTACCCTGGTCAGTGGCGATAAAGTAGCGGAGGTGGCACTTCCTGTGGATGCCTCGCCAGACGATGTGCAGGATGTGAAAGCAGTTTACGCAACACAGGCCGCATCTGAACTGGCCAGTGTTGCAATGGCGATACTGGTTGATGATGCGCAGTCAGAACAGCTTATACCGGCGGATATCGGGCGACTGGTCGGGGATGTGCGCACCCGCTTACAGGCTGCCATCACGCTGTTCCGTGAACGCTATGAAGGCGAACGCGAACGGATAACCGAAACCGCATCACCGCTGGGGCTGATGTACCCGGAAATCATTCAGAGCATGAAAAACGTGGCGGCAACCGTGCAGGATGTCGGCCTGCTGGTTCTGTCACGCCGCCCACCGCTGACGCAGAAACAGGTGCAGGCGGACAGCTGTCTGCTGTTGCTGGCGTGGCAGTGGTACGGCGATTACAGTCGTGCGGCAGAACTGCAACGCCTGAACCCGCAGTTACGTGACCCGAACAACATAACCGCCGGGGTGGTAATTAATGCCTACGCCAAATAACGAAGACAAAATCAGCCTGGTCATTGCCGGAAGGTCGCATTCTGACTGGAGCAGTTATCGTATTGACAGCGATTTCCTGAAAGCTGCCGACGGCTGGCAGCTTCAGCTGGGGCTGCCTGAAAAGGTGTTCCCGGCGGATATCGTCCGGGGCGCACAAATCCGGTTGCAGGTGGGAGACGAAACGGTGCTCAGTGGGCGCATAGACAGCGTGCGCCGCAGTGTGTCCCGTCAGAGCTGCACGCTGGCCCTGTCCGGGCGTGATGATGCTGCCATTCTGGTGGACTGTGCCGCGCCGGTGTTCAGCGCCAATCAGCTGACGCTGGACGAGGTCATCGACAGGATAGTCAGACCACTGGGGATACAGCGCATCCGTATACAGGCGTCCGGTGTGTCACGTAATGACAAAGTTGTTATTGAGCCTGGGATGCGTGCGTGGGATGCACTGGCCAAAGCTGCCGCCGGTCGCGGCTTATGGCCGTGGTTTGAGCCTGACGGGACGCTGGTTGTGGGTGGCCCTGACTACACCACCACGCCGGTGGATACGCTGATTCTGAAGCTGAACGGCACCGGGAACAACGTGATGGAGCTGGACGATACCCGGTCCATTAACGGCTGTTTCTCCGAACTTACTGTGCTGGCCCAGAGCCACGCCCGCCGCGCAGACAGCAAGAAACAGGTGGCCGTGGTGCCGCTGGATATCTGGAACGAGGACGGCAGCGTGCGCACATTGTCCGGGCAGGACAGCGGTAATACGGACAGTGGCCAGACAGGCATTCATAACATGAAAGCCGTTGCCACCGACCCCACCGTGGATTATTACCGCCCGCAGATAATCACCCAGGGCGACACCAGCAATCTGGAGCAGGTGAACTGGCGCGCAAAAAAAATGATGAGTGATGCCCGCCTGTCGGGGCTGGATATCGTCGCGCTGGTTGCAGGTCATCGCACGGCAGATGGTGTTCTGTGGCAGCCCGGCCAGCGGGTGCGGATTGTCAGCGAACTCCACGGCATTGATGCCATCTTTTTCCTGATGGGGCGTGAGTTCAGCGGAGGCCGGAACGGGCAGACAACCCGGCTCCGCTTTAAGGAGGACGGCGTGTGGATACCTGATGCCTTCCCGCGCGAGAAGAAACGCCATCACCGCAGGGGCAAAAAGAAAAAAGAGGTCGCCATTGTTAAGGTCTGGGAGAAATGATGTGGGACAAAGTTAATCAACGCGTACAGCAGGCACTGGCCGCCGTTCGCCAGGCATTCAGGGTGGTGACCGGTACGGTGGACAGTTCGACCAAAGTACAGCTGCTTCAGCTTAACGGGCTGGCTGGCGAACAGCTGGACGGTGCGGAGTATTTTCAGCATTACGGCCTCACCACATCCCCGCCGCCCGGCTCAATGGGTATTGCCGTTCCGCTGAACGGCAATACCTCCCATACTGTCGTGGTGGCCACAGAGCACGGCGCATATCGTCTGACGGAACTGAACCCCGGGGAAGTGGCCCTGTATACCGATGAAGGCGCGAAAATCGTACTGAAGCGCGGACGGGTTATTGAAACCGAATGTGACGTTTATCGCGTGAAATGCAAACGCTACGAGGTTGAGGCAGAGGAGAACGCCACATTCACGACACCGTTACTGACAGCCAGTGACAGGCTGACGGTGGAAGGCAAAATCACCGGCAACGGTGGCATGGCCATCAGTGGGGGCAAGGGATACACTGCCACCTTTGAAGGCAATATCAACCATGTGGGTGGAGTGATTACCTCCGTTGACGTCACCATTAATGGCGTTAAAATCGGAACGCACAAACATCCAACCCCACACGGCATGTCTGACACGCCGGTTAATTAAGTGCTGAACACCCTCACCTGATTCTGACCTGTCCATGCTGCCAGACTGGCGGCATGGACCAGACGATTTCACCTGCAACCGGCGACTACGAACGCCGTCGGATTTATACCCTTCATAACGCGGTTTATCTGCGACTGGCGACGCCGCTTGGCAGTTACTGGGCGGATGCGTCGCTGGGGTCACGCCTGCACGAGCTGAAGCGGGAAAAAGACGTTTCCCGTGTTCATAAGCTTGCGGCGCAGTATGCCAGCCAGGCACTTCAGCCCCTGCTCGATGACGGGCGGGCAAAATCCATTACCGTTGACACAAAACCGGGGCAGCGCGGCTGGTTGTTGCTGTTAATCACCGTCACGGATAACGCGGGCACACCGCAGACGTTTGAACACCCTGTGAGGATTATGTAATGCCGTTTCCTGTTCCGGGCGTTGCTGAAAACACAGAACGCCAGCTACGTGATATCGCTAACGCCCTGCCGGGCGAAACCATCGACACCGGTGCTGACAGCGATTACCGCATTCGTGCAAATGCCGTATCCGGCGTGGCGGACGGACTGTATATGCATCAGGGGTGGATACTCCGTCAGGTGTTTCCTGATACGGCAGACCCTGAATATCTGGAGTTGCACTGCCGCACGCGCAATGTTTTTCGTAAAAAAGCAACGGCCTCATCCGGTCCGGCAGTGATTACCGGCACACCCGGTAAGACGCTGCCAGCCGGTGCGGAAATTCGTGGTGAAGGTGTCAGCGTGGCCACCGCAGCAGACTGCACCGTCGGTGATGAAGGCAGCGCAGAGGTGACGGTAAAAAGCACTGCCACGGGTGCACAGACGAATGCATCCACGACGCAGACGGCAACGCTGGTCAGCCCACCTGAAGGCATCAACAGCACGGTGACGATTAAATCCCTGACCGGCGGAACGGACAGGGAAAGCGACGCCGACCTGCTGGCGCGTTATCTGGATATTCTGCGCAGGCCGCCCGCTGGCGGTAATAAATATGATTACAAACGCTGGGCGCTGGAAGTGGATGGCGTTACGTCTGCGTATGTGGAGCCGTTGCGTCGTGGACTGGGGACGGTTGATGTGGCCATTACGTCAGCCAATGACCTCCCTTCGCAGGAACTGATTAATGCCGTGCTGGCACATATTGAGGAAGTCCGCCCGGTGACAGCGAAGGACACGATGGTGCTGGCCCCGACGAAAAAAGCCGTTGATTTCGTTGTCCGGGTAAAAACCAGTGGTCTTACTGTTGAACAGATAAAACCACAGATAACTGAAGTTATCACGAATTTTATGAACCGGCTGGAGCCGGGGCAGGAATTAATTATTTCACAACTGGAAACTCAGATTTCATTAATTTCTGGCGTCAGTGACCGGCGAATTATTATGCCGTCAGATAATGTAAAAGCAGTTGTCAATAAATCCACATGGGAGTGGCTGCGTCCGGGGAGTATTGATATCCAGCCATTTCCCCGGGAGAGTTAATACATGAATACGGTTGATTTATTTCGTGCCATGTTACCACCGGTCAGCTATGACCCGAACGGGAAATATATTTCAGCAGAACTGAACGCAGAAGCAGCCATTATGGATGAAGTAAAAGCGTCAGCTGCACGAGTGCTTGCATCTGTCACACCATTTTACGCATCCATGACGCTGTCTGACTGGGAACGAGTGTATGGAGTAATACCCCGCGACGGTGCCACACAGCAGGAACGCCGAGAAAATATTCTTATAAAGATGGCTGCAACTGGTGGGTTATCTATCCCTTATTTTAAACAACTTGCAGCCAGCCTCGGGTACACCATAACAATTACTGAACTTCATCCATTCAGAGCGGGGATAAACCGATGTGGTGATCGTCTCTATATAACAGATGCCCGATGGATTTGGCAGGTTAATGTCACAGGAAGCAGAACGCCAGCCTACAGATTCAGAACCGGAGTATCTGCTGCCGGGGAGCCGTTACTTTCCTTTGGTGCCCCTGTACTGGAAGAAACATTTAAAGACCTTAAACCCGCTTTTACTTATTGCCATTTCACATATAAGGAGGAGCAGTAATGCAAAATCTGATGCCCCCGATAAATACACCGGATCAATTGTTTCATGATGGTGACCCCACTCAGGGGATAGAAGGAACCCTCGTGACTGCTGGTTATTTAAACAATCAGCAGGGGGCAACCCGTGATTTACAGCAGGAACTCCTTAATGTTCTTGGTGGTGCACATATTCAACCTGACCCCAAAAAAACGGATCAGCTACTTACCGCGCTTCG